>Ga0209542_10005354_pt1 | contig 25655 bp, 28 predicted proteins | sample RifCSPhighO2_01_FD_184028 | JGI IMG/M metagenome (GOLD analysis project Ga0209542, IMG submission 184028) | Soil microbial communities from Rifle, Colorado - Rifle CSP2_plank highO2_0.1 (SPAdes) (version 2) | ecosystem: Environmental > Terrestrial > Deep subsurface > Rock core/Sediment ...
TTTTATGTTATGATTATTTTGAAAGTAGGTGAATACGCGGATGGCTACGGCTTTCCGCTACCGAAATTGGTATCCATGCATCGAGAATATCTTCGACTACGGTTTGAGATAGAGTGGTGCATGCAAACTTAAAAAATGAAGATACTTGGTATAGGGCACTAGGTGATTTTAGATCACGAATTCTATACAGTCCCAAGAGTATTCAAAGGACAGTGGTATAGGTGGCACTCTATACGGCACCGATTCGGACGGCAACCTGAAGGTGTTCGAAGTCGTTCACGGCAACGACAAGCGGTGGCTGGACAACTACTGCGGCGACCCCGACAACTTCTGGTGCGTCGACGACCGCTGGGTGTTCGTCGCCCCTCGCAACTCTATTCATTTCTCTCCCGATCTGCTGGGAGAGTTTTGTTTTTGGGGCTGACCATTCCAACCACCAAGCATCCGTTCTATCTCGTCTATTTTCTCCGATAAAATTATATATTTCTTGTTATCGATGGATTTAGTTTCCCAAAGCATCATTAAAAATATCTTTAGTGTATCCACTTTTCTTATTGATAGACGAACATACGGCAGTTTTTCTTCTCGCACAAGAAAACTAGCAGTCGCGAGCGCTTCTATGATTTCTACAAAAATCGTATCTATTCTCTGACCAAGAGAATGTCTGTGTGTTTTAGGCAGTATTTGATAATATTGAAACCAAATGAGATAAAGATTTTTAATTTTGTTTATCAGTGGTATAACCCTGTTGGGGGGGTCTTAAATGTATTATTATGAAAATTCAATTGTGTCATAGTTTTAAAGATATTATTTGTCTTGAAAATCTGCTTGAAGCATGGAAGGAATTTATTCGAAGGAAGAGAAATAAATCGGATGTTCAAGAATTTTTCCTAAAGCTGATGGACAATCTTTTTATTCTCCACGAAGATTTAAATTCTGGTAAGTATAAACACGGCGGATACCATGCATTTAATATCTCTGATCCTAAACCAAGGAACATCCACAAAGCAAGTATTAGAGACCGGCTTTTACACCACGCGATTTATAGAATCTTATATCCATTTTTTGATAAAACATTTATTTCCGATTCTTATTCCTGCCGTGTTAAGAAAGGAACTCATAAAGCAATTAATCGATTTCGCGAATTTGCTTATAAAGTCAGTAAGAACAATACAAGAACCTGCCGGATTTTAAAATGCGATATTAAAAAATTCTTCGCAAGCATTGATCGTCAAGTTTTATTGGGTATTTTAAACTCATACATTTCGGATAAACAAATTATCTGGCTACTGGAAGAAATTATTGAAAGTTTTTCTGTAAAACCAGGAGTCGGCTTACCACTTGGGAATCTAACCTCGCAATTGTTTGTAAATATCTACATGAATGAATTTGATCAATTTGTAAAGCATAAACTGAAGGCAAAATATTATATCAGATATGCCGATGATTTTATGATTTTATCTCAAGACAAAAAGTGGCTTTTGAACATAATCCCTAAAATCAAGGATTTTTTGTGGGGCGAACTTTATCTTCAACTGCATCCTGATAAAATATCCATACGAACAATCGCTTCCGGAGTGGATTTTTTAGGGTGGGTGAATTTTTCTGACCACCGGGTTTTGCGAAACACGACAAAACGCCGCATGATAAAGAAATTGTTGTTGTCTCAACCTCACGAAACTCTCCAGTCATACTTAGGATTATTGACTCACGGAAATACTCGTAAGTTAAGAGAGAAAATATTAAAATATAGTTAATATGCCGGAGCTTCCTGAAGTACAAACAATCGTTGATGATTTAAATAAAAAAGTTAAGGGTTTAATCATAACCAATGTTTGGGCTGATTGGTTCGAGTATTTTAAGCGCTCAAAAGGAGGCTTTGATGGTTTTAAAAAGGAAGTAAAAAATAAAAAGATATTGCGGGTCTGGCGGCTTGGTAAAAACATTATTTTTGATTTGTCGGATAATAAAGAAATGCTGATTCATCAAAAAATGACCGGACACTTGCTTATTGGACATTGGCAAATTAAAAATAATAAACCAATTCCGATTGAAAAAGGGCCGCTTTCAGAAAAAGTTAATAATTACATCCACGCCGTTTTTTGGCTAGGTGAAAACAAAATGATGGGGTTTTCCGATTTAAGAAAGTTTGGTAAAATCTTAGTGGCTGACAAAAAGAATTTCGGTAGTCTAAAAGATATAAAAAATATCGGACCCGATCCGCTGACTCCCAAATTCGGGTTTAGCGACTTTAAAAGTTTGATAAGTAAAAAACGGGGACCGATTAAAAAAATTTTAATGAATCAAAATGTTGTTTCCGGAATCGGCAATATTTATTCTGATGAAATTTTATTTGCCGCCAAAATTCACCCGCTGAAGAAAGCCGAAAAATTAAACGAAAAAGAGTTAAAAACAATTTTTGAAGCCGCTAAAAAAATATTAAAAAAAGCGATTAAATTGCGCGGCACTTCCACTTCCGATTACCGCGACACGGCCGGCATTGCCGGCCGCTACGCCGAGGCGCGTTTGGTCTATCAGAGAGAGGGCCAAAAATGCCCCCGCAGTTGCGGGGCGGCAATCCAACGTTTTAAAATCAACGGCCGATCCGCTCATTTTTGCCCTCATTGTCAAAAAGTGTAAAATTAAGTTGGCATCTTTTATAGTCTTTTTCATGCTTAAATATATTTTTATTGCTGGCGGCGTTATGTCCGGTGTTGGCAAGGGCGTGGCCGCCGCTTCAATTGGCAAAATTCTTCAGTCAAAGGGCTTTTCAGTTACCGCTATTAAAATTGACCCCTATGTCAACATTGATGCCGGCACAATGAATCCGACGGAGCACGGCGAGGTTTTTGTTCTTGACGACGGAATGGAATGCGACCAAGATATGGGTAATTATGAGCGATTTTTAGATTGCAATTTGTCCGGCGCTAATTATATGACGACCGGCAGCGTCTATCAGGCGGTTATCACGCGAGAAAGAAACTTGGGATATGATGGTCGTTGCGTTGAGGTTGTTCCCCATATTTGTTTGGAAGTTTTAAACAAAATTGATAAAGCGGCGGCTAAAAACAAGGCTAACATCGCCATTGTGGAAATTGGCGGCACGGTCGGCGAATATCAAAATATTTTATTTTTAGAAGCCATAAGAATCTTAAAAATTAAAAAGCCGGATGATGTTCTTTTAGCTTTGGCGAGTTATTTACCCCTTCAGAGTCCGGATGGCGAATTGAAAACCAAGCCGACTCAATATGCGGTCCGAAGCTTGAATGCCGCCGGCCTTCAGCCCGACATTATTATTGCCCGAGCAGTAGCGCCCTTGGATAAAAATCGCAAAGATAAGATAGCCTTTAACTGCGGCATAGCGGAAGAAGATGTGATTTCTGCTCCTGACGTAAAGAGTATTTACGAAATACCCGTTAATTTTGAAAAAGACAATTTAAGTAAGGTGGTCTTAAAAAAATTAAAACTCAAACCAAAAAAGCAGGATTTGCGCGACTGGCAACGATTGGTAAAAACAATCCGCAATGTCAGCCGTCCAGTAAAAATTGGCATCGTGGGCAAGTATTTTGGGGCCGGCGATTTTATCCTGGCTGATTCGTATATTTCGGTTATTGAGGCCTTGAAACACTCCATTTATTTTTTCAAACAAAAGCCCGAACTTCATTGGCTGAACGCTGATGAATTTGCCAATTCCAGTAATCTCAAAAAATTATCGGATTATAGTGGCATTGTCATCCCCGGCGGGTTTGGTAGTCGGGGTGTGGAAGGAAAAATCGCGGCTATCCGGTATTTGCGAGAAAGAAAAATTCCATTTCTTGGGCTGTGTTACGGCATGCAGCTCGCCATTGTTGAATTTAGCCGCTCAATTCTGGGGTATAAAGATGCCAACACCACGGAAATAAATCCGGAAACCCCTTATCCGGTGATTGATATCCTGCCGGAACAAAAAAAACTTTTAACGGAGAAAAATTACGGCGGCACAATGCGCTTGGGCGCGTGTCCGGCAGTTCTAAAAAAAGGAACCGTTGCTTATGCCGCTTATAAAAATCACTTAATTTCCGAAAGACATCGCCATCGCTATGAAGTCAATCCTCTATTTATTGAAAAATTAGAGAAAAAAGGAATTATTTTTTCCGGTTTTTCACCTGACCGCCGGCTGATGGAAATAATGGAATTGGCCAAAGCCAGTCATCCGTTTTTTGTCGGCACCCAATTTCATCCGGAATTTAAATCGCGACCTCTCAATCCCCACCCGCTCTTCAGGGAGTTTATAAGAAATGCCATCGCGAAGAAGAAATCATGATTATATTTTTATACGGCCGGGATTTTTACAGCATCAGCCAAAAATTAAATGAACTGATACGGGGATACCAAGCTAAGAATCCCAGTGGCTTGAATTTGATTAATTTGGATCTTGCCGAAAATAGGTTGGAAGATTTTTTTGAGTCGGCCCGGTCCAGTTCGTTAATCCCTGAAAAAAAATTAATAATTTTAAAAAATATATTTAGAGCCGATTCCGATGCGTTTTTAAAATTTTTAAAATCCCAAAATTTTAGCACAAGGGATGACATAATTTTAATTATTATTGCTTTTGGCGATTCTAATAAAAACAAACTTTTTGAATATTTAGTTAAAAAACCGAATCAGGCCCAAAATTTTAAATCGCTAAAAGCCTATGAAGTTAAATCTTGGGCAAAACGATTTTCTAACTCTCTGGGAATAGATTTTACCGGCGAAGCTCTTGATTTTCTGATTTTAAATTGCGGTTTGAATCTTTGGCGGCTTGACTCTGAAATAAGAAAATTAGCCGATTACAAAATTAGAGGTGTTATAAGTAAATCGCAAGTTGAAGAATTGGCGGTGCCGGGTGCCAATTATAATGTCTTTAGATTAACAGACGCTTTAGCTAAAAAAGATAAGAAAGGGGCGATTGAGATGCTTTACAGGGCTCTTGATAGCGGAGAGAAACCAACCGAATTGTTAGGTCTTTTGGCTTGGCAAATGAGGAATCTTTTAAGATTTAAATCAAACCCCGATAAATCTTCGGACTTAAAACTTCATCCTTTTGTTTTAGAAAAAACAAGAGAATCGGCGGGATTCTTTTCTATTGACGAACTTAGCGCAATTTTATTTAAGATTATAAATTTGGACTTGGCTTTTAAAACCGGCGATCTCAATGAAAAAACAGCGCTTTCTCTTTTAATCGCGGAACTGTAGCGTCTTGATAAAATACGCCCGTTACTTTTTTTCGCCTCGCAGTTGCGGGGCCAGCGCGGGGCTCATTGTCCGTCTCGAGTATTTTATCAAAGTGCTGTTATAAAACCGATCGGTCCTATAACAGCACTTTATTCCCCCCTCACAAGATTGCTATAGCAATCTTGTGAGGGGGGAAACCAAACTAAAACACTTTCGGGAGCTCCAGAAAAGTAAAGTTATAATTTATTAACTACTTTAGTTAAACGCGACTTCAATCTCGCGGCGGTGTTTTTCTTAATGAGATTTGTTTTAACGGCTTTATCCAAAGCCTTATAAACTTTTGGCAAAGCGCCGCTCGCACCTTTCTTATCTTTTTTGGCCATCAATTTTTTAAGAGCTTTAATCTCATCTTTAAGCGAGCGCGATTGTTTTAAATTTCTCGCTCTCCGTCTTTTATTTTGTCTTAAGGCCTTCTGAGCCGATTTTGTTATTGGCATAGATTTACGAAATACGAATTTTTACGAATATACGAATATTAAAGTATAATTTTAATTTTAGCAAGTTTTTGGTATAATAAAAGCAATGATAAGCTATTTAGAAGGGAAAATTTTAGATAAAAATGAGAAGTTTTTTACGGTTAATGTTGGCGGAGTCGGCTATAAAATTTTTTCACATTCCGGAATTTTGGGAAGAATTCCGGAAAACGGCCAAAATATTAAAATTTGGACCCATCTTTACGTTCGTGAAGACACCATGGATTTGTACGGATTTCTTAATAAAGAAGAGTCGGAATTTTTTGAGATTTTGATTTCCATTTCCGGTATTGGCCCGCGATCGGCTCTCGGAATTTTGGAAGTGGCGCCGGTTTCAAGTTTAAAACAAGCCATTGTTTCCGAAGATGAAAGTTTTTTCACCAAAGTTTCCGGCATCGGCAGAAAAACGGCCCAGAGGTTAATTTTGGAGCTTAAAAATAAATTGGCCAAAATCGTGGTTTTAGAAAAAGGCGGGAGTTTCAAAGAAATGGGAGACGCTTTTGAAGCGCTTGTGGCTTTGGGCTACAGGCAAGGCGATGTGAGAAAGGTTTTAAATGAATTGCCAAAAGACATAAAGAGCGCGGAAGCCAAAATAAAAGAAGCCTTAAAAAGATTGGGCCGGCGATAAAAAAACATGGACAAGAAAAATCTCGTTGAAAAACTCATAATAAATTTTCAAGAGAAAGCTGAGGAATCGAGAAAGTTATTTGAATCGGCTCGTCAAGCGGCAATTGATGCTCCTGGAGCAATGCAATCAAAATCCGACACTACAAAATTCCAAATGAGTCAATTGGCAGAGAGTTCACTTGCCGTTTACAAACAGATTCAACGTTGCATTTCAACTCTAAAAGAAATAGATTTATCCAGAGAGTGTAAAGCAATTGGAATTGGCGCGGTAGTAAAAGTAGAGGAGGATCAAAGTGAGAGCTACTATTTTATTTTGCCGATAAATTGTGGAGGCCAAAGTATCGAACTTGAAGAGCAAGAAGTGAATGCTATAGCAGTCAAATCTCCAATTGCACAGGCGTTACTTAATAAAAAAGCAGGAGATATAATAAATATTAAAGTGCCGGCTAGTTTGCGCATTTTTAGAATTATAGAAATTGAATGAGCAAGTATCAAATCTTTTCACGGGGCACTAAGATATATTGGTGTTTGTTTTATTTTAGCCGCAGATAATCTCTCCAGATGGGATATGCGGTTGAATTTAAAAATAATAACAGTGGGCGAGGGGAGAGTCGAACTCCCATGCCTTGCGGCACACGATTTTGAGTCGTGCGTGTCTGCCATTCCACCACTCGCCCAAAATTAAGAATTTGTTATTGATATTGCCATAAATTTGGTCTATAGTAAAGACATAATACATGGCTAGAATTATTAGCATTGTTAATGCCAAGGGGGGCGTTGGGAAAAGCACCACGGCGGTTAATCTCGGCGCTTATCTTACGGCGCTCGGCAAGTATGTTTTATTGGTTGATTTGGATCCTCAAGCCAATGCCACGGTTGGTCTTGGGATTGACTGGCGGAATCTTGATAAACATCTTTATCATTCTTTGGCGAATTTTGTTGAGCCGGGGGCGATTATTAAAAGAACCGGTCTTTTTGGCTACGATATTCTGCCGGCCGCCCCGGCCTTAGCCGGCGCCACCATTGAACTGGCGGGCACTGAACGTCGGGAATGGCGGCTTTATGATTTGTTGAGAAAAATCAGGACCAATTACGACTATATCATTGTTGACTCGCCGCCATCTCTCAACCTTTTGACTTTAAATGGTTTGGTGGCGTCCGAAGAAGTGATTGTTCCGGTTCAATGCGAGTATTACGCTTTGGAAGGACTGGGCCAACTTCTTGAAACAATCAATTTAATACGCGATAATTTAGGACGGGATTTAAAAATAAAAGGAGTGCTTTTAACAATGTACGACCGCAGGCAGAAATTAAGCCGGGAAGTGGTCAAGGAAGTTCGCCGCAGTTTTCCGGGATATGTTTTTTCAGCGATTATCCCGAGGTCAGTGTCGCTGGCTGAAGCCCCGAGTTTTGGAAAAACCATTTTGCAATACGCGCCGCATTCTTTAGGCGGTCACGCCTACGGGGAATTAGCGCAGGAGATTATTAATTTAGATAAAATAATATGAAATTTTCAGGTTTAGGCCGGGGTTTGGAATCGTTAATCCCAAAATCCGCGCCGGCAAATCAGCAGCAAAATACCATAGACCAAAACGATAAACAGCTTAAACAGAAAGAAAGCGTTTTTTTAGTTGAGATTGATAAAATAAGAGAAAACCCTCTTCAGCCTCGCCGCGATTTTAATGAAACAGAGTTAAAATCTTTGGCTGACTCAATCCGCGAGCACGGAATTTTACAGCCGCTTATTGTAACAAAAATTGAAGAAGAAATTCCTTCGGGCATAAAAGTTTCCTATGAATTAGTCGCCGGCGAGCGAAGGCTTAGGGCGGCGGAAATGTCCGGATTAAATTTTGTGCCGGCTATCATCAGGCAAAAAACCGAAGATAAAGAGAAATTAGAGTTGGCTTTAGTTGAAAACATTCAGCGCGCCGATTTAAACGCCATTGAAAAAGCCCGGGGCTATGAACGTCTTATTAGAGAATTCGGTTTAATTCAAAAGCAAGTCGCGGAAAAAGTAGGCCAATCGCGGGAATTAGTGGCTAATACTATCCGTCTCTTGCAGTTGCCGATTGAAATTCAAAGAGCGATTGAAGCGGGAAAAATTTCCGAAGGCCATGGCCGGGCGATTTTAACTCTTAGCGATAATAATCAGAGGACGGCTTTATTCAATGAGATCTTAACAAAAAATTTGTCGGTCAGGGCCGTGGAAACTTTAGGGCGGCAAATCAAAGGCGTTTCCAAAAGAATAAAAGAAAACACTGTTGACCCGGAAACAAAAGTTTTGGAATCCCGTTTGGAAGATTTTTTGGGAACGCGGGTCAAACTTGCCAAGTCAGGCAGCCGCGGCAGAATTTTAATTGAATTTTATTCTTCGGAAGAACTCAACGCGATTTTAGATAAAATTCTCAAGTCCTGAAACTAAGTTTTTTATTCTTTTCTTTTAACACGCTTTTGATTCTGTTTTTAGCCAGGCCAGTTTTAACGAAATTTAGCCAGTCAGCAGAAGGTTTTTTGCCCTTTTGAGTTAAAATTTCAATCAAGTCGCCGGATTTTAATTTGGTGTCAAGGGCCGCGATTTTTCCGTTTATTTTAGCGCCGGCGCACTCATTGCCGATAGCGGTATGAATTTGATAGGCAAAATCAACGGGGGTGGCGCCTTCCGGCAAATCAATCACGTCTCCCTGTGGGGTCAAAGCAAAAATCCGGTCCTTGAAGAAATCAATTTTAAGCGATTCAAGAAACTCATCAGAGCCCCTGACCGCTTTTTGCCATTCTCTTAATTGTTCAATCCAGGCAATTTCTTTGGCGTCTATTTTTGGGTAGCGATTTTTATCCTTGTAATTTCTTTCTTTATAAGCCCAGTGAGCGGCGATTCCGTTTTCGGCTTGGGCATGCATTTCCGGGGTTCGGATTTGGATCTCGGTTATTTTTCCTTCCGGCCCGAAAACCGAAGTGTGCAAACTCCGGTAGCCATTGGGTTTGGGCATGGCGATATAGTCCTTGATGAGTCCCGGCATTGGTTTCCAAACCTGATGGATGGCGCCAAGAGCGAGGTAACAGTCATTGATGTTTTTTACAATAATGCGGGCGGCGACCAAATCATGGATCCCGTCAAAATTCATCTGATCACGCAGCAGTTTTTGGTATAAACTATAAAAATGTTTGGTTCGGGCGTTAATTTCCAAAGGAACAATTTTTTCTTTTTTCAGAAGTTCGCGAAGAATCGGCTCAAGTTTCTTGATATAGTTTTTGTGTATTTCATATATTTCCGCCATTTCATTTTCCAAGCGCTTGTATTCTTCCGGATTAAGATATTTAAAAGCCAGATCTTCCAGCTGGCCCTTCAATTCGCCCATACCCAGCCGATAAGCGATGGGCGCGTAAATTTCCAAGGTTTCTAAAGCAATTCTTTTTTGGTCTTTTTCGGGCAAAGCGTCAAGTGTCTGCATATTATGATAGCGATCGACCAGTTTTATTAAAACAACTCTGATATCTTGGGCCATTGCCAGAAACATTTTTCTTAAGTTTTCTGCTTTTCCTTTTGCGCCGTCATGTTTAATTTTATTCAGTTTAGTCGCGCCGTTTACCAAAAAAGAAATGGTTTTCCCGAATTGTTTTTCAATGTTGTTTAAGTTATACGACGTATCTTCCGCCACGTCGTGAAGCAGAGAAGCGGTTATCGTTTCAATATCCAAATTCATTTTAGCCAGAGTTAAGGCAACATTCAGAGGATGCTGGATATAGAGTTCGCCGGATTTGCGTTTCTGGCCCTCGTGGGCTTTTTGGGCTATGTCAAAAGCCGTCCTTATAAGCTTTTTTTCTTCAGAGTTTTGAAAATAAGTTAAAATTTTTTCAATCATCGATTTCTTTTAGTTCGTTTTTCTTTGGGTTTTCCCAAGTGGCCCAATCGCATTTTGGCCAGTTGGAGCATCCCCAAAAGGCGCGGCCCTTTTTGGTGTGCCTTTTAACAATCTGGCCGGTTTCGCATTTATGGCAATGACCCAAATCTTCCGGTTTTTCTTTTGGTTCAAGCGGGGCGGTATATTTACATTTCGGAAAGCCGGAGCAGGCGTAAAATTTACCGTAGCGGCTCATTCTTATTACCAAATCTTTGCCGCATTCCGGGCATTTTAATTCGGTCTTTTCCATGGCAATTTTTTCTTTGGAAAGTTCTGAGGATTTTTTATCAAGATTTTTTTTAAACGGTTCCCAAAATTCTTTTATCACCGGCCGCCATTCTTTTCCTCCTCCGGCAATCTTGTCTAAATCTTCTTCCATGCGGGCGGTGAATTTTATGTCAACAACTTCAGGGAAATGTTCCACTAAAATATCATTGACTAAAGTGCCGATATCGGTCGGTTTTAATCTTTTTTGCTCGTCTTTTATGACATAACGGCGCGTTTGGATCGTTGCCATAGTCGGGGCGTAAGTTGAGGGTCGGCCAATGCCGTATTCTTCCAAGGTCTTGATCAGACTGGCCTCATTATAACGCGGCGGCGGTTCGGTAAAGTGCTGGGCCGGCATTAATTCTTTAAGCTCCAAATCTTCTTTTTCCTTAAGCACCGGCAAAGAAGTCTCGGTTAATTTTTGGGGATAAACCTTAAGGAAGCCGTCAAATCTCAGGACATTGCCCGTAGCCCTAAATATGCAGTTTGCAGTTTGTAGTTTGTAGTTTGCGGCTAAAACATCAACGCCCGTGGCTTCAAAAATCGCGTTGGACATTTGGCCGGCGATAAACCTTCTCCAGATTAAATCATAAAGTTTATATTGCTGGGGCATAAGTTTTTCTTTAAGCGTTTTCGGGTCTCTATTTGGTTCTGTCGGTCTTATGGCTTCATGGGCTTCCTGCGCTGTTTTTGATTTTATCTTGTAAATTCTTGGGGTCGTTGCCAGATAGTCATTGCCAAAATCTTTTTTTATTTTCTCAAAAGCCGCCGCGATTGATTCTTTTGAAAGATTAAACGAATCGGTGCGCATATAGGTGATTAAGCCGGTTTCATAAAGCTGTTGGGCCAGGAGCATTGTTTGTTTGGCGCCAAAGCCGAACCAGGCCCAAGCGGTTTGCTGGAGTGTTGAAGTGGTAAATGGCGGAAGCGGCCGGCGCCTTACCTCTTTTTTTTCTATTTTTAAAACTTGCCAAGCGGCGCCGTCTAAACCGGAAACAATTTCATCCGCCGCTTCTTTATTTGTTATAGAAAACTTTTCAAGCTTTTTTTCTCCGATTTTTACGAGTTGAGCTTCAAATTTATTTTCATCTGTTTGTCCGACCGCGTTATTCAGGCGGTGGGTTTTTAGCCGCGCCGTGATTGTCCAGTGCTCCTCCGGTTTGAAATTTAAAATTTCTTTTTCACGTTCCGCCACGAGGCGGACGGCAACCGATTGCACCCGGCCGGCTGACAGGCCTTTGGCGACTTTTTTCCATAAAAATGGCGAAAGTTTGTAACCCACCAGGCGGTCCAAAATACGCCGCGCCTGCTGGGCGTCAACCAGTTTCATATTAATATCGCGCGGATTTTTTAGCGCTTCTTTAATGGCATTTTCAGTAATTTCGTGAAAAACAATCCTTTCAAAACTTTTGACTTTTGACTTTTGATTTTTAAGTTTGTTCAAGTTCAAGGCTTGAACAAGGTGCCAGGCGATGGCTTCGCCCTCCCGGTCTTCATCGGTTGCCAGAATCACTTCGGTTGCTTTTTTGGTTTCCGAATTAAGTTCCGCCACTCTTTTTTTGGCCTTGGGTAGAATCACGTATTTAGGTTCAAAATTATGTTCAAGGTCAACGCCCAATGATTTTTCCGGCAAATCGCGCACATGACCGTATGAAGCCAAAACTTTATAATTCCCGCCTAAAATTTTTTGAAGCGTGTTAGATTTTGTGGGGCTTTCAACAAGTATGAGTTTCATAATGAAAATTATTAAATGATTTTAGTAAACTTTCCGCCAATGTTTTTTATTATACCCCTAATCTCCAGCAGGGAGACAGTTGACAAAACTTGACCCGCGGCCATTTTAGATATTTTGCAAATTTTATCAGTATGAATCGGTTCTTTTTCAATAATTTCTAAAATAGTTTTTTCTTTTTCGGTTAAGTTTTCTTTTTCCGCAAGTTTTTTCTCATTTTTTAAGCCTGTAAGGTTTAATTCCTCCAAAATGTCATCAACGGCGGTTACCATTTTAGCCCCGCTTTTTATTAGAGTATTTGTTCCATAAGAATTCTTTGAAAAAATTGAGCCGGGGATGGCAAAAACCTCCCGATTTTGTTCTAAGGCGGCGCGGGCCGTGATCAAAGCGCCTGATTTCTCCGGCGCTTCAACAACTAAAACGCCCCGGGAAAGACCGGCGATAATTCGGTTCCGCTCGGGGAAAAACCAGATCTCGGACTTAGTGCCGGGCTCATATTCGCTTATAACCGCGCCGCCTGAAGATATTATTTTTTTAACCAAGTTTAAATTTTCAGAAGGATAAATGGAATTATCATCTATGGCCGAGCCCATAACGGCAGTAGTTTTACCCTTACCTTCTAAAGCTCCCAAATGGGCTTGGGTATCAATGCCTAAGGCCAAGCCGCTTATAATGTTAAATCCCAGTTCGGCGAGTTCTTTGGCGATTTTAAAAGCCAGGGTTTTTCCATATTCAGACGCCGCTCTTGTCCCGACGATGGCAAAATTTAAATTATGGTCTTTTGGCAAACTACCTCGGATATAAAATTGTTTCGGAGCGTTGTGAATCTCCTTCAAGATTTTTGGGTAGCCCCGCGAAGATTTTTTTATAACTTCAATTTTATCCTTGGCGTCATTCATAAATAAAATAATAGCGGCTAAACTATATCAAAACTTTTTATTTATATCAAATCTCTCGCACTCATAACCCGCTTGAAAGCAAATATAAATATCTTGTGGGGGAAGTAAAAAATGAGCCAGTCGGGTGGCTCATTTTTTTGCGGAAGCTTCAGAAATAACATTTATTCTGTTTTTTAGTTGTCGAATGCTTAAAAAGCGGTTAGAATGAAAGATTATGAGTATACAAGCCTTAAAAATTACTCAACAAATTAACATTCCCAAAAATCCTGAGACATCACTTGAGAACGTAGATTTGTCATTTGTTGACGTACGCGAATATGAAAGAACAAAACACGTTCATCGGCTTCACCCATATTTGGGGAAATTTATTCCTCAACTTGTAGAGGTATTTTTAAGGCATTATTTTAAGAAAGGAGATTCAATTCTCGATCCCTTTATGGGATCAGGGACGACTTTAATTGAGGCAAATGTATTAGGCATGCATTCTGTCGGCATTGAAATTTCATTATTTAATTGCTTAATAGCCGATATCAAAACAAGAAAATATGATATACCTTTAGTTGAAAAAGAAATAGAGGATATTCTTTTTAAAACAAAGGAATATAGTAATTGGTTAGCACAAGGCCAAAAACAAAATACTCTTTTACAAAAATCTTTTAAAAAATATAAAACTGACAGCGAATATCTTAGTAAATGGTTATCAGATAGGGCATTACAAGAAATATTGTTTTATAATGGCCAGATTAAAAATTATCAGAATCAAGACATTCTTAAAATTATTTTAAGTCGGGCAACGAGAAGTGCTCGTTTAATCACGCATTATGATTTGGCTAGACCATTAAAGCCGGTTTGCGAAAAATATTATTGCATAAAACACAAACGAACCTGCGAGCCGATTAATGAAGCAATGAAATTTATAAATAGATATAGTTGGGATACTATCAGAAGAATTAAAGAATTTGAAAATATAAGAACTAATGCTCATATTAAAATAATTCAGGGAGATTCGAGAGAAGTTGATTTTAATAAAATCAAAGAATACAAGGGCGGAAAATTTGACGGTATTTTTACTTCACCGCCATATGTTGGTCTGATTGATTATCATGACCAACATCGTTATGCTTACGAACTTTTCGGTTTTGATGATAACGGATTTAAGGAAATCGGCCCCGCTTCAAAAGGTAGAAGTCGTGAGGCCAAAGAAGAATATAAAAATAACATTATTGCCGTGTTTCAAAATATGAACCGGTTTCTAAAACCAAAAGCGAAAGTTTTTGTTGTAGTTAATGATAGGGATAATCTTTATCCTGAAGTAGCTTCTACCTGCGGTTATAGTATTGAAAAAATTTTTCATCGTCCTGTTTTAATGAGGACAGAACGAGATAATACTCATTTTTCGGAAGGTGTCTATTATTTTATAAAACAATAATATGGCATTATCTTTAAAAACAAAAAATGAAATCAGCCAGCTCCTTATCGAAGCAGTTAAGAATAAATTAAAAGAGTACAAACCAGAGACTGCTTATGCTCCTTTTCACCATCGATTACTTGGTAAAGATAGATATGCCATGTTTTCTTTTATTCAATCAATGAATACTACTTTTGGAATGTCTATTTGGGAACAGGTTGCAGTGATATTAGCCAAGAGAGCTAATTATAAAGCCGATAGACAATATAAATTACTTGGTGAAATAGATAATGATACTGATACATTTATTAGAGATACTCACCATAAATTAAGAGAAGGGAAAATAGCGGTCAATAAAGAGAAAGAAATTGAGCAGATTAGAAAAATAATAAAGAAAGGTAAAGCGAATGAAGACCCAGATTCAATTGTAGATTTGTTTGTAAATATTAAAGGAGTAGAAAATTATTTTGATATTACTAGTGTCAAACCCAACATAAAAGAATTTGTCGCATTGAAACTTAAATTATTGAGATGGACCGCATTAAGACTGAGCCAAGATAATAATGTTGCTGTTTTTACTAGATTGGCAATAGCATATAATCCTTATTATCCTGAACCATATGAACGTTGGACATTGAAAGGATTATACGACTTAGCAAGAGGAGAAATTTTGGTAGGCGAGGAATTTTGGAATTTTGTTGCTGGTGATGATATTTATAAAGATTTACTTGATGTTTTTCAAGAAGCGGGTAAAAAATTAAGGCCGGAAATTGATAAAAGGTTTGTTAAGTTCAGAAAAGTTTAATTGAATAATAAACTCTACGGCCTAAATAAAGAGGAAATTAAAATTGTGAAGGGCGTCACAAATTAATTCTAAAAAACTAGTACGCTATAACAAAAAGCATAAGAACTTACAGATAGAACGAAAAACGGGATAGAAAAGATAGTTAAGATAAAATAAATTGCCAAATTTTTTTGTCTTTGCTAAAATGGCCATAATAACGGCTATTTTATTTTGTGGATATAATGACTATTGACAAAGTAAAATATTCTACTATACTAAATATTAAAAGGTTGTGTAGGGCAACAAATTAGAATTAAAACGAAAAAATATGGCTTATAATTTTAAAAAATTTGAGAATAGAAACGTTAGACAAGAAAACCGCATTACGATAACTAAATCTTATTCCATGGGTTTTCCTCAAAAATTTTATGAGGATAATAGCGTGAAAAATTTCAAATATGTGATTTTATATTATGATGAAGCAAATAAGGCAATAGGTGTTCATCTTACTATTGAAAAAGACAAGAATAGTTTTACCATTATCCATAGCCAGAAATATGGCGGGCAAGTTGTCATAAGGAGTTTTTTAAAAACTCATAACATTGACCCAAAGATTTATCATGGTCGTTACGATTACGAAAAATATAATCTTGAAGGAGTGGGTGAAATTTTTGTTATTAAATTAAAAGAGGAAAATAAAAAGGCCTGACATGAACAAAAAGATTTTTTCAAAATTAAAAATGGAAAAGCCAGATTATTATGATTGCACTAAAAGCGAAGCAGTAATAATACAAAAACCGGAAATAGAACAAATAATTAGAATTGTTTACAAAAAGGGAACCCGCGTTGGTTCTATCTTAGGAACTTTTGGTATCTCAGTTTCTTCTTTACTTGTTTTGGTTACTGTCCCTCAGTTTAATTCATTTCTAAGCATAAAGGGGCCTACTTGGGAGGCTATTTTCATTTTAGTGTTTGTTAGTTCGTTTGTTGTTTTTCTTTCCTCATCATTTTTTATTATTTGGGATCTTATTAAAAGAGGATCTTGGGAACCAGAAATAATTAGAGAACTTTTTGATAAAGATAAAAAAGTAGGCTAGTTTTTTATGTAAGACAGGTAATAAAAATTAAAAATAAATTTATGAAAAAGACATTTAAACCGGGAGAAATAACCCAAAAATCGGGCCAGTATGAAATAATAGGTTCAAGAGGAGGAAAAACAGGTAAAGAAATTACTTCGGTAAAAGGTAAGCCGCTTCCTCCTCCAGAAAAACCGGGAATTACTTATAAACTTGTTGACCCAACAAAGCATCATAGGCATGGCTAAATATAAAAAACTTAAAATTGTCTGTGATGCCTGTTGTCATGTGCCGAGTGCCCACATAGCAGGGCGCGCAGGAAAGGGAAAAGCGGCTGGCGGTATTCTTTTTATTGATGACAACGGAAATACTAATAGTGAGTTTGGTGTTTATTTTGGAGAGCTTACGGTCCCACAGGCAGAATACAGCGCTTTAATCAAAGCATTAGATACTGCATCAAGTATTTGTCGGGGTGAAATCGAAGTTTGGCTTGATAGTGAATTTGTCGTAAGACAATTAAACGGAGAATATGGCATTAAATCAGAAAATATGAAGCCCCTATATCATGAAGTTAAAAAGTTAGAAGATAGATTCCAAAACGTTAAGTATTTTCATCACGGAAATAATACCGCTTTGGCTAAACGCGCTGATCAGTTGGCAGAACGAGAATATAGAAAAAATCAAAATTAACCCTCCTTTGCTCCATGAGCTTCGGAAGGGCACGGTAAATTTATGAAGGCAAAAAGTGGAAGAAAAAATGATTACTAATTTAGAAGAAAGAAGAAATAGATAATGGGTAAATTTAACTTTAAAGATGAACAAGATTTTGAGCGGGTTCGTAATGACGCCGAAGCATTTTATGCCACCGTGATTAAAGTTCGTTGCCCATATTTTGGAGAAGAAATCGCTTTTAATGCTAAAGGGTTGCGGCACTTAAAGTTTAAGTCAGACAGACAAGCGCGATCCCATAACGATCAATACAGTCGCTTAAAGCTTATTAGATACGCTCCCGAAGTGCTTAAATTATCACGAACATTGCAGGGTGTGTGGTCAAAAAAATGCTTTGAAATACAAAAGACAAACAGCCGTTGGGAGCATGTTTTAAAAGATGTAACTTTTTATGAGTTTATTGCGGTGCTTGATAATATACGTATAAAGATAATTGTAAAAGAAGTTATTGGAGGTGAAAAACATTTTTGGAGCGTTATTCCGCATTGGGGCGTTGATGCAACGAATAGCAGGCGAATTTTACACAGTGGAGACCTCGAACATGACTAAACTAAAAAATACCGCAAAGCGGTATTTTTTAGAGGTGCTTGGTTACAGCTTGGATAGCCGTGACAGGGCCAAAGCCCTCCAAACACCAAATACAGTATAGCATATTCCATAAAAAGTTATCAACAGACCTATGATTCCATCCCGGGGGCGTTTTTTTTATTTTTATTTGCGGCTGAATAATGATCGCTCCAAGTCGGAAATCGCCCTTTTTATCGTTTGATTTAGAGTTTTAAGTTCAGCCGGAGTGAATTTTTTTAATATTATTTTATCAGCTGGCACATGTTTTTTAAGCGTTGGCTGGATGCCGATTCTAACCCGCCAAAAATTTTTGGTTTTTAGCGCCTTAATAATCGATTCAACGCCTTTGTGGCCCGCTGAAGAGCGGTTGAAGGAAAACTTAAAATTGCTCCATAAAATATCAATATCGTCGTGGACTATCAAAATATTTTCCGACTTAATTTTGAAGAATCTGGACAAAGCTAAAACCGCCTCACCCGATTTATTAATGAAAGTTTGCGGCTTGGCAAGAAGTATTTTGTATTTGTTTTTGGGATTTGGGATTTGGGATTTGTTTAGAAATTGGAAATTAGAAATTGGAAATTCGGCTTCCGCGATTTCCGAAAACAGCTTTTTTTCAAACTTAAATTCTTTGATATTTGAAGATTTTTTTATTTGGTCAATAAAAAGGAAGCCGACATTATGGCGGGTATTTTCAAATTCTTTTCCCGGGTTACCTAAACCGACAATTAGTTTAATCTTGATTTTATTCATTTTTTACTGTAAAATAGCATAAATATACATAGCAATACAACTTCCAAAGTATGAATTTTTTAAAGTCGGTTTTTAAATTTTCGTGGGATGTTATAAAAGTGGCGATAATAGCTCTTGTTTTGGCAGGACTGGTTCGTTATTTTCTGGTCCAACCGTTTTTTGTTGAAGGAGCGTCAATGGAACCCAATTTTGAGAATGGCGAGTATTTGCTGATTGATGAATTGAGCTATTATTTCAGACTTGTTGAGCGGGGCGAGGTTGTTGTATTCCATTATCCTCTTGATACCTCTAAGTATTACATAAAAAGAGTAATCGGTCTTCCGGAAGAAATCGTGGAAATTAAAAATAGCCAAGTTATTATTTATAATGATGAATATCCCGGCGGCCTCACTCTTAATGAAAGTTATCTGCCAAAAAATTTGACCACCAACGGTCAAATCAAGGAAAAATTGGGGAAAGACGAATATTTTGTTTTGGGCGATAATCGGTCGGCTTCTTATGATTCGCGGCGTTGGGGCGTTTTGCCTAAAAACGATATCGTCGGCCGGGTTTGGGTCAGGGCCTGGCCGTTCAGCAGAGCGGCAATTTTTGCCAATTAAAATAACCTGATTATAATTTTTACTTTTTCATTTTTAATTTTTAATTTGAAATATGCCGCGCCCGTCTAAAACAAAAACTTTTCAAGCGCCTAAAGGGATGAACGACATCCTTCCCAATGTCCAGAAATATTGGGAAAAATTTTTTAGGATCAGCAAAGAATCGGCGCTTTATTATGGTTTTGAAATTATTGAAACGCCGATTTTGGAATTCGCCGATTTGTTTAAGAAAGGGATTGGGTTCAATACCGATGTTGTGGAGCATGAAATTTACACTTTGAAAACTAAAGGGGGAGATTTTTTGGCGCTGAGGCCGGAACTTACGGCCCCGGTTGTCAGGGCTTATATAGAAAACGGATTCGCTAATCAACCTCAGCCGGTTAAGTTTTTCCACTATGGGCCCGTGTTCAGACATGAAGCGCCTCAAGCCGGCCGCTACCGGCAATTTCACCAAGCGGATTTTGATATTATTGGAGAAGGCGATCCGGTTGTTGATGCCCAAGTTATTCAATTGATTTACGGCATTCTAAAAGAGGCGGGGTTAAAAGGTCTTTCTATCCATATAAACAGTATCGGCGACAAAATCTGCTGGGGGAAATATCGCGACGCGCTTAAATTATATTATCGCAATAAAATCAATCGTCTTTGTAAAAATTGCAAAAAAAGATTCAGAGAAAACCCTTTAAAAATACTTGATTGCAAAGAAGAGGAGTGCGCCGTGCTCAAATCCTCGGCGCCGAATTCCGTTGATTATCTTGATAAGGCCTGTCATGACCATTTCAAATTAGTTTTAGAATTTTTGGATGAATTGAATATTCCTTATATTTTGGATCCGTATCTTGTCAGGGGCCTTGATTACTATACCCGGACGGTTTTTGAGATTATGCCCGAAGACATGAACGGCTCTCAAACGACACTGGCTTCAGGCGGCCGCTATGATTACTTGGTTTCTCAATTAGGAGGCAAGCCGGCGTCGGCCGTTGGGGGGTCAATCGGCGCCGAACGGACGGTAAACGAAATGCGGCGCCAGGATGTAAAGGTTAATGCTGTTAAACCCAGGGCCCGGGTTTTTCTGGCTCAACTCGGCGACTTGGCAAAGAAAAAAAGCCTAAGGCTTTTTGAAGAATTCAGAAAAAACAATATTTATGTTTCAGAGTCGTTTGGCCGCGATTCCGTTAAGGCCCAGTTAAGAGTGGCTGACCGTTTAGGCGCTGATCTGGTATTGATTATCGGGCAAAAGGAAGCGCTTGATAATACGGTGATTCTGCGGGAAATGCAATTCGGGGTGCAGGAAACTATTCCTTTGGAAAAAATTATTAACGAAGTAAAAAAACGCCTTAAAAAAATCCATCCGCGTCAGCAGACAAATAATCAGGAAATTTGACTTATTTTTATAGATTTCCTTAATGATTATGCATCAATAAAATCTCCATATACTAAAGTATTTGGATTAATGAAAAATATTCCTAACTGTTAAGGAAATAATAAAGAGAAAAATTATATCGTGCGGATCTAAAGTTACTATTTTTGCCGCGGTTTTACGAAAGAAAGGAATACCAGTAAAACTTGTTCATGGAAGATTATCCGGGTCAAAAAGAACTGACAATCGTCATGCCTGGATAAAAATTTACAATCCCTTACCAAGACCGTGCGATTGTCCTTTTCTAATTGCTTGTATCCAGTTTTGTAAATCTCTTTCAAAATCCGCTTTAATAGTAAAAGACTTCATATAAAAACGCTTTTTTTAAATATAATATAAAATAGCCATACATTCAACCTAAAAACTATCGATTCTATCGATTCTAAGAATCGATAGTTTTCCGCCAAATGTGTGTGGGCATTACCATGTGCCCTTGACAGAATTCTCAAGAACTGGTATTATTAATTAGTATAGAAGAAGTTTTTTAACAATCGGAAAATTCTCAAAATTTTCCATTTATAGGGAGGGCGAGAAAATGGAAGAAAGAAGGGAACGGTTGAAAGATTGGATTTTTAGATTGTCAGTTGTGGCAGTGATGATGATATTGACTATCATCGCGATTTCTTTTTCCGGTTGTAGTCAGGGGGCCACAAATATCACCGGGCCGAGTCCGACAACGACAACAACGATTCTTGATTCTTCAAACGATGAAGATTTGAAGCTGGTAAAACAGTATAACAGCGATTTATCTGGCGGAAAAGCGACCCGATGGAATAAGTCTATTGTTACAGTTTATGACTCTACTGGGAAAGTTAATCTTCAGTCGGTTTTGAACGAGTGGAACGCTGTTCTGGCGGGCAAGTTGACTTTGGCAGTTGGCGGCCAAGGTTCGGATATTGAGATAGTCCGGGATGATTCTGTTGCTTGCGGAGTGGGAGGTTATTATCCATATAATGGAATAATAATTCCCAGAGGAATAAGAATTAGTCAGACATGTCTTGAACTACCATATGATGCAAACTTGACAGCAGAACACGAAATTGGCCACGTTATTGGTTTTTTTGGCCATACTAATAGTGGAGTAATGTCAAATAATGCTCATACTATCACGTCTCAAATCACCAGCGAGATATCGCGAATGTTAAACAAACTATACAGCATTGAGCTGGGAGCCCAAATTGTTTGACCCGAACTTCGCTTGTGGTTGACATAAGGCTTATTTGATATAAAATATTATCAAATAAGCCTTTTTTATTGTCTTGAATTATCCACAGGCGCATCTTGGCAAAGTAATGTATAATATTATCAAATGATTTTTTTGAATAAATATAAATTTTTTATCATTGGTTTGATTATCGCGGTTTTTGCGATTATCGGCGCTGGTTATGGAATTTCTTATTTTTATTCTTTGAAAACGGATCAGCTTCAGCCGGAAGTTCAAGAAGCCGATAAAATCGTTGAAATTCACGGCGCTTTGGCTAAAATTAAATTAATAGATTCTGTTAATCGGTCAATCATTGTTTCAATTTTGATGCCTCAACAGTCTTCTTCGTTTGATGAAAATTTCAAATTAATTAAGGTTTCAAAAACCAGCGATCAGCCGGCAACCAAGGATTTTCAGATATTTTTTTCCGATGATAAAATAGATCTTTCCTCTTTGAATTTTCAAGATGTTATTTTCATAGAAACCAAAGAAAACATTCTTAATCCGCCCGTATCGTCTCTAACCCCGACATTGCTTCAAAAATTAACGATTAGCCAATGATAAATAATCAAAAAATAAAATTTTTCAAATTAATTTTCTTTTCCGTTCTTTTTGTTTTATTTTTTAGCGGATTTTTTATTTTTGACGCCAAAGCCGAATATGAGGGGACGATTTTAAGCAAATCTGATTGCAGAATTGAAAATGCGGGAGGCGTAATTTTTCAAACTTGCCTTGTTGAAGAAGTAAAAACAGGTAATGCTGTTGACAACATTATAGAAATTTCCGGCAGAAGCGGGAAAGTTTTTGAAGTCAGGGGCGGCAATGTTGTCGGTTATGTTATGGAGAATATTTTAGCGCCAATTGGCAATTTTTTGGGAGGTTTTAACAGTTCAAAAACCGAATCTAAACTTTATATTTTTACGGTTCAAAGATATGATATAAAATACAGAAAACCGACAACATGTCCTTTTTATGTGGGCGAAAGAAACTGCAGAGACTGGCTTCTCAGCGCTGATTATAATGTTGTTTACGATAAAATTTCAAACGGCGCTCCTTCTGATAGATTATATAAGGTTTCCAAAACAGAGGATTGTTCGTGGTGGGGATTATCTTGTAGCACCAGAACGGATTTTAATTTTTTGGCGGATTTGACTCAGGATAGACCGGCTCCAATTTGCACTTCTTGGTCGTCTTGTTCTCCTTCTTGCGGAAACAGCGGCAGTCAATATTGCACCGACCCTTTGGAAGTAAGTAGAACTCAATCTTGTTCCATTCCGGCTTGCCCAACCGGTTCCATTCAAATTAACGCCACATTAGACAGCCTTCCTGTGAATACGACCGTAAACATAAGCACAACTGAACCGGTTAACATCGCTTTCGCCTATAATAAAGGCAATTTTAATGTTGGCGACACATACATATTATCCGCGTCTTCAAAAGATTTGCCAAATGCGTCGGTTTCGCATTGCGCCAAAGAATTTAATCCTGATTGGAGCGTAAGAGCCGATTACGGCTGTATATCTCCGAGCGAGCGCGGATATAAAAAAGCAGACGGCTCTACTGCCAACAACAACACTGATTCAAGCGGCAATTGGAGCGTCGCAGGAGGAATCACAAATGATTTGGTAAACACCAGATGGGAAGAATGGCTGAAAATAGGCGGATTTGAATCAAACCATGTTTTTGTGGCAGTCAGCCCCGCTAATAACGGCGGCCGATCTTATAACGGAGATCGAACTTCTTATAAAAATTATTCAGAGAATTATTCTTTGCCGCAAACCTTCGGTAATTTGACTCTCGGCGAATATAAAATAACCGCTGTTTCCGGCGGCCCCGCGGGAGCGATTTTCCAAGGTATTTCTCCGTCAGACACTCAAACCCTGACATCATCTGGTCCTGGTTTAACTTTCACTTTAAGATTCAAAATTCCTGTTCCGCCGCCCGGCAGTTTCAGTTTGAGTTTAGGCGCGCTCTCTTGTAATTCAGTGTCGCTTTCCTGGACCGCCTCTTCCGGCGCTCAAGGGTATCGGATCTTAAGGAACGGTTCTGACATCACTCCTTATCCATACACCGCCCTGAACTTTACCGACACCACTGTCAGTCAGAATGCCGGCTACTCTTATCAGATAGAGGCCTACAATGCCGGCGGCAATACCCGTTCAAATACAATAAATGCGGCCACTCCCTATTGTTCGCCAACGCTTAGTTTTTCCGGTAGTCTACTCTCTATTTTCCAAGGTCAATCAATAACATTAACTTGGTCAAGCGCTAACACCACTTCCTGCACTGCTTCCGGCAACCCGACTCAAAGCAATTGGAGCGGCTCAAAATCGCTGAACGGCAGTCAAAATGTTGCGCCTTTGCCGCCGCCGAACGTAACTTATACCTTGACTTGCTCCGGTCCCGGCGGCTCAGCTTCAGGTTCGGCGACCGTTAACATCAGTCCGCTGGCTTTGCCCGAGTGGAGAGAGATAATTCCCCGTTAGCAATAGCAAAAATCCCGACTAAACGAGTCGGGATTTTTGTTATTTTCAATTTATAATTTTCCGATCTTTTTTATCCCTTAGCCGCCACCAACCCGTAGATTTCTTTTATCCCCGCGCTTCTTAAAACCGTTGCCGCTTCTTCCAAAGTGGCGCCGCTGGTTGCCACATCGTCAACTAATAAAACTATTGATTCTAAGAATCGATAGTTTTGGGGATAAAGTGTGGATAAGATTTTTGGGTTTTTTTCCAGAGCAAAAGCACCGGAAATGTTTTCTTTCCTTTTTTGCCAGTCGGGTATTTCAGCTTGGGGACTGGTGGATTTTTTCCGTTTCAATAAATTTATCACCGGGCAATTTAGAAATTTTCCGATTTCTTCGGCTATTAGTTCGCTTTGATTAAATCCGCGGCTTATTTTTTTTCTTAAGGTTAAGGGGATCGGCACCAAGACAGAATTTGTCAGTTTATCAATCAGGAGTTCTTTGGCGATATAGGCGATTATTAATTCTGCCAAAGGTTTTCCAAGCGATTCAACGGGTTGGTATTTAAATTGGCGGATCATTTCTTTTAGAATTGGATTTTTGTATTGGCCGGCCGCGAATAGCCCCTTAAGAGGCGTTTTCTTTCGGCAGCCTCGGCAAGTTCCCAGTTGGTTTCTTAAGCCGCAAATATGGCACTGAACGCCGGAATTTAAAGCGATTTTGCCAAAACAGGCATCGCAAATCTGCGATGCCTGTTTTGAAGCCATTTCTTTTCCGCATCCCAAGCAAAATCTCGGGAAAATAAGGTCAAGCAAAAAGTTTTTGATATTATTGGCAATTCGCGGTATTCGCATAAATTCGCAGATTAGTATTATGTGGATAAGTTCTCTTTATATGTAAAATTAGTTTTGTGATATAATAAAATTAAATTAACGGTTTGTAAATCTTTTTATTTATGGCATTGCCTTTTAATATATTTGGCATCGGGTCCAAACCAAAAAGTTATCTGGGCATTGATATCGGCACTTTATCAATTAAAATAGTTGAAATTTCTAATGAAAACAACCGGCCCAAACTGGAAAATTACGCTATTTTAACGAACTATGGCTTGGCGCCGAATAATTCAGTTCAAGACAGCGCGAAAGAAGCGCGAAAAGTCTTTGGCGGCGAAGCCGGTTTAATGCTGACGCGGCTTCTTAAAGAAGGGGGGATAGGAACCAAAGAGGTTAATGTGTCAGTTCCGATTTTTTCGAGTTTTCTCACGGTGATGGAGTTGCCTCAAATGCCGGAATCGGAAATGATTAACGCCATTCAATTTGAAGCCAAGAAATATGTTCCGGTGCCTTTGGACAGCGTAATCATTGACTGGTTTTTAATCGGCGCCATCAGCGGCGGCATGCTCCTCGCGGTCGGTTTGGTCGTGAGTGTTTTTGCAAGCGTTGCCGCGTTTTTCTTACGCCGATTTTTTTCTTAACACCCTTGCTATTCCGCTTATTGCAGG
>Ga0209542_10005355_pt1 | contig 25649 bp, 23 predicted proteins | sample RifCSPhighO2_01_FD_184028 | JGI IMG/M metagenome (GOLD analysis project Ga0209542, IMG submission 184028) | Soil microbial communities from Rifle, Colorado - Rifle CSP2_plank highO2_0.1 (SPAdes) (version 2) | ecosystem: Environmental > Terrestrial > Deep subsurface > Rock core/Sediment ...
GAATAGATTCCTTTTGCGCCCAGCGCCCAAAAACGGCCTCTTTATATGTTTTACCCGCAGACTTATTTGACGCGGCAACACAGACCACGGTAAACCATGGATGATTAGCAAGTAAAGTTATAAAGCGCTGTCCAACCATACCAGTCGCTCCTAATATCCCTATTTTAATTTTATTTTTTTCCATTACTTATTTTAGTTCCCCTCCCTAAAGGATTAAAGGTATTTTTAACATATAAAGGTATGTTCTTTAACACTGCAGGCTTTATGGTTTTTGGATGAATCACTTTTGCGCCATTGTATGCCATTTCCTCTGCTCTTTCGTAAGTTATTTCCGGAATAAGAAGAGCGTTCTTTATTTTTTTAGGGTCTTCGGTCATAATGCCATCTACATCAGTCCATATCTCAATCAAAGATGCGTCAAGAGCCGCCCCCACTAAAGAAGCAGTGTAATCAGACCCCCCTCTGCCAAGTGTGGTAGTAATGCCCTCTTTTGTAGAACCAATAAATCCACCCATAATAGACAAGGATTTCCCCCTGAAACAGTCTGATATTAGCTTGTAAGATTTTTCTAGATCCACGTTTGCATTACCAAAATTATCATCAGTTTTAATAATATCCCTGGAATCTATAAATTCACATGGAATTCCCCGGTTTTTTATCGCCTCACCTATTACGTAAGATGATAGCTGTTCACCAAAACTCATGACAGCATCCAAGGCAGGTAATGTTAGTTTCCGCACTAAAAAAATATTTTTTACCATTTTTTTCAATTCTCTATATTTTTTATTTATTTCCTGGTTTACTTTTTCTTTATTTTTTGAATGAATCAACTCTTTAATTACTTCATCATGCCTCCCACAAATAGCCTTAAAAATTATCTCGTATTTAAGGTCACCTTTAGAGGCAAGGTTGGCGAGCAAAATCAAATCATCAGTAATGCCACTTAAAGCAGATACTACCACCACAATTTTTTGTTTTGGTTTCAATGACTCTAATAAAATCTCAATAACCTTATTAATATTAGAAGCATGAGCTACTGACGTACCCCCAAACTTTAGAATTTTCATATGAAATCTTCAAATAAGCTCATCATTTCTTGGTAGGTCTGACGTCTTTTAATTAATATAATCTCTTTATTTTTAACCAACACCTCGCTCCCAAACGGACGCATATTATAATTTGAACTCATCGCACTACCATACCCCCCTGATACCAAAATAGCAACAATGTCTCCTTCTTTCGGATTAGTAATTTTTATTTCTTTATTAAGAATATCACAGGTTTCACAAATATTCCCTACCACAACAACATTCTTTATAAGACCATTGGTATTATCAATTTCGGACAAATTTACTATATGGTGATACGCGCCGTACATAGCGGGGCGGATTAAGTGGTTAAGTCCGGTATTTAAGCCCACAAATAATCTCCCGCCTTTTTCTTTGACTGTATTTATTTGTGCCAAAAGGACAGTGGACTCTGAAACAAGAAACTTCCCCGGTTCAATACGAATTTCAATGCTCTTTTTCTGTTTTTTATTAAATTTATCTAAAGGTTCCTTAATAGCTAAAGCAAATTCTTTTAAATTAATTGGGGTATCTCCCGGGTGATAAGAGACCCCGAGGCCGCCTCCAAAATCCAAAAACTTTAAATCAGTAAATTGTTCCGCCACAATACAAACTGCCTCAATTGATTTTTTGAATTCAAGAGCCCGATAAAAACCAGACCCGATATGGCTGTGTATGCCCACTATACTCACGTTGTATTCATTGCAGATAGTTTTAGCTTCTTCCAAGTCAGACAAATCCAGCCCGAATTTGCTTTCAAGCGGTCCTGTGATTATCTGATCAAATTCCCCCGCCCCTACTTCCGGACAAATTCGTATTGAAATTTTTCCTCCAGGAAAAAATCTGCAGAATCTGCGTATTTCGGAAAGTGACCCTAAATTCTGCAAAATTTCCCAATTCCCGATTTTTTGTATTTCTTCATTGGTGGCATTGTTCGGCGTAAATATAATTTGTTCGGGTAGATAACCCAGATCAAGCGCAAGCTGTACTTCATTTGGCGATACCGCATCAATACCGTATATGCCATTTTCTTTTATTATACGCACAATATACGGATTGTAATTAGCCTTGATGGCATAGAAAATCTTAATATTAAAATCTTTAAAAGCCTCAAGCAGTTTTTGGGCCTGGCCGGCTATGGTGCCGGCATCGGTCACGAAAACCGGTGTACTATATTTTCCTGCTATTATTTCCGCAGTTTTTTTGGACGGTATAAACATAAAAACATTAAAAAGCTTCAAGTAAAAATTGTTCAAATACAGATTCAGCATCACGGCCATATTTACGGGCCTCCGGCAGAAGATAAGAAAGATGAGAAACGGACTTTTGAAGCTCTGTTGCAGAAAATTTTCTAAAATCCTTTTTAATCAGCATATCTTTTGCCTTCCAGAAAAGAACGCCGATCAGCTCTTCCATCCCCACCCCTTTATCCATCGCCTGGCGGAAATAAATCCAAAGATTCAGCTTGTCTTTCTGCCCAAATGCATTAGCCAATAAAAAATTATCAAATTTTTCCGTCTGTACTTTTGGCAACATAAAGACATTGAGCTCCGCGCGGACTTTTTTAAAGGTACCCAATATTAATTTATTTAATTTCCCCTCTAAGAAAACAAAAGAGCTGGAAGATTTGCTCAAGAAATCTAATTGCTCAAAAATAAAATCCCTGTTTTCCTCATATTCAAGGATATTTTCAAATATTACCGCGCACTGTGAGAAAAAAAGACTGGAGCCTGAATAAAGGCTTTCTAGTTGAGTTTTATTAAAATTATTCCTGTTTATAAAAAAAGTCTCCATTCCAGAAGATATGGACTCTAAAAATTCCCTGTAAGCACGATGTTTATTCTTGGCATCATCACCGGCAAAAAGATATATCATATTAAAACTTAACTAATTTTTTATATTCCAGATAAGCAGTACCGTATTTTTCCGCGAGAATCCTGTCATGCTTGCTGATAAATATAAATTTAGAAATAAAAAATGAAATAATGGTGGATAAGATTATGAAAAGAGAATTAGTGATAATGCCAAAACCAAGCATTAAGAAGAAAAGGCCCCACTGTGTAGGGATGCGGGTATAACAATACGGCCCGCGGCAGAAATGTTCTGTCTTTACTTCTTCAATCTTTCTTAAATCACGCCCGGTCTTTTGGGCCCAGAATATTACAATAGAAGCCAGTATCAGAAAAAATAAGCCGGCGGGCACTGCAATAAAATCTGCAAAAATTCTAAAATCAAAAATAAAATCAAGATAAACACTTACTAAAAATAAGACCAGATAAACTGAGTAAGAATACGCCAAAACTTTATGAACGCTTGGTTGAGAAAACGTTCTATTGGAGATATCCTGATTTTGACTATTCATATATCTTGGTATTGTAACACAAATTTAAATAAATTTCTACTACACCGACCCGAAATTATCCCCGAATCCGGAGTGTACCAAAAGCGGAATATCGGTTTTATACTGCAAATACGACCTTATTAACACATTTTCCATAGCATTTTTTATTATTTTATCGGCCTCTGGTAATACTTGTTCTGCCACCTCATAGACCAGCTCGTCGTGAATAACAAGCACTAGATGAACCTTATCCGGCAATCCTTCTTTTTTTAAATCCTCTGCCGTATATCTAATAGCTAACTTGATAATGTCCGCCGCGGTGCCCTGCATCGGCGCATTAGTGGCAGTTCGTTCTGCCATATTTTTCAAAAATGGAATCCTGGAATTTATATTCGGAAAATATCTACGTCTACCAAATAAAGTCTCCGTATAAGAATGCTTCAAAGCAAACTTTTTTACTTCTTCCAGATAAATCTTCACTCCGGAAAATTGATTAAAATAATTATCATAAAACTTTTGCGCTTCTTCCCGTGTGCCTCCCAGATTTTTACGTAAAGCCGAAACTCCCATGCCATAAATAATGCCGAAATTTATTACTTTGGCCTTATTGCGCATTCCGCTATCTACCTTATCTAGAGGCACATTAAAAACAAAAGACGCTACCCCATTATGAATATCTTTTTTCTCCCGAAAAATTTGTGTCATCTTTTCATCTAGAGAAAGCATAGCTGCTACCCGTAATTCTACCTGGCTATAATCAAAAGCATAAAGCTTATAACCCTTTTGCGCGACAAACCCGCCCCGGATTCTTTTACCAAGTTCGGTTTTAATCGGCAAATTTTGTAAATTCGGGTCCTGTGAAGAAAATCTACCCGTGGTGGTGCCGTTTTGTATAAACTTCGCATGCAATCTTCCGTCTTCCCTTATCATTTTAGGAATTACATCAATATAAGTGGAAAGCAGTTTTTGTAATTCCCGATAAGCAAGTATTGCTTTTATTATAGGGTTTTCTTCTTCAAGCTCTTCTAATATAGAGACTTTGGTGGAAAAAGAGCCATTTATGCCTTTCTTTTTACCAGACTTCATCCCCATTTTGCCAAAAAGCACTTCCCCCAGTTGCTTTGGGGAATTTATATTAAATTCCATTCCGGCTTGTTCATATATTTTTGCAGTTAATTTATCCAACTCTTTATGGTATTCCAATGATAATTTTTCAAAGTACTTTTTATCTATTAATATCCCATAATCTTCCATCTCTTTTACTATATGTATTATAGGTTTTTCTATCTCTTCATATACTTTATCCAATTTTTCCTCTTTTAATTTTTCAAAAATATATTCATAAGCCTCCGAGAAAGATTTCTTATTGGAAAAAATTAAAATATCTTCCAAATTTGGACTCGTAATATCGGAATTTATAAGCCATAAAGCAATACCTGCTTCTTCCAGCATTTTTTTATCAATTTTCTCAGACTCTTGTAATTTATAAGACAAATCAAGAGTACTGGTCTTACTTTCACCACCATTTTTATTAAAAAACCCCTTGAGCCTGGCAAATAAAGACCGAAATTCAAATAAAATAAAAACTTGCTCGATTTTCCCCAAATCCGCAGTCTCCCAAAAAGTTTTTGACGAAAGGACAAAATCTATCGGCGCATCGGTCCTAATCATCGCCAGGGTTTTTGAAAATAAAGCTTCCTCTTCATTATTTTTAATTAATTCTGTCATCCTAGGACTAATACCTGCTTTCTTGAAAAGCTCTGGATTTTTTTTTATCTTTTTATAAATCTCCTCAATAGTGCCAAAAGTAGTTATAAGAGTTGTAGCTGTTTTCTCTCCTATGCCTTTAATGCCGATAATATTATCCGAGGTATCGCCACGGAGTCCTTTATAGTCAGGTAATAACGTCGGCTTAAAATGGAACCGTTCCACAACTGCATCTTCGTCATATAAAATAGTCTCATTAATCCCTTTTTTTAAGGTATAAACCTGCACTTTTTTATCATCCACTAATTGCATTGTATCCATATCACCGGAAGCAATAATTATCTTTAGTCCGCCAGCCGGTGGATTTTTCTTTATTTTTTTAACGATTGTGCCCAAAACATCATCCGCTTCAAAGCCGGGAGAATCGTAAGTCGGTATGTTAAAAGCCTCAAAAATTTTTCGGGAATTAATGAGCTGGACAATGAGAGCTTCGTCGGTCTTGGCCCGCTTTATTTTGTATCCGTCATAAGCTTCATGGCGGAAAGTCTTATCCGGTAGGTCATAGCAAGCCACAATATAGTCCGGTTTCAGGTCAGAGATTATTTTCATAAGCATCGTTGCCAATCCGTACAGTGCCCCGGTGGGTTCACCCTTCGAAGACAAAAATTCCGGCAAGGCATGATAAGCGCGGTGTATTATGGCATGAGCATCCAGTAATACCAGTATTTTATTATTTTTGGGCATTATATAATTATAACAGATAAGCTATACCCCCACACCTACTTTGAATAAAGTAGGTGTGGGGGTATACTTTACATATCATGACGGATTTTGACGAAGAAAAACAAAACAAACAACTGGATGATTTGCATAAACAGGAAGAGGAAGAATTGGTGGCAACATTGGCGGAATCCAAATATGACCTGCCTTATATCAATCTGTATCGTCTGGGGATAGATAACGAAGCTCTGCGGGCAATACCGGAGGCGGAGGCCAGAGCGATGGAGGTTGGACCTTTTAGGCTTTCTGGAAAAAATATTTCTATTGCCGTGCGTTTACCTAAAGACGAACTACTGAAAAAATTAAAAGATGAAATGGAGAGAAAAAACCTGGTTCCCGTCTTTTTTATGACGTCAATAGCGAGTATTCAAAAAGTTTGGGATAGATATAAAGAAATTTCAATGGCTGAAAGTTCAAAAATCGGGGGGTTGGACATCTCCAGCGAAGTTTTGAGGGAAACCGCAAAAAATATACAGCATATAGAAGACATTGAAAAATTGATAACGGAAATGCTGGCAGGGAAAAAAATACACAAAATTTCCCGCTTATTGGAAATAATTCTGGCAGGCGCAATTGCGATTTATGCTTCCGATGTCCACATCGAGCCGGAAAAAGACCGGGGGCGGCTGCGGCTGCGGCTCGATGGTGTATTGCAGGATGTTAATTTTTTTGATTTGGACGTCTACCGACTGCTTAACACGCGCATCAAGCTTCTCTCTGGTATGAAACTGACTTCAAAAATCGCTCAAGACGGGCGCTTCAACATCATGGAAGGAGAAGAAGAAATAAGCATCCGCACTTCACTTATCCCCGGTTCTTACGGCGAGTCAATTGTCATGCGTATCCTGGATCCAAAATCAATCCAGGTTGAAATGGAAAAACTGGGAATTGAGCCTTCCCTTTTTGAAATTGTAAAAAAAGAAATTATAAAACCAAATGGCATGATTTTAGTTACCGGTCCGACCGGGTCCGGAAAAACAACAACTCTTTACGCTTTTTTACGGAAAATATATTCAACGGAAATAAATATAATAACGATTGAAGACCCGGTGGAATATCACTTGCCTGGCATAACTCAAACTCAAATAAATCTTGAAAAAGGCTACAGTTTCCCCGAAGGGTTGCGCTCGGCTTTACGTCAGGATCCGGATGTGATAATGGTCGGAGAAATACGCGACGGAGATACGGCAGAGATTGCCGTACAGTCGGCCTTGACCGGCCATATGGTTTTTTCAACACTCCACACCAATAATGCGGCCGGTGTAATACCGCGCCTGATTGACCTTGGTGTAAACCCAAAAATTTTAGTGTCAGCTTTGTCTTTATCTATGGCTCAGCGTTTGGTACGCAAGCTTTGCACTTTCTGTAAAATTGAGCATATTCCGACACCGGATGAAAATGAAACTATGAAATTGGTAATGGATAGTATTAAAGAAGAAGGGAAAAGTCTGTCAAACTACAATATAAATCCTAAAATGCCCATAAAGCTTTGGAGCCCGGTCGGCTGCAAAGAATGCAATAAAACCGGTTATAAGGGGCGCATCGGCATTTTTGAAGCGATTAAAACAGATGAAATGATAGAAAAAATAATGCCGGAAAATCCCAGCGAGCGTGAAATTAAAAAGGTGGCGCGCACGCAGGGCATACTTTCCATGCGCCAGGATGGTATTGTAAAAATTCTAAACGGCATTACATCATTTGAAGAAGTGCAAAGCGTGGTGGATCTTAATGAAGAATAAAAATGGAAAATAGTTTCAAATTACTTAAAGAAAAAGATAAAAAACACTTTAAGGTAACTGTCTTTGGAAGTTCTAGAGTTAAAAAAAACGATATTATATATAAACAAACGAAAAAACTGGCCTTTTTGCTCGGGAAAAAAGGAATAGACGTCGTCACTGGAGGAGGACCGGGACTGATGCAAGCCGCCAATGAAGGACATCAGTTGGGAAATAAAAAAACAGGGAAGAGGGCACATTCCATAGGCATAGGGGTCAAGCTCTTATGGAAACAAAAATTCAATAAAGCTGTCCAATATAAAAAGGAGTTTAACAGATTCTCTCAAAGACTGGACGAGTTTATGCTCTTTAGTAATGCCATCGTCGTCATGCCCGGGGGACTCGGAACTTTACTTGAATTATTTTACAGCTGGCAGCTTGTCCAGGTCCATCATATTTGCGACATTCCTATCATTCTGATGGGAGATACCTGGAGAGGATTATTAAAATGGATAAAAAAAGATCCATTAGCAAAAAAATATCTGGATAAAAGAGATTATGATTTGATTTTTTATGTAAAAAATCCGGAGCAAGCCGTAAACATAATAGAAGAAAAATATAAACGCTTTAAAAAAAGAGAAAAAAACTTCTGTCTGAATTTCAAAAAATATAAGATAAATTAAAAAAGCATTAATCTCTAAACAATCCTTTCCTAGCTGGGCTAGAAGAGTAACAAATTATTATAGGATAGACCCAGAGGTGATAAATCACACCAGAACGTCCTATGCAAAGTCGTATAACCGGTGGCTGATTGCTTAGAGATTAATGCCTTCTTCGTCCGCCAAAGCCTCGGCGAAGCGAACTTTTGAAAAAATCTCTTAAACTAATTCTACTACATGTAAAACTGCACAGATGCTATAATGTTGATAGCTATGTTGATACCCTGTTAATAAACACCCTACTTGAACAATATAGCATACTATGAATAAAAAGTCAAGTGAAAAAGCTGAAGATTCTTTTCTGGACAAAACCCTGCGCCCTACCCGCTGGGACGAATATATCGGCCAAAAACACATAAAAGACAACGTAAAAATTCTCTTGCGGGCGGCGGAAGAGCGCGGACATATACCGGAACATATTCTTTTCTATGGTCCGCCGGGGTTGGGTAAAACTACTCTTGCGCATTTAATCGCCCGCGAAACAGGCAGACAAATGAAAATCACTTCCGGCCCGGCGATTGAAAAAGTGGGCGATTTGGCTTCTATTCTGACCAATCTGGCCACCGGTGACATTCTTTTTATAGACGAAATCCATCGGCTCAATAAAATGGTGGAAGAAATACTCTATCCGGCCATGGAGTCCGGAGTTTTAGACATCATTATTGGTAAAGGGCCTTCAGCCCGGACTATCCAGCTGGACTTACCGCCTTTTACCTTAATCGCGGCAACCACTCGGGTAGCGCTTATCTCTTCTCCCCTCCGTTCCCGCTTCTCGGGTGGAGTTTTCCGATTGGAATTTTATTCAAATGAAGAAATTACGAAAATAGTAGAGAGGTCCAGTAAACTTTTGGAAATTAATTTTGACACAGACGCTTTGGAAGAAATCGCCAAAAGAAGCAGATTTACCCCGCGCACAGCCAACTACTTTTTAAAAAGAGCGCGTGATTATGCTCAAGTAAATAAAAAAGACAAGAAAAAAACTCTGGATAAAAAAATAGTCAAAGAAGCGCTCAATATGCTCGCAGTTGACGATATTGGGCTTAATTCTTCCGATAGGAAATTTTTAGAAATATTGATAGAAAAATTCAATGGTGGGCCTGTAGGACTCAAAACCATTGGTGCGGCAATGTCGGAAGAAGAAGCAACAGTAGAAGAAGTGATAGAACCATACTTAATCCAGCTTGGTCTCTTAGAACGCACCGCCCGCGGAAGAGTGGCGACAAATAAAGCATACGAACACCTTGGCTTTGATTCAAAAAAAGGTCAGAAAAAACTTTTATGAAAATCCTGGGAATTGACCCCGGATATGAGAGGCTGGGGATTGCTATATTAGAAAAAAATAAAAATAACAAAAAAGAGCGTGTTCTTTTCTCCGAATGTTTTAAAACATCCGCCAAATTAGAATTTTCTCAAAGGTTGAAACTAATCGGGGAAGAAGTAAAAAAAATAATAAAGAAATACGAACCGGAAGTTTTGGCGATTGAAACTTTATTTCTAAATACAAACCAAAAAACGGTTATGCGCGTGGCAGAGGCGCGGGGAGTGACTATATATGAAGCTGCGCAAGCAAAACTGGAAATTTTCGAAGCAACTCCACTTCAAATAAAAGTAGCCGTAACCGGGTATGGCAGAGCCAGTAAAGAGCAAATAATTAAAATGGCAAAGATATTGGTGGATATAGAGAAATCCAAAACATCCGATGATGAATTGGATGCTATTGCGATAGCTTTAACAGCCTTTGCGTATATAAGAAAATAGTTATCCACATCTTAACCCCCTCCCCTATTGCCAACCCCTATGGATTTTGTTACAAAGTAAGAAATTCCGGTTAAAAGCTGGAAAAATTATAAATTAGAAAAATTAAATTTTAAAATATGAGTTATAACGAAGATGAGGAAGTAGAAAGTGGTTTCAGGATGGGAGTAGATGACGACGAACCACTGGAACCGCTCGATGTACCGCCGGAAGACCTGGATTTAGATGATGACCCAGAAGACAAGTACCACTAATAAAATAAGACACCCCATTTTCAGGGGTGTCTTATTTTACAATTACTTTTACAAATCTTTTTTTCCCAATTTTAAGTGTTAAATCCCTGGAAATTTTCAAATCAACATCAAAGACAATACCATTTCCAACTAAATCGTGAATCGACTTACTCAAAACCAGTCTGCGCCATTCACTTTTTGACGGCAAAACTTTATGCTTAACCAATATCTCGCTTAATATATCCCCTTTTTTACATTTTATCTTTTCCATCTCTTCCGGTATTTCCCTTTTTTGAAAAGTATGGACAAAATTTTCTTTCGCCTCTTGCGCCTCTTTCTCTGAATGGAGTACGGCAACTAAAATATGGGCTATTCTTTTTTTTAACTCCATGGGATTTTTTTTTATATTGAAAGAATCTATTTCATGAAGTGGTACATCTGTTAAGAGAGTGAACATGGGAATAATAGCATCATCCCCCAAAGACATTATTTTACCGAATAAATCATTGGGCTCATCGGCCAAGCCAATTACATTGCCTTCGCTTTTGCCTATTTTAACGCCTTTGGAGTCCGTTAATAAAGGCGTAGTCATAACAAATTTTTCTTTGCCTTTCATGGCGTTCATTAGGGTGCGCCCAGCAAGCATATTGAAGGTTTGGTCGCTCCCGCCCAATTCCAAATCTACCTCCATGGCAACAGAGTCATAGCCCTGCAGAAGGGGGTATAAAAACTCGCGGAGATTAATGGATTCGCCCGCCTTGAGACGTTCCTGGAACATATCTCTTTCAATCAATTGCTGAACAGAAAAATGCTGGGCAATATTCAAAATGTCAATTAAGGTTAATTTATTCAGCCAATCGCCATTATACATTATCCTGACAGGATTCGGCCCGTCAAAACGGACTATCTTTTTTGCCTGAGCGAGATAATCTTTAGCATTGGCGCGTAATTCTTTTTGTGTAAAAAATTTTTCTCGTGTTTTTGCTTTTCCCGTGGGATCCCCCGCTTGACCGGTGCCGTCACCCACAAGAAAAATAACTTCATGCCCGAGGTCCTGCCATTGTTTATGCTTCCGGAGCCCTACCATGTGGCCGATGTGGAGTTTATCGCCTGTCGGATCAAATCCCTGATATAACCGAAGTTTTTTCCCGGAACGCAGGATTTGTTCCAGCTTTTCCCGTGAGGGATATATTTTATCAACCCCCCGGTTTAATAATTCAGTGATTTTTCCCCCGTCTTCGGTTTTATTAGACACCACTTTCATGTTCGGATAATAACATATTTTCTGCTATTATTGTACTTATGGAAAGAAGAGGGAAAAAACTCTATAAAAATCTTAAATTCTTTAAAAACCTGATTTTATTCATCTCAGGTGTTTTTATTTTAATGGTTGCAGTAATGATTATTTACTTCTCTTCTATGAAGATACCGGATTTTAATTCTTTTGAAGAGAGGAAAATTGAAAATTCCACCAAAATATACGACCGAACGGGGAAAATTTTGCTTTATGACATACATAAAAACACCAAAAGAACCGACATAACTTTTGAAAATATGGGAGTAAATATCAAAAACGCCACAGTGGCTATCGAGGACTCAGAATTTTATAATCATGGCGGGATTAGGGTAACTTCCATTATCCGCGCTGTCTTATCTAATTTTTTAGGCACGGGCCGCACTCAAGGCGGTTCAACCATAACCCAGCAATTAGTAAAAAACACACTCCTGACACAAGAAAAATCTTACACCAGAAAGATAAAGGAGTGGGTATTGGCAATGAAAATAGACAAAACCTTGCCGAAAGAAAAAATTTTGGAATATTATTTAAATGAAGCTCCTTATGGAGGAACTGTTTATGGCATTGCGGAAGCGAGTAAAACTTATTTCAACAAAGAAGCACTGGAATTGACTCTCGCCGAAGCGGCTTATTTAGCTTCAATCCCTCAATCTCCGACAACATTATCTCCTTATGGAAAAAATAAAGATAAATTAGACACACGAAAAAATTTAGTGCTCGGGAGAATGCTGGAATTAAACTTCATTTCCAAAAAAGAATACGATAAAGCAAAAAATGAAACAGTAGCCTTCACTCCGCAGGCAACAATTGGAATAAAAGCCCCCCATTTTGTTTTTTTTATCAAAGATTATATTGAAGAAAAATATGGAAGTGAAAATGTAGAAAAAGGCGGACTAAAAGTAACAACGACTTTGGATTATAGTCTACAGGAAAAAGGGGAACAAATCATAAAAGAAGGAGCATTAAAAAATGAAAAAGATTGGGAAGGAAAAAACGCAAGTCTGGTAGCAATAGACCCTAAAACAGGACAGATTTTAACAATGGTGGGTTCCCGGGACTATTTTGATAAAGAGATAGAAGGAAATTTTAACGTAGCTATTGCTTCCAGGCAACCAGGCTCTTCTTTTAAGCCTTTTATATACGCTACAGCCTTCAATAAGGGCTTTACGCCTGAAACAATGCTCTTTGACCTACCTACGGAGTTTCAAACAACCTGTGATGCGTATGGCAAAGCCAAAATCGGACATAACCAAAAAGACTGCTATATGCCTGATAATTATGACGGAAAATTTCGCGGGCCGATGACCTTACGGGATGCTTTAGCACAATCAATCAATCTCATAGCTGTAAAACTTTTTTATCTGGCGGGACTTCCCGATTCATTAAAAACAGCGGAGGATGTGGGTATCAGTACGCTTTCCGATATCGGCCGATATGGGCTAACGCTTGTAATTGGGGGCGGGGAAGTTAGGTTGCTTGATATAACGTCGGCCTATGGAGTTTTTGCAAATAATGGCGTGAGAAATAGATATACTGGAATTCTGAAAATTGAAGATGGAAATGGAAAGATATTGGAAGAATTCACGCCGGCCGGGCAAGAAGTACTGCCTAAAAATACAGCTTTAATTCTTTCCGACATCCTTTCGGATGAAAAAGCCCGCGTGCCGACTTTCGGAGCGTATTCAGCCCTTTTTATCCCCGGGCGTGATGTAGCGGTAAAAACCGGAACAACAAACAATAATAAAGATGCGTGGACTATCGGCTACTCCCCGTCCATTGTAGTCGGCGTATGGGCAGGTAATAATGATAATACCCCGATGAAAAAGGGAGGAGCTGCTGTGGCTGGACCAATTTGGAATAAATTTATAAACGAAGCATTAAAAATATTACCGGACGAAAAATTTGAAAAACCAAATTTAGAGACTGATCCAAATACAGTAAAACCGGTACTCCGGGGATTTTGGCAGGGAAATGAAAATTTCTTCCTAGATAAAATTTCCGGAAAACTAGCAAGTGTTGATACGCCAAAAGAAACTACTGTGGAAAAAGTAATAACAAATGTACACTCGCTTCTTTATTGGGTGGACAAAAAAAATATTTTGGGAACGCCACCACTGAACCCAAGAGACGACCCGCAATTTGAACACTGGGATATCCCGGTACAAAATTGGTGGACACAAAATAAGGAAGAATTTAATAAAAAATACGGTATAATAACTGAAAATGAAAAACCAAGTATGATAGATGATATTCATACCGACTTATTAAAACCATTGATTTCAATTATTGAACCAAATGAAACTGCCGTTTATGCCTTGAATCAAAAAATCTATCTGAAAATTTCAAGTTCCGGACCTTTCTCACTTGCTAAAATGGATATTTTCATAAATGATACCTACTTAGAAACTCTAGGGCCTCCTTTTTCTTTCTCCTTTACCCCGACAGAACTGGAAAACCTGCAAATAAATAATGAATTAAAAATAATATCTTATGATACAGTTTACAACCGCAGTGAAAATACCCGCACTTTTCAGATACAAAGATAAATCTATACTAAATTTAATGTATAAGAAATAATCTTATTATCTATTCATCGGCATTATAAGATAAGTGAACGAGGAATCCGAAACAGGAGATATGACGATTGGACGGGAGCTTCCAGAAAATTTTATAGACATACTGTCGGTGTTAATCGATTGGAAACAGTCTAAAAAATATTTATAATTAAAAGACAATTCAATATTTTCCCCCGTAAGAGCAGCATCCAGATATGTTTTGTTTTCCCCGATATCGTTATTGGCAGATGAAAGTTCAAAAACTTTATCTTTTGGCGTAATTTTTAAATTCACCTGATTAAATTTATCTGAAAAGATATTGGAAAGTTTAAGTGCATTTAATAAATCTTGCTTCAAAAGCACCGCATTAGTTTGAGATTCTTTTGGAAGAATAGCCCGATAATCAGGGAAAAATCCATCCACTACCCTGGAAGTTAGATAAATATTATCAGAGGAAAAAGAAATTTGATTTTTATTAAAACAAACTTTTATAATACCCTGAAATTCCCCAAAAACTCTCAATATATCTGAAATATTTTTAAATGGAATCAATATATTGAAATTTTCTTTCAAGCCCTTAACTCTGATTTTTTTCTCAGCCAACCTAAAAGAGTCCGTGGAAACGAATACCAAATTATCCTCGTCAGTATATATACAAACACTCGAAATTTCAGGTTTTATATCAGATATTGAAGAGCTGTAATAAACTGATTTAAGCCCCTCTAAAAGCTTTTTGGATTCTATTTCAATAATCACACCATCAACCTTTGGTATAGTAGGAAAATCATCAGATAGTTGACCTTTTAATTTTATTAAACTTTTTTTTGTTTTAATTAAGAGATTTCCATCAACACCCTCTAAATACACATTCTCATTTTGAAAAATATTAGAAAAAATATTATTCAAAACAGATCCAGAAACAGCTAATACTCCCTCTTTATCTACTTTGGCTTCTATTTCAATCTCAACACCAAGACTTAAATTAGTTGACCTTAGTTTTAAAAATTTTTTATTCACAACTAAAAGAATTGAGTTTAAAATTGGTAAAGTTAAATTTTTACCCGTAATTCTTTCCACTAAAGAAATTCCATTTTTTATTTTTTCCACTCCACATTCTAATTTCATATAATGTTTATAAGTTTATTTATTTAATTTTATTAATATTATTAATCATGTTAATAAGTGGGTAAGTTTTTTAAGTCTTATATTATTTAATTATTTTGTTTTTTAATTTTTAATTATTATCTAATAACTCATTAATAATTATTTAAACATAATTCTTATTTGTTCTAGTTCTTGTAATAATTGCGGGTCATTCTTTAGGTCTGTTTTTATTTTTAAACATGAGTGCATAACTGTGGTGTGGTCTTTCCCTCCCAGTTTTTGTCCGATTAGTGGATATGATACATTAAAGTCTTCCCGAAGAAGATACATCACCACTTGTCTTGCTTTGACTATTTCTTTTTTTCTGGTTTTTTCATAAATTGAGGATTCTTCCATTTTATAATACTCACCCACTGTTTTTACAACGTCCTTTATCGCTATGTTTTTCTTTGGCCTCATATTATTTTTTAGCAGATTTTTAACTTCCAATAGAGTCAAAGACCTATTTTTCAAACGGTATTGGCAGACTATGATATTTAAGCTCCCCTCGAGTTCACGAATGTTTCCTTCCACGGCGCTAGCCACGTATTCCAATAGCTCTTTTTCCAGGTCAACATCGAGTTCTTGTAATTTTACTTTCAAAATTGCGAGGCGGGATTCATATTCCGGAGGCGAGATATCCACAATCATTCCGGCGGCAAAGCGGGATTTTAGCCGGTCTGCCAGCTCCGGGATATAGTTTGGGTGTTTGTCCGATGAAAAAATAATTTGCTTGTTATTTTCATAAAAAGTGTTGAATGTGTGGAAAAGCTCTTCTTGGATTTTTTCCATTTTGCCTATGAATTGTATATCATCAATGATTAAAAGATCATACTTGCGGTATTTTTCTTTAAATGAATTTGCTTTGTTGTTTTGGAGCGAGCTTACAAAATCTGTGGCGAATTTTTCCAAGGTCATATAATGCACTTTTTTATTTGGGTGCTTTTCTTTGATTGAATTCCCGACTGCCTGAATTAAGTGGGTTTTGCCGAGCCCCGTGGCTCCATAAATAAAAAATGGATTATATTTTGTGCCCGGACTTTCTATGATTGCCTGCGAAGCGGCGTAAGCGAGTTCATTGAAAGACCCGACTATGAAAGAGTTGAAATGATAGCGTGGATTCAAATTATCTTCTGGATTTATATATAAATCTCTCAAGGGTAATTCCTTATTGGCGTAATTCTCCTTGACTGCCGGCAACTCTTCTTTTATGTGTTCCACCTTGGCAATAGTATATTCTACGGCCCGCATATTTTCATACGCATCCGCTATGGTTTTGGTAATAAGCTTGTGATATTTATTCATAAGCCAGTCACGGACAAATTCATTCGGCACCCCGATATAAATAATACCGGTATCCTCTTTGATAATAGATGTATTTTTAAACCAGGTGCTGAAATTTGCTTTCGACATTCCTTTTTCTATTTCAGTTAAACAATTTTCCCAGAGCTGTTTCGTATTCATCCCGTTAGAAGTTATACTAATTAATAAGCACTTGTTATGATTCGTACCCCCGTGCACTTCTAACGGGATTCATTGTTTTCATACTATACTATTTTTGAAATGTTTGATACTTGCCAAAAGTTATTAAACTTGTTGATAATCTGTGGATAATTTACCGGGGATAGATTGATTACGCTTTATTTCATTTATCTTAAAACTTAAATTTGATAAAAACCAGGAAATGCTATATACTTCGTTATATGTCATTTACCTATAAACCTAAAAAAAGAAAAAGAGCCAGGAGCCATGGATTTTTAGTCAGATCCAGGACTAAAAATGGCAAAAGAGTGCTTGTACGAAGACGCCAGAAGGGCAGAAAGAAGCTCAGTGTTTGATTTTTTTAAATATGTTATCTAAGAAAAATCGGGCTGACAAAAAGGTCATAGGAGAAATTTTTAAAGAAGGGAGATTTCTTAATTCTCCCAATTTAACTTTTAAATTCATATTGAATAGAGATTCTTCTATTCCGCGTCTTTCTTTTATCACACCAAAGAATATTGCAAAATTCGCCGTCAAAAGAAATCTGTTGCGGCGCCGGGGGTATGCCGCGCTCAGAAAGCATATTAAGCAATTTCCTGTCCGTATTAAAGGCGTTTTTATTTTTAAAAAATATCAGAGCGACGTTTCAATTCTTGAAGATGAAATTAAAAATATACTCAATAAAATTAATTAGTTTTTATCAAAAATATATTTCTTTTTTCAAAAAATCTAATTGTGTTTTTTATCCTACCTGCTCTGAATACACCAAACAAGCTATACAGAAATACGGCATTTTAAAAGGAATTTATTTCGGTTTTTTCCGCATTTTGCGTTGCCACCCTTGGCAGAAAAATCACCTAGATCTTCTAAAGTAATTAAATTTGTTTTCATATTTGTCGATAGTAAGTTTTGCTAAAAACCCTACTTCAAGGTAGAATGAAAATATGCTTTCAAATATCTGGGATACTTTTTTATACGCGCCGTTACTAAACGCATTAGCCTTCCTGGTTTCTATCGTTCCGGGTGGAGATTTGGGTATTGCGGTTATTATTCTTACTATTCTTGTTAAAATCATACTTTTTCCGCTTTCCCAAAAATCTATTGAAAGTCAAGCCGCTATGAATATACTCGCTCCTGAGCTGAATAAAATAAAAAATAGCGGAGCCAGTAAGGAAGATCAAGCCAAACAGACATTTGAACTTTATAAAAAACATAAAACCAATCCATTTTCCGGATGTCTTCTGGTTTTAATTCAAATTCCCATTATTTTTGCTTTGTATTATGTTTTTTTTAAAGGCATAGATTTCCAAAGCGGGTTGCTTTATTCTTTTATCCCCGCTCCAGAAAACATAAATACGCTTTTTCTGGGATTTATTGATATAAATGGGAAAAGCCTTGTTTTAGCTATTTTAGCCGGGGCATCCCAGTATTTTCAGGCGCATTTTTTGCCTAAGCCTGTCGCCTCCTCCTCTTCGGCTTCTTTTTCGGAAAGTTTCAGTAAAAGCATGCAATTACAGATGAAATATATTTTTCCATTTTTTGTTTTTTTTATTCTTTATACCGATTTTCTTGGTGTTTCTCTTTCTGGAGCAGTCGCGCTGTATTGGATTACCAGTAATATTTTTATGATTGGCCAGCAGATTTATGTGGACAAAAAAAGGGATGATCTGGTTATAAAATTATAAATTTTGTAAAGCTCATGGACAAAAAGCAGATGCAAAATTTAATAAAAGAACTGATTGAAAAAACCGGAGTTATGGTGACGGAAATTACTATTACCGAAGACAGTCCTGCTAATACCTGGTTTTCAATTAGTGTAAATGAACCTCATTTTTTTATTGCGCGCGAAGGTGAAGCGCTTTACGCCCTGAACCATCTTGTTAGAAGAATAATTGAAAACAAGCCGTCTTCTGCTAAAGTCGGCATTTCTGAAGGAGCGGGACCGGAGAATAACTTTAGTAATGGGATTTTGGTTGATATAAATGATTTTCAAAAAAAACGAGTAGATAATGTTCGCGCAGTTGCTCACATGATGGGCGAGCGAGCGCGGTATTTTAAATCCAATATAGAAGTTGACCCGATGTCTGCATATGAGCGCAGAATTGTTCATGAATTCTTGTCTAATGCCACTGATTTAAAAACCGAGTCTGTGGGTTTTGGTCCTTCGCGCCGGGTAGTGATTAAATATATTGGAGGTATTTAAAAAATTTATTTTAAATTTAACTCCCAGAGAAAAGAATCCTTTTTGTTCACAAAAAATAAGTAATTTTCCCCTTCATCCATGGCGAGCTTTATGCCGTCAATTTCTTCTCCTCCCGGAGCTGTGGCGGGGTCCAATATTAAAGTTGCGTTTCTGTTTTTAGCATCTAGTTTCCAAATCTGATCATTAAAGGATACTTCTCCCTGATACCAGGCGTCCGGATACAGACCGAAATCAATTGATTTTGGTACGGCGCAATAAATAATATCATTTGCTTTACCCCAGACACATTTTTCAGGCAAGGTTCTTACTCCCAGCACATCAGAATTTCTTGTATCTGTGTGGTAGAGGTATAAAGATAAACTATTATCGCCATAAAGAATCAATTTTCCATCCGGGCCGGAAAGTGTGGTGAACCCGTTTATATTGCCCAAGATTTTATTTAAATTTTTTCCACTTCCATCCACTGTGTACATATATCCGGAAGCATTTCCGGAGGGTTTAGTGGAGAGAGTGATTATTTTTTCATTTTGCCATATTGATAGCCATTCTGTGAAAGGAGAATCAAATATCTGAACTTTTTTATTATCAATAAAGTTTAGTACTGTGCCTACCATATTTTCTCCATTATCAAACAAATAAAATATTTTTTTTGTATCAGGAGATACGCTTATGTCCTGGACATTTTCAGGCAAGAAAGAACCTTTAATTTCTTTATCCCCATTTGTTATGTCTCCCAGGCTTTCTTTCGGCAGATTACCTATGAAAGTTTCTATTGTACGGTCATCCCCCTTCAAATATCTCATTATCACATTTTCTCCCTTATTTCCGAAATAAGCATCATATATTTTAGGTATTATTGTATTTGAGAATTTTCGCTCAATTATTTTATCCGCAAAAGTTTGGTAAATTATACCTCTTGCTTTTTCTACATATCTTAATGCCGGAATAAATTCAGTTTTTGGCGGCGTAATTTTTGAGGTTTTTGGTAAAGGAATTTGTCCTTCTTGTATTAATGGTGTATTTATTATTCTTTCTTTTATAAATACCGTGAAGCCCGCCACAGGCATACTGGAAACTTTTCTTAATTTTACACCTAATGTTTCTTCTTCTGGAACCGTTTCAGGCTCTGAGACATTTATTGGAGGAGTTATTGTGGGAGTGGCAGGTTTGCTGGCGCCGAAGGGATTAAACTGCGAAAAGAAATTTGTGCCACCTGTATCGCCTTCCGGTGGAGTAGTTGGTTTACGGAAATACAAAAATCCAAAAACAGCGATTATTACCGCGCCCAGGACTATTATTAAAAGTATGAAATTTCTTTTTGACATTTTTAACGGTTATATTTAGTAATACACTCCCTATGCTTACTGGTGCTATCGGCGTTTCCTGCCCATGCGCTAAAGCCTTGTTTCCTTAACACACATACAGCTGCCCCGGTGCTACAGCTAAAATTATCAGCCGCCCTCATACATTGTTGAGCGGCCGCGGAACCTGATATAGGATTCCCATTACGGAAACCCGTAGAACAATTAAGAGGCCCAGTTACTCCAGCAGCAGTAGAGCAAGCTTGATTTTCAAAACAGTCACTATGCATTTGTAAAAGTATTTGATAAGGTCCATATGCAGATGACCCTCTGCCCCAATTGTAATTTGTGACTGATTGACAGCCACTTTCTTGAGTTATCAGGCAGGCAAAAGTAGCTGCTTGTCCTTCCGTAATAGTCTGATTAGCCGACCGAGCTGCTGACATAATGGTTCTTGAGTCACAAGTCGTGCCGACACTATTTGGGTTAACTGGACCTCCGTCACCAGCAGATACTTGTCCATTACTACTAACAATAATATCTTTATCGGATACTGTAATAGTTGCATCTGATATACTTATTTCTGTATTTAATAAATCTGGGTTTATTGTATTTAGGAGCGCGTAGGCGCCGAGAGCTATCAAAAGCCCGAGCAGAGCCCCCCGAATTCTTTCTTTACCCGCTTCTTTGCTTGAAACCAATTCACTTGTCATATATTCCATCCCTCCAATCACAATCATTACCATAGCTAAAACGGCGGCTAGTCCGAGTATGATTTTAATCATTAGATTTAGATAGGTGCTTAGAGCGAAAGGTTCTGCTGAATCAAAGACCGTTAAATCAGTGCCATTCGGCCCTGCGCCTGGAAGCGGAACTAAAAGCTGATAACCTACAACTGGGGTTACACATTTTTTATTTATATAATCCCACTCTTGACCAGAGGAGCATCTTTGAGCATTATTTGGTGTTGGTACGTCGGGGGTGGGCGGAAATGATGGTACCGGTATTTGTGGAATTGGTGTTGCTGGAGGTCCGTAAGGAGGAAGTGGAAGAGGTGCTCCTATTGCTTGCCATTTTCCTCCCTTATTATTTTCGCAGTAATTTTGATAATTTAAAAGTGGTTCAAGAAATAAGATAGTTCCATTCTGCCAACAGACTCCACTTGATGTTGATGGAGTTGGCGATGCAGTATTTGCCGTCCAACTAATAAAATCAGCATACCGTTTACATATCTCGAAAGTTTGGTTTGGATAGGAGCCTCTTCCAAGAACGCAAGTTCCTTGTGAGGAGTTTTGAGCTTCTACTTTTATTCCGGTATTCAAAACTCCAATTAAACTTATCAGTATTAAAATGTATATTAAAAGTTTTTTCATTTAAAATTCTATATTTATTTCTTTATTTACTGTTTGGAAAATTTTATTTTTGTTTTCTATTTCTAATCTTAATCGGGATGTCCCGGAAATTCCAGTTTGTACTTGCAATGGAATAAAATTATTTCTAAAATTTGATACATTTACTACATTATCATTGATGGACCAATTCCATACTAACCTCGGATTTCGGATTTCTTTTGGGGAAATAAAATAAGGTATTGCAACCAGGATTTCACTATTTGTTATTCTGTGTATATTGGTGAGTGCCTGGTCCCAGATTGTTCCAAGTTTGCCGTCATTTTTGTAAAATAATATTTTTGGCTGTATTGTCCCTATATCTATACTTGCCTGGCTCTCATATTTTTGGTCTATGGTTGATGCCGTAACGCTTATATTATTTGAGTCTTCTAAATAATCATTGATGTAAAGAAAGAAATTTTTACCGTAACCTGAACCCTCTTGGTCGTTGGCATAATCTTTTCTCCAGGTATAAGTCATATTTTTAGCGTCATCTAATCCTTCTCCGATGTTTTTTATTTCGGGTATTGCCACCACTTTTATTTCACTACCCGGCGTAGGCATTGCTTTGCCGCGGTAAAAAGGCGGTACATAAGAATCATTTGCCTGCCAGAGTAGTGTCATAACAGCGGGCCTTAAGGTTATTCTTGTTTCTGTGACACCGGCGGGCAACTCTATCGTAGCTATCACATTTGTTTCCGAACCCGCGGCTCCAGCTGTGGCGGAAAAGTATTTTTTACCGATTCCGGCTGAAACTTCTTTACCATTGACAGACCAGGTTATGGAGACCGTATCCAAATTGTCAGCATAACTGCTTAGAGAAATACTTACATTCTCGTATGGAGCCGGATTTGGGGGCGCAACATTAACCAATATACTACTGGATGATTGGGCATTTACTCCAGGGACAGAAACTATACCAAATACTATAAGTATTATTGTGAAATATAATAATGAAAGCCTAAATTTCCCAAATGTCATATGACTAATTATATCAATAAACGAGGAGCATAAACAAGCTTGCTTGTTTGATGTCCGAGTGCCATTGATATATGGTAATCCATATATCATTGTTTCCCGGCGATTTCTATCGCTTCATGTTCTTCTTTAGCTTGCCTATTTGACAATATTTGGGAAGGATCAGAGGTAATAATCTGGTCTTCCGTATAAGAAGCGATAATCTTAATGGCGACGTGCTTCAATCCCGCGAAAAATATGCCTTCCCCTACTCCGCTTTCAAGTAATAAATATTTCTCTTCATCGGTCAGGTTGAAAGTTTTTTGCAGAATATCGATTGTGGTCGGGCTTTGTTTCAAAAGAAGCTGGATGGAAGAGTTTGTGATTATCGGGACGCCGTAAGGAGAATTCAAAAAGTCCGCCGCGTCTTGGGTAATAGTGGCCAAACCCAGATAATATTTTCTCCCTCTTTTGGCGATGGAATAAAGAAAAGACGCGGTATCTTCGGATTTCATCATCCACCAGGCTTCATCGACGACCAAAAGGCGTTTTTTTAGATTTTTTCTGATTGAGTTCCAGATATAATGCATAATGATGTACATTGCGACCGGTTTCAGTTCGTCCTCCATATCACGGACGGAAAAAACGACGAATTTTTTATTGATGTCCACATTTGATGGTCTGTTTAAAAATGTCGCCCAAGAACCTTTTGTATATTTTGCCAGTCTGGCAACAAGGGAATCACTACCATCCATCCCTCCCAATACCATTTCAAAGTCCGAGAGAAGCGGAGGTTCTATATTGGAAAAGTCCGACTCCGGGGTGATATCTTTTATGGCATAAGTTTCTGAAATGGCCCGATCCACCATCGAGTCTTCTTCCGGCGTGAGCCCTCCCAGCATCAGTCGAAAAAGCCCTACCAGATTGATAATATTTGAACGCAGAACATCTTCGGCTGTTTCATCCTCGCGCGGGATAGGCAGGTCAAATGGGTTCATATGATGGTCTGAAGAAAGGGAAATATTGAAATATCGTCCTCCGACAGCCTCCGATAGGAATTCATATTCCCGTTCCGGGTCTATGACGATAACATCAATTTCAAACATCAAAGACCGGAGGATCTCTAGCTTAGTAGCATATGATTTTCCTGAGCCAGCTTTGGCAAAAGTTACGGAGTTGTAATTTTCCAGAGAGAATCGGTCAAAGATTATCAGGCTTGAGTTGTGCCGATTAATGCCGTAAAGTATTCCCTTGTCGGAAGTTAAGTCAAAAGATATAAACGGGAAGACACTAGAAAGCGGTTCGGAATTTAATTTTTGATGGATATTAAGCAGGTCGCTGTTGATGGGGATAACGCTTTTAAAGCCTTCTTCTTGTTGGAAAAGCGCTGGTTTGATATATATTATTTTTGATTCCAAGATTGATTTTATTTCACTTTCAATTTTAAAAAGATCCAATTCATTATCGGCGTAAATTGTGATATAAATGCCGACATCAAACATTTTTTCTTGTGCTTGTATCAAATTGTCGCGTAGCCCTTCGAGGTCCTGGTAAGCGGTGTCCAACATCGGGTCGCGTACCATTCCTTTGGCTTGTCGCACCGCAATTTGACTCTGGACTTCGGCGACTTTCTTCTGAAATTGCCGGAGAATTAGCGAAGTGTCTATCGGGTGGATAAAAATTGAGATATCGAAAATTTTATCCAGATTGATTATGGGTGAAAACCAATTATCAGCTAAAAATCTAGGATAAGATATTATAAAAAAAGTGCGGGCGATTTTATCGCCCAGGTTTATGGATTTTGATTCAATTTTGAGCGCGGAAGGAGCGATGACATCCTGGAGTTCCAGACTCGCTTTTTCATAGATTTGCTCAGGCAATATTGGAAGTATGGAAGCGTCCATATTGTCTGCCCCCCTCCCGACCCCTCTTTTTTTAAATAATCTGTCAAAAATTCCCATCCCGTTTAGAAGCAGGTCGCGGTCAATAAACCGTAACTATGCTTGATTATACTATTAAATTTTATATTTTCTATTGACATAATTATATACTACACTGCGATCGCGGCTTCTAACGGGATTATTCAAGCTTAATTTTACCTTCCACTTCTCCGGGATTGAAAACTTTATAAAATACTTCCACGATTTCTTCACTCCCCAGTTGGGCGGAATTAATGCCGCAACGGGAGAGCCCTTGTTGTATCACCCCCACCCGCTCCTCTAACTGAGATCGTTTTTCTTCAAAATCTTCTTGTTTAGCGAGTTTTATTTCTTCTTTATTTTTTTTCCCGAAGAAACGCTCGAATATTCCCGAATCAGATTTTAAAATAGTGTGCGTGTAAGGCACTACCACAAAAAAGCTTTTTGTCATTATAGCGACTGATTCGGTGAAATTTCTGATAAATTCTATATATTCCTTTGTTTGCAATTTTAACAAAGGCTCATTTTGCACCTTTATTCTGGATTCCAATAAGAGGAGATAAGGCCTAATATCTAGTCTTCTACTTTGTACTGATATTTGGATTTGAAAATCCAAAGTATTAAGAAAGCTTTGAAATTGAAGTATGGTGGCTTTTTGCTCATCTTCTGATTTAAGCGATAAGTTGACTGAATTAGCCAGTACAATAGCTCGCAACCCACCATCTTTTAGGACGATGACTCCATCGCGCACTTCTTTAATTGGGACAAATTCCTGAGTTGCTTTTGCATTTAATGCCATATAAATCAATATATTATTTCTCTTTTTTCAAATCTAAAACATCCAGACTCCAAGCCAGATCCCGGAGTTTATTTCCGCTCAATCTGATTTCAAAATCCCCCGGTACTTTATTCATTTCATTCATCCCACCTCCGGCTCTGTTTCGGGCAGAAATTTTTTGCCGACGTTCTTTCCAAACATAAAGCTTGCTTTGTGTCAAATAATTAAATCCAGCTTGGAGCATATTTATGAAGGGTTTATTATTCGGTTTATAAAAAGTGAGAAGCAAAGAAAACCCGGCTGCCA
>Ga0209542_10005357_pt1 | contig 25644 bp, 31 predicted proteins | sample RifCSPhighO2_01_FD_184028 | JGI IMG/M metagenome (GOLD analysis project Ga0209542, IMG submission 184028) | Soil microbial communities from Rifle, Colorado - Rifle CSP2_plank highO2_0.1 (SPAdes) (version 2) | ecosystem: Environmental > Terrestrial > Deep subsurface > Rock core/Sediment ...
GGAAATTTTTGGGGAAGAGGGGTTGAGCCTCTTCGAGCAACAACAAACCAGGACTACCTCGTATATTGATAAAAGTTACAATGTTCGCCAGTATCAAAAGGAGCTCGATAATCGGAAAAAGATCATCGAAGGCCTTCTTGCTGAAACGGAAGAACACAGACCTTCCTCTGATACTAATGGTAGTTCACCGACTAATGTCTTAAGAGAAATATGGCGTAAGGAAGAAGCTCTAAAAGAGAATCTACTTACCACAAAAGAAGCCGAGAGTTTATATCAAGCACTTATTTCTCACCTTGAAACAGTTCTCAAGCCTGATTCCCTCCCAGGTTTAAGGTTCCGAAAACTTCAGTCTGGCAAGAAAGTAACATGGTGGTCGAATGAGGCCGGTTACCCAGTCGATAATCCTTGGCAGAAATTTGGACCTTTTTTGGACTTACTCGCACAGTATGAAGCAGAGAAAACTATAAAAAGACGTCTAGAGATCGAGGGTCTATTTGTTGAATCTCGGTCTCAAGGAGAGGATCAACATCTTTTGATTGGCGAAAAAGACGGCAGTGGAGACAAAGCACATATTACAATAGATGGTAAATCTGCTGAGATTAGAACAGAAGACGGCCGACAAGAGCCAACGGACCTCGTTTCTCGCATAGAGACTATCCTTACCTTACCAAGTGGAAAGAAAATAAAAACGACCAGAGAGATAATAGAAGAAATGTCATAACGCGATCGCTCCGAGGGGCGTTGAAATGGTAAACTGAAACGACACGCATGAACACGGTATTAATTATTCTTGGAACGGCTGTTATCACTTGGGTTGTTACCAGTGAATTATTTTATTCTCCCAAGGCTCGCGTGAGACAGTTGTGGAAAGAAGTATTTAAATTAGCCCAAAAGGTCGGTGAGCAAAAGAAATGATTTCCTGATATTCCTAATCCGCTTGCAGATGCATATGAGAAGATTATTTACAAAAAGAAACAAATGATTAACGCCCTACTTGAATATCACTTTGATCCAGAAGAGGATCAAGAATATATACAGGAGAACAGGCCGTAGTTTTCTTTATGCAAAGCCTTACAAAAAGACTGATTTGATGGGTTGTCGTCGTGGCGGTCATGACTGGTGATACCGCTTGTTTTGACGATACGGGACGGAGGAATTGAGGGCGGGTGGGTTTTGATGCGTTATGGTATAGTGCTGGCATATGTTGACGGCTGTATACAAAAAAGTCCGCTCTGGGTATGTCGCATGGGTTGAGGAGATTCCCGGCGTGAATACCCAAGGAACGACCAAAGTGGAAGCACGAACGAATCTCGCGGATGCGCTGCGGGAGTTTGTCGCTGCGCGCCGAATACTGACAAAACGAGAATCTGCCCGCGGAAAGTCATTGCTACGCGAGCGCATTCCCGCGTAAGACCGAATGAGGCGCACCGAACTCGAACGGTATCTACGCACACACTCTTGTTACTTGCTCCGCGAGGGGAATAAACATTCCGTCTTCCATAACCCCGACAATGGTCAGACTTCAACGGTGCCGCGCCATACTGAAATCTTCCCTGCGCTCGCTAAGAAAATCTGCAAAGATCTTGGCATCCCGCCAATAAGAAAGAAATAATCCTACCGGAAAAGCTTTTACCCCCCATGCAGCCCCTTACAAAAAGACTGATTCGATGGGTTGTTGTGGTGGTGGTCATACTGTTGATACCGCTCGTTTTGACGTACCTTAACCCGAATGCCCATATAAACGGAGGCGAAGGAGGAGGCTGGGATTGGTCGCCCTTCGATTTCGTTTTCATGGGCATCCTCCTCTGTGGTGCCGCTCTCACGTATGAGCTTGTCGCGAGGAAGATGCAAAGTGGTGCGTACCGCGCCGCTGTCGGCCTTGCGGTCCTGACAGGCGTGCTCCTTGTCTGGGTAAACGCTGCCGTCGGTATCATCGGGGACGGGGATTTGGACAGCCCTAACGCGCTGTATTTCGGAGTACTCGCCATCGGATTGGTCGGTGCACTTATCGCACGCTTCCAGCCGCGTGGAATGTCGTACACATTGTTTGCTATGGCACTCGCTCAAATGTTGGTCCCCATCGTCGCGCTGATAATCGGGTGGAACGACTTTGCACCGGGCGTGCCACAAGTGTTTGTTTTGAGTGCGGTATTCGCCCTGCTGTTTATCGGATCGGCTTTGCTCTTCCGCCGCGCCGCCATTTCCAATCCCTAAAAGTTTGCCCGCGGACGTGTGCTACACGTCCGCGGGCCGTACGCGATTTGCCTTCTCGAGCAAACTGACAAGCTCCCCGAGGGTCGTGATGCGCGGAATGTCGAGCGTTGGTATGCGGTACCTTCGCATCGCAAATGTTGCGATAGCCAACACCTCGTCCGCTTCTACGCGGGTCTTGTCATCGACCTTTGCCTTCATGATGGAGCGCCTGTGCGACGCGACTCTCATCACGAAAGTGCGAACCGGTTCGTCGGGCACTGTCCCCGTTCCGCATGTTTCGAGCTCGAGCCTGCATGGCAGTGTCGCAGACATGGCGTGCTCCTTTGCTTGAATGACAAAAGCCTCATCTTTACAAAGATCAAGAGATCTGTGCAAGGACGAGACTTCGTTAAGTCACGTGAACCACCTTACTTCGTTCCCCTCTTGCGAGGAAAACCTTCATAGCTGGCTCCGGCTCCGCCGACACCAGCGTCCCCGTTTTACGGTCGGGCTTCCGTCGCTCCTTTCGGGCGCAGCTCCCGGGCGGGTTCTCCTTTGACTAGTTCAGGATACTATTCCCGTTCAACGCTTGTAAATTGATACTACCGAACCCGCGAGCGCGGGTCAAGCCGAGATTAGAGCGCGGAGAATATGTCGCCCGCCACACTGCCGTCGTCTTTGGTGACGAGAATATCCTTATGAAGGTCGAACTCTTTGTCGCCGTCGTCCACGTATATGAGCGCCTGATATGACTGCCCTGCCTCGGTTGTACGCAGAAGCGGTACTTCCACATCTGCATGCACTCCGGGTTCGAAGCGCCCTGCGCCGAGCGTGCGGCCGTTGCCGTCACGCACGGCTATCCAGCCGATCTGGACGAGCGATGCCTTCTTCACCTGTATGCTCATGCCCGCCCCCTGGTCTTGCACGTCGATAGATTCAGTACTGGCGGTGATGGTCGGTGTTTCGTCTGAAAGAGGTCCTAACACCGAGCCTGGCTGCACCCTGTCAGAGCTGGTGGCTCCGACATTGTCGCCTGCCTTAGTGTCCGAAAGATCGCTAGAAAAGGAGGCGTTGCGGGCGATGAGCCACCATCCGCCTATGAATACGAGCGCTAGGATAATACCCGCCACGATGCGGTTTGAGGGGCTATTTAGGTCGATAGATGGCTTGCCGGGCATATGATTACCCCCACACTATAGGCATACGCACCCCCCTGTCAAAGCCCTCGCGCGGCTGCCGCAAAACGTCAACAATCCGCTATTTTCGCCATTCGTACTATGATTACCCCGCATGGGAAAGAAGAATATTTTTGGATCGTCTATAAGATCTCTTCGGCGCGACAAGCGCTTCGCGTCGCTTATCAAAAAGCACGGCCCGCCGGATCTCACAAGAGGTAAAGATCATTTCCAAGCGCTGATGCGTTCAATTATCCACCAACAAGTTTCGGGCGCGGCGGCAAACACGATACATGCACGGTTCCTCGCCTTGTTCCCGAAGGGAAGATCCCCTACTCCGGAAATGGTACGCACGATACCGCTCGAAAAAATGCGCGCGGCGGGCCTTTCCGGACAGAAAGCTTCTTACATCAAAGACCTCGCCGAAAAATTCTCCGACGGCACCATCAAGCATCGCGTGCTCCACAAAATGGAAAGTGCAGATATCGTCGGACATCTCACACAGGTGAAAGGCATCGGTGTGTGGACCGTACACATGTTCCTCATATTCACGCTCAATCGTCCCGACGTGCTACCGACGGGCGACCTCGGTATACGCAAAGGATTTCAGATACTATACAAATTGAAAGACCTGCCATCTCACGAGGAAATGGAGCGGCTCGCACAGCCGTGGCGGGCTCACGCATCCCTCGCCTCATGGTATTTCTGGCGCGTCGCGGATGGCGCCAAGGCCAAAGCAAAACCTAAGCCTCCGATCGTATCACGTTCCAGATCTCGGAATTAGGAATTGCACCCTCGCGCAAAATGACGGGCTCTTCTCCGGAGAGATTCACCACAGTCGAAGGCTGCCGTTCCGGTAATTCTCCTGCATCAATGACGAGGTCAATCCCTATTGCAGTCTTTTGCAAAACACTAGCATAGTGATTGTCGCCAAGTTGTTGCAAAATCGTATCAACATCCCTTTCCGACTTTTGCCCGCTTACGTTCGCGCTTGTCGTCGTGTAGGGTTTCCCGAACTTCAGTGCGAGTGCGAGACAGAATGCATTGTCTGGTATGCGGATGCCAAACGTCTCGAACCCGCGCGCGACCCCTGTCGCAATGCCATCCTTTTTCTTCAAGATAAGTGTGAGTGCTCCAGGCATATACGCTCGCGCGAGAGCGCGTGCGGTCGGAGTGACCTCGGCATACTGCTCCGCCATCTTAAGGTCGGGCACGATGCAGTGGACAGGTTTCCCCTCTTCTCGGCGCTTGAGCGCGTAAACTTTTGCTACCGCCTCATCGGAAAGCGCATCGCTCCCTAGTCCGTACAACGTGTCGGTCGGGTACAAAATAATGCCGCCCGCGCGCAAAACCGCCGCCGCGCGGGCGGCACATTCCTCAACATCCGTTCCCGAAAGTTTCAATGTTTCCAAGTGCGCGGTAAAGGGATCGAACCTTTGGCCCTCGTCACGTCAAGACGATGCTCTACCACTGAGCTAACCGCGCATAAAGTACACCTCACAACCCATCTACGCACCCGTCTCCGATATGCCGCATCATCCACCGGAGCAACCGCGCATAAAGTACACCTCACAACCCATCTACGCACCCATCTCCGATATGCCGCATCATCCACCGGAGCTAACCGCGCAGCGCCTCGCAGAATAACGCTTTTTCCCGTAGTATTCAACAATGAAAATTCTTGGCATAGAAACCTCGGCCGACGATACCGGTATCGCGCTTATCGAGGCAGAGGGGAAGTTTGGTCCGGATTTTTCGTACAAGGTACTGGGGAACGCTATTTCCTCACAGGCCATACACTCGCAGTACGGCGGCATCTTTCCCGCGCTCGCGAAGCGTGAGCATGCAAAAAATCTTCCAGCCGTTCTCGATCAGGTTTTGGGCGACGCCAACGAGCCTGTACCCCATCCGAACATCGACGCGATAGCCGTCACCCACGGCCCCGGGCTTGAGCCATGCCTGTGGACGGGCATCACATTCGCACAGGAACTGTCAAAAAAATGGAACGTTCCCGTAGTTCCCGTCAATCATATGGAAGGGCACATTCTTATATCGGTGATGGAGAAGGGGAAACTCGCACAGTTCGATTTCCCCGCTCTCGCACTTCTGGTTTCGGGCGGGCATACGGAACTCATCCTGATGAAGTCGTTCGGCCAGTACGAATACATCGGGCGCACGCGTGACGACGCCGTTGGCGAAGCGTTCGACAAGGTCGCGAGACTCTTGGAGCTCCCCTACCCGGGCGGCCCCGAGATTTCCCGGCTCGCCGCATATGCACGAAGCGAGAAGCTGCCCGCCCTTCTCAAACTGCCGCGGCCCATGATGACTTCCGATGACTACGACTTTTCCTTCTCCGGCTTGAAAACCGCGGTAGAACGCTACGTGCAAGCGCATGAACTCCAATCCCTCGACAGAGAAAAGCTCGCGTGCGAATTCGAGGATGCCGTCACGGATGTGCTCGTTTACAAGACTCTCCGCGCCGTCGAAGAATACGGCGTGAATGCCGTCGTCATGGGCGGCGGAGTCTCGGCCAACAAATATATCCGTGTTCGCCTCGCCGAAGCCTTGGCTAAAGTAGGAGCAAGACTGCTCGTGTGCCCTCCCGAATTCTCGACCGACAACGGACTCATGATAGCCCTCGCCGGCTACTTCCACGCGTTAAAAAAAGAGTTCGCCGATCCCGAGAATCTTGCAGCGAACGGGAACCTCAAGTTGTGCTAAAGTATCGCGATGGAGCCGTCGAAAGCCCCTGAAGTTTTCCTTAAGCCCTACGACGCATCGGACCGTGAGCCCGAAATGCTTGAATTGTGGGAAAAGAGCGGATATGCCAATCCTGACGTTTGTATCGAGAAAGGCATCACAAAGCCCGATGCCGAGGCCTATTCAATAGTGTTGCCCCCGCCCAATGTGACGGGCACGCTCCACATGGGCCATGCCGCGATGCTTGCTATTGAGGACATCCTTATCCGCTACCACCGCATGTGCGGATACAAGACGCTTTGGGTACCCGGCACGGACTCGGCGGCTATCGCGACACAGTCCAAGGTGGAAACGGACATCTACAAGAGCGAGAAAAAAACGCGGCACGACCTCGGCCGTGAAGAGCTAATGCGCCGTATTGATGCGTTCGTCGAAGAGAGCAAGACGACCATCATTAATCAAACGAAAAAGATGGGCTCAAGCCTCGATTGGAGCCGCTACGCCTACACGATGGACGAGAAACGCTACGCGGCTGTCATGGAGGCCTTTGTGCGAATGTACGATGCCGGATTGATTTACCGCGGCGACAGGATAGTAAATTGGGACCCGAAACTGCAAACGACTGTATCGGACGACGAAATAGAGTATGTCGAACAGAAAGACCCCTTCTACCATTTCAAATACGGTCCTTTTGATATCGGCACCGTGCGCCCGGAAACGAAATTCGGCGATAAGTACGTCGTGATGCACCCGGACGACGAGCGATACGCTGAGTACAAGCACGGACAGAAAATCGACCTTGAATGGATAAACGGCCCCATCACAGCGACTATCATAAAAGATGAGGCGGCCGACATGTCGTTCGGTTCCGGTGCAATGACCATCACGCCAGCGCACTCGACGATAGACTTCGAGATAGCCCAGAGGCACAAGCTCGATATTGAGCGCGTGATAGACGACCGCGGAATTCTTCTTGATATCGCAGGAGAGTTCAAAGGGCAGCACATCAAGAAGGCCCGCCCGATGATAGTGGAAAAACTCCGCGCGAAGGGGCTTATTTCGAAAGTAGACGAAGGCTACGTGCACAACGTGGCGACGAATAGCCGAGGCGGCGGCATTATCGAGCCGCAGATAAAACGTCAGTGGTTTATCGCCGTCAACAAAGCCGTTCAATTTCCTGACGGAAAAACGATGACGCTCAAAGAGCGGATGCGCGAGGCGGTGGATTCAAAACAAACGGAGATAATGCCGGAACGGTTCGAGAAGATCTATTACCACTGGATAGACAACCTGCGCGACTGGTGTATCTCGCGGCAGATATGGTTCGGCCATCGCATTCCTGCGTGGTTTAAAGGAGACGAAGTGAAAGTGAGCGTCGAGTCCCCTGGCCCGGATTGGGAGCAAGACCCTGATACGCTTGATACGTGGTTCTCCTCCGGACTCTGGACATTTTCCACGCTCGGCTGGCCCGAAGAAACGACCGACCTAAAGACGTATCACCCCACTTCCGTGCTTGAGACCGGCTATGACATCCTCTTTTTCTGGGTCGCTCGCATGATACTCATGAGCACGTTCCTCCGCGGCGAGGTTCCGTTTAAAAATGTCTACTTGCACGGCCTCGTACGCGACGGGCAAGGCCGCAAGATGAGCAAATCGCTCGGCAACATCATCGACCCACTCACGATGATAGAGAAATACGGTGCCGACGCGACTCGCCTTTCACTCATCATAGGCGCAGCTCCGGGGAACGACGTAAAGCTCTCCGAAGACCGCGTACGCGGATACAAACATTTCGCCAACAAGGTATGGAACATCGCACGCTTCGTTCTGGAGAATCAACATGAGTCCGGAGCCTTACAATTCACTTTACAAAGTAAAGCGAGCGGGAAGGTGGAATTGCTCGAGTCTGACCGGACATTGGTTGCGGAAGCGCAAAATGTAGCGAAGGCCGTTTCCGAAAACATCGACATTTTCAGGCTCGATCTCGCCGCTGATACTATCTACCACTTCGTGTGGGACCGGTTCGCGGCGGAGATACTCGAGGAGTCGAAGCCGATATTTAAAGGAGAAGATGCCGCCGCGCGGCAGAGCCGCGCGGCGGCCCTTTGCGAGATCTTGCAAATCTCGCTGAAGCTTCTTCATCCCTTCATGCCCTTCGTCACCGAAGCGATATGGAAAGAGCTTCCACAGAAACCCGCCCGACCGGACGACTCCGGTCGTTCGGGCGGGGACGCCGACCTTCTCATGGTCGCGAAGTGGCCTGTATAATGGGCCGATGTCCATCATCATTATCGATTGGCAGAGTTTTCTCCATGCGATAATTTCATTCTTTTCTGGAATACCTACACTCATTCCCGACACTCCCTACACACCGGTAATCGCTGCAGTGGCGGGAGGTGTATTTCCTGCATTAGCCTGGTTATGGTTCTGGCGGCGCGAGGACGCACCGCACCCGGAGCCGCGCCGCCTCATCGCACTCGCCTTTTTTGCCGGCATGGTCACCGTCGCTGTCGTTATCCCGATACAAAAATATGTCGCCACCTTCCTCGCGACGCAAGCAGTCATCTTCACTGCCTGGTCCGCCATCGAAGAGGTCACCAAGTATTTCGCCGCGCGCGTCACCGTCCTGTGGCGCCGTGAAGACGATGAGCCCATCGACCCCGTTATCTATATGGTCGCTGTCGCGCTCGGTTTTGCGGCCATCGAGAACGCCCTCTTTCTCCTTTCCCCTCTTTCCGGGAACACCGTCACACAGACGATAATGACGGGGAACCTGCGATTCGTGGGTGCGACGCTCCTCCATGTGCTTTCCTCGGCGGTCATCGGCGTCGCCCTTGCGCTCTCGTTCTACAAGCCGCGCGCCGCCAAGCGTGTATATGCAGCGGTCGGAGTTATCCTCGCCATAGCTTTGCACAGCGCTTTCAACTTTCTTATACTGAACACGGCTGAAGAGCACCTCTTGCGTACGTTCGGGCTTGTGTGGCTCGGGCTCATTGCTCTCCTCGCCGTGCTAGAATACGTCAAACGGATACACCCGATACTCAAAGCAAGATTCTCATAATAAAAATATGGTAAAGAGCTTTTTTTCCAAACTTACCGGTTCCTCGGATGACTACGACGACTATTTTGACGACCCAAAGGCGACGAGGGCGGTCTTCCATGGCGAAGGTGCCGAGAGGCATGCACACATGACGCCCAAAGACGAAACTGCCACCGCGAGTGATGAGCCTGCGGGTGAACTCGCGGTAGACGTATACCAGACACCGGACGCCATCGTGGTCAAGGCGCTCATCGCCGGTGTCCACCCCGGCACTGTCGACATCTCCCTCACGCGCGAGATGCTCACCATATCCGGCACGCGGCAAGACGAGAAGGAAGTCGACGAAGAGCACTACTACCAGCGCGAGCTTTATTGGGGTTCGTTCTCCCGCACGATATTGCTCCCCGAAGAGGTCGACGTCGATTTGGCAGAAGCCTCCGAGCGGCACGGTATCCTTATGATCCGCCTGCCAAAGATAAACAAAAAGAAGCAAACAAAGCTCAAGATCCGCAGTCGCTAGCACAGCCTGGAGCCGGCAGTTTGAAGCTTGTGGCCAAGCCTGGTTTTTTCGATGTTTTTGCTACAAGCTACTGGCTGCTGGCTGCCAGCTCTGTTGTGGTATACTCCCCGGTACATTACAAATGATCAGTTGAAATATTATGGATACGCTTCAGAAGTTCTCGGTTCCTTTATCTATCGTGGTGGCAGGCGCCTTTATAGCCGGCGCTCTTTATTATGGCGGGAATGGCGGCAATCCGGGAGGTCAGGTCGCTGCTCCAGCGGCGGCGGTTGACATAAAAGACGTGAAGATAAACGCGACCGACCCGGTCGTGGGAGACAAGAATGCGCCCGTCACACTCGCATATTGGTTCGATTACCAGTGCCCGTTCTGCAAGGCCGTTGACGTCGGCGGCATTCCGCAAATCCCTATCGAACCATCACTCCCCACTTTGATAAAAGACTATGTCGAGACGGGCAAACTGAAGATCGTCTTCAAGGATTACGCGTTCCTCGGACCGGATTCAACGACGGCGGCGCTCTACATGCACGCGGTGTGGGACCTCTATCCCGACAAGTTCTACGACTGGCACGAGGCCATGTTCGTCGCGCAAGACGAAGAACACGCGGGCTTTGGAAACGAGGAATCCATCCTCGCGCTTAGTGCAAAGATCTCAGGACTCGACGCTGACAAACTCAAGCAACAGGTCGCCTCGAAGCGCGAGGCCTACACGGCGCTTCTTGCGGCAAACCAGCAGGAGGGTGCCTCGTTCGGCATCCAAGGCACTCCGGGCTTCATTACGGGCACGACACTCATTCCCGGAGCCGAGCAGTTGAGCACGTTTAAGGCCGCCATCGACGCACAGCTTTAGTCTTCGGTAAGGCCGAGGCGGTAGATGTCGAAACTATTGTCCCCCTCAAACATGTCGGAGGGGTTCGGGAGGTATACTCTCGGACGCGAAATTTCCGCTGTCGCATCTTTGATGAGCCGGTGGAAAAGCGTGAATTCCTCCTTGTAGTCGGCGAAATCGATAACATAGCGACGCATCTGGGATGAGCCGTCGGCGTTCTTCTTTTTCCGGCACTCCTGCACGATGAAGCGCCGCACAGGTTTTTTGAATAGTTCCCGCACCGTGTAGTAGTTGAATATCGCCTGAATGACGAACATCGGCTTGTCTTTCTTGAGCGAGCTGAACGAATCGACGAATTTGTGGTCTACGATGTCGACCGCTTTCCGGTCGACTTTCGAGCGCACGACGAGATCCGATACCGCTTTGAGCGGGAGTGGCAGGCCTGCGACCTCAACGACGCCTTTAACCTCAACGCCCAAGACATCGTGGCGAGGCGGCCGCGCGAGATAAAAAGAAATGGCTTGTAGATATTCGCGCTCCATCGCGAGGCGCTTTTTCTTTTTTGCCGCACGCGAACGGGCCTTGCCGAAGTTAATTTCAAAGTCTGGGACGTTGCGTATATGTTCGAGTCCGAGCTCTATCGCGCCTTCCTTTCCGATACCGCCATAAAAATGCTGGAGTGCCACGTGTCCCCCTCGTCCGATGATGGAAGATGGTGAGGACGGCGTATCGTATACCTCTTCTACATAGCGCTTGTACCATGCCAGCGGGTTCCGCAAGAACGACATCAGCGAGGAGTGGCTCCAGTGCTTGATAGGCGGAATCATGCCGCGAGTATACCGCAGTTACTCGGACGGCTTCTACCCCGCGGCCTTGCGCTCCAGCCAATCAAATATTCTATCCATCCAGTCGCGCCGCGTTATCTGATCGTCTTTTGCGCCCAGCTGCATAAGCGGCTTATATGCCTCTTCGTAACTTTTCAGGCCCACTGTCTTGATGTGAGCGAACAAAGTCCGCGTGTCCGCGCCCTCAAGTACATCAATGCCTTTTTCCTTTGCAATACGAGTCCGTAATCGCAGTGCTTCAGCCCACGCACCTCTCTCCCATTCAGCTAATTCCCGTATGGCAGCCGTCAGGTCCTCGTAACGCAGGGGTGCGTGTCCGGCCTTTTGCTTTTGCTCGCTCCGATGCTGCCATGCCTTCTTGAATTCCTCGATATAGACTTTCTGACGTTCATCTGGCGACTTTGCCTCCTGATATAAGGACGACCGCTGGATGGAATGAATGATCTCCTCGGCGATACTTCTTAGATACGCATGGTACCGCTTGGGTTCGAACTCTCTCACACCCATCAATAGGCCATGGCCCATTTCATGCAAAAGTGATAGCCGGCCCTCAAGCGTATTCAGTTTCTCCGGAGGAAATTCCACGCGCGGTGCATGCTCCGGCGCTTTGCCCGACCAATAATCGGGCTGACCGGCGTGGCATTTGAATTCCGCACCATCCGATCCGTCGAACAAAAATCCTTTCGGCAAATACTCGTTCAGGACTACCCTTCGGTCTCCCGCCAAAATTGAAACCTCCTGTTCTCCTTCCGGCCTGTCAACCACCTCGGCAAGTGATTCGAGCTGCTTTTCCGGAGCCTTAGTTTCATCGAGCTTGTCGAGTTTCTCCGTGTCGACGAAAAGTCTGACTCTCTCATCCATTGGGCGCATTATACCCTGGTGGCGTAGAACAAGGATTTTCTGCCTCCAGCACAAATCCTTGACTTAGAGCCGAATAATAGGTATGATCGTTCTGGCCGTGAACAAAAATAGTACCTTGTAGTGTTTCGCGGCAGAAACACTCACACAAACTTACGGGGAATTGGAATGCAGAAGAAACGTACGCTTTGGATGCCGATTTCTGGTCCACTCGGTCGGATCGCCAAAGCTCTCTACAAGAAGTGTGAACGCGGTGATCTTCAAGCTGCGTTCCCGCGCCTAACGGTGAGGTGCATAGGGACACCGTTCCCGAAAGCGCCACACCCGCTTCTCGCTGATCCAAAGCACCGAAATCGACTTCCCGAAGCGCAAGTACAACGGAGCTGGAGCCCGATGGTCGGGTTCGGTATCGAGCATGTATGGCCCGCGCAACAGGAGGCAGACATTGCGGTGAGCTGGATGGCTGGGCTCGACATCGTTACCTTCGCGCGCGCATGCAAGCGATGGGACACACCGATCGAGCCGGGCAAGCCGGAAACGCACGGACAACGCGCACGGGTAGTGCAGCACAGCAACGTTCGAAACATCTTGGAAGGCGTCTTCGGCATCAAGAAGCCGGATGCGTACGCGATTCCACTTGGTGTCAACGGTGCGTGCAAAGAAATTCTGCTCGCAACGTTCCCCGATCTCAAGAAGTTAGATCCGGAGGAAGTCGACAACTTCCTGGCGAATCAGAAGAGCGAGATCGAGGAATATTTCGCGGAACGGTGGGGTCAGAATGAGCCACTGTTCCTCGATGCCACCAAGTCGGTCGACGAAATGTTCAGGGACTTCGTCGACTTTATCGAACGGCGACTGCACCTGTACCAGCCGAACTGACGGCTAAGAAAACGATCCAAAAACAGAAATCGAGTCGGAAATCGCGAATCCGATTCAACTACGAGCCCAGTTACGACACTGCGGCTCGCTCTTTTTTTATACCCTGCAAACCTCCGTTATCGAGCCCGACTTCACGTAGACGAATAGCCCAACGACTTGTTTGAAAATACCCTCTTTGGCGATGCGTGCTACAGACTCCTTAATGGCGCTTTGATGCTCTTCGTCGGACACCGGGTATCCTGCACATTCCGAGTGTCCTACGACCACCGCGTGCGCTGCGCCATGCTTTTCTGCCGAAATCCGTGCCATAGTCATTGCTCGCGCATACTCTGCAGGATTTTGTGTAAGCACGCCGTCGCATCCGGCGATAGTAATAGTGTCGGGATATTCCACGCCGAATTCTTTCCTGCACCACGCACCTATGCGCTCCTGGCACCTGCCATCCATGCAATCGAATACCGTACAAAATGTTCCGTGTCCTGACATATATTGTTCGGAATCGTACTATACGAGGTCGATTTGGACAAACCCGAGACCTGCCTGCGCTGGCAGGTGGAAGTGGCCGTATTTATTCGTTCTTTGCTTTGAACAATGTACTTTCGGGATCACGCATGAGTGGGGTGGCCTTGCCCTCCCTCTGTTCGCGCAATCGGTCGATTGCCTGCGCTTCCTCGTCGCCCACTATCCTCCCCTCCGTCGTGAGCCAACCTCTCGCTTGCTCTTTTTCCAGCTTGTAATCAGGGAATTTGGCTTTTACTTTATCGACGGCATACACGTGGTTTTTGCTATAGAAATTCTCATCTTCGTACCGTACGCAGGCACCCAACACTTCCTCCGGTTTCTTGTCGAGCGAAGGCCACTTGGTCGGGAATTTCATGGGTGTATTCTAGCACTCACTTTTTCAGCCCGCTTCATCACTTGCACATGAAATAGGACGCATACTGATGCGTCTTACGAAGTGTTGGCTTATAAACTAACGATAATTAACTATGGTATCCATCCTTCTCTTAGGTATCTTTATAGGCAGCATGACCGTCATTTTTGCGCTTGAGAACACGGCGCCGGTCACTGTCAGTTTTCTCTCCGATCAGGTCACAGCGCCTTTGGCCGCGATCGTCCTCGGCTCCGTGCTTTCCGGTGTCGTTATCACGCTCTTGGCAATGCTCCCACGCTTCGTTCGCGAAGCGCTCGATGCGTACGCGCTTAGACGCGAGCAGAAGTCAGTGGTGACCGAGCAATACTCCGTCACTTCTCCTCCCGCTGAGCAGAAGATCCTTGCCTAACCAATTCCCGCCCCGCGCCGGTTTATCCCGGCGCGGGTTTTGCATTTAGACAAACCCGAGGCGGAGGTATAGGATTCCGCGCAGCGGCAGAAACGTGGAGGTCTGCTCCACGTGCCGAGGGAGGCGAGCATGAGGACAGTGATTTCTTTGGCGGTGGTGTTCAGATTTTTCCTCTTCGTGGGCCTTTATCCGTTGTACGAAGTGCTTCGCGATTTCGTCCGCGCGAGTGCGCGGGAAAAGCAAGAAATGAACACGCCCGACTCGTCTTAGGAGGCGTACCGTCATGAAGCTCGTTATCGCGTTCCTTTCGATCGCAGCCGCATTCGCGTGCGGGCTTGTCGATGAGTCGGTGTTCCAAAAGTACACCGATTCGGAGACATCTGCCCGCTTGATGCGATTTGCTCTCGTAGTGCTCTTGGCGATGCCTGCCGGCTTCTTCCTTGGGACCAAGGTCAAGTATGGCAGGGCGCCATGAAAACGGCCCGAGCTTGGAGGACTCGCGGCCGTTCGTTTTTAATACATTTGGACAACTATTCGCTTATTCGCGCGAATTAGAAAATACTGAAGACCGCTCCGTAAATCCTGGGCGGGGGTGTTGCGGTGCGATAGAAGACGTTCAAACTCCGCTGTTCCTTTTCGACAAACCCGGCGCGTTCGAGCATCGTGAGGTGTTTCGACGTCGAGGTGAACGAGAGGCGGATCGCTTCTGCGATATCTGATACGCTCATTTCCCTTTTTCTACGTAAGAGGCTGAGGATGGCGAGCCGTCTCCGATTTGCCAACACTTTGAGCTGCCGCTCCAGATCAGCCTCTTTCATGCTGGTATTATATTCTAATTCGCGCGAATTAGAATGTATGTAAGATGAGCTGTGGGTACTTTGGACAAACTAAGATTTAGTCCTTTCCGGTCCTTTCCACTGAAAACCCAAAACCCACGTTTTTCTATCCTCGCTTGGACGTGGAGGAGTTTCAATGATCGTTCCGAGATAGTTACTCTTTTCATCGGTCCATCCTTTCTCGTGGAGCTTCTTGGAAACTGTCGTCCAGACTGTGGATGCGGGGTCCTGAAAAAATTCATAGATCGTATCTGCGGTCATGCGGCGCGCAAAACGGAAGGTAAATAGGAGCCTGTTTCCCTTATCCTCCACTCCGACCTTAAGTATTTCAACATAATCGGGGGTATTCGGCGTTGGCAGTGCCTCCATACGAATATCCTATCACTTGGACAAGCCCGAGGCCTCCTTGCCGGCATGCAGGCGGGGGTATTTCTAGACAAATATTCATGACGGGGTAGCATTTGCCCGCATGGGTAGTCCTGATTCTTTCGAGAGGTCGAATGTTGCGCTCGAGTCGGACCCTGACCACTATTCTGTTGTTTTTGACGCGGATGAAAAAGCCGCTTTTGACGAAAGAAATACCCAGCGCCTAATTCCTGAGTGGGCGGCTTGTGTGAACGTGAGAACGGGCAAAATATTTATCGGTCTCGACCACGGTTCCACGCTCAAAAAACATCGCATCCCAAAAAGGGACTACATCGGAGCTGTCCTGGATTTACACAAACGGGAAGAGCTTGTTAGGATGACACAGATGATTGACTGGCGTAAGGAGAAGGAGGTTAAGTCAGGGCCTATTAGGGATGCAATCCTGAAAGCAATCCAAAGAGACGTCTTCGGAGAGCCACCGGCCCGCGAGGAGGCCGATTGACTCTGTTCTTTGGACAACTATTTGCTTATTCGCTTGAATTAACAAATAACGAATTCCTCTTATTTGGACCCCAGTAGTAGAGCAAAGCTCACTACAGGGCTATGCAAACCCGAGGCGGGGGTATAGCATTCCGATGTGAATGAGAGCGCACAGACGGAGCCTAAAGAGCTTCTATTGCCCGAAAGAAAGTGGGGTGACGCCATCTCGGAAATGGGCTTGCGACCGGACGATATCAGGACGAAAAAGTTGCAGGCGTTCCTTCCCCATATTCCTGTGAACTCGGGCATGCCGGTACCGTGGACCGTAGCCCAGTGCCTCAAGGCGCTTAATCACCTGGAAATTACGGACGATGAAAAGAAACTCATTGCAGAAACAGTTACGGCCGAGGCCGATGCCGAAATACTCGAACCATACGGTACACTCCTGACGTCCCTGATACGCGAGGGAGGACGGAGAGCCGCAACTATAATAAGTCTCGGCTGTGGAGGTGAGGGGCGCATGGAACGTGTATTGGCCGATCGCATACGCAAAGACAAAGACCTCGCCTCGGTTGATGTGAAATGGATAGGGTTAGAGACGAGCGACAAACGTACAGACACCTCGTTCTTCAGAGATGCCGGCAACGAATTCGTCGTGAAGCGACCGATGGACAATCCGCACTACGCCGATTTGATATCCGATAACTCTCTTAAATTGATGATAGCAAATTTCTCGTACCACCATCTGGGTCGTGGCTTTACGAATTTTCTTGCACAGTGCAAGGGGCTTGAAAGGGTCGTCCTCCTCGAACAGCCCGTTACGCGGAAACAGTGGGAAGACCCTGTTCACCGCACCGCAAAAATTGCGTACGACGTTCTCATGAATGCGGGCCTCGACCCAGAGTGGATAGCACAAGCGAGCAATAATCCCGACCTTTTCAAAGTAAGCTACCTACTCGAAGAAGAAATACCTAAAGGCAGCGACGTGACGAGGTTCCCGAAAGTCGTTCCTGGCTGCGCTCTCATTGATTTTAAACCTTAGTAGCCCGGCCGCTCTGTTTTGGACAAGCCCGAGGCCTCCTTGCCGGCATGCAGGCGGGGGTATTTCTAGACAAATATTCATGACGGGGTAGCATTGACCCATGTGGTATAAAACGGCTGCAGTAATTGCAGCAGTTGTCGTAGTTTTTCTTCTTGGCTTTTCTTACCGCGGAGACGCACCCGCAAAGGTTTCTATCCCTTTTTCGAGCAACCTCGTAAATCAAGGGCAGACTGAATTCGCCTGTGACAGTGTCGCAGGCGCGTTCTTGTCAAAAGATCTGTCTTCCGATGCAGTAGAAGTTGGTTCAGGTGCGGGAACTGATAGGTTGGCTTTAAAATTCGATTCCTCAAAAAAGACAGTAACATTTCTTACACGGGCAGCTGTCGAGGCTGGTATCGCGGAGGGTGATAAATTTCAGATTATCGACGAGAACGATACGAGCGTTGTTGCAATTGGAGGCTCGGGTACTGCGGGATCAAACTCAATCCTCATTTTTGACAAAAAGACTAACCAAGCCGTGTGGAGTAAGGCTTCTAACGCACTCATCATGCTCGGCGAAGTAATGTATTTGAATTGTCGCTAACCGCACATGAATTAGTAGCTGCGAAGTTGTTTCGCGCGTTCGTGGAAGCGGATGCGTGCGCTACTTGATGTCCGGTGGGCGAATATGCATTACGTCGTCATAAGGGCGCAACGTGTCCTGGTCGGTAAGTACGCCTGCGCGCGTAAAATCTGACTCGGCAACGATTTGCCCTGCCTTTCTCGCGATGCTTAATGCTTCTTCAGGCGTAGTGAACCTACCCGCTGTAGTAATGAAACCGTGATGCTGTGATTTGTCCGCCTCATCGATACGAACCTTCGGACGCGCTTTCTGGAACTTTGCCCACGCCTCCGCGTAAGTGGCAGCTTCCGCAATGAGACCTTCACAACTAACGGCCGGAGCCGAGATGACCTCCGTGCATTTTAGGTCGTCGCTTGCGAGAGCGCCCGAGCTCCTTTTACCCTCGTCGGTTAACTGGCCGGCAGTGCGCGCAATTACCCGAGCCTCTTCTCGATTTACGAATGTGTTTTCACTTGTCACAAAACCATCTTCCCACGTGCTGACTCTTGAGAGGCCGGCTTCCGGATATTTATCGAGAAGTTTTGCTCCCGCCATTTTATGCGTGCGAGCCTTGAATATTTCTTCGTTGTACCTATAAGCAGAATAGGCTATCCATTCCGGTATGCGGATATTCTCAGTATGCGCAGTCTCGACATTCATTCGCCAATGCTAACATGGGTCCTTTTGGGAAGCCGTTTAGTAGCTCCGTAGTTGCTTTGAGCGTTCGCCTGCCTGCCGCGTCGCTCCGCTTAGCGGCGCAGGCAGGTGGAAACGGAGACGTTCGCGGATGGTGCGTCGGGAGTGACCATGTGCTTATTCGCGCGAATTAGAAAGTGCTGAACACCGCCCTGTAAAGTTTGGGCGGAGGCGCAGCGATGCGATAGAAGACGTTCAAGCTCCGCTGTTCCTTTTCGACAAACCCGGCGCGTTCGAGCATAGTGAGGTGTTTGGACGTCGAGGTGAACGAAAGATGGATCGCTTCTGCGATATCTGACACGCTCATCTCCCTTTTCTTTCTCAATAGATCCAAGATCGCAATTCGTCTTCGATTCGCCAAAACTTTCAGCCGCCGCTCCAATTCAACTTCTCTCATGCGACTATTATATTCTTATTCGCGCGAATTAGAATAGTGGGCGAGGTTATACTTGTTCAGGTTCTTTGACCGTGTGCTTTGATTCGACGTCGCCGGTGTTGACCGTTCCTTTTGGATCGATGAGCACGATGTGAACCTCCTCGGAAGCTTCCGGTTTGTGTTCCACTCCTTGCGGAATGATTATTATCTCTCCTTCGTCGGCGTGCACATCTTTGTCCCTGAAATGAATGACCAGGTGTCCTTTCACGACCAAAAAGAGTTCATCGGCGTCCTTGTGGTCGTGCCAGACGAATTCCCCTTTCAATTTGACGACCTTCACCTCCTGGCCGTTCAGCTCCCCGACGAGTTTCGGGTCCCAGTAGGTACTGAACTTCGACAGTTTCTCTCTGATGTTTATCGCTTCTACCATTCTTAGTAGCTCCTTAATTGTTTTGCTCGTTCATGGAACCTAATACGTTCCAAAGCTTTGGCCTCGATCTGGCGGATACGCTCGCGGGTGACGCCGAATTCTCGGCCCACCTCTTCGAGGGTGTAGCAAATCCCTGCATCGGTGAGACCGTTGCGCATTTCCAATATCTTCCGCTCCTTCGGCGAAAGCTCTTCCAATATCTCCGTCATCTGTTCCGACAGGATACGGCGCGAAGCGTCTTGGTCGGGGCTCGCGATAGTGTCGTCCGCAATGAAGCTTCCGAGAGTTGAGCGTTCGTCATCGTCCTCGCCGACCGGCGACTCAAGGGAAACAGTATCCTGATTTATCTTCTGGATGGTGTATATCTTTTCCACCTCGATACCCATTTCCGCGGCTATCTCCTCCGGAAGCGGATCGCGGCCGAGGTGTTGGGAAAGCTCGCGCACTTTCTGCTTGTATTTTGCGATAGTCTCAACCATGTGCACCGGAATACGGATGGTGCGCGACTGGTCGGCCAAGGCGCGCGTTATCGCCTGGCGTATCCACCACGTCGCATAGGTAGAGAACTTGTAGCCCTTTGTGTAATCAAATTTGTCCACCGCCTTAAAAAGGCCGAGGTTCCCTTCCTGGATAAGGTCGAGAAGCGTGAGGTCGGGAGAGCGGTTTACGTATTTCTTGGCGATAGAAACAACAAGGCGAAGGTTAGAACGCGCGAGGATGGAGCGTGCTTCATCGTCGCCAGTCAAGATGCGTTTCGCGAGGTCTTTCTCTTGTTCGCCGTTCAAAAGCGAGTATTGTCCTATCTCGCGCAGGTACATCTGCACGGAATCATAGCTCGAATCCGCACGGCGATGCTGTAGCTTCTTCTTCTCCAATACGCTGTCTGCCCTGTTATCTTCGAGCATGCCTCCGCCCTCCAAAACGTCGATGCCTGCAGTGCTGAACTTCTCATACATTCCCTCAAGAAGAATGACGTTGTCCTCGATGGTCGGAAATTCTCGCAATATCTCGTCGTAGGTTATGTAGCCGCGTTCTTTTCCGAGACGTATCAAAGCCTCGACTTTCGCGTTTTCTTTTTGGCCCTTGCGGGAACCCGCGCGAAGTTCTTTCCCAGTTGCCGGAAGGAACGGCTTTTGGGCTATTTTTTTGCTCGTTCGTTTGCTTTTTGACGCGCGCTTGCTGTGTCGCGCTTTTTTTGTACGCGCGGCGCGCTTGCGACCATGCTTGCGCAAAACGCGTTTCTTGCGTCTTGTTGCACTTTTTTTCTTTTTGTTGCGTGCTTTTTTAGCCATATTCAATTTACCGCGCAAAACAAGTCCCCTTTCCCCTCAGGAGTGGCTCGTGATACGAGAACCAGGAAGTCTACACTTTTCGCGCTAATTCTGCAATCCGAGTTGTTAACATGTTACACACAGACATATACACACCCACCTCCTTCTCATCGCCTTTCTCTTCGGCCTTCTTCAGAGCAGTAGCGGCATCCGCAAGCTCGCGCGAGAGCCGCTCCTTGAGTAGGACGTCGATGAGCGACTTTGCTTCAGCCTTGAGCGAGCCGCTCTTGCCATACAGGCGCTCCGCGCCGAACCGCAGTTTCTCTTGTTCGCTTTCCGGCAACGCTTTTAACTTTTTGAGGGCATCTTCGCCGATGGATTCCTGCAACTCCAATTCGTAGGCTTCTGTGTCGAGCTGTGGCTTAGGAAGTTGCTTTTGCCAAAGCAGTATGGAGAAGGCATGCTGTGCTCTTCCGTAGCTTCCGTCCTTTGTGAGAGCCGCAGGAGGTGTGCCGGTAGAAGAATGAGCGCCTGTTCTTAACGAAGGGTCCGTGAGCGGCGTTTTGGGGAGTTTGGCGAGAGCTTCCGAAACGGAATGCTCGGAGACGCCGAGGCGTTTCGCTATCTCGCGCACATATTGCTCGCGTGCTATCGGTGAAGAAACATCGGCGAGATACGGCAACACGATACCCTCGACACTGCGGCGGAAGTTGTCGGTACTTTTCGCATGCTCTTGCAGAACGTCGAGAAGAAAGGTAACTATGTCCTTCGCTTCCCGCATCGCTTTGCTCCAGGAGTCCTTTCCTTCCTTAAGAATGAGATCGGCCGGGTCGAGCCCTGATGGAAGTCGAGCAACTTTTACGTTGAGCCCTATCTGGAGAGCCGCGCGTGCCGCACGTCCGGCCGCTTTGATGCCCGCTTCGTCGGCATCGAGCGCGATAACGAGATTATCAGTTATCCGTTTTATGAGCGTCGCGTGCTCGGGTGTGAAAGCGGTGCCGGAAACGGCGACGGTGTTTCCCCACCCCGCCTGATGGCTCGCAAGAAGGTCGAGCTGTCCTTCGACTAAAACGGCGCAGTTGTGCTTCCGAATGGCGAGCTTTGCCCTGTCGAAGCCGTAGAGAATGCGCGACTTATGGAATAGCGTCGTCTCGGGGGAATTCATATATTTTGGCGGAACAAAGCCACCGTCAGTTCTCTCCACCTGCCCCGTAGCCGAGTCCGAAGGACTCGTGGTACCGGGGAAGATGCGGCCTGAAAATCCGACGACGCGCCCGGCACTGTCGGCTATCGGGAACATGATGCGATTGCGGAACTTGTCGCTTACGCCGCCGCGATCACTGTGCCTCGCCACGCCCGCTTCCAGCATTTCTTTCTCCGAAAATTTCTTGCCCTTGAGGTAGTCAATGAGGTCGTTCCATCCCTCGCCCGCGAGTCCGAGACGAAATTCTTTTGCTGTCGCTCCAGCAATTCCGCGTTCCTTGAGATACTGCTTCGCTGCGTCGTTCAGGCGAGACGTATAGAAGATCGTAGACGTCTCCAGAAGCTCAAAAAGCCTGTCGCGCTCGTCCTTTTCTTCTTTGTCCGCGCCTCTACTGCGAGAGTGTTCATAGACAATTTTTACGCCGGCTTTCTCCGCGAGGACTTTGAGCGCCCCTTTGAAATCCAGTCCTTCTATTTCTTGGACGAACGAGAAAATATCGCCGCCGACATTGCATCCGAAACAGTGATACGTGCCGCGCTCCGGCGAAACGAAAAAAGAGGGCGTCCGCTCGGCGTGGAACGGACACCGCGCACGCAGGCTCGTACCGCTTCTTTCCAACTTCACGTACTGACTCACTACGTCAACAATTGAAAGGCGGTCTTTGATTTGTTGAACTGTGTCGCTCATATCACAAAAGTAAACCACGCCTGCCCCGTTGGAAGCTTTGCTTTCCAACTGGGGTCGACAATAGATAGTCTATCTTTTATTTGCTGAACAGTATCACCTGCCATTCTTACATTATGCTACCAATCCGAATTCATTGCACTTTAGAGCCATGGTGTGCTAAATTTCGCCCGCGGCTGTGCGACAGCCATAGCACAAGGAGAGGAGAACGGGCCATGCACACAACAACGAAACGTGGTACCAGACCGGAAGCGCGCCAGATCCGAATCCCGCTTATGAACAGGCGTGGGACCGGAAGAGGCTCGCTCCAGCTAAACCTTCGTCGGGTCGACGACGGCAGCTGGCATTTCAGCGTGACCTACCTTAACAAGAAGAAGGGCAACCGGCAGTTGGCCGGTGACACCTTCCAAGTTTGGGCGGAACCCAAAACAAAAAAGAAGAGGGCTCCGCATTGAACCCGCGAGCGAAGGCCACGAACGCCCGCGCACCGCCTTCGGCTCCGCCAATCTCCGGCGGAGTCTTTTTTAAATACAAAGAGGGCGACCGCGCCGGATCGCCCTCCGTCCCATCATGATGGATCATCCGCCGCATGCGCCTCTGCCGGAAGCACGTGCCGCTCGAGCGCTCTTTGGAACTGTCCGACTGTTCCGCTTGCGTGAATCACGGTCGCGTTGCCCATGATATAGACGCCAACTGGCATCTCATCAATGTCCGGGTCGAACGGGAATGTGAGCAGGACGCCCCCTTCCGCATACCCGAATTTCAGGCTGAGCAGGACACGGCCGTTCACGACCGGATTACCGGGATGGACGTATTCTTCCATCCCCGCCGCAATGGCTATCAGTTCGGTGCGTCGAGGCACTTTCGCATGATGCCGTCGGTACAAGTCGGTCAAGTCGTTGGCGGAAGGCAGATCTCTAATCCCCCTCCAGCCGTCGAGATCGCTAGTCATCGGCTTCTCCCCGCAGTAATAGGCGCAGTGGATCTGCGGCCTGCCCCGGGTTGTATCACGTCAATCCTTATCGCTCAACCCTGTCGCGATCGCGTTCTGTGGTCGGTGCCGCCTCTTCAGGGGCCGCCGCTGCGAATTCCGCTTCCATTTTTTCTATCATTTGGTACTTCTTGCTTCCCTTAAATCCGGTGCCGGCAGGGATGAGGCGGCCGATGATGACGTTTTCTTTGAGCCCTACGAGACGGTCCACGGCGCCGCCGACGGCAGCTTCCGCGAGTTTGCGCGGCGTGTTTTGGAATGAAATGGCGGAGAGGAAAGAAGCGCGTGTGAGAGAGACTTCGGTGATACCGAGAAGAAGCTGTTTGCCGCGTGCGGGTTCGCTTTCCTTTTCCTTGGACTCCCTGCTCATGCGCTCGAATTCGAAATCCGCGACGATGTCGCCCGCGGACACGGTGGTGTCGCCGACGTTCATGATAGAAACGCGGCTGAACATCTGCTTGACGATTATCTCCAAGTGTTTCCGGGCAGTAGAAACACCCTGCAGTTCGTAGATACGCGTGATCTCGTGGATGATGTATTCCTGCGCAGGTTCTTTACCGGCGAGCGCGAAGAGTTCTTCGAGGTCGGCAGAGCCGTCGGTAAGAAACTCGCCCTTTTGCACGGAGTCGCCTTCTTTGACGATGATAGTGCGGAGCGGGTGCACGCTGTATTCGGTCTCTTTCTTAGCCGACTTCCCTGTTTTCGTGCTTGCAGTTTCCGGAATTATTTTGATGATAGTGTCCGGTCCGTCTTTGACGATATCGGAAATGACTCCGGATACTCGTGCGAGGGTCGCGGGAGCTTTTGGCATGCGGCATTCGAATACTTCCTCAACGCGCGGAAGACCCATCGTGATGTCGCCGCCGGCCGTTGCAACGCCTCCGGTGTGGAACGTACGCATGGTGAGCTGGGTTCCCGGCTCACCGATAGCTTGCGCCGCAATGACGCCCACGCTCTCGCCGAGGTCGACGAGTTCGCCTGTGGTGAGGTCGACGCCGTAGCACTTCTGGCAAACACCTCTAGCGACTTTGCACGTTATCGGAGAGCGGACGATAACTTCGGCGACTGATGCATCGTCTTCTACCGCCTTCGCATCATCCCTGCTCAAAAGACGGCCGCGCTTGAAAGATGCGGCATCCTCTGCAAGTACGCGTCCGACTACCCTGTCCTCGAATGAACCGCCGATGTTCTCCTTGCCTGGGCGTTTGATGGTGACACCTTCCTTCGTACCGCAATCACCCTCAAGGATAATGACGTCGTGAGCAACGTCGAAGAGACGACGCGTCAGGTACCCTGCGCGAGCAGTGTTGAGCGCGGTGTCGGCGAGACCCTTACGGGCGCCGTGGGTGGAGATGAAGTACTCGATAGGAGTGAGCCCTTCTTTCAAAGACGATGTGATAGGGAACTCGATGATCTCGCCGCGCGGGTTGGTGATGAGGCCCTTCATGCCGCCCATCTGGTGGAGCTGAACCACGCTTCCTCGCGCGCCCGATGTGATCATGTCGTGCACGGGCCCGTGCCTGTCGAGGGCGTCGACAACGTGTTTGCGCAGGCTACCCGAAACCTTACCCCAGATCTCGATGGTCATACGACGACGCTCGTCTTCCGTGAGAAGGCCGTCCCTGAAGTTTTCCTGCTCTTTCGCGGCTTTTTCGTGTCCTTCGCGGACCAACGCCTCCTTTTCTTTCGGAATGACCACGTCGGATAGTGACCACGTGATACCGGCATAGGTGGCGTAGCGGAATCCGAATGCTTTTATCTTGTCGAGGATCTTCGGGATACCATCGAGAGAATAATGCGTGACGAGGTTCTGGACCAATGCTTGCATTCTTTTGTTCGTTATTTCCTCGTTCACGTACGGAAAGTCGCTCGGAAGCACGGAATTGAAGAGAAGCCGGCCGACGGTCGTCTCGAATAGCTTCCCGCCGAACTGCTCGTACTTCGAGCTCTCTCCGGGGAGAACTTTTATCTTTGCGCGAAGGTCTATTGCCCGGAAGTCATGCGCGGTAATGGCTGCGTTCGTAGATGGAAACGCATTGCCCTCGCCCTTGAGTCCGTCGACGGATTTCGTCATCCAGTAACACCCTAGGACGATATCGAGGAGCTTGGAAGCAACCACGACGTCTCCAGAGCCCGGTTTCAGGATATTCTTGTTGGCAGACATTATCATTGCTGCTTCGAGCTGCGCAGCTTCCGAGAGCGGTACGTGTACGGCCATCGCGTCGCCGTCGAAGTCGGCGTTGTATGCAGGACACACCAGCGGATGCACTTGGATAGCGTTGCCTTCGACCAGTATCGGTCGGAATGCCTGGATGGACTGCCGGTGAAGAGTAGGCGCGCGGTTC
>Ga0209542_10005358_pt1 | contig 25639 bp, 30 predicted proteins | sample RifCSPhighO2_01_FD_184028 | JGI IMG/M metagenome (GOLD analysis project Ga0209542, IMG submission 184028) | Soil microbial communities from Rifle, Colorado - Rifle CSP2_plank highO2_0.1 (SPAdes) (version 2) | ecosystem: Environmental > Terrestrial > Deep subsurface > Rock core/Sediment ...
AAAGCTGGGTTTTCCTTGGAATTCTCATGTATAATCTTTACATTAGGCAGTCTATTGAATATTGACAGAAATTCTGTTTTAATATAACTCTCAAAATTCTCTCTTTGTGACAGAGACATTGCTCTATCCAAACAAATCATGAGATGCATATTATTTCTCAGTTTTGCAAGTGGCTTTTCCAATAGAATCTTTATCAGATAATTGTAAAGAATTGGCAGATTTTCCTGCAGCTCTTTCTTAGTACGACTCTTCTTTATAATAATTGAATAAATCTCTAATTTTAGCTTTGCTATTCTTGATAAAAAAGCATCTCTTATCTCATGGCGCGAATTTGTGAATTTTAATTCAGGCATTTCTTTGTACTTCTTTGAGAGCTTTCTTAGCCTTACTTTCTTGACCAGCCTCTGAAAGTTTAGGTTTTCCCTTTCATCATCAATCTTTACACAAGTTATGATAAAGTACTCGCTTCCTTTACTACTAAACCCCAAATCTCCACTCTCATCAATATACAAGTAACTCATTTTATCCTTATCTTCTCGGCTTCTCTTATTATTTCCTTAAGCTGCTCAGAACTAAATTTATCAAGTGGATTCTCATCAGCTAAGGGGTGAGAGGTAAGGTCTTTAGGAGTGAGGTGTTTATTAAAGGCGAAGAACTTCTCAAGAAGCCTTAGGAAATTAATTTGTCCGGCATTATATTGCTTATTATTCTCAACAATGAGCCTTTCAAACTCATTCTTAATCATTTCTTGAGGGTCTGGAAGGTCTTTAAGATTGAGAATGCCTCTAAGGAATAACACAAAATCTTCTCTTTTTTGGATATTTTCAATAGTCCAGGCAGAATTAAGCTTTGTTAGTTCCTCTTCTATTTCGTAAAGCTCCTTCCATGTAACTCCTTGTTTGACCATTTTTTGCATCAAGTCAGAATTTTTAATATATTCTAAGTCTGGATCTTCTCTTATTGGCATTTTAAACTCTTCAATGCTCCTCAACATATCGGGGGCGTTAATGTGAATTATTCTCTTTCTTTCCGGTTCGTAATACTTCATCAAAGGAGCTATTTCTCTGATAAGGAAGTCAATATCAGCAAAGGTTAATTCATTCCAGAATTTTTCTTGCATGACCTTCATGATTTTTTCATGCTTTGCTCTTACAACTTGAAGGTTTGAACTCCAAACATTCTCAATCCTCTCCATTAAGAAGTCTTGTTCTTGGAGTTTTGCTTCTGAGTCATCAGCTTTGACATAACTAAACAGGTCTACGCAGCGCGATATAAAGACTTGAACTCTTGCATCCCCAAAATCTGTGAACTTAATAAGCGGAGCTATTTCTTTCTTTAGAGCCTCAATATGTTCTTTTAAATCAATTTTTTTTGAAACAACTTTTTTAATTATCTCTAACTTAGGCTTGACAATGAAGGATTTTCTATCAATTTGATTGATATCATCAATAATCTTCTTCTCAATTATTGATTTTTCGTTATTGGTTAGACTCTTATTTAGTAAATCAACTTCTTTATTGAAAATCTTTACTTTCATATCCTCCGTTATTCTAGATTTATCTGTTACTTCAAGCTGATGTTGCTTGACATTTGTGAAATCACCAAATTTAAAGTCAAGGAGTCTAAAATCTTTTTTATTATGAATTCCATCAATAGTAGGAAGCCATGATTTATTCTTGCATGCTGAAAAGCTTCTAGTTCCTCTTCCAAGCATCTGCCAAAATCTAATGTTTGAAAATACTGGAGTAACAAATACTAAATTCATTATTTCAGGCAAGTCAATTCCAGTATCTAATACTCCTACTGATAAGGCAATCCTGGGACTGGAGTCTTTCAGAAATCTCTTGACTTCATCCATATACCTGTCCTTATTAGAAACTATGACTACCGTGTCATCGCATAGATTAGGATATAGGCTATCAAATCTTTCTTTTAATCTATTGGCATGATTGACACTTGCGCAGAAGAATATTGTCTTACAAGGTTTATCATCATCAGTTTTATAACAACTATTCATGAACTCCATTACAATTAACTCATTGGTCTTGTCATCAGTAAAATATTTTTCAAATCTACTTCCCGGAGATTTGAAATGGTCTGGGTCTTCATCTTGTTTTATTAATTCTGTTTTAAGTTCGTTATCAAGTTCAATGCCCCTTATGCCTAATTCTGTAACCTTTGTAGCAATTATTTGTGCCTCATAGGGCGCAAGAACACTGTCTCTAACAGCTTCATCATAATCATACTTCACTGTAGGCTCGCCTCTTGGGCAGTCAAATAGGTCATAGGTATCTCTTGCTTCGCTCTTTGAAGGAGTAGCTGTTAATCCTATCTGAATTGCATCAAAGTACTTGAATAATAATCTCTCTTGATCATAATAAGATCTGTGTGCTTCATCAAATATGATTAAATCAAAGAATCCTGGTGTAAAGTTTTGAAGTTTAAAACCCCCTTCAGCTCTCTTGCTCTTCAATGTTTGCACTGTTGAAACATACATTCTTTTATCCATTTCAAAATCATGTTCTTCATTTAGAAGAGTTTTCGGCTCACCTTTCAGAAAACTTCCAAATCCTTCATTGAAGGTTTGCCTTCCCAAGGAGATTCTATCAACAACAAATAATACATTTTGCACATATCTTGCTCTTATCAAGGCCTCAATTATGGCCATTGCGACTCTTGTCTTTCCAGTACCTGTAGCCATATTGATTAACGCTTTTCTATTTCCCTTTTCAAGATGGTTTAATATCTGTTTTACTGCTTCTACATTTCTAGACCTGTTAACAATATTGGTGTTTATTTCAATATTGCCTAACTTTTGCCTTTCTTTAGCCAATTGTGTCCTTCTTTGCAAATCTTTTTGTGAAAATGGGCCTGAAACTTCTCGTGTAGGATAACCTTTTTCTTTGAAGAACCACTTTTGCCCATTAGTCATAAAAATAGGCACTGCAAAATTTATCTGTGATTCAATATCCTTTTGATAAGTAGTGGCTTGAATACTTCCCTTTTCAGCGTCTAGTGAGAATCTCTTAGCTTCTATTATTGCTAATGGTTTGCTATGCTCATCTAATAATACATAGTCAATGAATTTACCTTCTTCCTTTCCTTCGCCTCGCTTAATTTCATAACTTCCAGTCTTAAAGTCAGATTTGATAGAATTAACTTCTCTTTTAATATAATCTTCTCTCCATCCAGCCGTATCATTCAGCCATGGATCAATAATTTTCTCTCGCGTTTCTTTCTCAGACAAATCCATACTATCTAAGGATTAAGTCTCTATAAAACTCTTTCCCTAGTTAGTTTTTAAAGAATTTTTTACAAAATTCTATATACTGCAAGATAACTGATTTATCTGTTTGAAAATCAGGGCAATCGTTAAGATACACAAAATCTTCACCCCTTGCAAGTTTGGCAATTTTTTGCACTTTAATGTGTTTTGGAGTTACTAAAATCAGGTAAGCTTCAGGATACGGATAATTCTCAGCCCCAAATTCCTCTTCATAAAGAAACTTGTCATCACTACGATATTTTACTTCAACAAAATTTGTTTTATTATCTTTGACTACTACAAAATCTGGCATGCTTCTTATTTGGTGGGCTACATCCCCCTGTCTAGGGAACTTTCTTCTTCCAAAACCTGGAATCGTATTTTCCATTCCAAACCTGAATACCTCATAGTCCATATTAATAAACATCTCTTCGATTATTGCTTCTGCAATCCTTCCTTTTATTACGTAATCATTTATACCTTTCTCTTTTATTATCTTCTCACAAATAGAACATAAATAATTTGAAAAATCCTTGTAATTTCCACATCTACACCTATCTATTAAATCTTCAGATTTAAGGGTATTGCATTCCGAACATATAAAATATTTAGAAAAACACTCTTTGTCACAATAATTACACTTATGCTTGTCGTCAATTATCATAATCTTTTATGTCTTTAATAGCTTATAAAATTTTCATTTCTTTCTCTCCACCCAATTCCACCACTTTTCCTTTCCCACTATCACATGATCTAGTATGGGTATGTTTAGCATCTTGCCGGCATCGATGAGGATTTGTGTTATTTTTAAATCATCTTCACTTGGTGCGGGATCGCCGCTAGGATGATTATGAACAAGGATTATTTTTGATGCCGAGCTTCTGATGGCCGCTTTGAAAACTTCTCTGGGATGAATTAGAGCACTATCGAGGGTGCCTTTAAAGACAAGCTGATCGCCAATAATATTGTTCTTAGCGCTTAACATTAGGACAATGAAGTTTTCCTGCTTGTCATCTTTAAGGCGTTCATGGAATAGGTCAAAAACATCTTTAGCATTGGTTATTTTCTTAATGGGGTTCTTGATTTGACTTGCCCTCTTTGATAATTCAGCAATAGCAAGAATCTGCATCGCCTTACTAGGACCAATTCCTTTTATTTCTTGAAGTTCTTTAAGTGAGCAGTCAAATAGCTTGTCAAGATTATATTGGGAAAGAAGACGGTTGGACATCTCAATGACATTTTCCTGTAAGTTGCCAGTTCTTAGAATAATCGCCAGCAGCTCCGCGTTGCTCAGCGCTTCCGCGCCTCGCTTCAGAAAGCGCTCTCTTGGGCGGGAGTCATCCGGAAGGGACTTGATTTTCATATAATTTTCCTCTAAATCATCCTGGCTTTATTATTCCCCAGGATAACTTGCGCGGTATAATTATTCCATAAGGCTCCGGCAAGTAAATATGCCCCTTCAGTCCTTTCTTTTAGGAGTTTGTGGATGTTTTTCATAAAAGCTTTCTTTGATTTATCACAAGCAACTATTGCAGAATTACCCTTTAAAATAGAAATAGGGATAATATTTGAAGGCTCCAGAAACAATCTCGCCTTGTTATCTTTTAATGGCGTGGAAGACCAGTTGTCATCAGTATAAAATTGAAAGGGCTTGTTATACCCGATAAAACATGCCCTCTGCGAATCCTGAATTATCTTAAATCCAAGAGTCCTTCCGGCATCACACGATCTGGCATAAGTTATTCTGTCATGAAGTAAACTCTCATTCTTTCCTAGCATGATTATCCATGTTTTGTGCCCCATAATTTCAGTACTAGACCCGTGTCCATTAAAGAAGAGAAAGTTATAATCCAGCTTTTTGACAGCTTTTTCAAAACTTTCGGAATTTGCCTCACTATCTTCTAATCTTCTTACACTTATCCCCTTAGAATCTGCTTCTTCTATAATCTCTGCAGAGAATTGAGACAGGTATTCAGTGACCTGATCATGCCTGGGCATTGTAATAATCATTCCGGTTTTCATTCTTGAACTGCGCTTACAAGGGCATCAGTAAATTCGCCGCTCATCAAGGCCTTCATAAAACTTCTATGAGATTCCATTATTGCCTGCCCTATTTCATCTCCTTTTTGAATGTGCTCAATCAATTCTTCCTTGCTAAAACTTCCGTAAGAGCCAACAGATAGCTTTAAGTTAGGGGGCAGTAAAGTTTCTATCCTAAAGGCAACTAACTTTTGAAGGTCCTCGTTTATTTTAGAGCCCGTTTCTTCGTAGGTCATAATAACCCCATGGATTCTAATGTTTTTAAGATTTTCTCTCCGAGAGCTGTGTTTTCCTTTATTTCTATAAAAGTGCTGTTCCATGTGTATGGTTTATTATCTACCATTACCAGGATGTCCTTTCTGATGTCCTCCGGCAAATTGGCATAGACTTTAAGAAATTTAGCGCGTTTTTCTTCCATTCCTTCATTTCCCATTTTACGAATAAGCTTTGCTTATTTAATAAGATATCTGTCTTCTCTCATTGCTCATCCCTTCAGCGCCTCGCTTTAGGAAGCGTTCCTTGGCCTGTCGTCCTTATGAATCTCAAGGATTTTCATGGAAGAATAAAGGCAGTCTGGATTAATAAAATAGCATATGGGGATAAAGGGAGAAAGGGGAGGAAAGGACTATATGTTGGTATCGTAAAGCTTGCTGGTAAATCAGTTATCAACCTTACCTAAGTTAATGATACTCTATTTGCATAAGTATAGCGAGTCATACTAATAAATCCATCTTGAAGATTTGCGTAATACCCCGCCGCTCTGCTGTGGTTGGGAGATTCACTAATCCTTTTCACTATTAACGAATGTCTAATAAAAGATTTAAACTAGGAAGTTGGTAATGTATGATGATCGAGGATGATAACACTACACATATAGCGGTTTTTGGCAGTAAAGCAATAAGAAGAAGATTGTTCAATAATGAATGGTGGTTTGTAGCTGCAGATATTATCTCAACACTTACTGAATCAAAAGACCCAAATGGTTATCTTAAAGACATGAGAAGAAGGGATGAAGGCTTTAATGAAGGGTGGGGGCAAATTGCCACCCTCCTGGAGATAACAACCTCTGGAGGCAAACAAAAAATTAATTGTGTATCCACCAAAGGAGCGTTTAGATTAATTCAGTCAATACCATCAAAGAAGGCAGAGCCATTCAAGAGGTGGCTGGCAAAGGTAGGCTATGAGAGGGTGCAGGAGATAGAGAACCCTGAATTAGCACAGGAAAGGATGAAGCAGCTCTACGAACAAAAAGGGTATTCTAAAGAGTGGATTGAGAAAAGGCTTAGAGGCATAGCAATAAGGCAGGAATTAACGGATGAATGGAAGAATAGGGGGATTAAGGAAGAGAAAGAATTTGCAATTTTGACTAATGAGATAAGCAAGGCAGCATTTGGAAAGACTGTTGAGGAATATAAAGAGTTTAAGAAATTAAAAAGAGAAAACTTGAGAGATCACATGGATGACTTAGAGATTATATTTACTATGCTTGGAGAGGCAGCAACAACAAGAATAACTAAAACTAAGGATGCTGAAGGCCTTAGCGAGAACAAAGTTGCAGCAAGGCAGGGCGGAGAAGTTGCTGGAAATGCAAGAAAAGAGCTTGAATCAAAAACTGGAGAAAGCGTTTTGATGCAGGAAAACTTCCTGGCTGAGCCTGAGAAACTAAAGAAGAAGAGAAAGAAGCTATTGGAGCAGGTAAACGTTATTTAGGGGATTGCTCCTCTTATTAATTTGACTTTTAAAAGCGTTCCTTGATATGTCGTCCTTATGAAGCTCAAGGATTTTCATGATAAAGAGATGGGGGAGGAGATTAATAAAAATATCTGGAGAAAGAGAAAATTAGCTGTAAAACAACAAAGTATACAGTCTACACTTAACTTATAGTTCTAACACTATTTAGCGAGTTATCGACATTTTGTCGACAACTGAAATTAAGGTCTGGTAGGTACAAACTGTACTTACCCTAATAATTCTTTCATCAATTCTCTAAATTCTTCTCTTGTTATTTTTCTTCCCAGATTTTCTTCTCTTTCAATAACTAATTGGCAAACAATGCATGGCTGAATAGCAGTGAAGTTGATATTGCAGGTCCTGCACTTGCTTAAATTACCAAATAAGTTTTTTTCTAGAGTGACTATTCTATCAATATCTTCATTCATTTTCTCTGAAGTGTCAATTCCTTTAAGCCTTTTTCGTTTTATTTGCGGTCTTGGCTCAGATAGATAAACTCCTTCCTAATCCCAATCGCTCACTTCTTCGCCCCTTTCTTCTCTAATAGCTCTTATAACGTCATCTTCCGGAATATCAATAATTTTTCCGTTATTATCTGAGATAAATGTATTGCCATTTAACTTTCCCTGAGATAGTAGCTTATCAATCACATTCCTGCCGTATTTTTTATGTAATTCTCTTATTTTCATTTTTCCTTAAACCCATTCATTATTTTTTTATGTTTTTCTTTTAAGTCTTTTCCAAGCCTTTCTTATCAGGCTTAACCCAGACTTCTTCTCGTGGCAATTCTGCATCTTCATAACATTGGCATTGTTCTTCTCTGGGTTTGCGATGAGTGCATGCGACGCATCCGGCACTAGGCTCGGGTAAATGGTCCACGAATTCATGCCCGCATTTGCACATGTCTCGCTTTTTTATCATAAATAGTTAAAGTCTTAATCATTTTTAAATTTGTGTTTTAACGACGGAGTAAATATTAATATATCTCTTAAAAGCAGAATTTCTAATTTATGCTATCACTATAATGATAACATAACAATTATCTATATTCCCTTGTCATGCTCATCGCCAACAATTATTGTATTACAAATCCCAGCAATATCCATCACTTTTATATATCTCCTCTTCCATGCAGTATCATGGTCTGGGTTGTTGCAAGAGGAAGGTGGCGTGGCTCAACAAGCAAGGCGAGCAGATTGAGGTCTCTTGAGCTTTACAATAGCAGGCGCCGTTATAGAGACAGGGAAGGCAGAAAGTATTTTGACTGTGCAGATGGTAATGCAGAAGGTGGGTGTGACAGCAATGATTGCGGAAATAACGGCAGGAATGGCTGCAGGGCAGACTGCAGGAAAGATATAGGAAAATCAAATCCCATGAGCGATGATGTAGTTGAGAAGCGCAATGAGGACATGAAGAAGAGAATTGCAGGAGATGTTTTTTATTCTCTGTATTGCGGCATTACCTATCCTGACAGCGGGAGAGTGAAGGGCATGAGGGAAAACGGTTGGGAGATTCTGACCACGCTTTCCCTGGAAGAGGAGCTTGAAGAAGAGTTTCCTCCGCCTAAAAATAGAAAGTGGGAAAGCCGGGAGGATGAAGACAGATATTTCTTGAAGATTGACGCAGTGCTTTCAATTAAGAGAGGAAAGCTTGAGGAGGTTGATGATGAGTTCTCCTCAGAACAAATCGCAGTGCTCCAGCACAAATATGCTTCCATTGCGATGAAGGGTGTTAGAAGCATGGTTGAAGAAGGGAAATTAAAGGAAGTACTCGGGCTCATCAGAAAGACTCATCACGGAGCATCAATAAGGACATTCTTTGGTGAGGGCTATCAAAAAGGCAGGGGTTTACTTCCGAGCATTATTGCAACATATGATTTAGTTGAATATATATTTCCTAAATACAGAAAAATGATTGGTGAGAGGATTGCTCAATTAAAAACAGAGTATGATGTTCTGCATTCATCTTCGCAACAGCCCCCGCAACAGCTTTCATCACAACTACAATCGCCACCTCTGCAGAGGGGAGTGGCGTGATTTATTGCGGTTGCTTTTAATTTTTTCTATCGCTCTTCACTCTACTCATTGCCCATAATCCTAAGAGTATGAATATTGCTAGTGAAAACATTGCTATTCTGTAACGATAAGCTCCCATTGTTATTAGTCCGGTAACTATTCCTCCCCAGACTAGAGGACCTATGAATGATGATGCTCTCTCTGCAAGGCCGTAATAAGCAAAGGAGAGATTATGTTTTCCTTGGGGTGAAACGTAAGACATAACTGAACGGCTTACTGCCCAGTTTGCTCCAAACCATAACCCCATCATTATACAGATAGCTATGAATAAAGGCCAATAACTAATGAATCCCATCATCGGGAAGATTAAAGCCCAGACAATCAGCACTAGAATCATTGTCTTTTTATGACCCCACCTGTCAGCTAGGTGTCCTGAAAGAGTTCCTCCAATTGCCGAGGTAACCATTATTGCCAGTAATAAGTAAGTCTTAGTTGTATCGCTGACTCGCCATACTTGCTCAAGAAATATTGGAAAATTATTGACAACGGTTAGTATGGCATCATTGAATAAGAAATAGGATAATAAGAAGAATCCGACGCTTGAGAATCTCAGCATGAATTTTGTTTCTTTGAAAGTTTCTTTGATGGCCTGAGATAATTTTATTTTCTCTCTCTTATTTTTCATTGGTTCTTTGAAAAATATCAGCATCGGCAGTGCTAATATCATAAATCCTATAACACCCGGCAATAGTGTTTCAGCCCTAGCTGCTCCTCCGAATAAGCTAATGGCCCCTGTTGAGAAAGGAAGAGCAATAATAAGCCCGGTTATTTGGCCTAGATAATTAGCAGCTATTCCATAACCTGAAATTCTACCTCTTCTTTCAGGAGGAGCAATATCATTAATTAGTGGGGTGTAGAATGTGAATGATAATAAGTAGGAGTATAGTCCTAGAGTGAAAAATATTAGAGCAGCAGCATTATTATTGGTTATTGCCATCCATGCGCAAATGCCGTAGAATAACGCAGTCATCACCGTCGTAATCCTTAATCCTGTTATTCTTCTCCAGCTCCTATCAAGATAAGTTCCAGTTACTGGAACTGTCAGTAATAGCATGACCGCTGATATAGTGAATGTCAGGTTGAAATTCAAGTCGCTAACCCCTCTGTCAATGACTATCCATTGTGCGAAGTATAGGAAGAAAACAATCATTACTAACGAATTAGCGAAGTCGTACATTACCCAGTTGAAGATGTTACTGCGAGTTTTCATGATTAAAATTGTATGTTTTAATAATATTAATATTTAGTGATTTAAAGAAGCGCTTCTAATCTGCCTTTCAAGAGCCTTTCTTGCTTGAACGTATCTCTTTAAACTAGGCACCAGTATTCCTTTTAACTCCCCAATCCTCCTGAAAGAGTTTCCAAGTTTCTTAATTTCTTCTGCTGTTGAAGGTGTTCCGTGGATTGTTACATTATAATCTAAAGCACATCCGTCCAATCCTTCGCTGTATTCTTCAACACTTCCATGAAATTCTTGAGGAAGCATTGGTTCAAAAAAAGATTCTATCTTTTCCTTGCCAAATTGGTATAATTCTCTCTCGTGAGATAAATTCGGTGGCAATACAAAAAAACCACTCCTCCCCTGAGCATCTAAATCAAACTCAAAAATAAGTTCTTCTAAAGTTTCAAAATCTAGTTGTGATAACGCTCTAATTTCCTTTGGTTTTAGCTCTCGTTCTTTCCAAGAAAAAGAACCTACCCATTTATCGTTCAAATATAACTTGAAAGATTGACAATGGAAAGTATCACGATTATCAGGGGTAACTTCTCTTCCGGTATCCCAATCAAGCAGTCTAAAAGGCATTATTCTTTTCCAATGAGCGAATAAGTACAAGGACGCTGATTGTAATTCTTCTGTCATCCCTTAATAACAACGAGAAGCTTTATATTATTTATAGCGACAATTGTCGTGTTTTAACGAATTCTGTTATTTTCTTATAATTGCTCAAATATGCTTGGCAATAATTTGCCTTCAGCTTTTTTTAGGTGTGCTTGGTATGTTGAGTATGAAATTCCCATGATTCTCGCGAGCTCTTCCATTTTTACCTGCTTGGGATAATTATAATATCCTTTATTTATTGCTAATCCCATTGCTTTCTTCTGATTCTTTGTCAATTCTGGAAGAAGATGGGTAAATTGTATGTTTGATACTTTCTCTTCACAGAATTTTATTACTTTGCCGTCGAGGTATTTTTCCGCAAAGTTAAGCACTTTCACTAAAAGCTTTCTATCAAAGCTAGCCATGTCCCATATATGATAACCAGTCTTATTAATGACTACCGGAGTCAGGCGTATTATTCTGGGGTCATAAGCCGCCTCTGAAAATAACGGCTGCTTTATTATCATAATTGCGAAATCACCGTTTATTTCTATATTAACTAACTCTTTGCTTTTCTTTATGTCTTTAATTAATGCCTTTTTATTTTTTTCTTCTCCAAATATGAAGCCAGCGGCAACAAGATATAGCCATTTTCTATCCTTCCAGTAAGAAAGAGGGTAACCTGTGAGCGATACATTGTGCTTCATAGCTAATCCTCCGAGAAATTGCTTTTCGCTTGAAAGCCTCATCTTCAAAACCCACATAAGAATACGATGATTGTCGTGTATTAAAATTCATCGTTTTTTAGAAATTCATCTCACGCCGCAAATTCCCTCTCTTCTTCAGACACTTTGTTTCCATCAAGCATCACCTTTCTCTTAATCGTTCCTTCCCTCGTCGCCTTCTCCCTCATTTCAACAGGGTCGCTTATTTCCTTTGGAATATTAATATTTTTTATTTCTATTTCATGAGAGATGTTCACTTCATTGAAGCTTTTCTCTTTAATATCAAATAATAAATCATTAACTATTAATTGATTAGTTGTTTTTAATGTGCAGAAACTTGCTTTTGGCTTTTCCTCCCCATTAGGGGAAGGCTTTGCTGACTTAGGAGCCTTTGGCTTTATTTTCAGCGCGCTTAGTTTTGAGCTGAATGACAGTGCAAAGAAAGCCTTTGGAAATTTATCAATGGCTGCGATGATTTCGGAAGGCTTAATATCAGAGTCAATTACCGCCTGCTTCACTCCTGCGAATTGTTTGACTCTGGCGATTGGAAATGGCAGCTCATTCCTTAAATCCTTGGTTGAGACAATGACTCCGGTAACTCTTAAAGGCTCACTGCCGTCATTGCTGTTTATGTTTTCATTTGCGCAGGATTTAACAAGATAGTTAGCAAACTCCGCGCTTGTCTTGATGCTCCAGATGCCCCCTTTCTGTCTCTTGGCATCAATCAGGTATTTATCTTTGAACACTCCTCTTCCAAACTTCACAAAATCATTATGCACTTCCCCGTCAAAATTTCCATTCAGCACCCTATTTATTACACTATTCATTTCAGTAAAGGGATAGTTTCAATTTATAAACTTAGTGTAGTACTTTTTATTATAGTCTAGGACCTTAATAATTGAACATTTTTGTCATTTGTTATATTCGGAAAACATAAATGAGAGTGCTCAATTATTTATGTTTTTCACTATAATAAAGAGATTCTTGCTATATTTATATACACTCTTAGTTAATTTAAATTTATGTTGCATAGCCCAAATCTGCACATAGAATATTACTCATTATTAGTATTATCATGACAAATTATCTGTATATTTTATTGATTAGGTAAACTATCTATAACAAATCTATAACCTCTCTTAGGCAAGGTTTATAAATTTATACATTCTGCTTTAATCATGTCATCCGAAATGCATTTTAACAGAGTCATAGCGATAATTCTGGTAATAGGCCTCATAATTCTGTCAGCAATCATCTTAAAGCCTATTTTCTTTTCAATAGTAACCGGCCTCCTTCTGGCTTATGTCTTTAATCCGGTTTATAAGAAGATTTACAGCTTTGTCAGGGAAAGAAATACTTCCGCTTTTGTAATAATATTTATCGTGCTGCTGATAATTTTCATTCCTTTCTGGTTTTTATTTCCTGTAATAACAAGGCAGATATTTGAGTTTTTTATTTATCTTCAGAAGATAGATATCATGGCGTTTGTAAGGCAGGTATTCCCTCCGGGAGTATTCAGCGAGGTTTTCTACGCAAATCTCGGGGCTTCAGTTTCGGGCTTTGTAGGGAAGCTGGCGGGTTCAATGTCTGCAAGCTTTTCATCATTCATAGTCAACATTCCAAACTCCATGCTCCATGCATTGATAGTCTTGTTTACTCTGTTCTATGCTCTTAAGGATTCTTCAAAGTTTGGGGAGTATATTAAGAGCGTCTCTCCATTCTCTGAAAAGACTGAGCAGAGAATGATGCAGGAGTTCAAGAACATCACGAAAGCAGTCATTTACGGATCTGTGCTGACGGGAATCATACTTGGAATTGTAGTAGGCATAGGGTTCTTCATATTCGGGGTTCCTGGCGCGCTCATCCTGACACTTCTTGCTGTCATAATGGGAATCCTTCCGATTCTGGGTGTATGGATGGTATGGGCTCCCGCTGCTATTTATCTTATGTCAACAAACAACGTTGTCGGGGGAGTATTGCTCACAGTATATTCTCTGATTATAACTTTTGTTGTTGACGGGATTATAAGGACTTACTTCATCTCAAAGACAGGAAAGATGCACTCCGCCATAGTTCTTATAGGGATGATTGGAGGATTATTCACATTCGGGATTCTGGGATTCATAATTGGCCCGTTGATACTATCCTACCTTCTAATTATCTTTGATGCTTACAGGAACAAGAACCTGTCAGGATTGTTCTCGTGAGAGCGTGAATTTAATGGATTAAGACGATATTGATTTAAGAAAGATATAGGGGTGTTGTTTGTCTGCTAACATGCTTTAGGAAAGATATAAGGATGTTGTTTGTCTGCTAACATACTTTAGGAAAGATATAAAAATATTACTTGTCTGCTAGATTTTACTGATTAAAAATCATTGATTAAAAATAGGTGAAAATAAATGATGTTAGATAATATTGTTTGCGGATTAAAAATAGGTGAAAATAAATGATGTTAGATGATGTCGTTTGCTGATTAAAAATGAAATTGAAAATGAGCGAGGATAAATGATTCTCAAAGTTCGTCTCATGGGATGGTTTGCCGGCGGAAGCGTGGCTATGCTGCACAACAGGACAGCTTCAGGGATAGGAGTTTATGCCGACGGCAGAATTATGATTCATAAGAACTCTCACCAGGCTGTTGCGATGATTGACATTTCAGGGCAGATAGTAAAGCCTAATGAGATTATACTCTCTCAGGAGGCAGCCAGTCTGATTAATGCCAAGCCCGGAGATAGGGTCAAAGTTGCCAAAACTTCACACGAAGAGAGCATTGAGCTGATTCACAAAAAGCTTGCCTGCGCTCCATTAAGCTATGAAGAGCTGAAGAAGATAATTACTGACATAACAAATAATGTTCTTGTTGGAGCAGAGATAGCATACTTCGTTTCTGCAATCTACCGCTGTGGAATGTCTCTAAGAGAAACTGTTGACTTAACGAAGGCAATGGTCAGGACGGGGCAGAGATTGCACCTCAAGAAAAGATTGATAGTTGACAAGCACAGCGTTGGAGGAATCAGCGGGCGTGAAACCCCCATTATTGTTTCAATCTGTGCCGCTGCAGGATTAACAATGCCTAAGACTTCATCCCGCGCAATTACAAGCCCGGCTGGAACGGCAGACAGCATGGAAGTTCTATGCAAAGTATCCTTTAGTCCAAAACAGCTGGAAAGGATAGTAAAGAAAACAAATGCCTGTTTTGTCTGGGGCGGAACTCTGGGATTTGCCCCTGCCGACGACAAACTGATAAGAATTGAAAAAATGCTCCACCTTGATCCTGAACCCCAGCTTCTTGCAAGCATTATATCCAAAAAACTTTCTGTTGGTGCAAAATACGCCCTGATTGACATTCCTTATGGCCCGTCAGCGAAAGTTTATGACAAAAAACATGCCCTCAAGCTTAAGAAGAAGTTTGAAATAATAGGAAAGAAATTAGGGATTCACATTGAGTGTTTCCTCGATTATGAGAGTGAGCCAAGGGGAAACGGCATCGGCCCCCTGCTTGAAGCTATTGATGTTGTAAGGGTTTTAAGAAGGGAATCAAACGGCTATAAATTGAGAAAACTTGCCATAAAAATGGCAGGAAGGATTCTTGAAATGGCAAAGAAAGCAAAACCAGGACATGGAGAAGCAATGGCAAAGGAAATCCTTGATTCCGGAAGGGCTTATAATAAGTTCAAGGAGATAATAAAAGCGCAGGGAGGAAGCCTGAAGAATATTGAAACTCTTCACTTCAGAACAGCGAAGTATCATAATGACATATTCTCCGGCAAGAGCTTTGTGATAAGAAAAATTGATATAAAGCGCATAAACCAGACGGCAATAATAGCCGGATGCCCGTCAAGCAAGGCTGCAGGAATTTATCTGTACAAGCATTTAGGAGACAAAGTAAAGAAAGGCGAGAAGCTCCTGACGCTCTATGCTGAATCTCAAAGCGAAATGAAAGAAGCCCTGAACTTTTACAGGAAAGCGAAGCCGATTGCGTAAGCTTAATATATATCCATAATAAGTTTTAAACATATTATGGATAATAGTCATTATTATATTAACATGTATATCTTTCTAAAATTAGTTAGTGTCAGACAATATTAATAATAACCATCATTCTAATAGTATAAAGCCGTTGCAGTAATTAATATCAAAAAATCATCTGTAATTTAAGTTACCCCTATATTTATTAATAGACTATATTTTACTTTTATCAGTTTAATCAGTGCTAAAATGTATCAATCATCTGGAGCTGAAATCAAGATTTTTCTTTCATATCATATAAATAAGAATTATCCTTGGGATGCTGATGTGTGGCATAGCAGGATACTGGAGCTTCGGTAATGAAGCCTTCCCAATTCTGCTTAAAGCCCTTGAGAACCTGGAATATAGAGGTTATGACAGCTTCGGTTTTGCTACTATCTCTGATGGAAAATTAGTTATAAGGAAAGCTGTTGGGAGAATCAGTAATTCTAGATGTGATTTAATAGAAGGCAGAATGGGAATTGCCCACACAAGATGGGCCACTCACGGCGGTGTAAGTGAGAGAAATTCGCATCCTCATAGAGATTGCACAAATAGATTTGCAGTAGCTCATAACGGAATTATAGAAAATTATCAGGAATTGAGGAATTATCTGATAAGTGAAGGCCACAATTTCCTGAGTGAAACAGACACTGAAGTCATCTCTCATTTGATAGAGCAGATGGTGATTAAGGATGGAAGAAACCTGAAAAAAGCAGTAATGGATGTTTCTGATAAAATAGAGGGCAGGAATGCTTTCATAGTTTTAGATGCGTTTAATAATGAGATGATTGCTTCAAGAAAGGGTTCTCCTCTGATAGTGGGAATTAAAGGTAGTTCTGATGAAGAGAAAGAGGTATTCATAGCTTCAGACATTCCCGCTTTTCTTGAGCATACTAACAAAGTAATGTACATTGATGATGGCGAAGGAGTGATAATTAATGGCTCTCCTCTATTCTTCAGGTTATCCGATGGTTTGCCTGTTGATAAGAGATTAATTACTATTGACTGGAGTCCCGGACAGGCAGAAAAAGGAGATTACGATCACTACATGCTCAAGGAGATAATGGAGCAGAAAGAAAGCATTAGGAGGGCTGCTAACCAGAATCCAGAAGAGCTGATGAAAGTTGCGCAGATGATTAACGAAGCAAAGGGAGTTTTCTTCATCGGCTGCGGAACTGCCGCTAAAGTCTGCCAGTCTGCAGAGTATTTCTTTTCAGAAATAGCAGGCAGGCACGTTAATTTTGTTCCCGCCTCGGAATTCGATAATTACCGGCACTTTCTGATTCCGAAAACTTTGGTCATTGCAGTTTCCCAGAGCGGAGAGACTGCCGATGTCCTTGAAGCAATAAGCATTGCCAGGGAGAAGGGCTCAAAAGTTATATCAATCGTCAATAGCATCGGCTCGTCAATGACCCGCGTATCAGATTACACATTTATGATTAATGCCGGCCCGGAAAAAGCTGTTGCTTCAACTAAAGCTACAACTTCCCAGATGACTGTAGCATTATTGCTTGCGTATGCATGCGCCGGAAAATTAAAAGAAGGCATGAGAAATTTAGTCAGCCTTGCAGGAGAAGTTAATGACATGCTTAATCCGCGTTATATTGAGCATATAAGGTATGTTGCAGAGAATATATCTGACAGCAGAAGTATCTTTATCATTGGGCGCGGCGTTAATTATCCAATTGCCCTTGAGTCGGCAATAAAAGTAATGGAAGTCAGCTACATTCATGCACAGGGATTTGCCGGCGGAGAATTAAAGCATGGACCAATAGCATTAATTGAGAAAGGAACGCCGGTAATTGCATTAGTTGCTGATGATGATGTCAGAGAGGAGATATTAAGCAATGCAATTGAAGTAAAATCACGCGGAGCTTTTGTCATTGGCATCAGTCCCGAAAACAATGAAGTTTTTGACTTGTGGATTAGAACTCCTCCCAGCCTTGGCGTCTTATCATCAATAATCAATCTCATTCCCGTCCAGCTTCTTGCTTATTATCTGGGAATTATTAACAATAGAAACGTGGACATGCCCCGGAACTTGGCCAAGGCAGTTACAGTTTTATAAAGATAGCAAAGATGATAATTATGAGACAGATAACTAAAGAAGATTTGGAGAAAGCTCTGCAGATTCTTTCCCAGTTAAGCCATTCTGGCGGGGATAAGGACACTGATAAATTAAGAGATGTTCTTGATGCAATACTTAAAGATTCTAATTATTATCTTAATGTTTGCGAAGATAATGGAAATGTAATAGGGACTTCAATGTTATATATTCAGCACAACCTTTCTCACGAAGGCAGGCCTCGCGGGCATATTGAGAATGTGGTTGTTGACAGAAATTATCGAAGCAGGGGGATTGGAAGACTACTGCTTGATGATCTTTTAAGAAGAGCTAAGGAAAGAGATTGCTACAAAGTTATTCTCCATTGCAGGCCTGAAAATATTGGCTTCTATGAAAAATCGGGCTTCAGGAAAACAGGAGAGGTTGAGATGAGGGTTGATTTATAAGTTAAATCGCCAGTGACTATAACAGAAGAAATTTTTCTTTCATTCCATAAACGCTTTTATTATTCTTACTTCTTCCGACGGCCTGTCATTGGCGTCTGTTTCAGCTTTTGCTATTTTATCAATGACATCCATTCCTTCAATGACCTTTCCAAATACAGGATGTTTTCCGTCAAGGAAATTATTATCAACTAAATTTATAAAAAACTGGCTTCCTCCGGTGTTTGGGCCTGCATTAGCCATGCTTATAGTTCCTCTATCATTCTTATCAAGTGATGTTTTTGTGAACTCATCTTTAATTTCATAACCGGGTCCTCCTGCTCCGGTGCCTGTAGGATCGCCGCCCTGAATCATGAATCCATCAATAATCCTGTGAAACACAACTCCGTCATAGAATTCTTCTCTCACTAGCTTCTCAAAATTTCCGGCAGTTATTGGCATTTCTTTGGAATACAATTCTATCTTTATAGTCCCATAGTTAGTTTCAAGAACGGCTGTTTTGTTATCTGAATTTGTGTTAGTCTTGTTAGCCATTATTAATGTAATTGCTCCCAAAATTATTACTGCTAAAATAATGCCTGTTATAAGCTTTGTTTTACTCATCTTTTATAAGTCAAAACGCCCGCACCCCGAATCGAACGGGGATGCCCCGAAGGGCCCGGTTTTCCTGATTTCTTCTGTCTTAAAGGAGAGGAGATGCACGGAGAACAATAAATTCTCCACACTCTCAAGACCGGTGCAATACCTTTATGCGATGCGGGCTTGTTATTCATAACAGTATTGCTCAGCGCTTAAAAATGTTTACAAACCACATTTGGACAAAGCTCGAGATTCCATTTTTAGTATATATAATGTTATAAACTATTAGAAACAATTCCCCGTATGGTCGATGTAAATAAAGATAATTCTAGGGCAAACCTAATAGGGAATATAATTTGGGCCGTAATATTACTAGTGGTTATAAACGTCTATTTTTTTAATAATGTTTTAGATAGTACTGGGAATAATTCTCATGATGAAGATAAGAAGGACATAACATTCTATGTTAGTTCATTGCCTTATGGGGTAGATCCTCTTTATTATGATTCAGTCAAAGAAGCAACTTCTTATTGGGGTGAGAGGGATAAGAATATTTTCAAAGAAGCATTCTCAGAAGATGACGCTGATGTTCGTATTCAATGGGTTAAGGAATTTGGTGGAGAGCATATAGGTTATACTTTGGGCAATAGCTTTATTGAGATAGGATTAGGAGATAGCATGTGTTCTGGTAAATGGCAAGCCTATAATTATGAATCTATTTTGAATATAATAAAGCATGAGATAGGCCACGTTTTAGGTTATAATCATAGTATTGATACAAAAAACATAATGTATAAGGAGATACTGACAAAATACGAAACAGACATAGATGAACAGAAACTTTTACCAGCAGGCTATATTATGGCTTACCCTCTGTGCAGCAGGAATAATAACTCAAGGTATCTTATAAGCATAAACTCTGATGGGGATATAGATGTTTACATTGTTCCATCAAATAAAGATTATGAAAAATTAGCTGAAGATGAAGAGTTTTCTTATAACAGAGTATGCTCTGCACGAGGAAAGATTAGTTATAAGAAAACCTGCAATATCTCTAGAGACAGCCTGATTGTTCTACATAATCCCTACTATAATGACGCCTCTTTTCGCATAGTAGCGAAAGAGTTATAATCTCTCTTATTTTTTCTCATTCATGTCCGCCATTCACTTTTGTGACAAATGCAGCAAGATAATGAAAGTTGAAAGCCATGCAGGTTTGGTAACAGCTGTTTGCTCATGCGGAAATTACAAGCAGCTTGATTCCGGAATAAAAATTGCCAGCAAAATACAATCTAAAAAAGATAATAGTAAGGGAGTTTTTGATGCCAGCATTCATAACAAAGGAGATGAAGGCTTTCCCCATACCTGCCCTAAATGCGGCCACGGAGAAGCAGATGTTAAAGACCTCGGCGCTTTCTTCAGCGACGAGTCAAATGTTTACTTGTTCAAGTGCAGGAAGTGCGGCTATGTCTACAGGCAGGCCGATGGCTGCAGCAATATGTGATGATGTTTAAGCTAGGAGATTATAGCAGTAAATCATCAATGAATCTCTCCACACCAATAATGATAAAATAATGGGCTGTAATTTGTGCAGAATTCTGTTAATCACTTGATTATACTCTGTGCTAATATATCATATTATAACATTAACTATAAGAAGATTATTTTGCAACGAAATCTTTATAATATCTATCTTGCAACAAAGTATTTATAATATCTATCTCACTATGTATATTATATTTACATATGGACCTGTCAAAAAAGAGGAATAGCTTTGGCATCATTGGAGCTGTTATGGGATTCTTGGCAGGAGCGAGCATTCCATCACATATAGGAGTAAACATTTCATTTCTCCAGAGAATAACAGGAAATATCATTGTAGAAGACCCGCAGGGATTAGTTATAAGCTTTGGATATGCTATACTGGGAGCAACCATCATGGGAGCTATAGGAGCTATAATCGGCGGCGTGATTGAAAAGAAGCGGGATGGCTTTAGATATTCTTTCCGCTAAATTTTCTTATAAAGTTTTTTTAACAGCATTATTTTTTAATAGAATTAAAAACCCCCAGCTCCCCCGCTTGCGCGGGGTTGGTGGAGGAAAAAGGTGGTGTTGGGTTTTGTTTGCCTTTCTCTGAAATAGTCAGAGCATAATTTTTGATAATCTTCTTGGTGATGATATGCCTGAGTTTTTGATGTTATGAGCATCACGAAGGGGGCATTTCAGCCCCCCTGAGTAGGAATCAAGATGCAATTCCCTTAGCACCTTGAGGAGGTTGGAAATGGTCTGGAGCTTATGATTAGTCTCTCTTTTATGTTATTATGTTAAAATATACAGGAAAATGCCTTATAAAGCACTTGTGAAAAAAGGATTAAGAACCATGCTCTGGAAAATTCTTTCATAAGCTTTAAATAGCAATTTTCAGCTCATGTATTATATATCTGCGAAAATGGTCCAAGTTTATCTCATTCCCCAGTGGTTTGTCGCTACTTCTATCCTGATGGAGCTCGTCGTTACTTTGATTTCATTCGCTATTTCATACTTTGCGTGGAAGATATACAGAATAACAAAGGAGAGGGAGATTAAGTTTTTCAGCATTGGATTTTTAAGCATAGCAATTGCTTACCTGATGTGGTCCCTTCTTAATCTGGTGATGCTCACAGACATAGGAGGTGATATAAGAAGCCTTGCTGTAACAAGGGTTAATTATCTCGGCGCAGGGCTTCTGGCAGCTTATTTTGCCTTATTCATTGCAGGATGGTACACTCTAAATTACGCAAGCTTCAGGACAAAGAGCATCAGGGCATTTATCCTCCCAATTATAATAGGTTTTATAGCAATTTACATCAGTGTTAATAAGGCAACAGCTTTCTACTTGGTTTCTCTTGCTTTAATTTTCTTCATGGTAGCTCATTACTATGTAGAATACTTCCGCAGGAAAAATGCGAGGAGATTTTTGACTTTTGCTTCTTTCCTGCTAATATTTATAAGCAGGGCAGAACTCTTCTTTTCGCCAAACAGCTACCTTCACTATGCTGTCGGGCACAGCGTAGAGCTTATAGGTTATGTGCTCCTGCTCATCAACCTGTTTATCATATTGAAAAATGGCCAGAAGAAATAGGCTGGAAATAATTCATGACATTCTCCAGTTGGTAAAGCAAAAGAGTGGCAGAATAAAACCAACTCACATCCTTTACAAGTCAAACCTTTCTTACAGCATGATGGGAGATTATATGGAAGAGCTGATTGGCAAGGGCTTGGTAAAGGAGATTATGCTGGTTAATGGAAAGGGCAGGACTTATGAGATAACCAAGAAAGGCAATGAGTACCTCTCCAAGTACAAGCTGATTTCAGAATTCACTGATTCTTTCGGGCTGAGTGAATAACGCCCGCACCCCGAATTGAACGGGGATGCCCCGAAGGGCTCCGATTTCGAGTCGGATGCAATACCATTATGCGATGCGGGCTTACAATTAGGATTGATACTTTGTCTTTAAATTCTTTGTCTCTTTAGAATTATCTTTACCTTAAAGTCATGACTAGAATTATCTCTTTGGATACAAAATAAAAAATAAAAATTTCTATCCAAAGAGTGCCGAGAGCCCTTCCGCCGCTTCTTCTTTCTTTTCCTTCTTTTCTTCCTTCTTCTCTTCTGGCTTTGCTGCTCCTCCAGATGCGCCCGGCGCTGCTGCAACCGCTAGGCTTGCGCTTGCTAATTCCTTCTCAACGTCGACGTCTTTAAGGCTTGTCACCAAGACTCTTACCTTCGCCTCATCAACCTGCGCTCCGGATGCCTTTATCACTCTTGTAAGGCTCTCTTCATTGATTCCCTGTCCAAGCTTGTGCAATAACAAAGCTCCGTATACATATTCCATTTTTCCTCCTGAATTATTTATTTTCCTGCGAATCTGATTTAATTAATTTTGCTAAAGCATCATAATTCATCTTTGCCTTTACCAGAATGAATGGTATTGTTTCCCTGACTGGGTAAGCGATTTTTACTGCGAATGCCAATCCTCTGGAGTAAGCTTCCTTTAATGCGTTCAATGTTCCTTCAGAATCAATCTTCAATGTAGAGTAGACCTTTCCTGATTTGGCATCAAAGGCAGCCAATGGCTCAAAGCCGACTCTGAATGGCATTATGCTGAGCTTGGACATTATCGCTTCTGCTGCAGGAGTTACTTTCTGCCCTGCCTTAAGTATGACTTTCGCTTCCCTTATTTCTATCTTGCCTTCTTTAATCTGGATTGGAATTCCTAAAGCTCCTAATTCACTTATTACCGGGCCGGGAGTTAAATCAGTAGGACCTGCTTCAACAGTGACATCTTCCGGAACTTCCTGCCCCGTTCTTGCCTTTGCCGGGCTTTTGTTTTTTGACAGAAGCAAAGAGAGCTCAAAAGAGTCTATATTAGAAATTAATAAAGCACAGTCTTCTTTGATATAATCTTTCAGCTCTTCCAGATTCTTTCCGGATCCTTTCAATCCATCTATAGCCCTCAGCATAGTGCTCTTCTTAAGAACCTTGACTTTGGCAGTTCCTCTAAGCTTGTGCTTTATTGACTGAAACTGGCTTCCCGGGAGGTTTTTTATTGAAGCTATCATAAGTGTTTGGTTTTCCCTGATAGCCCCAGCTAATTCACTTACAGTCTTTATTTTGCCTTCCGGAATTGGCCTTTCCCTTTTCACAACTCCCCTCGTCTTTGTCTTGCTCCTCATCTCAACTCCATTAGCTTAGTACTATTTTCCTCGGTTTACTCATGCTGAATTTAAGCATTACATTCTTTATGTTCTCCTTTCCTTTTGCCAGTAATGGCAGAATTGCTTTGTATACCGCCTCTATGTTTTCTGCTATTTCTTCATCATTCATACTCTCTCTGCCAATTACCAGCTTGATGCTCGGCTCTTTGGTTTTAATTCTTAGAGAACCCTCGAATTTTGCCAATTCTTTCTTTATTGTATTCTCATCATCACTCATCACAACTCCTCTTCCGGGAGCCGGCATCTTTCCGCCCGGCCCGAGATACTTACCAAGAGTCTTGGCAATCTCCGGCATTAGGCTTGCCTGAGCCATAAAATAATCATATTTCTTAAGCAGGTTTTTTATTGCTTTCTTGTCAGTTAATTTCCTTAATTCATCTTTCTTTATTGTGTCAATGACGCTGCTCTTGTTCTCCAGGAAAGCCGCTATCTTATAGTCTCTGAATTTGTGCGGCAGGGGAACGCTTATATTGACACTTTCTTTCCTGACATCAAACTTCTTCAGATTAATAATTAAGTCTGCTGTCTGCTCAAAATTCCTTTTTCCTTCAGCTCTAAGTTCTTTTAGAGCATTCAAGATTTTTTCTTTCATATAAATCACATCCTATAAGCTCCTACAGTGAACTACTAAGCAAGAATGATGCTTAATAGTTATGTAGTATGCTAATAAATCGTTGAAAGATAAACTATTTATAAACCTTTTCTCTGCAGGTTTAATGCCCAATGATATTTTTTTGAGCCTCATCATGATTACCAAGGACAACGAAAAAGACATTGACCGCTGCTTGAGAAGCGTTCAAGGGTTTGTTGATGAGATAATCCTCATTGATACAGGCTCAACTGATAAAACTAAGGAGATAGCTGAGAAGTATACTTACAAGATTTACGATTTCAAATGGACCAACAGCTTCAGCGACGCCAAGAATTACGCTCTTAAGTGGGCGAAAGGGAAATGGATTTTAAATCTGGACGCTGATGAGTCAATATCATTGAAAGATCATGATAAAATAAAGAAGATTATTAGTAATGCTTCAATGAATGTTTTTGGCTTTTCGTTAATTCAGAGGAATTATACTTCCTCCATTGGCAAATTCGGGTGGGTTTCATCAAAAGATGATTCTTATAGGGAATCATCAATTGCAACAGGATATGTTCCAAGAAGAATTGTAAGGCTTTTCAGGAAGGATTCAAGGATAAGTTTCGAGGGAGCAGTCCATGACAGCGCCGAGAAATCCATATTGAGGGAAAATAAGGACATTGAAGAAACAGATATTCCCATTCATCACTATGGCATGCTTAACAGAGATAACAAGGAAAGAACCAGAATGTACATCAATATGGAATTAAATAACCTGCGCGAGGATGACTTCTTTCAGAGATATCAATTAGGATGCCAGCTCCACAGCCTTGGAGAACTGGATGAAGCGCGAGGATGGATTGATAAGTCATTAGCTATTAATCCTAAATTTCACCTTGCGTGGCTTGAGAAAGGAACAATTTATCTGGAGAAGGGAGATATTAAAGGAGCTCTCTCAAGCTTGAAAGAAGCAGAATCCCTCGGAAAGCATGAGATGATTTACGGGCATTTAGGGATAGCATATGCGCAAAACAATGATTTTAACAATGCAATAGAATATTTCAGGAAAGCCATAAAATTAAATCCTAGGAACGCCGATTTTTATTTTAATCTCGGCCTCGCTCTTGATTCTGCTAACCGAAAAACAGAGGCAGGCCTTGCTTTTAAGAGAGCGATTGAGTTAAATCAAGAATATAAAAAATTAGTGAAGATTGAATAATTATTTAGAATCCAGTCTCGGTTTTCCCTTAACTTTATCTCTCAGATTCATCATCCACTGAGCAAAACCTACGGCGCTTTTTAATTCTTCATCTCCGCTTCTTGATGATAGAGCCATTTCCAAACTCTTAGCTTCATCTTCCATTCCAGCATTTCTGAAATCCATAACAACCGCAACAATTGTTACTCTGTTTAACCCTGCAACTAAGTCCGGATGCTTCCTATATAATTCATAAGCATCTCTAAATTTTTCTTCAGAATAAAGTCTGTTAAACTGGAATACATATTCTAATTCTCCTTCCGGTATTAACTATTGAAGTATCAGGATTA
>Ga0209542_10005360_pt1 | contig 25633 bp, 29 predicted proteins | sample RifCSPhighO2_01_FD_184028 | JGI IMG/M metagenome (GOLD analysis project Ga0209542, IMG submission 184028) | Soil microbial communities from Rifle, Colorado - Rifle CSP2_plank highO2_0.1 (SPAdes) (version 2) | ecosystem: Environmental > Terrestrial > Deep subsurface > Rock core/Sediment ...
AATCATTAGGGTTATATATGAAAATGTGGTTGTTATTTTTATGAGAAAGTCATTTCCACAACACGTGCATGGTCCTATTCCGCCTCAGATTGAAAAAGAAATGGTGATAGCCAAACGTCTTTTTGGAACAAAGCGGGTGGGCACTCTAAGAGTTAAAAACATGATCTTTGAAAAGAAACCAGACGGAGAAATAGTGTTTGTCAGGTTTGAAAATTGAGGTTCACTTCTTATATTTCATAAATTGCGCAAGCAGCGCTTCTAGTTGTATTCTCTCATTTGCGCCTTCCACAAGCCGAAAGTTATATTCGCCAATTGTATCGATTAGTTCTATTTTGGTTTTTCCCGGAACTTGCGCTTCATCCATTTCAATTAGTTCGCGGTGAAGCTGTACTATTACATCCTCCCCGGACATTCCGTATTCGTATATGAGTTTATCAAGAAGCGCTCTTGCTTCTAAAAATTTGCCGGAGAGCGCAACCATTATCATTTGTTTTATTTCTTCAGGGCGGGCGCGTGCTGAGATTGCATATACCATTTTTTCATCTATTTTAGTGCCGCTGCCAGATGATGCTTGCAATACATTGATAGCTTTTCTAAGATCTCCGGAGCACACATAAACAATTGCCTCAAGCGCCCCTTTGTCTATTTGTGCCCCTTCCTTTTTTGCAACGTCGGCTACTTTTGCTTCAATGTCTTTTGAAGCGAGTTGTGAGAAGCGAAAAATAACGCAGCGCGATTGTATGGGTTCTATTATTTTACTTGAATAGTTGCAGGATAAAATGAAGCGGCATGTGCGTGAATATTTTTCCATTGTCCTTCTAAGTGCTTGCTGGGCATCGAATGTGAGCGCGTCACTTTCGTCTAGGAAAATTATTTTGAATGATTGGTTGAATGCTAGTGTTCGCGCAAAGTTTTTGATGGTATCGCGCACAACATCAATTCCGCGATCATCTGATGCATTTAGCTCTAAAAAGTTTTGGGTGAAATTATCCCCGAAAAATTCGCGTGCAAGTGCAACAGCGCAGCTTGTTTTCCCGACTCCTGCAGGGCCTGCAAACATCAAATTTGGCATTGTGGAGTTTTTCACATAATTTTCAAGCCTATTTGTTATTTCCTTCTGTCCGACAACTTGTGATAATCTTTCGGGGCGGTATTTTTCCACCCACGGAAGTTCTATTGGGCCTTGCATAAAAGAAGTGAAATGATAATGGTTTTAAACCGATTGCGACCATTTTAGAATACGATTGCAATGAATAAGGATTACCCAAAAGTTTTGTTTGTTTTTGTCCTCACATATGTTGCGCTATATATAATAGGCCTTCTTAGCCCTCTTAAAGATTGGGCTATAGCCTCCCCTTCAAATCTTGATTACATGCTCTGGTTTGTTCCTGCAACCGGCTTTTTCTTCATATATATGCTCTTGCCTTTTGCAAAATCCGAGTTTGGGTTTGGCAAATATTTTGTCTACGCTTTCCCGGTAGTGTTTTTTGTGCTCTCGTTTTTGGCCTATTATGTTGCCATTTTTTGGTATTATGACAATCAGGCATTCCTTGCAGGGGTTGATATTTCGCTCTTTAACCTAAATTATTGGGACCTCTTTCTCACTTCGCATTTCATCTATTTTGTGCTGGCAGGAATCGGGGGATGGGGGGCGGGGGTTTTAATTGATGAAACTGCGCTTGAGGGCGCTAAAGAGAAGTAACTTTTATGTAGATTACTCTTTGTGACACGCTTTTTAATTAGTTTAGAATTTGTTGATTAGAGGGGCTAATATGGATTTTGTGGCAGCGATTAGGGCCTATGCGGATAATTTTTCTACAGCACTTGCTTTTGCGCTTCTTCTTGTTTTTGTGCTTCCTTTCGGGGCAATTTCAAATTCGTTCATCTCCTCAGGAACAGTACTTCTTGGTTATGGATTTTTGAACCAGCCGCTTTTGGATTCGATTATACTTTTGCTGCTGGCAACTGTTTTCCTTTTTTTCTATTCGATTCTAATATGCCTTATGGTGCTTGCAGTAAGAAGGGATGTTAGTTCTGTTAAAACCAATTATTATTTGAGCGAGAAGATCCACAAGTTCGCTGTGAAGTATTTCAAGTTCCTTGCAGTATTTACAATAATTTGTGCCCTGCTCTCTTCGGTGTTAGTAGAATTAAATGTTCCTATTGTTCTTGTCAATGTAGTGATATTTGCACTCTCTGCGATCTTTCTATTTTTGCCACAGACAATTGTTGTTGATGAGGAAGGATTGGGGGCATCGATTCTTACAAATTGGGAGTTTATTGCAAAAAATGTGCCTTCATTTGTATTTCTTTTGCTCTTCGGGATATTTTCGGTTTTTGTTGTGGTGGTGTTTGAATTTGCAGTTGATTACTTTTTTGCCTTTGGCTCCTTTATTTCGCTGCTCTTCTCGCTAGTGGTGCTGGTACCATTTTTGGAAGTTTTAAAGACGATGATCTACATGAAGCGTTTCTCCATTATTGAGCGCTATGAAAATCAGGCTTCACACTAAGTTCTATGCATGGGCATTCCGGAATTAGCCCTTCGGTTTCTTTTAGCGAAAATGTTTTGTATGTAAACCCGTAAAATTTTCTTTGCTTTTGGGAAATTTCAAGAAGCATTTTCTGGGTCTGCTCTTGCCTATCTGCTGCGCCGAATTTTTCGTATGCTATTTTTTGGGGCATTTCAAGAGCTGCAAAGCCATGTTTTTGGCAAGCCGCAATTATCCTCTGTGCAATTGATTGGGGGTTTGATCCATCTAGTGCATGTGATACATCATATAGTCCGCAAAAGCATACTGCGCAAGAACTCTCTTGAAGGGCCTTTTTGTCGATGTAGCTTCTTTTTTCAAGTATGGTTTTTTTTAATTCCATTAGGTTTTTGATTTCCTCCAAAGTTTTCTCAAGCTGCTCAAAAAATCTCTCCTGGCGTATAATTGGTTCTGCGAGCTTTTCAAGATTTATTGCAACAAGCCCGAGCATATTTTGTTTTTGCGCAACAACTGGCCCAAATTCGAATTTTGTCATAGGGTCTTTGGAGTTGCTTAGTACTGTAATTGATTTGAGGTTTTCTTTTGTCAGCAGCTTTAGCTGGTATTTGCTATCAACAAGTACGCAAGGTTCAAAACTCTCGGATTTTTTTTGTAAAAGTGCATTTGCAAAAGATACTGCCTCTCTTTTTTTGGAGGAGTACTCTTGCCAGTTGAGGTCAGAAAAGAGTGCAAGGGTTGCAATTCTTCTCTTCTGGGTTAGTGCGAATATTTTTGCGCAAGAATCTAGTTCGGGTTCTATTTTAGATTTTGCTATCTTTGCATTTGATGCAAGAGAGAAATTGAATGCCTGCAAAGTTGCAGGGGTTGAGAAAACTCTATCTAATTTTAAAGATTGAAGGGCTAGGTCTTCTTTCGGGCCGCTTAAAAATCTGGAGGTGGCAAACATTTTTGTGGAAAAATCTTCCGGGGCAAAGATATGTATTGTGCCCTCAAAGTGCATCTGGCGGGATAGAGATGGGATTGCATTGAGCCAGTTGTATTCTTTTAAAATATCAGGGTTGTCATAGAGTTCTGTTTGAAGTTTTCTTTTCACTTCAAAAACAGGCACGCCGATTCGCGCATACTCGCTATGTATGGGTTCGTGTCCATACTCAAGCAGCTTTACATTGACCATCTCTCTTATGAGGTGGGTATTTAGGTAGTCAATTTTGAGATCTTTTACCTTATCCTCAACTTCGCTTCCGATTTTTTCCGCAACATGCCTGCTTATCTGGGTCTCTTTTAGAAGGGATTTGATTATATTTCCCCTGTCAAACGGTTCGAGTTTTTCGCGGGTAGTGTACACTTTCATTTTCTCAAATGAAAGCAATGTTTTTGCTGCCTGCGGGTTTAGCTTTTCTAGAACTTCTGCCGCTTTTTTTTTGATTTGCTGCTCTGTCCCTTCGAACTGCTCGAGTTCTTTTAGCACTTTTAGAACTTCCCACTTAGTAGCCCCGCTCTCCTGGCACTCAAATGCGATGTGCTGGAGCACTTCTTTTATGGGTTTATCTATCTGCATGCACTTAGCAGGTGGATAAAATTCTTAACCATTGGCAGGCCAATTCAACTGGGACTTTGGAAAATTAACTTTTTAATGGTTTTGTGTTTGAATAACTAATGAAATTGATTTTTGGGGGTTTTAGGTTTGGTTGAAGTACTGGATAAGATTGATCATAAGATTTTGGGGCTCTTGCTAGCTGATGGTAGGGCATCTTTTAGTACTATTGCACATGAAGTGAACCTAACTGATGTTGCGATAAAAAAAAGGGTGGAGAGGCTCAAGAGGCGCGGAATAATTAACTCTGTTAGTGCTGATTTGAACCTAAAGGCGCTTGGTTATGAGAACCCTGTTTTTGTCCAGATCCGCTCAGAACTTTCAAAAAATAGGGATGTTATAAAAAAATTAAAAGAATTAGATTATGTGCTCGAACTATACCAGGTTTTGGGTGAGTATAATATTTTTGCAAAGCTTGTCATACCTGACCTTGATTCTGCGGAAAATTTTGTCGACAGGCTCGGAACACTTGACGGAGTACTCGACATCAAGACGCTTGTTGTGATTTCGGAAGTGAAAAAGTCCAAATCGCTCCCGTCCTTTTCGCTGCAAAAGACACTTGAGTGAACTTCTGATTTAAATAGTTCTGGCCTTAGAGAGTTTGTTATGATAAAGATGGTTGTTTCGGAAAAAGCGATTGCCGGTAAGAGCATTGCAGATATTCTTGCAGGTGCAAGCGTTCCTACCACTTCTTCCGGGTCGGCACAAGTTTTCCGGTTCAAATCGGGCAATGATGAGTATGTAGTGGTTCCGCTGCGCGGTCATATAACTGATGTCGAGTTTCCAAAAAAATACAGTTATTGGTTAGGGACTGATCTAAAAAAGCTAATCGATGCGCAGATTGATTATGTTGGCAAAGAAGCTGCGATAATTTCTGCTCTTAAAAAAATAGGCAAGGATGCAAATGAAGTGATAATTGCAACAGATGCCGATAGGGAAGGGGAGAGCATTGGGGTTGAGGCGTTAAATTACATAAAGGAAACAAACCCGAAAATAAAGGCAAAGAGGGCCTATTTTTCTGCAATTACAAAAAAAGACATAAATGACGCGTTCTCAACCCTTTCGGATGTTGATTTTAATTTTGCAGATTCGGCTGATTCGCGCCGCGAAATTGACCTTATTTGGGGCGCGGTTCTTACGCGTTTTCTCTCTCTTGTTTCCGGTCAACTCGGCAAGGATTATTTGAGTGTTGGGCGAGTGCAAACCCCAACGCTTGCACTGCTTGTAAATAGGGAAAAAGAGAGGCTTGCTTTTAAAAAAAAGCCGTACTGGGAGCTTGTTGCAATTTTTGAAAAATCTGGCAAGAAATTCCAAGCAGAACACAAGAAAGGCAAGTTTTGGGAAAAAGATGAGCCAGCAAAAATCCACTCTCAAAAATTCACCCATGGGGTTGTAAAATCAATAAAGAGCGCAGAGCGCGTGCTAAAGCGCCCCACCCCATTTAATACAACTGATTTTTTGCGCCAGGCAACAACAATTGGCTTTTCAGCAGGCCAGGCAATGGAAATAGCTGAGAGGCTCTATCAGCAAGGGTATACTTCCTATCCACGAACAGATAATACTGTATATCCTCAGTCACTAGATCTTGCAGAAACGCTGCGCGAAATTGCAAAAGTTTCAGAAGTTTCAAAAGCTGCAAACTTGCTTCTTGCAAAAAAATCCCTAACTGCTTCAAAAGGAAAAAAGGAGACAAAAGACCACCCGCCAATCTATCCTGTTGCAGCTGCCCCAAAAGAAAAATTAGGGGAGCGGGATTGGAAAATTTATTCTCTTATTGTAAGAAGGTTTTTAGCAACCCTTTCAGATGATGCAGTAACAGAAAACCAAACAGTTGAATTGCATCTTGGAATTGAACCATTTGTTGCCCGCGGGCAAAAAATAATGAATGCCGGCTGGAAGGAAGTATATCCTTACTCGGAAATTTCTGAAGTGATTTTGCCGGCGCTAGTAGAGGGGGAAAAAGTACCTCTTGAAAAACTCGATCTTTTGGAAAAAGAAACCCAGCCACCAACGCGCTATAGCCAGTCAACCCTCATAAAATTAATGGAAGATCTAGGTCTTGGAACAAAAAGTACAAGGCACTCGATAATTCAAAAATTGTATGTGCGAAAATATATTTCAGGAAATAAGTCAATTGAACCTAATAAGATTGCATTTGCAGTTGTTGATTCTCTTGAAAAGAATGAAGTGGATGTTGTTAAAGCCCAGATGACTTCTGCTCTTGAAGAGGAAATGGATAAAATTGCAGCAGGAAAGAGGAGCAAAAAAGAAGTTGTTGAAGATTCGCGCAAATTTTTGCACAAAATCCTGGAGCGCATGCTTGAGAAAAAATCAGAAATAGGCTCGCAGCTTCGCTTGGCAGTGCACTCCGATTCGATCATAGGGAAGTGTGAAAAATGCAATGGCCAGCTTCGCACTCTTATTAGCAAAAATAAAAAGAGGTTTTTGGGATGTACAAATTATCCAAAATGCACAAACACTTACCCGCTTCCGCAAAAAGGCAAAATAAATCCGACCGGGCAGGTTTGCGATAAGTGCGGCACCGCTAAAATTAAAGTTATAGGCCAGCGCTACCATTTCGAAATGTGCATTAATCCCAATTGTGAAACAAAAGCTCAGTGGAAGGCAAAAATCGAGACCAAAGCGGCGGCGCAAAAAAGTGGTGTGGCAAGTGCGGATCCTCAAGTCAAATGATGGAAGGATTTTGGTATGCTGCTAAAAGAGCGTTTGGCAAATGCGCATATACTAATGGGAACTTATTTATTATACCGGATTCTTAGTAGGTAATATGCCATCAATAAGAATATTTTTTCACAAAGGAGCGGAAGGTTTTATCAGGGGTCTTGTAATCGGGACCGCAATCATTGATACTGGATCTAAATATGCTTCGGATGTGAAGAGGTTTAATAGTAGGGCAAAAAATCCCGTGGCAGAATTCAAGTCAGAACGTTATCGTGGCGACATAAGAACGGCTCTCATCGAGCCAGGGCATATTTCAAAATTTTATGATTTCCATGAAGTGCTGACAATAAAAAATTGGCAAAGGCGTGGTGAGGCTGCTGTAGTGCTTGCTGCAGAGTCTTTGAAGAACGAGCGCAGGGGTCAGCAGGGAGTGCTTGTGACCCCTTTCAGGTTAAAAGAGCTTGAAGAGCAAGGTAGGGTACCAAAGACAATTAAAAGCGGGCAAAAAAGAATAGAGGTGAGGGGGAAAGATAATATTGTGTCAGCCTCATTCGATGGCTTTGCAAGGGCAGGTCTTAATCCTGAAAGATTAATAGTTGTTGCCCCAACATCTGTTGAGAAACTTATTGATGTTGCAACAAAAAAGAAGCAAGCTGCTAAATTCATGCAAAGGCATCTTTCCACAAGAAGTGAATTATTCAGGGAAGTCCATCACGAGCTTGCGGGCGCAAAAATAGGGGAAACAGCGCAGATTCCAAGAAAAGTTACTTTTGAAGGCGGTTCTGGCTGGTACTCGTTGGGCTTCCAAAAAGTTGGCCAGAAAAAATATGTGCCAATCAGCAGAAGGCATAGGCCGAGATAAAATAAATTCAAAAAAAGAATATTTAAAAAATTCAAAATTAGATTTTAAAAAATTAGGAAAGGGAAATCGAAATGGGGCTTTGGTTGTTTTTAGCTTGGTGAGCCTAACCCCATTCCGATTGTTGTGTTTCACTTTTTAGGATTGGATTCCCCCTGTTTTTTTCTGACAATTATATATCAATCTCCCCACTTTATATAATATCATTTAGTTTTCATGTATTTTTATTACATTAATTAATAAATTCCATGTATCTTTTAGATATTGAGTTGCATGGCTGCTAGTATGAAAATGGATGATGAAATAAGGCTAAATATCCTCTCTGCGCTTCTAAAGCAAGGGAGCGTTAGCCCAAATCTTCGCCAGCTACAAAAATACACTGGTTATCATAAGGCAACAATAAAATCTTCGCTTGATTTTCTTTCAAAAGAAGGTTTGATTAGCGGTTTTGGGCCAAAAGTGGATTTTAGAAAATTCGGTTACAAGTTAGAGGTGCTAACTCTTGTGCAGGCTGATCTTACAAAAAAGGATTTCCTTGCAAAACTTTTAGAGGAGGTAAAAAAAGATCACAACCTCTATTTTCTCTCGGGAATAATTGGCTCGGGGAATTGGAACCTTCTTGCGCGCCATATCTACAAGGACATTGAGTCATACCACGAAGGGGTAAATAAAAAATATTTTGAAAAATTAGGCGGTATTCATGATTTTTTCAAGCAGCGCGAGATTTTTTATGTAACCGAGCCATTCTATAAGCTCGATTCTAGAACGGACGCTTTAATTGAAACGATAAAAAAATCAAAGGGGTTGTAATGAGGGTTGAAATTGATTTCACAAAATCTGTTGAGCAGAATGCAAATTCATATTATGATTTGGCAAAAAAGTCCAAAAAAAAGCTTGAAGGGCTTGCAAAGGGGCAAATTTTGCTTGAGAGAAAAATCGCGGCAAAATCTGTTCATAAAGCTACTAAAAAGTTAGTGAAAAAAAAGGAGCGCAAGTGGTTTGAGAAGTTCCACTGGGGCTACACTAGTAATGGGCATCTTGTTGTTGCCGGAAGGGACGCGCGCGGAAATGAAACAATTGTAAAAAAAATAATGCAGCCGGGGGATATTTACTTCCACGCAGATATTAACGGTGCTGCACATACTGTGCTGAAAGCCGAAGGGGCGCAGGTGTTAGAAAAAGAAAAAAAAGAGGCGGCGATTTTTGCGGCAGTTTTTTCAAAGGCGTGGAATTCTCAAGTTCCTGCAATTGATGTTTATTCGGCAAGTCCTGATCAAGTCACTAAAAAAGCTCCGAGCGGGGAATCTTTGGGGACCGGCGCTTTTATGGTGTATGGGCAGAGGGTGTGGTATAAAAAAACCCCGCTCGAATTTGCCCTCGGGTTTTGTAAAAAAGATGCTTCTTATGAGCTTTTTTCAGGGCCGCAAGAGAGTATACAGGCAAGATCGGATGTTTTTTTTGTGCTAAAATTTGGTTCTAGTTCAAAAGGAGATGCTGCAAAGAGGATTTTGCGCTCTTTAGAAGCGAAATTTCCGGGTCTTGAACTAAACCTTGATGATATTGTTGCTCTTTTGCCAAATGGCGGCATTGAAGTGCAGCAATAGCTGGGCTTTGGTCAGGCTAATCATTGAGTTATATTATTATTTGTTTTTACATTCCTATTCTTCATGAACCCAAAATCGCGCCCACAAATTAGCCTTCGTGTTGAAGAACCTGATCCGTCTCATGTCGGAAGAAACATAATAACACTTGACCGCAAGACCAAAGAAGAGCTTGGGGTTACGTCCGGGGATATTGTTGAAATTATAGGTTCGCTTCGTACAGCAGCTGTAATTTGGCCTTCACGCCAAGAAGATGAGGGGCGAGGGATAATTCGCATGGACAATTTAATTCGAAGAAATGCAGGTGTTGGGCTTGGGGAAAAAGTAACTGTGCAAAAAGCTGAGTTTTCGGAAGCAAAAAGGGTTGTTCTTGCTCCCACTCAAGAAGTTAGAATTATTGCATCTGGTTATGATAGGATTTTGAAAAAGAATTTTATCGGAAGGCCGCTAAATAAGGGTGATAGGGTGCTTATTAGCGTATTTGGTTCTGGATTTATCTACCAGGTGATTGATACAAATCCGCGCGGTGTTGTAAAGGTCACCGATTTTACACAATTTGTTCTAAAAGAAGAGCCTATAAAAGATGCGCTTGGAGGAATTCCTCGGATTGCATATGAAGATATTGGCGGTCTTGAAGAGCAGGTGCAAAAAGTAAGGGAGATGATTGAACTTCCAATGCGCCATCCGGAAATTTTCAGAAGGCTTGGTATAAATCCTCCGAAAGGAGTGCTGCTCTATGGGCCTCCGGGGACAGGGAAAACGCTTCTGGCAAAAGCGGTTGCAAATGAGACTCAGGCGCATTTCATTTCAATTTCAAGCCCGAGTATTATGAGCAAATTTGTAGGCGAAGCTGAGGAGCGCATAAGAGAAGTTTTCAAGGAAGCTGAGAAGAATGCTCCTTCAATAATATTTTTTGATGAGATTGATGCAATTGCCCCGAAAAGGGATGAGGTTGTTGGCGAAGTTGAGCGAAGGGTTGTTGCGCAGATACTCTCTGCAATGGATGGGATGGAAGCCCGCGGACAAGTAATTGTTATCGGCGCAACAAATAGGGTGAATAGTATTGATGAGGCCCTGCGAAGGCCTGGCAGGTTTGATAGGGAAATTGAAATAGGGGTTCCGTCAAAAAAGGGCAGGCTTTCGATTTTACAAATACACTCGCGCGGAATGCCGCTTTCAAAAAATATTGATTTAGAGTACTTTGCTTCAATTACTCACGGGTTTGTTGGAGCAGATCTTGAGGCGCTCACAAAAGAAGCTGCAATGAAGGCTCTGCGCAGGTATTTGCCGAAAATTAATTTGGATGAGGAGACAATTCCTCCTGAAGTTTTAGAAACGCTTGAAGTGCGAAAGGACGATTTTTTGGACGCGCTAAAGGATGTGCAGCCATCTGCTTTGCGTGAAGTTTCAATTGAGATTCCAAATATCAAATGGAGTGATATTGGCGGCCATGAAGATCTAAAAAGGGAATTAAAGCAGGCAGTTGAGTGGCCCTTAAAGCAGCCTGAAGCATTTGCGAAAATGGGAATAAAGCCTCCGCGCGGAGTTTTACTCTATGGGCCTCCAGGATGCGGAAAAACCGCGATTGCAAAAGCTATTGCAACAGAATCTGAGGCGAATTTTATCAGCATCAAAGGCCCGCAACTGATAAGTATGTGGGTGGGGGAGTCGGAAAAAGGAATCCGCAAAGTTTTCCAGCGCGCAAGGCAGGTCTCACCTGTTGTTGTATTTTTTGATGAAATTGATAGTGTTGCAGCAAGAAGAGGGGTTACAACTGATGCTGGGGTTAATGAGAGGATGGTAAACCAGCTCTTAACTGAACTTGACGGAATTGAGGAACTAAAGGGTGTGGTATTTGTTGCGGCAACAAATAGGCCGGATTTAATAGACCCGGCGCTCTTGCGGCCTGGAAGGATTGATAAGATTTTGAAAGTGAATGCTCCAGAAGAATCAGCCCGCCTTGCAATATTAAAGATCCACACAAAAGGGGTTCCTCTTGCAAAGAATGTTTCTCTAGAAGAGATTGCGGCAATCACTGAAGGGTATAGCGGGGCCGATCTTGAGGGTCTTATTCGTGAGGCAGCACTAACTGCCCTGCAGGATTCGAATTTCAAGCTAACTGATGTCAAGCTATCGGATTTTGAGGTTGCTATGAAAAAGATCACTCCTTCAATTTCCAAAGAGACAACCGAAGCTTATGATGCGTTCAAGAACACTGTTGCGCAGGCCTTCAAACCAAGCTATGTAAGATAATTTAGGCTGACCAGCCTCTTCCTCGCAGCCTGTTGAGAACAATTTTCATTACGTATGTAAAATTTGCTTTCGCCTTGTTTTTCTTCCACATTTTGTAAAATTCTCTATATTGATTGTGTATTTCCTCGTGTGTCGGAGCGTTTTGTTTGCAGGAATATTGTATTCCGGCAAGAGCGGGTCCAACTTCGTCATATATGGCTCTAATGTCAGCTGGAAATGCGTCATATTCGCGCTTTGTTGCCGGGCGTATTCCAACAAGCGCTAATTCTCTTTTTGCGTAATTCATTAACTGTGGCAATTCATCAAGATTTGTTTTCCTCAAAAACCTTCCGAACCTTGTTATCCTTTTATCCGCCTGTCCGCTTTGCAGGCGCTGCATTTTTGTGCTCTTCCCTCTTGCAAATTCATCGGGGAAAGTAGCATGCGAGCCTCTTTTCATTGTCCTAAATTTTGTTATAATAATGGGCTTACCGTGCTTACCTGCTTTTGCTGCGTGGTGAAAAAGAAAAGTGTCCTTGTACTCATGCCCTGTCATTTTTGGTTTCATAAATAACGCCTAATTGAATTTGACTACTTCCTGACATTAATGTAATTTGTGAGTTTTAAATGTTTTCATCACTCAAAAGTGCCATTTGGTATTTGGGTATAATTCCCTATTTATAAAAAAGAGAATATTCCTGCAATGTAGGGGAAAAAGAGCACTCCTGCAACGGCTATTGATATTGTGATAAACCAAATTGCCTTGCTCCACATGAACACTTTGCTCCCGTCAAGGGGAAATATTGGTATCATGTTAAATGCCGCCAAAAAGAAGTTCACATACATTGTGCTGATTATGATATGCTCTAAAAGATCGCTCGGGTTTAGAATGGAGAGTAAAATTCCAAATACCGCAACTATTAGAAGGTTTGTAACAGGCCCAGCTAGTGAAATGATCCCGTTCTGCTTTACTGTAATGCTCTTTCCAAATACATACACTGCTCCAGGGGCAGCAAAAACGAATGCTCCGTTAGTAAATATTGCAAGCCCTATTGCAAGTAGAAGGCCCTCTCTCCATGCGCGAAATTCTGCATGCGCGCCGTAGTGAATTGCCACGTATTTGTGTGCTAGTTCATGGAGTATAAATCCGCTTCCTACAGCAACAAGCATTACTAAAAGTTGGGTGATGAATTCTGAAACCCCTTGCGAGCTAAATATGGAAAGTCCGATCCAGGCAAATGCAAAGCTCACTGTTAGCCAGCTTATTATAAGGTCGTTGCGTTCGCGCTCATTCATGGATTAAAATGCATTCAAACTCTATAAATAGTTTGCTGCGATGCAAAATTGTGTTCTCAAATTTATTTGTGCATTTTATCAATGGCTTGTTGGTACGTTGCCCAGAATTTATTTGCTTTATTTTTTCCGCCAAGAATTTGATTAAAATGGTCTTGCTCTGTTTTTTGCATTTCCTTGTCTTTTCCATAAGTAGGGGCTTTGTGGTTTTTGCGTATTCTTATATTTAGTGCAAGATCTAATATTTTTCTCAAGTTCACCCTTCTTCCAATTCCGAGTGTTTCGATGGCATATTGTGCAGCTATATAATTTTGGATTCCCATATGCATTTGTTGTCTGGTAGGGTCATGCTGCTCAAATATTGAAGCATTATTCCCTATGTGTCCTTTATTGAGTGTTGTTCTAAGATCGTGGGCTATTTTCACTTCATCAAGGTAGATGGCTCTTAGGGGCTTTGTAAACTTTATTCGTCTTACTTGTATCATCTTTTAGAGTAAGTTTTCCGTATTTATGATTGTTTATATTCGTCAATCAACGAATATATTTTAAACCTTTTCTTTCGTTATTGTGCTATGGATGAGCGAGCGCAGATCTCAATTGAGATGATAGTAGTTCTTGCAGCAGTTGTTGCAATTGTGCTTCTTTTGGTCTCCCAGCTGCAAAAGACAGCAGAGAAAGGCGCTAAAGTATTTGATAAAAAATCCGAATCAATTTTTGAGCAGATAGAAGAGATATGATGAAAGGCCAGATAAGTATTGAGTTTTTAGTTCTGTTAGCGGCATTTATTTCGTTCCTTTCAGTTTTTGTTGGTTATTTTTCAGAGCTGGAAAATGCTTCTTTTTTTGTGCTCGATGTTGCAAATGCTAAAGGTTTTATTTCAAATATTGGTTCAGGTGTTTCTGCGCTCAAATTATTTGGTGAGGGTTCAGAAATGGAAATTTCTGCGCTAGCACAAAGTGAATGGGAGATTATACAAAAAGCAGATATGAGTTATTTGAGAATATATAAAAAAGGAAAAAGTGTTGAAGTGCCGATTGAATATGAGATTTATTTTGATAAAAAGAAATTTTCAGGAAAATTCTCAGTTATTTTAAAAAAAAAGAATGGGAAAATATCAGTTTCTTAAAAATAGCTTTATTTTTCCGCCTTCCGCTTCTATTTCGCGTACAATTTCATGTTCAAAAATTTCTCCAATGCTTTTTTGCCGATATTCTATTCTAAATTCACCTTTTCCCAAAAACATATTTGCATCTTTTTCCATCTCTTCAATTGTATCGCCTCTTGTTGCCCATACGATCAAAAGATCAGACGCTTTATCATTTTGCACAAAATATTGTGTCGGAGTTTGGGGTTGAGAAATAATTACAAGTGTAATTGCTGCAATTGTAAAAAAGCAAATGATAGCTTCGATTGTAAAAATTCCTTTATGCTTCACAAACAATAACCCCAAGAACGGCCTTTCTTTTAATTGTCCCTCTTATTATTACAAATCTCTCGACAAAAATGCACTCCTTTGCACTTTGGAAAAATATCTCTCTTCTTGAGTCTTGCGATCTTTCATATATTCCGAAAAGTCCGTAGCGTCCAAAACTTTGTGGCACAATTTTTGATAATAGCTCTTCATCTACTACATTTGATTCAACCCTTCTTTTTTCTTCATTGTAGTACGCTGCCCCTGTAGACGGATTTGTTTCATTTCGCGTTTTTATGATCGCGCTAGAGAGGCTGGAAGCAAATGCGACTTTTTCAAAATTTTCATATTTGGCTTTTTCGCTAAGAGTTAGTATTGAGATAAAATTTGCAACTACAAGAAGCGTGCTAAGGAGAATAAGTGAGGCAATTAGGGCATCGCTACTTAGTATGAATCCTCTAGCCATAATGCTCCTTAAATTCTATTACTAAAATTCCGATTTCTCTTACTGCAATTATTCTTGTAATGAGTGGGGATTTTTTCCCAAGCATTTGAGTAGGTATAACGGAGCACTCAATTTTTCCGGGGCTAAATTTTGGTTCTATTGAGTGTGCATAATAATTGTTTATTTTAGTGGCGCAATTTAGGGATTTTGAGCTATTGCTAAAATGTTCTGAGATATTTTCTGAGAGCATAAGTGCTTCTTGCTGCATTGTAAGTATTGCGCCTGTGAATGAAATTAGAATTAGTAATGCCAGTAACCCTTCTGTTGCAATCATGTTGCTATCAGCTCTGTTGCGCTATAGTTGTTAGGTATTCTAAATATTGCAAAATGCTCTCCTGCTCTTATAAGAGCGCAAGGATGTCGGTTCTGTCCGCTAGGGTCGCTTATTGTGTAGCGCGCAAGAGTAAAGGGCCCTGCGCGCATTACAATTACTTGGCTTATTTCATTTAGTGTTCTTTCTGAGAGTTCGTCTTCAAATTCGTTTGAGTGGGTGCATAGTGTTGCTTTTTCAAATTTGTTTTTGAATAAATCAAGTATGATTTTATTTGTCCTAGATTTGATTTCAATGGCCTCAAGTGGCAGAGTGGAATTTTTTAGTGCAGAGTTGATTTTTTTGTCAAATAGGTTTTCTAATTCTGCCCTTTGAAATTCTGTAGTGCTAATTTCAAGGCCTATTATTTGCATTTGAGAATAAGATGAATTCGTTGTGTGCTGCATGCTGCTAAGGGTGAATAAAATTGGCAGGCTTGCAAGAAGAACAACAAGCCCAGCAAGTCCTTTGGTGTCCATATTGTTGTTTGGAACAATAAGCGATTTAAACATTTCGTCAATCGACGTTACCTTATGCTGCGTTTTTCTTCCCATTTGCAGTCTAGTTTTCCGTCACGGCCGGGCTTACTATTAGCCTCATCATAAACATCTGCATCTTCGCACTCTTGTTCTGTTCCGATTGCAGCGCATAGTTGCGCGTAGGGTATGCTCTCTTTTACATTCTCTGATATATACTCTTCATTTCCTTCAAAATTCGGAACGCAAGGTGGCGTTGCAGTTGCAATACCGGCACTTGATGGGGTTGATACTATTTGCGAATCCATCTGCAAATCCTCTGCTGGGTTCTTTTGCATTGCAGGGGTATATTCTCCAATTGCGCTGCTTCCAAGTTGCATTTGCATGTTTGTAAATATGAGTGCAATTCCAATTAGTGCAAAAAGCCCAGTTGCGCCTAGTACAATGAGTATATTTGAATTGGTGTTTGTATTGAGGAGTTCTTTGCCTTTTTTTGTAAGGGAGTAGTATTTCCATTTCCTTCCCTCATCTAATAGTTCTATTAGCCCACACTCTTTGAGTATTGTAGTGTGCTGCTTTACTGTAGGGGCTGCCATCCCGGTTTTTGTAGAAAGCTCTGAGAGGGTGTATTTTCTCTGCTCTAGCATTTTGAGTATTTTTGTCCTTGTTTGTGAAGAAAGGGCCTTGAATTCAGCCCTTGAGAGTGAGATCTCTACCATAAGTTTCCCTCTTTAGAGCAAAAATATTAGGAGTACAAAAATGCTGAATGCCGCTACTGCAAAATCCCTGTTATAATATGCAAGAAGACCTGCAACTGCTGGGGCTAGTATGAATATTTCTCCTTCTCCTTTTGTCCCGACAACATAGCCAAGTACTGCCCCTGCTGAAATGAGTATGAAAAGGAACGCAACAAACCTGCTAATGCTCTTTGTTATGTAATCTTCTACTTTTAGGAATAAATTATCCATTCTGGATTTTCCTTCCCCAGGTACTGTTACAACTACATTAGCTGCTGCTCCATCGCTCATGCCATCTTATTGGGTTCTTTAGGGCTTTTTAATGTTTCATTTTCCTTAGTACTTATAAACTTTAAGGGTGGGAGGGGTTAAGGGCGGGTTTTGAGAAGCAGCTAGTTCCCTTAACCGCCATCCACATGAGCCGAAATATTTCCTCTGTGGGATTATAAATTGCTTTGCAGACCCCTCATTGCCGGTGCCACGCAACAGTTTCGTCTGTTGGGTACGATGCACCATCCTAACGGATGGGGATTGCTTCGCATCCAAAAATACTCTCATCTATTGGGTACGACAGCTGCCTCATTTGCACTGGCAGATCTTTGCTAATTTTATGAACAATTTACAAAAAGTTCGGGGTTTTAAAATGCGCATGTAGGGGTTCATTGCCGGTGCGACGCGTTTACTTTTAATATGCAAAAGTGCTATTCTATTCCTATGCCAAAGAACCTTTTTTCCTCCTCGGCTTCAAAAGAGAGGGGTGTATTTTTGGATGAGCGCTACCTATACCCGGAGTTCATCCCGGAAAAACTTCCCTATAGGGAGAAGGAAATAGAGACTCTTGTTTATTGTTTTGACCCGGTTCTGCGCGCAAGAAAGCCGTTAAATGTTTTTTTGGCAGGTTCAACAGGCGTAGGGAAAACAGTGTGTGTTAAATATGTGCTAAACCAATTGGAAGAATCATTTGATCGAGCAAAGAGCCTCTATCTCAATTGTTTTGAGTACAATTCAAGGCCTTCTGTTCTTATTGCGATTGCAAATTTTGTAGGTGCAGGGGTTCCGCGCCGCGGCCTTGCAACTGATGAGATTTTTACAAAAATGGTCGAGTATTTGAAAAAGAGCGGATTTGTCCCAATAGTTATTTTGGATGAATTTGACCAGCTCTTGATTTCTGAGCAAAATTCAAAATTGCTCTATGATCTTTTGCGCGTTGTTGAGTATGAAAAATTGCACATCGGAATAGTGATGATTTCAAACGATGTTTCGCTCACAACCAAACTAGATTCTCGTATCAGAAGTTCTCTAGCAGAGCAGACAATAATTTTCAATTCCTATTCTCCATCCCAGTTAAAAGGAATTTTGAAAGAGAGGTGTGATGGGGCTTTTGTAAAAGGCGCAGCAGGGGATGATATAATTTCGCTGGCAGCAGCTCACGCAGCTAAAATTGGAGGGGACTGCCGCGTTGCCCTCGAATCTCTTTTGCGAGCAGGAAGACTCGCCGAGCGCGCAAATTTATCGAAGGTTTCAATTGAGCACTTGCGCTCTGCTTTTGAGGATGTGGATGCAGTTTCTGCTCTAAAAAGTTTAAAGCATCTTGATGGTGATGAAAAGATGCTCTTGCAAATAATTGCGCAAAACCAGCCTCTTGCTTCCGGGAAAATTTATGAAATATATTCGGCTTCCGGAAAAACCCTAAAGGAGAGGAGGCTGCGGGATATTTTATCACTTCTTGAGAGGCAAAACCTTATCTCGTACAAAGAAGTTAAGTTAGGAAATAAGGGCAAAACCCGTGAGTACTCTTGCCGCCCAAATAAAAATTTGGTGCTCTCTGAGCTCTTAAAATTGGGCAAATAGCTGATTTTCTTATATTCTCATGCGCTCTAATTCTAAAATGGCTAAGCTTTGGACAACCGAATTTTTCCCAAAAAACTCGCAAGAATTTGTAGGTAACTCTGATATTGTTGAAAAGGCAATGGAGTGGGGCAAAATTTGGAACTCCGGGCAAAAAGAGCCTCCCCTTCTTTTATGGGGGCAAATTGGTTCAGGAAAAACCTGCCTTGCATACCTTATTGCCTCTGCGTTTAAGTGGGACGTAGTTGAACTTAGCAGCTCGGATATCCGATCAAAGGATGCAATTGAACGCGTTGTAGGCCCCGCGCTGCAGAACGCTTCTTTTTTTGGTTCTAAAAGAATGATTCTAATAGATGAGGTGGATGCCCTTACCGGAAGTGATAGGGGCGGGGCAGCAGCGATTACTTCTATAATAAAAGATTCCAAAAACCCGGTGGTTCTCACAGCAACAGATATTTTTTCGGACAAGAAGATTTCAGGGTTGCGGTTTGTGTGCAAAACATTTGAATTCAAAAAAATAAATTACCTCTCAATGGCAAAGCGCCTTGGGCAAATTTTAGAGGGCCTCAATGTGGAATTTGACATCGATGCAGTAAAAGAGCTTGCAAAAAATTCTTCAGGGGATATGCGTTCTGCTCTTCTTGATATGCAAACCCTTGCCTTGGGTGGAAAAATAGATCTTGTCGCAGTCAAGTCAATTTCAACCCGTGAGAGGCAGCAGAAGGTATTTAGCGTAATGAAGGAAATTTTCAAGGGCACTGATTTTTCAACAATAAGAGAAGCGAGAAATAAGAGCGATCTTGATTCGGACATGCTTATCAGATGGGTCGAGGAGAATATCCCGCGCCAGTATAGCGTGCCTGGTGATGTTGCTCTTGCATTTGATAGGCTTTCGCGCTCTGATATTTTCAATGGGAGAATTTACAACAAGCAGCACTGGGGTTTTTTGCGCTATAGTACTGAACTTGCAGCAGAAGGGGTTGCGCTCTCAAAGCAAAAACCATCCCACGATTTTGTGATGTATCAATTTCCCGGGCTTTTATCAATGCTATCAAAAACTTCAGGGCTGCGCGCTCTCAAAAAATCCCTTGGCCGCAAGATAGGCAAGCTCACGCACTCCTCTTCACGCAAGGTGATTTCAGCTGACCTTCCGTTTTTGAAAGAAGTGTTTAAGGAGAAAGAAAAAGCGGTTGCTCTTAGCGCTGCATTTGAACTAGATGAAAAGGAAATTGCTCTGCTGCTTGATGCTTCCCCAGATACAAAAAAGGTAAAATCGATTTTTGATGAAGCGCAGTCAGTAATTGAAGAGCGCTCGCGGCCAAAAGCGGTTTCTGCTCCAATTGAATCTAATGAGGAAGGAGAATTGAAAGATGTTGAGGCAGAAGATAGTGAAAAAGAAAATGACGGCAAAATCAAGCAGACAAGGCTGTTTTAAATTTCCATTTCAAGTACTATTATAGGTTGTTCTAGCCCGAAGTTTGCCTGCACTTTTTCTGAAATTTCCCCTAAAAAGCCGCTGCACTCCCCCAAAATTTGCGCCCTTCTCCCTTCCTTAAATGTTGGGTGGGCCGATTCTTTTAGTGTGCATTTTTTTCCAAGTTCGCGGCAAAGGGCTTCAAAAATGGATTTGATCAGAGTATAGCCGTATCCTTTTCCTGCAAGCGCCACGCAAAGAACATTTTTCTCTTTTGTTTTTGTATCCGAATTTGCATCAAGTGAGAGGGTTTTTCCAACTTCAAATATTTTGTGCGGGTACTCTACGTTTTTATTTTTTGATAAAAATTCCAATAGTTCAGGGTAGATGTTTTTTCGCAAAATGCTCCAGTTAGCAGATACCGGGTTTGCAATTTCAACAAATTCTTCACCGGAGAGTTCTACCATTTTCTGCTGCTTTTCTTTGGATGTTAAATTGAATGTGAGGACTTCTTGCAATGAAAGCCCAATGCAAGCATCCCTTACCTTATCAAGATAGGAAGTTTGCGCTCTTTGCTCTCCTGTTACGCTCATTTTAGGTCGCACTGGGCGTATTTTGTTGTAATTATATCCAATAAGAACGTCTTCAACAACATCAACAGGGTGCATTATATCGTTTCTAAAATCCGGGTATTGCAGTTTTAGTTTTTTGCCGCTTTTTTTTACTTCGTAGCGTGCTTTTTGGAGTAGTGAAATAATTTCACTATCTGTTAGTTCGAGTCCGCTGATTTTTTTTATGTAATCAATATCACACTCTATTTTTTTCGTATTAAAAAATGGGGTTTCTATTGGGGCTTTTGGGTATGTTTTGGTTTTTGGGAATTTTATTTTCACTGCCTCTATTTTTCCGCCCCTATCAGCTAGTGCCATGCACATCACTTTTAGTGCAACATTTACTTTTTCCCAATTATACCCTGTTGATTCAATGAAGATATTTTTTGTTTTCTCGCTGACCTTTCCTGTTGTTTCAGAATTAATTATGGGGGGCATTGAGGCAACAGTTCCGGCTGAATCAATTACAATGGGGTAGCGATCAGAGCCTTTTAACAAGTGCCCAAATTCCCTGCCTTTAGGGTGCTGGGTTAGTATTTCGCTTGGGCGCATTTTTGCCTTAAATTCTAGCGGCACGTACTCTATTTCATTGTCCTTATATCCGCGGTAGTATATCGGGGCTTTCATTTTGTCAAAATCATATAGGCCAATTCCTGCTTCTTTTCTTTTCCTTCCAAATGTTGTCCCTACTTTTTCTTGCAATTGTATCGTTTGCAAAAGAAGTTCTTCTGTGACTTTTACATTGCGTATTATTGCGCATGCAATAAATGGCCTAACTTTTTCAACGCTCTGTTCTATTGTGCATGACACTTTTGCAGCAGCTACTTTGTATTTTGGCAATCCTTTTTCAAACCCTGTTCGTGCCAAAATTTCTCTTGCAATTCCTTCAGCGCTCCAAACATCTGGGCGCAGGGTTTCTTTTACATCCGCTTTTATTTTGTCGCCCTCAATTGCATCTATTTCCCCTTTTACATACATGAGGGAATTTTCAAGCTGTTCTGTTGTGAGATTTTTTCCAAGAAGTGATTCGAGGTCTTTTTTGCTGAAATCAATTGTAGGCATCAATGTCACCTCGGTTGGGCAATGAATTTGACAAATGAATATAAGATTGGTATTTCTCATTGTCCAATTCATTGAGGTGCCCTATCTTCGCCTCTCGATAGGCCTTGCTCACTTCGTTCGCAATATTTTTTCTCATTCCATCACCAAAGGCGTTTTTCGAAGCCACGCTAAATCATCAGAGAACAAATACCTAATGTCATTTATCCCGAGTTTGAACATTGCAAGCCTGTCAATTCCAATTCCCCACGCTATTGCTTGGCCTTTTATTCCAAGATTTTCTAATATTTCCGGGCGAAACATTCCTGCGCCTCCGAGTTCTACCCATCCGAGTTTTGGGTGTTTTGCCGAGAGCTGCACCGAGGGCTCTGTAAATGGGTAATAATCGGGTATGAATTTTACTTCGCTAGCGCCTGCAATTTCTTTCGCGAATTGTTCTAGTACTCCTAAAAGGTGGCCAAAATTGAGATCATCGCCGATAATGAACCCGTCTGTTTGGTTAAATTCAATTAGATGTGTAGCGTCAAGTACGTCTGGCCTAAAGCATCTTGCAATTGCAAAATATTTTCCCGGGGATTGCACTCCTTTTGTTAATTGCCTTGCGCTGTGCGCTGTTCCGTGCGCCGCTGGCATTACTTTTTGTGCAATTTCTTCAAGCCAGTTATAGCCCCATCCGCTCGAAAGTGAAACTCCTCCACTTTCATGTGCGGCTTTTATTGCCTGCACACTTTTTCTGTCGGAAATTTTTCCGTGTGTTGGTTTTTTGAGTTGGTATGTGTCTGTCCAGGTTCGTGCGGGATGGTTTTGTGGTTGGAAGAGCACATCAAAATTGTAGAATTCGTGCACAATTAGGGGAGATTCCATTTCTTTAAATCCAAGTTCAGTTAGCTTGCGCCTGATGATATTTAGGAATTGTATGTAGGGCTGTTTTTTTCCGATGTAGGTAGTTGGCACCTGGCCTAGTACATTATATGCGCGCTGTGAGGAAATTTTCATGCTTCGTACTTGTTCTCCTTGCGCCGTAATTGAAATTTTTCTCTCAATTTCTTCTTTTTCATGTGCTAACCCTCGTGTAATGAGTTCTTTTGCTGCTCGCAAATCCTGCGTTGAACCGCTTTGCGATATTTCCAAAAGTGCTTTTTCATCAGGGGTTTTTGTTTGTAAAAATTCCTTTCCCACTTCTGTTAATTCAAGTGTTGGCTGTGGCTCTTTTAAAATTATTATAAATGCGGATCTTTTATTTGTCCCAAGCGCTGCGTTAAATTCCTGGGGCAAAAGGCCAGCTTGTTCTTGCGCTTCTTTAAATGCCATTTTCCCTTTTAAGAAAAGTGCATCAAGCATTCTTCTCTCAGGCATTCCTTGCTCTAGTGATTTTTTCCCATTAGCTGTTAGAAAGAGTTTTTTTGCGCGCGATTCACTAACTTGCGCAAGCCCCTTTTCAGATAGCCAGCTAGCTGATCTTCTAACAGAATCAATGTTAAGCCCGCTTTTTGTGGCAACTTCTTGGAGTGATTGCAAGTTGCTAGATAGGGCGTTTAGGGTCTTTTTTTCTATTTCACTCAAAGATTGCGCAGTGCTCTCAATGCCCATTAAAACCACTCATATTGGTATGGGAGAATAGGATTAAAAGGTTTGAAGCAGCCTTTTTCTTTGAGGAAAAAGTGGCATTATGATCTATCTGCTTGATGCGGCCGCGCTTTTGAACGATGAGTCATTTTCATTTAATATAAAGGACAAGTACTATACTACTTCACAAGTTTTTGATGAGTGGAAGGATTTTAGGAGCAAATCGCTTGCGCAAAACGCTTTTTCAACAGGCTCGCTTATAATCCAGGATCCATGCCAGCTCTCCATTCAGAAAACTTTTGAAAAATCAGGGCAATCAAATACAGTGCTAAGCGACCCTGATATTTCAATTGTCGCGCTTGCAGCAGAATTCAAAGAACGTGGGGAGAAATTCATTGTAATCACTGATGATTATAGCGTGCAGAACGTTTTGAAAAAAATCAACGTCAAATTCATAGGTGTTGCGCAGGGAGAAATTAAAAAGCACAGGGATTTTTCAAAAAAGCGCCATAGCTAATTTATTTGTCAAGATCAATGTTTAGGTCATCTTCAACCCGTTTTGAACTAAGGTCTGAGTGCTCGACAAGGTAGTCTTCAAGGCCTTGCTCGAGTTCTTCCCTTTTGATATATACAAGTACTAGCAATACTATTGCAAATGCTGCAATAAGATATACATTTGAAATCCCGTTTACAATATCATTGTTCCGGGGGGCAATTGGTTTGAAGATCCTATATTGCACGCTAAGAGAGTTGCTCTGAAGGCCCTGCAGCGTGATTTTGTTTCCTTCGACTTTAACTTTTGTAGGTAGGCGTGTTGCATCCACTTCGCTATTTAGTGGAAGATTTATTTCAACGCTCATATGTTCAGGTATTGCAAGTGTTCCTGCTTCATTGAATGCTGCAAATTGCTTGTTATCTATTATGAAAAAATCCGTGCGCTGCTCTTCTGCCAGTAATCTTGCAAGCCTATCTGTTAGTTGGTATTCTAGGGTAATTGTTCTTGAGCTCTCATCAAAAGTTATTGATGATGTGTTGATTTTATTTCCCGCAACTTCTCCAAAATGCGGGTAGAAAAAATCATAATCGACCTGCCAGGCAAGAAGGCTTGACGAATTGTCAAGGGCGTCTTGTTTGAATTGTTCAAATTCAAACGGGCTGCTAAATTGCAGGGCATAATTTTCCGTGACAATTGCCTTTCCATCAGAATCTACATTTGCTATGATGTGGATATTCTCAGTTGTAAGTGAAAATGCTGCAGGCAAGAGTGCAAGGAGGCAAAACAAAAAAATCTTTTGCATATGGATAGAATATCATTTGTTTAATTCTTAAACATTGCTCTGCCTTTTTTTCGCCCAATTTTTTTAGGGGGAGCAGCCTTATATATCCTCGAAGTGTTTATTTCTAGGTAGGACGATGAAGGTTCAGTTTCTGTGGCATTCTTTTTTTAGGATCTCCTTTCAGGGGGTAAATATCCTGATTGATCCATTTGTGGAAATTCCTGCGGGGGAAAATTCATTCAAGATGAGTTCAAAGTGCCCATCGGAAGCTACAAAAATAAATAATGTGGATGTGATTTGTGTTAGCAATGAACATTTTGACCATTTTGATAAGCAGTTTGTTGAAATGGTTGCAAAGCGCGACAGTGCAACTGTTGTCGGGCACGAATCAGTTCTAGCCGAACTTGCAATCCCTGCAAATTTAAAGCACAATGTCAAAGTTGGGGAGAAATTTAGCCTGCGTGGAGTTAATATTTCAGTTCGCGGCGCCCACTATCCGAATTCTTTTTACCCTTTGAGTTTTTGTTTTTCAAAAGATGGCGAGACCCTCTTTTTTGCAGGGAACACCGCACTTATGGATTCGTTTTCTGAAATAAAAAGCGATGTTGCAATACTTCCTATCGGCGGGAACTCTACAATGGATGTAATAGATGCGGTGAGGGCAACAAAAACCATGAAACCAAAATACGTAATTCCGATGCACTACAATTCTTTTGATACAATCCTAGCTGATCCTGTTGAATTCAAATCAAGGATTGAGAAGAGCATTCTCAAAACAATTCCAGTGATTTTAAAGCCAGGGCAGATTTTCAAAACGCCGTAGGGATTTTTTTGGTGAATCAATGAAACCCAATCCAAAAAGGCTTGGAGTGTTAAAGTACCGCGCCTGGGCGTACAAAAATCAAGTTGGGCGGGCAAAGGCGGTATTGCAAAAGCTTAATTCTGCAAGGCGTGTAAGGGGCCTGCCGGAACTTACTTCTGAAAATATTGCAAACTTGTCAGCAGGGGCAGTAAAAACAACCAGAAAAGAACTTGGGCATTTGCCGTCTGCTGATGTTGAAAGGGAATCAAAAAGGATTCATGCGCGCCTTGTCAGGAAAACACCGGAAGGCGCTGCTATCCATAAAGCTACACGGCAAAAATATGAAAAAAGTGAAAAAGGGAAGGCCACTTCTAAATCTGCAAAAGAAGCCTATAGGCAGACTGCTGCATATGTGCAGGTCCAGGAAAGATATATTAAAAGTGAAAAGTTCAAGCAGACTAGAAAGAAATATCTTGGAAAAAAGCGCAAGGGCAGCATGCAGAAACCTATTTCAAAAAAACCTAAGAAAGCGACACCACGCAGTTATAGAAAATACGCCACCAGTTTTAAGGGCGCTCAAAGAAGTGCCAGACGGCTCCAAATGCAAGCAAATGCAGTTGCGGATTTTTACGCGCATTCTACAAGACCACTGTCGCCTGATGAGGAAATGATGAGAAAAGAAGAGGGGTTTTATGCTAAGTTTATAGACCCTCAAAATGAAAAAGTACGGGGTGCCGTTAATTCTCTTCCTTTACACCTGACTTCGCCACTTTGAGAATCAGATAAAGGTTACCTGCTGCAAATGTATTTGGTGATAAAATGCAGCAGAATGTAACCTTCAGTATAGGAAGTATCGGAATAGTGGAT
>Ga0209542_10005361_pt1 | contig 25629 bp, 26 predicted proteins | sample RifCSPhighO2_01_FD_184028 | JGI IMG/M metagenome (GOLD analysis project Ga0209542, IMG submission 184028) | Soil microbial communities from Rifle, Colorado - Rifle CSP2_plank highO2_0.1 (SPAdes) (version 2) | ecosystem: Environmental > Terrestrial > Deep subsurface > Rock core/Sediment ...
AAAGAAAGTTATTGTTAGTCACGGAGAACAATCCCGCTGTCTAGATTTCGCATCTAGTATTTATAGGCAATACGGAATAGAAACAGTAGTACCAAGAAACCTCGAGACAATTAGATTGAAGTAATTAAATGAAAAAGATAATATTTTTTGATGGAGATGGAACACTTTGGTATCCAAAAAAGACAAAGTATTCAAAACACCCAGTTTGGATTTATAAAGATAAAAGAATCAAAAATCACTTAAATCACTTAACTATGACTCAAACATCAGTTTCAACTATTAAAAAATTAAAAAACTTAAGATAATAACTGTAATTTTATCAACTCATCCTAGCAAACCTAAAGAAGCACAAGTAATGATGAATCATAAAGTGAAGCATTTCAAAATAGAAAATCTATTTGATGAAGTTCATGCTACTAGACCATATCCAGAATCTAAAGGAGAATTTATATTAAAGATTCTAAAAAGAAGAAAAATACAAAAATCTAAGGCACTAATGGTAGGAGATAGTTACATCTGGGATTATGAGCCAGCAAGAAACAATGGAATAGATGCATTGCTTATTAAATCAAAATATATGCATGAACACTTATCCGTTAAAGATGTTAAAGTAAAAATCAACAAGTTAAGTGATATTTTTAACTATATTTAAATTAATTTATTTCTTTTAAGATATCTTCAACAAGGTCTTTAGTAATAAAAAGTGAAGATTTGTGATACAATTCATTTATTTTATTAATAGTGGTTTTTTTATCAATTATTTTTTCCCGAAATGCACGAAGAACAATTCCGATAGTTCCATGTACTTCCAAGCCATATTTTTGAGCTATTACACGTGCCTCCAAATCGTCAGTAATAAAATAAATTGCTTTTTCCTGTATTGCTAAAGCAATAGCAGATGCTTCTCCAAGATCTAAATCATGTTGATTGGTAAACAGCTTAACATTATCTTTAGACAAATTGGACAAATCTATTACTTTTATCCTTTTAGGAATTGACACTTTATATTTATTAAGCTCAGACAAAACCTCATTAGTGATTAAAATATTGGGAAAAATATCAAGAGCATTAAGCAACATGATTTCACCAAGGTGGATAATTGGTCCAGTGTTGGAAATGACTTTATTTACCATATAAACCCCATCGAACATCTTCTTTTATTGCAGACTCCAATTGGGTTATTTTTTGTTTTTTTACTAAATCACGAACAGCAGATCTAATTAATTCTGATTTATTGGCGTACCACCCTTGCTTGATTATCTCTTCCATTTCCATAACAATGCGCCTAGTTAATTTCGCAGGAACTGTCTCCATATCTGAATTACTGTTTTCCATAATTGTATTACCCCAGTAATACTATTTAAACTTTAGGTTTACTTGATTTTGCCTTATGATCTCACTAAATAATAATCTTTCCCAATGAACAAACTGATACAGTCAAATTTAAATATTTATTTAAGAGAATATATTGATGAATTGGAAGCAGATAACCTTAACGATCTTAGGTTTGATTCTCGTCTTATTTGGAATTAATGATCCAATGTTACTTATTTTTCCAATGTGGATTTTTACTTATTTATTAAAAAATAAACTAATTTTATTATTAAATCGTTTTCCATTACCAGTTGCTTTTATTGGTGCTGGGGTGTTTTTTGGTTTAGCTACTGAAGTTTTTGCTATCCTAAATAACATTTCTGTACCTCTTGAACAAAGAATCTTAATTAGCCCTGATCCAGTATTAGACCTGATTTATGGATTCTTTTATTATTTATTACTAATCTTTACTTGGTATATCTTATTAAGAAAAATAAAATATTCTAAGAAAGAAGTTTTTTTAATTACTGGGTTATTGGGGGTCTTTACAGAAGAAGGGGGCCAAGTATTTTTAAGAATTCTATCTAGTCCTATTGAAGGATTTCTTTATGCAATTATAATTATGTTTGTTTATGGATTATTTCCTATGCTCGCTTATTTGCTCTGTGAGGAACGATTTGAGAATAAACAAAAAAATTTATTTTTAAGATATGGGTTTGCAATAGTTGTTTTGTTTTTGCAATGGGCAATTTATGGGATATTTCTGTTACCTATTTTGAAAGCGATTTAGTGGACTCATAAAATAGGTTCCAGACAACCATATTTAAATACATTAAAACTTAATAATTCTTAAATAGAGGTTGATACAATGAAGCACACAGTAAAAATTACAATTATTCTTATAAGTTTATTCTTCATCGCCCAACTCGTAGGAATTTATGTTTCAAGTGTTTATTTGCCTGAGATTAAACAAGTTGTAAACTCCACTACAGGCGAAATAAAAAATGAAACAATCTATAATCTTCCTTATGGCCTAGATCCTCCAACAGACATAAAACCTCAAGAATCAATAATTTCAATTGTAATTGCTCTGTTTGTTGCAGTAATCTTAATGTTATTTTTAATGAAATTAAAAGCTGAAACTTTTCTTAGACTGTGGTTTACAGTAGTTGTGATTTTAGGTATTTCTATAGCTCTTAATGCTTTCTTTATAAAAATTCCTTACTCTACATTAATTGCAGTTATTATTGCTGTTCCATTAGGAATATTAAAAATATTTAAAAGAAATGTGTTTGTACATAACTCTACAGAATTACTTATCTATCCAGGTATTGCTACTGTTTTTATTCCAATTCTTAATATTTGGTCTATTGTAATTCTTCTTATAATAATTTCTCTATATGATATGTACGCTGTATGGCATTCAGGTTTCATGCAGAAAATGGCAAAATTCCAAATACAAAAATTAAAAATCTTCTCTGGATTCTTTGTTCCATATATGAAAAAAGAAGACAGACTTGCTGTAAAGAATATAAGAGGTAGCAAAAGAAGTGCTAAGGAAAAAGAATCAAAACTCAAAAAAGTAAAAGTAAATCTTGCAATTCTTGGTGGAGGGGATGTAGTGTTCCCTATAATTCTTGCAGGAGTTGTACTTAGAACTCTTGGGTTATGGCAAGCAGTAATTATTGCAATAGGTGCTACAGTTGCTCTAGCTTACCTATTTTATAGGTCTGAAAAAGGCAAGTTCTATCCCGCAATGCCCTTTATTTCAATAGGATGTTTTGTTGCCCTAGCAATTGCTTATTTAATTTGACCTAATTTCCCTATTAATTTTATCTCTTTGAGCTTGAAGTCTAAGAGCAGAATATATTGTTAGACCACCATAAAAAGAAAGAGGATAATTTTCCACTGAATTTACCCATTTTAAAAATTCAACCACTTTTAAATTTCTATCTTCAAGAATATGCTTTAAATTAGAAGGAAACACGATGATTTTTGTATCATCAATAGGGCTCATGTCTATTTGAGGGATACCAGCTTCAACAAGAGCACTCAATTCAACACAAGGTAATTTCCTACCTTCAGTCAATGAAAGAGAGAGTAATTCATACACTTCAATAGCTAAAGAGGGGCAAGGAATAAATTCCTCAAATGGCTGTAAGAGGGGATTTTCATCATGTGCTTTATAAAAAATAGCTTTAAGATATTCCATTCTACCACTTTCAAGTCTGCCAATAACTTCATCCAAAGTTTCAGTTTCAACATAAGGTAATATTCTCTGAGCCATTTCTGAGGATTATTACTTCTCTATTTAAACGTTTCTGGGATTAACCCCTCTTAAGTTACAGCATTAGAAACATTTAAATAGGGTCAATTTATCGCTACTAGATGATACTAAAGCAAGAAACAATAAACAAGGTTAAAGATCACTTTGATCTTAATATCTATGAGACTAAAGTATGGTTAGCATTGCTCTCAAAAGGAATAGTTACTGCTGGTGAAACTGCAGAATTATCTGGAGTTCCAAGATCTCGTACTTATGACGTTTTAGAATCTTTAACAAAGAGAGGCTTTGCTATTGTAAAAATGGGCAAACCTGTAAAATATATTGCAGTCGAACCAAAGACAGTTCTTGAAAGAATGCAGACAAATACTATGAATAAAGCTCAAGAAAAAATATTGACTCTTTCAAATCTAAAAGGAGCTTCAGAATATGAAGAATTAGTACAATTACACAAAGAAGGAATATCTCCAATAAAACTTGAAGAATTGTCTGGACACATCAATGGACGCGCTAACCTTTTATCCAAACTAAAAGAAATGATTGGCTCTGCTCAAAAAGAAATAATTATTCACACAACTGTAGAAGATTTTGAAGACAAAGCACGTGTTTTGATGTCAGTTTTAAATAAAATTAATAATGAAAATGTAAAATTAAAGGTATCCTTAAGCGGAGAGGCTTATAAAGTAAAAAGATTAGCTTCAAGAAATGGCCTTAAAATTAAAGAGTCAAATCAAATGGGTAAATACTTTATTATAGACAAAAAAGAAATGTTATTAATGATTCAACCAGAGAAATTCACAGAAGAAATAGGTGTTTGGGTTAATTCACCTTATTTTGCGTCCTCTCTTACTAGTTTACTTGATAGAGGAAATTAGAAATGGTATTTCGAAACATTTGTTTTAGAAATGGTTCTTTACAAGATTTATTAATCCTTGAAAGTAGTTTAAAAGAAAAACTTAAATCTCTTGGCAATATAGGGGAATTAACCATTCTAGGAGGGCATGATTATCCTTGGAATATACCCAGAATAGTTCGAGAACCTCTATTTGAAAGGATTAAACAAGTTGCAGAAGAAAGATATTGTCATTTGGGGGCGGATGAGCATCGTATGCCTACAGTTCCAATGATCGTAGACCTTTATATTGTAAGCTTTAAGCATGAAAATATGGGGACCGATTCAACAGGGTCAATAAGGATTTATGCATCTGGAGATGTTTATTATACTCAAGAAAGATATCCGCACACTCAAGGAGGGGATATAAAATGACAAACAGAAAACCAACATTTAATGTCTCAGAAGATGGAACAACTGTAGAAGTAGATGGAACAACTTACTTTCTAGGCTTGGCAGATCCGATGGATGTTGTTTCCTTAAGAAGATTAAATTTTGATGGGTATTTCGGAATGACTGCTCTTAGAGGGCAGTTGGACTTGATCCATTCTGCACATGTTAATGATAATTATGAAAATAGAGGGTCTACTGAGGGCATTGTTAAAGTTACTAATGCTTTTAGATCGAGAATTCTAGCAGCAGATACAATATTCTATCTTGGAAGAGGTTTAAACTTTGCAATAGACTATCCAAAAGTTGAAGGTGGAAAAATTGATGTATCTCAAAGAAGCTTAGAAAGTTGTTTGGGTTCAAAACAGATTGGAAGAATTTATCTTAGCGATGATGGGTTAGTTAGGGCAATCCCTTATGAAGGAAAAAGTAAAAGAACCTATAGTTCTAATGAAATGGTTGAATCTGATTATCCCTTATTTTTAACTGGAAATGAGGAAGCACCTCATCAAATAGCAGGAATTATAAGAAGTTTATTCTCGCGAGGAAAAATTATATTTCCACAGGCTGAAGATGAAGGATTAATATTAGTTCCTGCTTTAATGAATGATGTAAATGATAATAATACTGTTCTTTTATCCTACATTCCTCATAAATTAGGGGGTATTAGTTCATTCCTCAAGATAAATTAAACATGGCAAAACCAACATTTAATGTCTCAGAAGATGGAACAACTGTAGAAGTAGATGGAACAACTTATCTATTAGATGATGAAATGGGAGATATTTTTGAAATAAATGCCTTACTACATAAAAAAGGATATGAACAGGGTAGCCTTGCAAAACAGATCCGCCTATATTATGCTGCATCGTTGAGTAATGATCCGAAAGCAAATAGTTTGTTATACAATAGACCTCATAACCTCATTGGAAGAACCGTAATTTTCAGAGAGGGGAATCATTTTGAGGTATATGATGATCCTAAGATTGATTATGAGAAAGGACAAGTAGATCGAGGAACTCAACATAGAAGAATAAGCCCGCATCTTGGAATGGTTTTAACCGCAGATAAGGTTCAAGGAAATACTATGCTCTCTGAATTGTTTGGTGGCTTAAAAAGTTTAGATGAAATTGTAAGTTTATTAAATAATAGGCGAGGAGTATTCACTATAGGATATCTAAGAGAAGAAGAGGGAACAGTTATTTTACCAGTACTCAGTTGGAATGAGGGGAATATTGGCAAATATAAAATGGAAGATTGGAGGGTAGTGACAGAGACTAATAGGGGTTTACATCTTCATTTTGTAAGTCCTTCTGAAGATGGACTTGTATCACATGGAATAATTGGATCAAGAGAAGATGAAAATTCAAGAAAAAAGGGTTATGGTGAAGATAAATGAGCTTTCTTACAATTAACTTTGGACATTTCTCAGCAGGTAAATTAGAAGATTTATTAAGATTATATTATGGTTTCAAAGATAAGGTGGGAAATTAGAAATGATTAAAGAGGCAGTTGAAGGATTGAAAAATTATTTTTTGTTTAAAGACTTAATGGATGAATTACAAGAAACGGATAGGCAATTTGATCGAGTCCATTATGGATCAGAATTCATGGGCAAAAAACCTGGACTCTTAGAAATCGCTTTTTTAAATGGCATTCCAACAGTAATAACTACAGCAACCACTTTATCTTTAGCCCATTTAATAGTATACGAAAACCCTGTTTATGTATTAGCTGCAGTAGGATTTGAAGCCAGTAGGGGGCTAGTACGTAAATTAGTTGAAATGGTATGTCCAAATTCAGAAGATTCTAGAGTAAGTTCTAATGAAAGAGAACTCTCTGAAGGAGAAGCATGGATTAGAAATTATGATATGCGATGTGATAGAGAACTTAGAATGAACGATCCAAGGAGATATCTTGAATAAAATGGCTCTCAGAAAACTTTCATTTACAAGACAACATTAATTCATTCTTTAAAATAATTAATTAATTAAAGTAAGCTAATTCTCTAGGTTAATCTTAGTAATTGTCATTTGTTCTAACAATGTCTTTGAACCTAAAATCCAAGAATCAATAAATTCTTTTAAATTAAACTTCACTTCTATTTTAGCATGGATATGCCTATTTTTTTCAAAAGTAGAAAGATGTTTATTTTTAAAGTTTGCAACTGCTTTTTTCATAATTAATGGAGGTCCTATCCTTATCAATTCTTTCCTAGATTTTGCTAAGATATAACCAAAACCAGTATTTCCAGAATCATACTTAAAATAACTCTCTTTAACAAGAAATGTTGAGTTTATCTCAGTTAATAAGAAATCAAAAAACTTCTTTAATTTTGTCCCTGCAATATCTCCGGGCTGTTTATTTGTAGATATATTCAGACTCAAAAAATCAAGATTCTTAGTCTTAGCACTTAATCTTATTTTTTCAATATTTGTTTCCTTTTTTTCAAAGAATTTAGCACTAGGTTTTTTTAAAAACAATCTAGCAGATTTACAAAACTTCTCAAAAGCCTCATGACTAAGTGCAGCTAAAGCGTTTCTTTCCTTATATGTGGGGTCAATTAATATAATAGGGCTACGAATTTTTGATTCATTAAGTTGTATAAATACCTCATTAGGGTTTTTGTAATGTTTTTCTAAGTCTATTACCCTACGTTTATTAGAATTTACTTTTACAAGCTCTCTTAACATCTTAATAAAACTCTTATATTTTATTATCAAAAGTTCAACAGCATATCCAGAAAAACCCTTTACATAAGTCTCTGCACCATATACTTCTTGAGCTTTGAGGAACTTTTTAGCTAGTCTTACTTGGTCTTCTAAACCAATAATCCTTTTTTTTATATAAGGTCCATGAAAATAAGTTAAATCAGTTACATTTCTCTCTTCCCTTGCTTTCTTTATTTTAATCACTGGAATAATCTCAAAGTAACCTTTAATTTCATCCATATATATCATAAAATAGTCTCTGCTACCATGCACTTTTTCTATTCTAATTTCTAAGTCTTTAGATACGTTATTTAAAAGTTTCTCAAGTATCTCGGACAGATTTTCATATTTCCAGTCAAATCTTACAAATATATCCACATCATAATTATCTGACTTGAGTAGTGTTCCTTTAGCAAAACTTCCTCCAACAAAAACATCAGCAGATATTTTAGATTTTATTATTTCTTCATTTAACCTATCAACAAAAATCTTACTTTTTTTCTTTAATTCTTTAATTACTAATTCATCTGGGCGAAGAAGTTTAACCTGTTCTAAAATAACCTTTTGTATATTAACAGTCATAAACTAATATAGAATGATTCCTTTAAAATACTATTTCTTCTTTATTGTTGAAGATAAATCTATAACATATTTACCATCTTCTAGTTTATAAACCAAAGGCCTATCTTTACTAAATAAATTGGCTATATCAAGAAGATATTTACCTGGGCTGGTTATTTGAATAGTTTCTAAATCAAGTATTACTGGAGCATCTATTTCTTCTATTCCAGTAATTTCTCGTACATCGCTTTCAATATGTTCTTTATCCTCGGCAGTTAAATCAGGAAATATTTCACCCTTATCTTTATTAATCTGTCTTAACTTCTCTTCACTTAAATAAAAGAAAAATCTACTTCCACATTTTGAACAGCCCTCAAGCATCTGCCTAGCTCCATCAGGGTAAATTTCAGAGCAGTGAATACATCTGTGAACCATTATATTATTGCGAATAAAAACAGGCTTATAAAATCTTCTGTAATTCAATATTTACTTAGTATCCTTAAGTTAGTAGCAATTAACCAAGAAATACTTCTATCTTACTAGGATCTTTTTTTATTTCTTTAACAATTGAAGCTGGACCAATGACTGTTAAAGAACTAGATTCTCCTGTAAGCCCCTGTGCAATGCCTCTGCGCATTTTAACAAAGAAAGATTCATTCTTACTAGACTCTACAACTGCAAGTTCAATTCCCTTAAAAGATTTGATATGATCTACCATTGCCATTGTATCCTCAATTAATCTAATCTCTTCTTCAGGCCTTAATCTCCCCTGTAAGATCACTACTCTATTTCCAAGGATTAAATTAAGTATTTTTTTAACTCTTTCAGTTATAGACAGTTCCCTTATTTCAGAATATGGCATAATATGTATGCTCATATCTCTCAACTTAATATTTTTTTTCACCATTATTTTAATTTTTTATTTTATTTAAATCTCTTTAGACTTTTTTTGTAAGATTAAAGAGTGCATCATAAAATTCATTCATATTAGTAGCCTTTTTAGCAGATATTCCAACAACAGGATATTCAGGGAAAGCAGCCTCTATTTTTTTAACATTTGATTTTCGTAAATCTATTTTATTTGCAACAACCAATACGGGGATTTTTCTTGCAAGTAAATTTCCAATTATAGTTAAGTTAACCTGTGAATAAGGGTTTTCGGTAGAGTCTAGAACAATAACTACAGCGTCAACGTCATCTAACCACTTAATTGCCTCAATAATTCCCTGTGTTGCTTCCTTGGCTCTTTTCTTAGCATCTTGTTTTGATACTCCAAAACCAATGAAATCTTCATAATCTATTTTAGTAGCTATTCCAGGAGTATCTACTATTTTTAAGACCATTTTTTTACCTTTATGTTCTATTTCCACTTTTTCTTTAAACTGTACATGTCTTGTTTCATGAGGAATTTCACTTACAGAACCTAATTCCTCTCCAGTCCAGTCTAAACATAATATATTAGCAAGAGATGTTTTTCCAGCATTAGGTGGACCATAAAATCCTATTTTAAGGTTATCTCTTTTTCTAAATATTCCAAATAATCTAGATAATAATTTTAACATGTTTAGTTTAGAAAAGGTCTTTTAATAAATCTTGCGTCAACCCCCTCCGTTCTACTTGATATCTGTCTAACTGTCTCTTTATGTTCTTTACGCGTAAATAATGGGATTTCAAACATCCATATTCTTTTACCATCCACCTTATTAAACGCAAAATTTATTTTTTCATTTGGCCATTTCTGTGTTCTTAGTTTTGATTTAATCTCATAATCTGATAATGAGTTTTTTCTTGCATTATAAATAAATGCAACTAAGTTATATAAATCATTTTCATCAGGAAATAGGCTTTTCTGATAATTTTTCTTGTACCATTCTTGTAATATAATATATAAAATAAAGCCTATGATAAATAAGATTATCCAGCCAATAAGTGTGAATTTAAACCATTTATTTGAACAGTCTTCAGGACAACTATCTGCATCCTCGTTATCTTCACAAATATTGTTTAAAGTACATTCCCCAAGAGGGGATTCTATATTTCCTAAAAGTTCAATAGATGGAGCAATATATGCACCTAAGTCCTCATAACTATTATCTCCATTAATAATAAACTCAAATGTCTGACTTTTGTCGCCCTCAAGAATAATGTAATTTATTCCAGATGAAGTAGACAGAATAGAATAATTTTCTTTATAACTTCCTAAAGCTTTAATATCTTGTCCAAAAATAAGGTATGACTTAGAAACATCCTTAATAGGATTTGTTACTATTGTAAATGTGGTTCCAATATCCATATCTTCAAATGTTCTAAACGCTTTGATTTTTTTAAATGATATTAATGGATTAAAGTTATCATTCATCCATGCAACAACCTTATCCTTTAAAGCATCATTATCTACAACTTCCTTATTTTCAATTTGTTCAAGGTAATCCATATTAAAACTCTGCCAACCTGCACTCAATGCAATATTATTTCCAGAACTTATTTGAATCACACTTAATGGAACATTTAGTTCAACTAAATCAATCATTATATTTTGATAATCTTCTTCTCGAGTTGCATTTTTGTATCTTGACTCAATAGAATTCAATTCAGAAGTCAAATTTCCAATATTCAAAATAGCGTTTATTTTTTGCCCTATCCATACAGGATAAGAATTGATCTGTGCAGTTATATTAACGGACCGTTTCCTATAATCTAATATTGTTTGATTAATTATATCCTTAGGGCTTCCAACAAATATCCTAAATTGTCTAGTCGCAATAGTCTTATTACTTATTGCACTGACATTGATGTCAAAAAATGAAGAATTAGTTAAATGAGTATAACTTACAGAAGTACCATTAACCGTTTTAGGTCTTGCTCCATTTCCAAAGTCCCATGTAGTTGAAGTAATATTAGCAACATTTGAAAAAGCAGTAAAAAGAGTTCCTTGTCCAAACGCAATAAATTTAGGATAAATATCAAATATAAAGCTCTTTTTTATGAATATGTCTTTTTCAAACAATTTTCTATCTTGAATATATAGTTTGAATTTATTCTCAGTACTTCCATAAGGAATTACAAAGTTTGCTTTAGATATATCTATACTTAAGTTATTAGCAGTTATCTTAGGATATTCATAATTTAATAAATAAACCTCTTCATTTTGAGCTGGAACTCCAAAACTCTCGTAATCTATTCTTGCCCCATTAAATGCAACAACCTGATTTCCCCCAAATATTTTAATTGGAATAAAACAAGTATTTTGTTGACATTCTCCATTATAAGTCTCTTGAATATAATCATTAATCTTATCAATAAGATTTATTCTAAAATGTTGATCATAATTACTTTCATTAATTGTAATGCTTACCGATGAATCATATTTTACAGTTTCTGCAAATAAATCAAAATCGCTGTTTAAGGAATTAAAGTCCAAAGCAGTACCGCAATTAGGCATTGTTGTCTCCCAACCAATTTTATAATCATTATTCACTTTAGTGCTTAAACATACATAGTATTCTTTTGATCCAGATGAAGAATAATTTATCTCGCACTTTAATTCTTCACTATTTTGAGTATTTTGAGGTAATCTACAAGATTCAAGTAATATTTCATCCATATTATAAAGTTGCATGCTAAGGTTCGACTCCCCACTACCTCTAGTTATGGTTCCTCCTAATATAAAAGCCGGCGTAGCAGGAATAGATATTTTCTCACAATATTTTCTCCCCGTAGTAATTGTAGCTAAAGCATTATTTGATAAATCATAACACCCTGTGTGTTTTATTCCGCAACTTTCAGTACTCGCCTTGCTACTTGTCAATAGGTTTTGTCCATCAGCAAATAAATCTACATATAAATTAGGGGTGCAACTTGCTAAAGAGTTAGTATTTACTTCTAAATTTGCTCCAGTTACTTCTGTTCCTGAAGAACCAATTCTAAATCCCACAAATTTTGGTTCTATCGAGCTTAAAGTTAATTGCTCGATAGAATCAGAAGAAGTATAGCTATTAACACATCCATTTGTAGTGCAGTTGTAATGAATTCCCTCAAAGACATTTGACTGATTTTTTAATAAATCTCTTAGTGTTATACTTCCATTAAAATTACTAGTTATTAATTCATTTCCCGGGTGATTTGCGAGTCTCAAATATACATTCCCCTTTATTTGTTCTAGAACAGAATAATTTGTGTGTATAGTATTATGAATATAATTTGCTGTACTACTTACTTTAAATGTAATCAAAGATACAAAAATAAACAAAACAATAAATGTTGCAAATATCCTATAATTATTTCTTTTCATTTCTCTTTTTTCCACATATACCAAACAATAAGTATATTCCAGTTATTAATAATAATGAAATAACAAATTCTCTAATTCCAAAGAACCCAAGTTCAAAGTTTAATGAGCCACAAGGAACTTCAACATCCTCTTTATTGCAAGTATCATCCCCTGAAACTTTGGTATAGTGTATTGTTTTTCTTCCATTTATACATTCTGTTTGAGTAGTAGTCCATTCACATATATTTGGTTGTCTTCCTCCACCACCTATAACACATCCATTAGGATCTTGTGTATATCTAGTTGCTCTAACGCCACATGAGTTAGAACTCCAAAAACACTCTAAAAATGTACATATAGGAGGATTTTGACCATAAGATGCACGTGGAATAGCAGGGTTAGTATTAGATTCACAAGAGTCTTTGTCCTCGAAATCTTCACAACGATTTATTATTCTATCAGATAATTTGCAATAATGGTTTCTACTTAAACTTCCATCAGTACTACATACTAAACCAGAAGGACAACAGTCATCAGCAGTTCCTGAGTTAAGGTCTCCCCCTTTACAAGCATTATTTTCTTCACTAGTTGATAAAGCTCCTAAACTTGGATCATAATATGTGTTTCCATTATTAAGGCATCTTCCAAGTGTAAAGTCTCGACTAAATTGAGCACTCGTCACACCATCTTCAAGAGTAATTAATACACTCATATGCTTATCATTTATTTGGTTTGAAACATCATCATAAACTACTACCCCTCTATAAATTCCATCACCTTCATAAGATGTCCAAAGGTTTTCCCAATCATTATCCCAAAATTTCCAATCATAATTAAGAGTATTGTAAGTAACTCCTCCAGTTGTTTGAGTTATATCTATAGGTCCTCCAGGAGGGGTGGCTCCACAATTACTAAGAGAGTTCTCAGTTTTCTCAGGACAATCTCCTCCAAGACATGTAACTGTGCATCCATTAACACTTATAGCAAAACTGTCTTGTCCACTAAATCCAACTGTCTGAGGAAAATAAGGCCTATTTAGCAGAGGAGAAGTATATACAAAAGAATTAAATGCAGGTTCATTAATATATGCAAGAATCGGACTATTTGCTTCAGCAATTAATATTTCGTTTTCAGCAATGCCAGAATTTCCTCTTAAATCTGTACATTTTAGTTTTACATTTGCCTGTCCTGAATCTCCAAATTGTCGCCCAAGTTCAAGTGTGAAAGTCTCAAGAGTGCTCCTATAAGTATTATCTCCTTGAGTTATGGTCCAATCATATTGCAATGGTCCAATTTGACTAGTGCATCCAGATTCAAAATTTACAGTCGTGCCTTTAAAATAAACTCCTCTATGTGTTGGAGCATTAACTCTAACTACAGGTTTTTCATAGGAACACAAATTAGAGTTAGAGGTATATTTTACGATTCCTGAATCAGGCACAGCAGTAGAAACCGAAGGATTAGATGCTCTAAAATAAAGATTCAGAAAATCCCTTGAGCTTGATAAAAATCCGTTAAATAAATCTCTAGTATTTGGGTTATTCAAGTTTATGGTAACATTAGCTTGATTATTAATCACAAAACCACTTAAAACAGTTATCGACCTAGATACTAATCGAGAATCGCGAACATCAAAACTTACCGTTTGACCATCGTCAAGACCTCTTGTCTGAACACTTGCGATCAAATAACTATTTGGGCAAATTAAACTATTCTCAGGTATCTCTACCCCATTATAATATCTCCATTTAGGAGCAAATATTAATTTATTCCTAGCAACGTTGGCCATGCAACATATTTTAAGATTATAATTATTTGCGTTTGCAGTTTCAAGGTGTGCATTATTATCTGCAGATAAAGAAACTATTTCTCTCTCGTTACTAGCACAACTTCCTGAAGTGCTATAGCAAGTTAAATCCCTATAACAAACATCTATAGTGTAAGCAGTCCCAGTATAATCAGGAGTTTGAGCATGAGCGTTTGTAAAATCACTAAGTCTCAAAACAAGATTAGCAGGATCATTTCCAGGAGAAGATCTACAATCATGAGGATTTGTTACAGGAGTAGAGTCTCCAAAAAGATCAGAGTAACAAATTTCATAATTGTAATTAGAATAACTATAAAATTCACCATGGGAATTACTACGAGCAGATAATTTCAGAATAGTGTCATCAGAATCAAGGCAAACAGATTGAGCACTAACTGCTAAAGCTAAAAAAGCAGAAAAAAACACAAGAGAAAATAATCTCTTTAATCCATACCTCATAATTATTTTGTGCCGTCGCTACTTTATAAAGATTGTTAAACTTTGATTTTACAAGTATAAAACTCTAATTTATCCCTTCACTACACCAATAGGCTTGAGTCTTATAATCATTTTCCCAATACCTAAAGAGTCACTAACTCTTACAACTTCATTTACATCTTTATACGCTTTAGGTGCTTCGTCAACTGCCCCCTTTAAACTTCCAGACTCTAAAATAACATCTCTATCTAAAAGTTCTTTCTTAAGTTCTTGGGAAGTTATTGTTCTTGCAGCTTCACTTCTTGATAATAATCTTCCAGCTCCATGTGCAGTTGAACCAAACGTTAATTTTTCAGCCTTTTTTGTCCCAACTAAAATATAAGAATATGTCCCCATACTTCCAGGAATAAAAATTGGAGAACCAAATTTCCTATATTTCAAAGGAATTTCTGCCCTTCCCTGTCCAAATGATCTTGTTGCACCCTTACGATGTACAAGAAGGTTCATTTTCTTTCCGTCAACTGTATAATCCTCAAATTTTGCAATATTATGGGCTACATCATATATCAAATTTAAATTTGAATCTGGAAAATATTTTTTAAAACTTTTTCTTATTTGATTCATTATTAAATGCCTATTAACAAATCCAAAATTAGCTGCTCCAGCCATAGCAGATAAGTATTCTTTTCCCAATATAGATTCAATTGGAGCATAAGCAAGCTGTCTATCAGGTAAGTGTTTGAATCCGTACTCTTTCTCCATTTTCTGCATGTAATCAGAAGCTACCTGGTGTCCTAGTCCCCTACTTCCAGAATGAATCATTATCGTTATTTGTCCAATTCTATTTATTCCAAATGCTTTGGCGACAACTTTATCATAAATTGTTTCTACTTCTTGTATCTCTAAAAAATGATTTCCAGCCCCCAAACTCCCCAGTTGATTCATGCCTCTACCTCGCGCTTTTTGTGACACATTATTAGAATCAGCTCCTTGAATCTTACCATTATCTTCACAATATTCTTTATCTCTAGTAGTGCCATATCCCTTTTCAATAGCCCAGTCAACACCATTTTCAAGGACTTTATTTATCTCAGAATAATTTATTTTAAAATCGCTTTTAGTTCCAACTCCAGAAGGTACATTTTTATACATCTCCTTAAGTAATTCTTTTCTTTTCTTCATTAAATCTTTTTTATCTATTTCTGAAACAAGCATCCTCACCCCACAATTAATATCAAAACCTGTTGCTCCAGGCGAAACAATTCCTTTAGTTGCATTAAATGCAGCAACTCCCCCAACACACATACCATAGCCCTGATGTGCGTCAGGCATAGCAAGAGAATAACCCACAATTCCTGGAAGTTTAGCTACGTTTTTTATTTGCTCAAAAGTAAGATCTTCTTTTATTTTTCCAAATATTTCTTCAGAAGCAAAAATCCTTCCAGGTACATTCATTCCCTTTTCTTTTGGAATTTCATAAATATTCTCAGATATTTTCTTCGCCTTTTCTTTCATTTTATTTCAACTCATCTAAGAATTCATTATTCTTAAACTTGACTTCGCTCACATGACTCATAAAATTAAAAAGGTTATTTACCCAATACATTTTTTCTAAATTGATTTTAGAAAAAATACTAATTGTACGAAGTATTTCTGAGTTTGCTTCCTCGCAAACTCAAATTTAAACATCAACTACGACCTGAGCTTCCCACAAATTATTTTTTTTCTTAATGTACATCTCAGCGTAAGTAGGGGACTTTATTGAATCTAAATTTGAATATTTAGATGTTTCATCTCCATATACAGTTACATCAGCTTCTATGTCCTTAATTCTAACTTTGGTTTTAGATACCACAAATCCCTCTGCATCAAATAAGTAAATTAATTCTTCTATAAAATTATAAAGTAAAGATTCATAATCTTTTCCTTTAACAGTAAAATTTTTCACTCCAAATGATTTTATTTTTCCATCTCTAGAGAATATAGAAGATATCGCTAGAGTACAATTCTCAAACACACCATTTAAGGTTTTACCATAAGCTCTAAACTTAATATCTGCTGTATGTTTCAAAAACTCAAATTTCTTGTCCATCAAATTAAATGCATTTCTCTTATTAATAGAGTTTTCTACCACTCATCTCTAATCTATTAGGATACTATATCTCCAATATCTTTATAAAAATCTTGTATTTTTAATAAACATGGCAAAAGCAAGATGTTTTATCTCAGATACTTACGATCCATTCTTTAACCTTGCAACAGAAGATTGGATATTTAATTGTCTGGATCCAACAGAACATATCTTGTTTTTATGGAGAAATAATCCCACAGTAGTAATTGGCAGAAATCAGAATCCATGGGCAGAATGTGATATCAAAAAGATATCTGAAAATAATGTTCAATTAGTAAGGAGGCAAAGTGGGGGTGGAGCAGTATTTCAAGATTTAGGAAATACAAATTTCACTTTTCTTTCATCTAGAGAAGACTACGACAGAAAAAAGAATTTCGAAATAATAATAAAATCCCTAAGTAAACTTGGAATTAATGCTCAAACTTCAGGGAGAAATGACATCTTAGTAGATGGTAAGAAAATATCAGGTAGTGCCTTTAAAGAAAATCCTGATAGGGCATTTCACCACGGAACTCTCCTCATCAATGTAAATCTTAATGAACTTGCACAGTATCTTACACCCTCTCCAAAGAAGCTCATTAAACATGGAACAACCTCCGTAAAATCAAGAGTAATTAACTTAGTAGAATTTAATAAAGAATTAACACACCAAATTTTAATTGATTCTATAATAGACGAGTTTTTTTCTATGTATAAAGCAGAAAAAAAAGTAGAGGTATTAAATAATAAAGATCTGCAAAACATCACTAAATTAAATGATTATTACCAATTTCTTAAAAGTGATAATTGGCGTTTTGGAGAAACTCCAAAATTTCAACAGCAATTAACAGAACACTTTGCGTGGGCAACAATTGATATGCATCTAGACACAGAAGAAGGAAAAATAAAAAAAGTAAAAATATTCTCGGACTGTCTAGATACTCAATTAATAGAAGAAACAGAAAGAGCAATAGAAGGTTTAAAGTACGATTCAAAGTCAATTACAGACAAACTTGAAATCTTAAAACAAACCATGCCTCATGCAGATAGCCAAATTCAAGATTTTCAAAATTGGATATCTAACCAAATAACTTAAAGTCAAATTCTAAACAATTTTTACTTCTTTTCTAAAATAAGATTCCATGATGCTATTAAGTTCATTAAGCCTTACCTTATTTCTTCCAATAAGTGTTGCTGCACGTTCCCTTGAACCAGCAGTTATAACATAAATTCCATTTTGAAAATCAATTGAAGAAAATCCTGCAGGAGACACAACAGCCTCAATAAATCTACCAATAGAATCCAAATCATCATTAGTATCTTTTATTATACGAATTCTTTTTCCAAGTTGTTCGGAAATTAGCCTAGCAGCTTGATTTTGATTACCAATTGCTTTTGAAAAAAATCTAGAAGGAATGGTAAAATAAATCATGTTATTATAAACAAAACATTTCGTTGCACGAACACGAACTATCCTTTCAAATAGATTCAGATACCTCATTGTTTGCATATCAATTATAGCCATGTTTAAATAATAATATTTATCAAATTAATCTATCAAATCAGTATATAAAACTTGTTAAAACCCAAACTTAATCATTCTTTTTTAGCAGATTTTTTTAATTTTTTATCTACAAGAGGACCAGTTATTTTTACAAGTAATCCAGGTAATCCCGTTCCAACAGGAATTGGTTGATTCAATATAATGTTTTCAATTACTGATGCAAGATTATCTTTCTTTCCTTGTATTGTTGCGTTCACAAATTGTTTATCTGGTGTTTCAAAAGCAGCTCTTGCAAAAATACTTGACTTGCTAGAGATTATTCCCATACGAGTAACTCCTTTAACTAAGCCTATATTAGTCATAGCATCTCCTATTAAATCTAAATGTCTTTCATTAATATCTAATCCCTGGCTATCAAGAACTTTCTTTATTTCAAGTAAAATTGTCTCACGTGCAACTTCTATTCCAAGAACACTAGCAACTTCATGAACATTATTAGTAAACACGCGATCTCTATCAATACCCTTAATCTCAATTACTTCCTTTAGATTGCTTCCAGAAGTCAATATAACAAAGTCACGACCTCTATGAGCAACAACTACTTGGGAAATATCTTTAACTCCAGAAATAATTGTAGATTTAAGTTTCTCTTTCATCTTATACATTTCCTTAAAGTTCAAATCCATTGTTTTCAAGAAAACAGAATTATCTTTTTGTTTTACTTCCATTCCTTTTTCATTAAGTCTTTCAGCAATCTTTCCAGCACCAACATGTACTCTCTTTAGAGCATCAGAATCTAATTCTATTTCAATTTTCTTACCAGAAAAGTCCATTTTAACTTCAGAAGCAATTTCAGATAATTTAACTTCTTTAAGTTTTTCAGCTATGTTTCTTGCATCTTTTTCATTATTTGCTTCTTTATCAAGATAAATCTCCATAGAAGGAGTTGAAGGTTCTTTTCTTGCATCAAATATTTCAATAATTCTTGGAAGGCCAAGTGTTACTTGTACTTCAGCAACCCCAGCAGAGTGGAATACATCCAAAACCATCTGAGTAGAAGCTTCTCCAAAAGATTGAGAAGTAGTTACTCCGACAGATTCTCCAGGTTGAATATTCTTACCTGTATGCAATTCAGAAACATCTTTTCCATCTCCACCATACATAAATTGAACTATATTTTGAGAAGCGTCCCTAACAGTTCCATCATACTCAACTTTCAAATCTTGCAATGCACTCACAAGTCTTCTATAAAGATAACCTGATTTTGGAGTACGTAGTGCTGTGTCCATTAATCCATCTCTTCCTGTAATAGCTCCAAAGAAAAATTCAGTTGGTTTCAGTCCTTCAAAGAATGAAGATTTAATAAATCCTTTAGCATCTGAACCAATATCTCCTCTTGCAAAATGAGATGTTGTTCTTCCAGTATATCCAAATCCAATACGCTTATTCCATAAAATCTGCTGTCCAACACAACAACCTATTTGAGTTATATTATTTGCACTGCCTTTAGCTCCAGAAGTTATCATTTGCCCTATGCTACTATCTTTAGAAATATTTTCTTTTACTACTTTTCCTATTTCGGTAAGAACTTCATTAAGTACTTGAGAGATTTTTATTTCCTTTGTTTCCTCAAGATTTTTACCGGGAATTAATTCCAAATCTCCAGAATGAACACTATCTTCTATCTTACGAGCTTTTTCATAAGAATTACTAATAATTTTATCCTTAATATCTTTAATTTTAGCAGAAACATCTAGGTCTCTCAAACTAATAGAAAATCCTCTTCTAGTAAGATAAGAAACTCCTAAAGCCGCAGCTTTTTGAATAGAATCCATAGCTGCCTGTCTTCCATATGACTTATCAATTTGCTTAACCATTATTCCATTTTCAAGTCCAAGAGTCGTTTCATCAGTAATTTCTTTAGGAACAGTTAAATCAGAACCGCTTGGAAGTACGTGTGCAAATATTTCTGCACCACCAATATTCTTCTTAAGATTACTAATAACTCCCGTTGTGAATAATAATTGTTCCGCATCAGCTTTATCAAAAGTATCTTTACCCAAGATATAATTTCCAGTCAATGAGTCAAGAGTAAGACCGATTAAGTTAGAATTATTTTTTGAAGAAATTATATTATGTTTAATATTCAATAAATTTTCAGCTTCTGACCTTGCTTCCTCAGTTTGTGGAGAGTGAATGTTTACTTCATCTCCATCAAAGTCTGCATTATATGGAAATACTACTGCTGGATGCAGTCTAAATGTCTTATAAGGTAACACGCGTACATAATGAGCCATAAGGCTTTGTTTGTGAAGAGAGGGATGTCTGTTGAACAAAACTATATCTCCATCAACTAAATGTCTTTCAACCTTATATCCTGGTCCAAGTTCAGTACAGATTTCTTCTTTGAGTTCATCAGTAATTCTTTTTTTCTTTCCATCAGGTCTTATTATATAATTAGCTCCTGGATGTTGATCTCCTTTTCTTACAAGATTTCTCATATATTCTAAATTTGTAGATGTAACGCCCTCTGCAACAGTAATTATTTTTGCAACTTCAAAAGGTACTCCAACTTCATCAAGTCCAAGATAAGGGTCTGGAGATATAACAGTTCTTGCAGAGAAATTAACTCTCTTACCAGCAAGATTTTTTCTTATACGTCCTTCCTTACCCTTTATTCTTTCAGTTATTGTCTTTAATGGTTGTCCAGATCTATGTCTTGCAGGAGGAATTTTAGATATATTATTATCAAAAAATGTTGTAACATGATATTGAAGTAAATCCCACAAGTCTTCAATAATTACTTCAGGAGCTCCAGCATTCAAATTTTCCCATAATCTTTGATTAGCCCTTATAATATCAGATATCTTGTGAGTAAGATCATCTTCACTTCTTTCTCCAGTGTCCAGAGTAATTGAAGGTCTCATTGTAACACTAGGAACAAGAAGTTGAGATAATACTGCCCATTCAGGTCTAAACGTTTTAGGATTTACTCCTATTTTCTTAATCTCTTCATCTGTAATCTTTACAAGTACTTCTCTAATCTCATTTGGAGATAATCTTTTCTTTCCAGAATAGAAAGAAGTAGGTTTCTCAAGTCTTATTCTTTCACAATCATGATTACAAGAAGGACACTTTTTCTTGTCACGTGCTTTCTTAGCTCTCTCAATAGGTAAATATTTTTTTTGTTTTTCTTCTTCAAGAGTTAATTTTCCACACTGATGACAAAAACTTCTTAAAAATAATTCAATAAGAGGAATATATTTAATATGAACGATAGGTCTTGCAAGTTCTATACTTCCAAGGTGTCCAAGACACTCTTTTAATCTACCACCACAAGTTCTACATCTTACTCCTGGGTCTACTGCACCAAGTCTTAAATCCATTAAACCCCCATCAACAGGGAATCCATCAATATCATATAATTCAGGAGTTACTATTTTAGCACAACTGAGTTTTTTGATTTGTTCAGGATTCACAAGACTAAATCTAAGTGATTTAACTTGCTTTTTTATTATTTCAAGGTTTATCATTTTATTCGTATTTGTTTTTTAATTCAAAGCTTGTCAATATGTGTAATCCTAACAATTCCTCAACAAGAAGTTTGAATGCATATGCAACTTCTATAGGTTCTATTTCAGATCCTCCACATATAGGGCAGTATATCTTATTTCTTATTGTATCTTTTATACCTATGTTTCCACAAGAAGAACATATATAAATTGTAGTTTTGTCAGAGTCATATCTTTCTTTTAATAATAATGAAGCTCCATGAGCAACAAGTGCTTGTTGTTCCATTTCCCCTAATCTTAATGCTCCACCCCTAGCTCTTCCTTCTACCGGTTGTCTAGTTAAAAGAGTAACTTTACCTGAAGCTCTAGCCTGAAGTTTGTTCTTAACCATATGAACAAGTTTCAAATAATACATGTTTCCTATGTAAATTCTAGCATCCATTTTTCTTCCAGTTACTCCATCATACATTTCTTCTTTACCATCAAAGCTAAATCCTCTATGCATTAATTGTGCTTCTAAGTCTTCAACCTTGGCACCACTAAAAGGAGTTCCATCAATAAATTTTCCACTAACTGCTGCAACTTTTCCTGCTAAAACTTCAATCATATATCCAACAGTCATTCTTGAAGGAATTCCGTGTGGGTTAAATATTAAATCTGGTTTTACCCCTTTAGAAGTAAATGGAATGTCTTTAGGATCTGCAAGAAGACCCACAACTCCTTTCTGTCCGTGAGGTGTAGAAAATTTATCTCCTGGTTCAGGTATTCTCTGATCTCTTATTCTAACTCTTACAATTTTATTTCCTTCATTATCTGTTGTAATAAATACTCCATCCACTATTCCTGATTCTCCTTGTTTTATTGCAATACTTCCCTCTTTTTTAGAACCCATACTTAAATTTCTTGCTTCAGACAAGAATTTAGGAGGAGTTGTCCTTCCAATAATAACTTCAGATGAAGATAATTGAGCTTCAGGATAAATAATTCCATCATCTTCTAATAATTTGTAAGCTAATTCAGTTCTATAACCAGATACATCTTTATCTGGTATTGTAATCTCGTCTTTCAAACCACCAGCATAATTAAACTCAATAGATTCATAAGGTTTGAAATATGTACTTCTCCCCATTCCTCTTTCAACACTTGCTCTATTAAGAATAGTTGCGTCTTCTAAATTATAACCCTCATAAGGCATTATTGCTACCACTATATTCTGACCTGATGGATATAATTTCAAAGTATCAAAAACAAAACTTTTCACAAGAGGATTTTGTGGATAGTGTAATATCGATGAGTTAGTATCTAGTCTTACAAGATAATTAGCCGCATATAATCCAAGAGACTGGCGTAATGTTTTACTTCCTCTAAGTAAACGAGATGCCTGGTCATGATTTGCAAAAGGAACTAGAGAAGTAACTAATCCAAATATTGCAATTGGGTCAATTTCTAAATGAGTATGTTTATCAGTAATCGATTCATTATTCTGTGCAACAAAAGCATCTTCTTCTTCAGCAGCATCAATATATTCTATCACTCCTTCCTTTAATAATTCTTTCCAGTTAAGTGAGCCTTGCTCAAGCAAAACTAAATGTTCATCATTTAGTCTACTAGCTCCATTTTCTACTACTATTAAAGGCCTTAAAACTCTTCCAACCTCTGTAGAAATTATAATTGTTTTCGCAGGACTATCTGTTGTAATACTAAGTTCTTGATTAATTTTGCCACTTCTTCTTTCCTTACGAACAATTTGAGCAAATAATTCAGCATCCTTCGCCATTCCTATATATTTTCCATTAAAGAATACATCTTTTCCATTTTCCTCGTTAAGTCCAAGAGTTTGAACTTGTTTTATTACTGCTTTTTCATCAGCATCAATGGCATTAGATATTTTAGAAAGAATGGCTAGGTTCTTTCTCAAACCAATTTCAGTTCCTTCAGGAGTTTCAGTAGGACAAAATCGACCATAGTGTGTTGGATGTAATGTTCTAGCAAGGAAGTTTTCTTGTTCATCAGGTAACATACTAGAGACTCTCTGAAGAGAAGAAAGCATATCCAGATAATTATTTTTTGACATATTCTGAGTAACTCCACTACGTTCTCCAATCCATGCACCAGTGGCTATAGCACTTTCAACTCTATGGGTAAATAATGTAGATTTAGCAACTGTTTTTACAGAATAAAACTTTTTTCTTTTAGCAACCTTTTGTAATGTATATTGGATATCTTTAACAAGAATATTCATGTTAACTCTGAATAAATCTGCAAGCAAATCTCCAGAAAGTTTTATTCTCTTATTTGCATAGTGATCTTTATCCGTTCTTAATGAACTATCTTGTTTTGCATTCAAAAACTGCTTTAACATTTTACACAAGTTTATCGCTTTATCTATTCTAGATTCCTTAGTCAAACCAATGTGTGGCATAAAATAAGAATCTATTCTTTGTTTAACTCTATCAAGAATCTCTTTTTCTGTTCCTTGTATGCTCGAAAGCTCAGCAATAAGCATAAATGCATCTTTAGGTTGCTGTATTTTAGCATATTCGTACAAATTAACAATAACAGCATCATCTTGTCTTCCAATATATTTTGCAATTTCTGCTTCAGTTAAGATGCCTAAGGCTTTAACCATTGCAATTGCAGGAATATTTTTCAATCTGCTAAAAGTAACTTCCAAAATTCCTTCATTTGTTTCAGATATTGTAGTTGGAATTCTATAGGGACCTCTTTGAGAAAACATCCTTAATGTAAGTCCACGCCTACCTTCTTCAATAAAAGGCTGATTAGGAGCTAAATCCTCAGCCATCACAATTACTCTTTCATTTCCATTAACTATAAAATATCCTCCAGGGTCAAGTGGATCAGTAAGGCACTCTACAAGTTCTTCCTTAGACATTCCATGCGTATTACATATATCACTTTTAACAATTGCAGGAATCCTTCCTATTTCCACTTCTGCACTATCAGAGTTATCTCCAAATGTGACTGTTATTTCAACATATATTGGTGCAGAATAAGTTATTCTTCTAAGTCTTGCTTCAGTAGGAGTTATTAGAGAAATACTTCCATCGGATTCTGTGATATTTGGTTTTTCAATTCTTATTTTTCCAAACTTTATTTTTACTTCTTCTTGAGGAATTGTATCATTAAGCTCATAAACAATTTGTTGCATTCTTCTAGAAATAAAGTCATTAAAACTTCTTATACTGGATTCAACTAATGAGTGTTGTTGTAAATATTTTTTAATTAGGATGTGTTTATCAATAGAATTCATACAACCACCCTATAATAAATATGGATTTTATCCCCAGATTTACGTTCGATTTTAATAATATCCCCAGTTTGGCATCCTTGAGGTAAGGCAGGGTCTTCAGATTTAATCCTTGGTAATTGTGATGGAGAAATATTATAACCTTCTAAAAGTTCCTTAATCTTGTCGGATTTTAGCTTCGAATGTTTAGGTTGGAGGGCATGCATCTTTTATAGCTAAAGTCGTCATGAGTAATGACTCTAAAGATAAGAACAATTGCAAAAAGTGGTTTTTAAACTTTGCGGTGTAATAAATTATCCAAAATAAACCAAATTGTATTTATTTAGTATTGTAAAATTAGCAGTAATTACAAGAAATCGCAACAGTTAAATATGGAATATCACAAAACTTTGATGAGCTCGTTAATGTTTTAGAATTACCGTTGACAATCTCCAGTAGCAAGTTCATTTTAAAATGGAGATTTCAACTAGTATTCAAATCCTTAATGTGTGGCCTCGTAGCTCAGCCTGGTCAGAGCACCGCGCTCTTAACGCGGGTGTCGGGGGTTCAAATCCCCTCGAGGCCATTT
>Ga0209542_10005364_pt1 | contig 25622 bp, 22 predicted proteins | sample RifCSPhighO2_01_FD_184028 | JGI IMG/M metagenome (GOLD analysis project Ga0209542, IMG submission 184028) | Soil microbial communities from Rifle, Colorado - Rifle CSP2_plank highO2_0.1 (SPAdes) (version 2) | ecosystem: Environmental > Terrestrial > Deep subsurface > Rock core/Sediment ...
TCAGCAGATAGGACATCAATCCCACCGCCTCCCAGCCGAAGAAGAGCTGGAGGAAATTGTTCGACATCACCAGCATCAGCATCGAAAAGGTGAACAGCGCGATATAGCTGAAGAAGCGCTGATAGCCAGGGTCATCGTGCATGTAACCGATGGTGTAGATATGCACCATGAGTGAAACAAACGTCACGACCACCATCATGAGCGCCGTCAGCGGGTCGATCAGGAACCCGACCTCGAGCGGAATGCCGCCGGAAACACCCCAGGTGTACACCAGACCGTTAAAGGTATTTCCGGCCAGCACATCCGGCAGGACCACGAAAGCGGACAGCGCGAACGCTGTGGCCACGCCGAGGATCGTCACGCTATGCGCGCCGATGCGTCCGATTTTCCAGCCGAGCAGGCCGGCCAGCATCGCACCCGCCAGACAGGACAGCGGAATCGCCAGGTAGATCAGCTCGAAATTGATGTCGAATCCGGTCATGGCCTAGAACCCATAACAACAAAATGAAATCAACCGCCAAGACGCCAGGATTTGGAACTCCCAAGAATCGCTTTTCCTGGCGACCTTGGCGTCTTGGCGGTTCAAAATCATATTCATTTTATTAAAAGCTCTTAGCCTTTAAGGCTGCTCAGGTCTTCGACGTTGATGCTCTGGCGGTTGCGGAACACCACCACCAGAATGGCCAGGCCGATGGCCGACTCGGCCGCCGCCACCGTCAGGATGAAAAACACGAAAACCTGACCGGCGATATCGCCGAGATAGTGGGAAAACGCGATGAAATTCAGGTTCACGGCCAGCAGCATCAACTCAATGGCCATGAGCAGAATGACCAGATTCTTGCGATTGAGAAAAATGCCGACGACGCTCAGGGAAAACAGGATGGCCCCGAGAATCAGGTAGTGCGACAACGGTATCATTGTTCCCCTGCTCCTATTATTAATTTGTAACCGCAGATAAACGCGGATAAACGCGGATCAAAAAAATTCTTGGATCTGTCTTTTCATTTTATCTGCGTTCATCCGCGGTTTCAAAAATATTAAATCTTCTTTTCGGCGCGCATCTTGATGATACGCACGCGCTCGCGCGGTTCGATATTAATCTGCCGCGACGGGTCCTGATATTTGCTGTCCTTGCGACGACGCAGGGTCAGCGTGATCGCCGCGACGATGGCCACCAGCAGGATGCCGGCCGCGATCTCGAACGGGTAGGCGTAGACCGTGTAGAGCAACCGTCCCAGTTCACGCGTGTTGCTGTGATCCGCAGGCAGCGGCCCCGGATCGGGCATCTGCTTCAGCCCGAACTGGCCGGTGCTCAGGATAATGCTCATTTCGAGGACCAGCAGCACCGCCACCAGCCCGCCGATTGGCAGGTACTCGCCAAAGCCCTCGCGCAGGCGCACGAGGTTGATGTCGAGCATCATGACCACGAACAGGAACAGCACCATGACCGCGCCGACGTACACCAGCACCAGCGCAATCGCCAGAAACTCCGCCTGCAACAGCAGCCACAGCCCGGCGGCGGTCACGAACGCCAGCACCAGGAACAGCGCCGCCTTCACCGGGTTGCGCACGGTGATGACCATGGCGGCGGCGAACACCAGCACCGCGCCGAAGAAGTAGAAGATGAGTTGTTTAAATTCCATAGTTTATTCTAGTATCCGCAGATAAACGCAGATGTATAAATTGATGAACGCGGATTTTTCCCGATTATATCTGCGTGTATCTGCGCTCATCTGCGGTCCCACATTCTTATCTATACTTCGCGTCGGCGGCGCGGTCGGCGGCGAGCTGTTTTTCATACTTGTCGCCGATGGCGAGCAGCTGATCCTTGTGAATCACGTGTTCGCCGCGGTTCTCGAAATGAAACTCGAAAATCCGGGTCTCGACGATGGAGTCCACGGGGCAGGATTCCTCGCAGAACCCGCAGTAAATGCACTTGAACAGGTCGATGTCGTAACGCGTGGTGCGGCGCGTGCCGTCGGCGCGCACCTCCGATTCGATCGTGATCGCCAGCGCCGGGCACACCGCCTCGCACAGCTTGCAGGCAATGCAGCGTTCCTCGCCGTTGGGATAGCGGCGCAGGGCGTGCAGGCCGCGGAACCGCGGGCTCATCGGCGTGCGCTCCTCCGGATACTGCACCGTGAACTTGCGCATGAACAGATGACGCCCGGTCACCATGAGTCCCTTCAGCAACTCATAGAGCAGGAATGTATTCAGATAACGTTTGACCGTCTTGAGCATGGTATCCCCTCTTCCACTCAGTGGAAGATAAACCCCCAGGGCGTGAGAAACATGACGCCACCCATGACGCCGATCCACACCAGCGTCACCGGAATGAACACCTTCCACCCGAGGCGCATGATCTGGTCGTAACGATACCGCGGAAACGTGGCGCGGAACCACAGGAAGCAAAACAAGATCGAGCTGAGCTTGAGTAACAACCAGTGCATACCGTTGCCGAGCACGGCGCCGATAACGGGCACGGCCAAAACCTTGCCGGAAACAATCCCATCGAACGGCGACAGCCAGCCGCCCAGAAACATGATCGCACTGAGCGCCGAGATGAGCATCATGTTGGCATATTCGGCGAGAAAAAAGAGCGCGAACGCCGTGCCGGAGTATTCCACATGAAAGCCGGCCACGATCTCGGATTCGCCCTCGGCCACGTCAAACGGCGCGCGATTGGTTTCGGCCACCCCGGAGATGAGATACACCAGAAACAGCGGGAACAGCGGCAGCAGGTACCACTGATGGACGCCGCCGCTCTGGGCCAGCACGATCTCGCGCAAATTGAGGCTGCCCGCCGCCATCAGCACGCCCACCAGGGCGAACCCCATGGCGATTTCGTACGCCACGATCTGCGCCGCCGAACGCATGCTTCCCAGAAATGCATATTTCGAATTCGACGCCCAGCCGGCGATGATCACGCCATACACCGTCATGGAAGTGAGCGCGAGAATGTACAGCAGTCCGGCGTCGATATTCGAGAGCCACAGGTTATCGGTGAACGGGATCACCGCCCACGCGGCCAGCGCCGGGGCGAACGCGAGAATCGGCGCGAGCACGAACAGAAACCGGTTCGCCTTGGTCGGTACGATGATTTCCTTGAACAGCAGTTTCACCACATCGGCGATGGGCTGCAGCCAGCCCTTGGGACCGACGCGGTTGGGACCGATGCGCACCTGCATGTAACCGATAATCTTGCGTTCGGCGTAAGTGAGGTACGCCACCGCCAGCACCAGCGGAACGACGATCAGAAAGATCTTGCCGAGGTTGAGGAGCGCCACCTGCGACCAATCGGGAAACCCATTCCAGATGCCGAGCCAGAACTTGCTCATGACGCCACCTTTACGGTCGCCGGGCCGTGCGCGCCGAGCATGGCCGTCTCCGGATACCCGGCGGGCACCAGCACGCAACCGTCCGGCGCGCGTTCGTCGAGCACGAGATCGAGATGCGCCACTCCCTGCGACATGACGACCTGCACACTCTCGCCGCCCTGGAAACCGAGCTTGCCGGCCTGCGCGGCATTCAGGCGCGCGGACGGTGGCGGGTTGTCGGCGGTTTTTTGCAGCGCCGGTGCGCGGCGCACGATGGGATCGACGGCATACATGGGCACTTCCGCCAAACGCATGAGCTGACCGGCCGCGGGTGTCATGGCGGGATCTTCCGGCGGCAGGGAAAATGGAGAAGACGGGGCAGCGGTTGCTGCCGGCTGATTCATTTCCTGCCGCACTTCCTCAATCCCGCTGTGTTCGAATCCGGGCAGGCCCATGAGATGTCCCAGCATGCGCAGAATTTTCCAGCCCGGCCGTGACTCACCGAGCGGTGCGACCGCCGCCGCGAACGGCTGGTGCCGGCCTTCGGCATTGACGAAGGTGCCGTCGGTTTCGGTAAACGGCGCCAGCGGCAGCCATACGTCCGCGTACTCCACCGCACGCGTGCGATACGGAGACGGCTTGAATGTCGTCATCATCACGACAAATTCCGCCGTGCGCACGGCCGCGGCCGCGGCCCCGTCCAGACAATCGAACTCCGGCTCAACGCCGAACAGCAGATAAGCCTTGAGCGGTTTACGCAACATGTCCAGCGCATGACGACCGGTCGTCGCGGTTTTACCCGCTACCCCACGGTGCGGCACACAACCGGCGAGCCAGGCACCCGCGGCGTTGGCCTCGGGGAGCTGACCGAATTTCGCGCCGGATAACTCGGCGATGAACTGCGCCAGTGCCCGCAGCGTTGCCGCCTGGGGATGACTGAGCGCAAACGTTCCGAGCAAGATCGAGGCACGTGTACCCTGGTGCAGTGCCTGGGCCATGGCCTGTTCCGCCGCTTCCGGCTTGATATTCCCGAAACGCGAGGTAAATATGGCGGGCAATGCGGACTTTTTCAGCGCGCCCAGGGCACTCGCGACACCCGCGAGCGAACGCAGCATAGTGGCCGGAGTGCAGACCATATTACCCGCGAGTTTATAGCTGAAGTCGTAATCGAGCGGATTGATGGCGAAAATTTTCGCGCCCTTGAGCACGGCCTTGCGCAGCCACAGGTTGATCAAGGGCTGATCCTTGCGCGGGTTGGAACCGATCAGCAGCACGGCGTCGAGCTGACCCAGCTCGGCCAACGGCCGTCCGAGCGCCGGAAACAGCGGCGCCACAGCGTCGTCGCTGAAATCCATCTGGCGCAGGCGATGGTCCACGTTGCCGCTGCCCAGCACGCGCACCAGCTTTTGCAACAAATAGAATTCCTCGGACGTGGAAATAGGTGCCGCCAGCGCGCCCAGGCCTTCAGGACCATGCGCTTCCAGCACTTTTCTGAGACCCGCCACCGTGAATTCCAGGGCCGTGCGCCAGTCGGTTTCTTCCCAGGTCGTTCCGCGCCGGATCATCGGTACCCGCAGGCGGTCTTCGCCGTTCATGGCCTCGTAACTGAAGCGGTCGCGATCCGCCAGCCAGCATTCATTGACCGCCTCGTTTTCACGCGGCAGCACGCGCATCACACGTCCGCGGAGTGTCTGGACTTTTATATTCGCGCCGACACAATCGTGCGGACTCACGGAAGGATGGTCCTCGAGCTCCCAGGTGCGCGCGGTGTAGCGGAAAGGCTTGGAGGTCAGCGCGCCGACCGGACAGAGATCGATGACATTGCCGGACAGTTCCGAGTCCACGCTGCGATCGAGAAAGGTGCGGATCTCCATGTGCTCGCCACGCCCCAGCCTCCCGAATTCCATCACGCCGGCGATTTCCTGGCCGAAACGCACGCAACGGGTGCAGTGGATACAGCGCGTCATTTCGGTGGCGATCAGCGGCCCGATGTCCCTGTCTTTCACGATGCGTTTGACTTCGGCATAGCGCGAGGCATCCTTGCCATAACCCACCGCCAGATCCTGCAATTCGCACTCGCCGCCCTGGTCGCAAATCGGGCAGTCGAGCGGATGATTGATCAGCAGCAATTCCATCGTGCCTTTTTGCGCCGTTCGCGCCTTCTCGGAACGGGTATGCACCACCATACCGTCCATGACGGGGGTGGCGCAGGCCGCTAACGGCTTGGGGGCTTTTTCCACATCGACCAGACACATGCGACAGTTGGCCGCCACCGACAGCTTGTGGTGGTAGCAAAAGCGCGGAATATAAATGCCGGCGGCGTCGGTAACCTTGATCAGCATCTCGCCCTTGCGCGCCGCAATCTTGCGGCCGTCGACTTCGATGGTGACCGTGTCAGCCGCGGGCGGCGCTTTCATGGTTTCCGGTTTGGCGCTCATGCGCGGCTCCCCGGCGTCCCCGGCAGGCACTGGCCATGCTCGATGTGGTACTCGAATTCACTGCGGAAATACTTGATGAAGCTTTTCACCGGCCAGGCCGCGGCATCGCCCAGTGCGCAAATGGTACGCCCCTCGATGTTGGAGGCGACATCCGTCAGCATGTCGAGGTCCTCGGGTCTTCCCTGCCCGTGTTCGATGCGATGGATCACGCGCGACATCCAGCCGGTGCCTTCGCGGCATGGCGTGCACTGACCGCAGGACTCCTCATAATAGAAATGCGCGATGCGCGCCAGCGCGTGCACCATGCAGGTGCTGTCGTCCATCACGATCACGCCACCGGAACCCAGCATGGAACCGGCCTTGGCGAGCGCATCGAAATCCATCGTGATTTCCATCATGACCCCGGCCGGCAGCACATTGGCCGAGGAGCCGCCGGGAATGACCGCCTTGAGCTGGTGGCCGTGGCGCACACCGCCGGCCATTTCCAGCAGTTTCGCGAACGGCGTGCCGAGCGGAACTTCGTGGTTGCCGGGTTTGTTGACGTGCCCCGAGACGGAAAAAATCCTGGGACCACCGTTGTTGGGCTTGCCGAGCTTGAGAAACCAGTCGGCGCCGTGCTTGATGATATCCGGGACCGAGGCCAGCGTCTCGGTATTATTAATGGTGGTCGGCCGCCCGAACAGCCCGTAAGTCGCCGGAAACGGGGGCTTGAAGCGCGGCAGGCCTTTTTTGCCCTCGAGCGATTCGAGCAGCGCGGTTTCCTCGCCGCAGATATAGGCCCCGGCGCCCAGATGAGTATATAGATCGAAATCCACGCCGGAACCGAGGACATTCTTGCCTAAAAGACCGGCATCATGGGCTTCCTTGAGCGCCGCCTCGAAGCGCTCATAAGGTTCCCAGAATTCACCCCGGATATAGTTGTAACCCACAGTCGCACCGATGGCATACCCGGCGATGGCCATGCCCTCGATCAGGGCATGCGGATTGAAGCGCAGGATATCGCGGTCCTTGAATGTGCCCGGCTCGCCTTCGTCGGAATTGCACACGATGTACTTCTGACCCGGCGCGTTCTTCGGCATGAAGGACCATTTCAGGCCGGTGGAGAAACCCGCGCCGCCGCGCCCGCGCAACGCCGATTTCTTGAGCTCGTCGATGATTTTTTCCGGCGGCGTCTTGTCCTTTAGAATCTTTTTCCACGTCTCGTAACCGCCGGTGTCCCGGTAAACCGAGAGCCGCCAGGGCTGGTCGAGGTGGAGATTCCTGAAGCAGAGTTCGTTCGCCATGGCGCTACTCCAGCTTGTCCAGAATCTGATCCACCTTTTCGGGGGTGAGATTCTCGTAATAGGTTTTGCCGATCATCATCATGGGCGCGCCGCCGCAGGCGCCCAGGCATTCGACTTCCTTCAGGGTGAACTTGCCGCCGTTGCTGGTCTCGCCCGGCTTGATGCCGAGCCGCTTCTGTATATGACTCATGATCCGGCTGGAACCGTTCAGCTGACAGGAAATGTTGGTGCAGACGCAAACCTTGTGGCGCCCCACGGGCTTGAGATCGTACATGGTGTAGAACGTGGCCACTTCGTGCACCGCCATCGGCGGCATCTCGAGGTATTCCGCCACCGCCTCGATCAGCTCCACCGATAGCCAGCCGCCATTCTGATCCTGGGCGATACGCAGCGCCGCCATGACGGCCGCCTGTTTCTGGTCAGGGGGATACTTGGCAATCCAGCGGTCGATCTCGGCGCGCGAGGGTTCCGCGAGCAGATTGACCTTCAGGGCCGGCCGGGATTGCGGCATCATCGGTCGATCTCTCCGAAAACGATATCGAGCGTGCCGATCACCGCCACCACGTCGGCAATCATGTGCCCGCGCGTCATCTCATCCAGCGCCGCCAGATGCGCGAATCCCGGCGCGCGGATTTTGACGCGGTACGGCTTGTTCGCCCCGTCGGAAATCAGGTACACCCCGAATTCACCCTTGGGATGCTCCACCGCCGCATAGGCCTCACCCTCCGGAACGCAGTAGCCTTCTGTGAACAACTTGAAGTGATGTATGAGCGATTCCATGTCGTCCTTCATTTCCTCGCGCCGCGGCGGCACCACCTTGTGGTCCTCGATCATCACCGGCCCGGAATTATTCCGCAGCCATTCGACGCATTGGCGCACGAGGCGATTGGACTGGCGCATCTCTTCGATGCGCACGAGATAGCGGTCATAGCAATCGCCATTGACGCCCACGGGAATGTCAAAATCCATGCGATCGTAAACCGCATACGGCTGTTTCTTGCGCAGGTCCCATTCGACGCCCGATCCGCGCAGCATGGGGCCGCTGAAGCCAAGCTGCACGGCGCGTTCCGGCGGTACTACGCCGATGCCGACGGTGCGCTGTTTCCAGATGCGGTTGTCGGTCAGCAAGGTTTCATAATCATCGATGTACTTCGGGAACCGCTCGGTGAAATCCCAGATGAAATCGAGCAGGGAGCCGCCGCGGTTGGCGTTCAGCCTTGCGGTATCCTTTTCATCGCGCAATGGCGACGGCAGGTAGCGTGGCATGCTGTCGGGCAGGTCGCGATAGACCCCGCCCGGACGGTAATAGGTGGCGTGCATGCGCGCGCCCGAAACCGCTTCATAACAGTCGAACAGGTCCTCGCGTTCACGGAAACAATACAGGAACACGGTCATGGCGCCGACGTCGAGCGCGTGCGTGCCGAGCCACATGAGATGATTGAGAATGCGTGTGATTTCATCGAACAGCACCCGGATGTACTGCGCGCGCAGCGGCGGCTCGATGCCGAGCAGCTTCTCGATGGCCAGCACGTAACCGTGCTCGTTGCACATCATGGACACGTAATCGAGGCGGTCCATGTAGCCGATGGACTGGTTGTAAGGTTTCGACTCGGCCAGTTTCTCCGTCGCGCGATGCAGCAGGCCGATATGCGGGTCGGCGCGCTGTATGACCTCGCCATCGAGTTCGAGCACCAGGCGCAACACGCCGTGCGCGGCGGGATGTTGCGGCCCAAAATTCATTGTGTAGTTTCTAATCTCTGCCACGTTACTCAACCTATTTGTATGCCGCTTATTAAGGCGTGTTCACAATGAATTTCAGTGGAGGCTAACATTCGCGCAGCGAATGTTAAGCGCGAAGCGCGGCCGACACTAAAGTTCATCGTGTAGTTTCTGATCTCAGCCACGATGTTCAGCCTTTTGTGTGTCGAGCCGTCCTGCGGGCGGCGCTAAAAGGCTAATTGCGAGTGGCTCCGCCATTCTTAGATCCCCTCTCCCCTTGCGGGAGAGGGTCAGGGTGAGGGGTAATATTATTTGTCGAGCGGGCTTCGCCCGCGTGTTTACTTGCGGTTCCCCGCACCGCGGGCGGGTTTCTTTCTCTTGTCCGGCCAAGAGAAAGAAACCAAAGAGAAGGCCGCCCGGTCGCATCGCCGCGCAAACTTCGCGCGGTTTCTTCGCTTCGCAGTCCTGCTTCGCTCGAAACCAGGGTGCGCCATCCCTGGCGCACCCGCTCGGCGGGACAACGGTCCACCGGACCGTTGTCTGTTTCCGCCTCGCCCTGCGCGCCTCACTGCGGCCGGGCGCTCGCCTAACTCGCCGGGCGCTGAACAACGCGCCTCGGGCTCGATCAGGAGTCTCGCGAAAACTCCCGGCCTGGCTCGGTGCTCGGCTCGCTCCGACGGGGAGTTGAGCAACCCACCTCAGGCTGGTGCACGGAGGTGTTTTTAACACCCCGTATGGCGCGCCCGAGCATCGCCAGCCTTTGGCCGGCAAGCCCGAAGGGACGCGGACCAGGAGGTTCGCGTCTTGCGCCCGCGACAGGGACGTCGCGTGGCGCAAGCTTGGGGGCCAAAGGCGCGAAGCGCAGGTTAAGCGCGACATCCGGGGGCGTGTTTCTTTGGTTACTTTGGCCCGCGCCATCCCTGGCGCGGGCCCTGCGGGCGCACTTCGTGCGCCCAATTTTGCTCCCAGCAAAATTGTCTTTGCACGAGCCAAGACAAATTCGACGGGATCGAATTTGTGCAGCCGTAAGCTGCCCGAAGGGCGCGGGCCAAGGAAGGCCCGCGCACAAGTAACCCGCCCGCGGTGCGGGGAACCGCAATCAGCGGTTGATCGCGGCCGCAGGCCGCTCGACATGTCATGACGAATATGAATCATGTGCATCAACCCTTGGCAAAACCTTCCTCGCGTATGACACGAGGGACCAGAACACGCGGTTCGATGGATACCGGCTGGTATACGACGCGCTGCTTTTCAGGGTCATAGCGCATCTCGACCTGGCCGATGAGCGGGAAATCCTTGCGGAATGGATGCCCCACGAAACCGTAATCGGTGAGAATGCGGCGCAGATCCGGGTGCCCCTCGAACACAATACCAAAGAGATCGAATGCTTCGCGCTCATACCAGGCGGCGGAATTCCAGATGCCGGTCACGGAAGCAATCAGCGGCATTTCATCATCCAGGTAGGTCCGCAGCCGGATTCTTCGGTTGCGCTTCAATGACAGCAGGTGATACACCACGGCTAACCGCGGTCCCGGTCGCTGCCCCGCCGGAGATTCCCGCCCGTAATCGAGATAATCCACGCCACATAAATCCATCAGCTGGACGAAGGCCAGCGCGGGATCGTCGCGCAATCTGTTGCAGACTGAAAGAATAGCGTCACGCCGCACTTCCAGCGTGAGCTGACCGGCCGATTCGCGCACACCCGTGATCGCCTCGCCGAACAATTCCCGGGCGTATGCGGCAAGATCCTGATTCGAATCAGTCATGGTCCGGGTTCTCTCGGGCGCTAGCGGGCGATGGTGTTGGTGCGGCGAATCTTGTTTTGCAGCTGGATGATGCCGTACAGCAAGGCCTCGGCCGTCGGCGGGCAGCCGGGCACGTAGACGTCGACAGGCACGATGCGGTCACAGCCGCGCACCACAGAATAGGAATAATGGTAATAGCCGCCACCGTTGGCACAGGAGCCCATGGAGATCACCCAGCGCGGCTCGGCCATCTGGTCATAAACCTTGCGCAGGGCTGGCGCCATCTTGTTCACCAGTGTCCCGGCCACGATCATGACATCCGACTGACGCGGACTGGCGCGGAAAACAACGCCAAAACGGTCCATGTCGTAGCGCGCCGCTGCCGCGTGCATCATCTCGACCGCGCAGCAGGCGAGCCCGAAGGTCATGGGCCACAGCGAACCCGTGCGCGCGGCGTTAATGAGCTTGTCCGCCTGCGTGGTTACCCAGCCTTTTTCGAGAACGCCTTCAATACCCACAGTGTCTCTCCAAAATACGGCTCACCTTCGCCGCCTCCGTGAGGCCGAACAGGACCAGCACGCCATGCCGTCGGCGGCCTGCCGCGACACGCAACGGTTGCATCCCCACGCTTCGCGTGGGGCCCCTGCGCCCTGCTCGCGCGGCTACTCCCACTCCAGCGCTCCCTTCTTCCACTCGTAGATGAATCCGACGACAAGAATACCCAGAAACACCATCATCGAGAGGAAGCCAAACAGGCCGACTTCCTGGAGCGCCACCGCCCACGGAAACAGGAATGCGATTTCAAGATCGAAAATGATAAAAAGGATGGCGACGAGGTAATAACGCACGTCGAACTTCATGCGGGTGTCTTCGAACGCCTCAAAACCGCATTCATAAGGCGAGAGTTTGGCGCTGTCCGGGCGGTTCGGGCCGAGCACCCGGCCGGCGAGAATGATGACACCGCCCATCACCAGAGCGACGCCGATAAAAATCAGGATGGGGAGATAAGCTTGCAGCATCCGGGCCCCGGGGATTCGCAGGCGGATTTCAATCCGCGCATGAGTGAATGTGCGAGCGAGTCTAGGCTTTCGCTGCAAAGGATGTCAAGCAAACAGCGGGGTTGCAAACCGATACCCTTCAAAGGGTTAAGACACTTTTAGGGGTATAAAAAACGCCTATTGATACAAGCGGTGTGCGCGTTTTTTACGTCACACGATTCACGCGTGATCAAACATAAATTAAATGGTGCCGAAGGTGGGACTCGAACCCACACGGCTTTCGCCACTACCACCTCAAGGTAGCGTGTATACCAATTTCACCACTTCGGCGCGCGCGAACAGATTCCAGCCACAGAGTACACAGAGAAATACTCGATCCAAACAGAAGATGCTGTTTTAACTCTGTGCCCTCGGTGATCTCTGTGACAGTAATAAAATATAACTACTTCGGTACCTCCGGCATTTTGGGCGCGGCGGGAACATCGCTGGGTGGCGCCGGTGTCTCGGTCTTCGCCGGCTGCTCGATGACCACGCTCTTCGTGACGCTCGTTGGCACCGTCTGTTGTGCAAACAACCAGGCCAACCCGAGATTGGAGAGGAAAAAGACCGTTCCCAGAATCGCCGTGGTGCGCGTCAGAAAATTGGCCGAGCCGCGACTGCCGAACAAGGTTTGCGAGGCGCCGCTGCCAAAAGACGCGCCGATGTCCGCGCCCTTACCCTGTTGCAACAGGATCAGGCCGATCAGTGCCACGGCCGATATGACATCAATGACTAATACTATGTCTCTCATCAATTAACTCCGATACACATGGATGTGCAAGTGTCGGTTGCTAACAGCTTCCTGCTTCTCGCGACACTTGTACATCCCTGTACATCGCGATAGGCCTGATGCCGTGAGCGACCTTTAGTCGGCGGCGCGACAAATCGTCAGAAACTCCTCTGCTTGCAGCGAGGCCCCGCCGATCAAACCCCCATCGATATCCGGCTGGGTCAGAAGTTCCCCGGCGTTGCCGCCCTTCATGCTGCCGCCATAAAGAATACGCGTGCTTTCCGCCACGGTTTTATCCCTGGCCGCCAATCGGCTGCGGATAAAACGGTGCACATCCTGCGCCTGCCGGGGTGTCGCCGTCTTGCCGGTACCGATGGCCCAGACGGGTTCATACGCGACCACGGCATTCCTGAAACTGCCGATGCCGTGCTTGCCCAACACGACATCAAGCTGACGCGCCACCACCGCCTCGGTCCGATTCACTTCCCGTTCCTGCAGGGTTTCGCCCACACATAATATAGGAATCAGTCCCACGGCCTGGGCCGCGCCGTACTTCTCCGCCACCATGGCGTCGTTCTCGCCATACAGCGTACGCCGCTCGGAATGCCCGACGATAACATAAGTGCAGCCGTAATCCCTGAGCATGGGGCCGGAGATCTCGCCGGTATACGCACCGGATTCATGCGCGGACAGATTCTGCCCGCCCCAGGCAACCGCGCTGCCAACCAGTTTCTCGGCTGCCAGGGGAATCAGAATATACGGGGGACACACAGCCACTTCCGCCTTGGACGCGGAACTCATGCCTTTCTTGATTCCGTCCAGGAGGGCCGCGGATTCCGTCCGCGAACCATTCATTTTCCAATTACCCGCCACCAGCGGCCGGCGCTTTGTCATCGGGCCCTCCCCGTATTCGTCTCAAATCTGCCGAAAAACGGGCGCGATGTTACCGATGCCGGCCCTAGAATGCAATTTTAAGATTATTTCACCGCAAAGGCGCAAAGCACGCAAAGAAATACAAGGGTGAAGAAGCTAACTAACTAAGGACGCTCTCTGGCGCGAAGCGCCATTTTGATTTTACTTTGCGCTCTTTGCGTCTTTGCGGTGAGAATCAAGCCGCTTCTTCCGCGGCACTTTTGACGGTATCGGCAAGATGCCGGGTCAGACGCTCGACCTGCGCGGCGTCGCGGCCCTCGACCATGACGCGCACCACGGGCTCGGTGCCCGAGGCGCGCAGCACCACGCGCCCATTGTCCGCCAGCTCGCTTTCGACTGCCTTGATGGCCTGCTGCACGCGCGGCGATTCCTTGACATCGAAACGCCGTGTCATGCGCACGTTGATCATGGTCTGCGGATATATCTCGAGTCCGTTCCTGAGATCGGCGAGGGTCTTGCCGGACCCGCGCATTGCCGCCAGCACTTGCAGCGCGGCGATGATGCCATCGCCCGTGGTAGCGCGATCGAGACAGATGATATGACCGGAGGTCTCGCCCCCCAATTCCCAGCCTTGTTCGTTGAGCATGTTCAGCACGTAACGGTCGCCGACCGCCGCGCGTTTGAAAGGAACGCCCATGGTAGCGCAGGCGTGTTCCAGCCCCAGATTGCTCATGAGCGTGCCTACCACCCCGCCCCGCAACCGCCCCGACTTCTTCCGGTCCGTGGCAATGATGTAGAGCAAGTGGTCGCCATCCACGATTTCACCTCGGCTGTCGACCATAATCACCCGGTCGCCGTCGCCGTCCAGCGCAAGCCCGAGATCGGCCTTGTGCGCCTGCACGGTCTTCTTGAGAAAAATAGGAAAGGTGGAGCCACACGTGCGGTTGATGTTAAAGCCGTCCGGTTCGTTGGCCACCGCGACCACCTCGGCGCCAAGCTCGCTGAAGACCAGCGGTGCGATGTGATAGGCCGCGCCGTTCGCGCAGTCCACGACAATCTTGAGCCCCTCAAGGCTCAGGCGGTGAGGGAAGGTGCTCTTGCAGAATTCGATGTAGCGCCCGCCGGCGTCTTCGTAGCGCCAGGCCTTGCCCAGCGCGGCGGGTCCGGCGGTCGTCAGCGGCTGTTGCATCATTTCCTCGATGGCAAGCTCGACGTCATCCGGCAGCTTGGTGCCCTCGGAGGAAAAGAACTTGATGCCATTGTCGTCGAAAGGATTATGCGAGGCGGAAATCACGATGCCGGCGCGGGCGCGCGCCGTGCGCGTCAGGTAGGCAATCGCGGGCGTCGGCATCGGCCCGAGCAGACGGATGTCCACACCGGCGGCCGAGAGCCCGGCTTCGAGCAACGACTCCAGCAGATAACCCGAGACGCGCGTATCCTTTCCGATGAGAATCACGGCGTGCTCGGTCGACCCCTGGCCGAGCACGCGACCCGCGGCCCAGCCGAGCTTGAGCACGGTTTCCGGCGTGATCGGCTCTTCGCCCACTTTCCCGCGGACGCCATCGGTGCCGAAATAGCTTCGCTTCTTGTTCATGCCGCCTGTTTGTTCCTTAGAACCCATAACAAAAAGAGAAATTGGACAGGACTCACAGGACTAACAAGATTTTTGTTTCACAAAATCCTTAATCCTGTAAATCCTGTCCATTCATTTTGTCAGAAACTCTTTAATATTCCGGATACACGGCCGACCACATGCGCAGCGCCTCGACCGTCGGACCGACATCATGCACCCGGACGATCCGGGCGCCATTCTGCACCGCCATGACGGCGAGCGCCACGCTCGCGTGCAGTCGCTGCTCCACCGGCAGACCCAGCGCCTTGCCAATCATGGATTTGCGTGACAACCCGACCAGCACCGGTGCACCCAGGATTTGCAGCTTCTTCAGGCCACGCAGTAATTCTATATTATGTTCCAGCGTCTTGCCGAAACCGAAGCCGGGATCAACGACAAGCCGTGACGCCGGAATACCCGCGTTCATGCAGGCGTCCAGCCGCTCCTTCAGAAAATCCCGAACCGCGCCCACCACATCGGCATATCGGGGGTCGTCTTGCATGGTATGCGGCTCACCCTGCATGTGCATGAGACATACCGGCACCTCTAGTTGCGTGGCGGTTTCCAGCGCCCCGGGCTCGCGCAGGGCCCGCACATCATTTATAAATCCCGCGCCTGCCTTGACCGCGGCGCGCATGACCTCAGGTTTGGAAGTGTCTATCGAAATGGGCAGGGGAATTTGTCTGTGAAGTGCTTCCACCACGGGAAGCACCCGGTCGATCTCCTCCGGCGCCGATACCGGCCGCGCGCCGGGACGGGTGGATTCGCCGCCGATATCGATAATATCGGCGCCTTCCTCCGCCATGCGCAACGCCTGGACGATCGCCTTTTCGGGGGGCAAAAAAACACCCCCGTCCGAGAAGGAGTCGGGGGTGACGTTCAGGATACCCATGACTGCGGGACGGGACAGATCCAGCTTTCGCCCACCGCAGTCAAGGAAAGTCATTATAAGATTTCTGAAACGCAGATGAACGCAGATAAATTAAGAATAAAAGCAAAGTCAGATGTTCCGATTTGCTGACATCTGCGTTTATCCGCGTTCCAAATTATTAATGTTCTCCGGCGGGAGAGTCGAGACGCGGCTTCACGGCCTTGCCGCTCGGTTTTTTGGGGCTGCCCTTCTCATCCTTGGGCGTACCGCTCGTGCCCGCCGGCGGACGCGGTTCCTTGCCCGTCATGATGGCCTCGATCTGGTCGGACTCGAGCGTCTCCCATTCGAGCAGGGCCTTCGTCATCTTCTCGACCTTGTCCCGGTTTTCCTCGATGATGGCGCGCGCCTTGGCGTACTGCTCATCGACGATGCGGCGGATTTCCTTGTCCACCAGTTCGGCCACGGCGTTACTCATGTTCTTGTGCGTCATCACGTCGCGCCCCAGGAACACCTCGCTCTGGTTGTCACCATAGACGCGCGTGCCGAGCACATCCGACATGCCCCAGCGCATGACCATGTTGCGCGCCAGATCGGTAGCGCGTTCGAAATCGTTGGCCGCGCCGGTGGTCATCTGGTGCATGAATATCTCTTCCGCGATACGCCCGCCCATCAGCACCGCAATGGTCGAAAGTAACGAGTCGCGGTCGTGGCTGTAGCGGTCTTCGGTCGGCAACTGCATGGTGACGCCAAGCGCGCGACCGCGCGGGATGATGGTCACCTTGTGCACCGGGTCGGTGTTGGGGAGTGATTTCGCCACTACTGTGTGGCCGGACTCGTGATAGGCCGTGTTCATGCGCTCCTTCTCCGGCATGACGATGGAACGGCGCTCGGCGCCCATCACTACCTTGTCCTTGGCCTTCTCGAAGTCCTGCATGTCCACGAGCCGCTTGTTGGCGCGCGCGGCAAACAGCGCGGCCTCGTTCACGAGGTTGGCGAGGTCCGCGCCGGAAAAACCGGGCGTGCCGCGGGCAATAATATTGGCATCCACGTCATCAGACACCGGCACCTTGCGCATGTGCACCTTGAGAATCTGCTCGCGTCCGCGGATGTCCGGCAGCGGCACGTACACCTGGCGGTCGAAACGGCCCGGGCGCAACAAGGCCGGGTCGAGCACGTCCGGACGGTTGGTCGCGGCAATGACGATAACGCCCTCGGTGCCTTCGAAACCGTCCATCTCGACAAGTAGCTGGTTCAGCGTCTGTTCGCGCTCGTCGTGACCGCCGCCCAGGCCGGCGCCGCGCTGGCGGCCGACGGCGTCAATTTCGTCGATAAAGATGATGCAGGGCGCGTGCTTCTTGGCCTGCTCGAACATGTCGCGCACGCGCGAGGCGCCGACACCGACGAACATCTCGACGAAGTCGGAACCGGAAATCGAAAAGAACGGCACTTTGGCCTCGCCGGCGATGGCCTTGGCAAGCAGCGTCTTGCCGGTGCCGGGCGCTCCGGTCATGAGCACGCCCTTGGGGATGCGCCCACCCAGCTTCTGGAATTTGGCGGGATCGCGCAGGAATTCCACCAGCTCGCCCACTTCTTCCTTGGCCTCTTCGACGCCCGCCACGTCGTCAAACGTGATCTTGTTCTGCTCTTCGGAAAGCATGCGCGCCTTGCTCTTGCCGAAACTCATGGCGCCACGGCCACCCAAGCCACCCTGCATCTGGCGCATGAAGAACACCCACACGCCTACCAGCAAAAGCAGCGGGAACCAGTTAATGAAGATGGTCAGCAGCAGCGACTGCTCTTCCTGCGGCTTGGCGTCGAATGCCACGCCGTGGTCGATCAGGTCGCCGATCATGCCCGGGTCGCCGGGAGAATAGGTCGTGAACGATTCGTTGCTCTTCAGCTTGCCGCTGACCTCGCGCCCCTGGATAGTGACGCGATCAACCTCCTTCTGCCTCACCTTCTGGATGAAGGTGGAGTATTCCATCGGACGCGTGGCCTGTTGGCGGCTGCCGAAATTGTTGAACACCGACATCAGCACAATCGCGATGACGAGCCACAACAGGAGATTCTTGGTGAGATTGTTCAAGTATTACCTCTTAAATTTTAAGACAAACGAAGTAGGACTACGTTTTTGCCTTATTTGCGGCACCGCCACGGCGCCAATCATTCAATACCTGCATTTTCCTATGATGTCCCCTGACAAACAACGCTTTTGCTCAGGCGCCCTAATAATAAGTCAAGACGAACGTAGTAGGGCTACTCATCTTATGTCAGGACGAACGCAGTAGGGCTACTCATCTTATGTCAAGACGAACGCAGTAGGGCTACCTAAATCCCCTGCCCACAAGATAAATTTCCTTGCTCTCCGCGCGCGACGCCGACGGTTTGCGCGTGACGAGCTTTTCGAAGCGGCGGCGCAATTGCGCGTAAAACTCGTTAAACCCTGCGCCCTGAAAGGTCTTGATCAGCAGCGAACCTCCCGGCTTCAGCGATTTGTCGGAAAAATCGAGCGCAAGTTCCGCCAGATTCATGCTGCGCGCCTGATCCACGGAGGCCACACCGCTCATATTGGGGGCCATGTCCGAGATTACAAGATCCACCGGTTTACCCTGGAGACGCTGCATTAACAAGTCTAGCACCGGCTGTTCCGTGAAATCGCCCTCGATGAATTCGACGCCGACAATCGGCTCCATCGGCAGGATGTCCAGCGCCAGCACCCGTCCGGTGTCACCCACGCGGCTTTTGACGTATTGGGACCAGCCCCCGGGCGCGGCGCCCAGATCGACCACCGTCATGCCCGGGCGCAGCAGGTGATCCCGGCGGTCGATTTCCTCGAGCTTGTAAGTCGCGCGCGAGCGGGCGCTGTCCTGACGCGCGCGCTTGACGTATTTGTCCTTGGCGTTACGCGCCAGCCAACGCTGGCTGCTTTTAGTGCGGGGCATGGGTCGTGAACCGTGAATCGTGAGTCGTAAACCGTAAGTCGTGACTGTGAACGTCCTGGTAACTTACGATTCACGTCTTACGATTAACGAATCACGTCTTTTCACACGTACCGGATATCGAGAATCTCGTAAGAGCGCACGCCGCCCGGCACCTGCACCTCCACCACATCGCCCAGTTCCTTGCCGATAAGCGCACGGGCGATCGGTGAACTAATGGAGATCATTCCCTTGGCGATGTCGGCCTCATGATCGCCGACAATCTGGTAAGTCACTTCCTGGTTCGACTGCTCATCCATGAGGTTAAGCGTGGCTCCGAACACCACCCGACCGTTGGCGTTGACCGTCTTGGGGTCAATGATCTGCGCGGTCGCGAGCTTGATGTCGAGCTCGGCGATGCGTCCTTCGACAAAACCCTGCTGCTCCTTGGCGGCGTGATACTCGGCGTTCTCCGAAAGGTCGCCATGCGAGCGCGCCTCGGCAATCGCCTGGATGATGCGTGGACGCTCCACGGTCTTCAGGCGGTGAAGTTCGACTTTCAGCTTCTCCGCCCCCGTGACGGTCATGGGCGTCTTTCTCATACACGCCACCTCCGATAGGTTCTAAACAGAATCATAACGCCCGTTGTCGGCGGCTTGCGCCAATTCGCCGGTCGCATCCCCGGAGGGGCCCCTGCTCCGCGGCTCATGTCGCTAGCTCCTTATGCAGATCCTGCAGCCGGCTGACACGCATGCGTCCCGCTGCACGGTGCGCCTCACAGGCAGCCTTCGCCGCCGCGAGCGTCGTGTAGTTAGTCACTTTATGCTGCAAAGCCTCGCGCCGGATGGCGTACGAATCGGCAAGACTCTGTTTATCAGAAACCGTATTGATGATGATGTCAATCTCGTCATTCATGATCATGTCGATGATATTCGGCCGCCCCTCGGACAGCTTGCTGACGGCGCGTGCCGTCACGCCGCCGGCCTCCAGCACCGCGGCGGTTCCACGGGTGGCCAGAATCTCGAATCCATGCTTGCTGAAGTAGCGCGCGACCTCGACTACCCCTTTCTGATCCGCATCGCGCACGCTGATGAAAACACGCCCGCTGTTCGGGATCGGGCTGCCCGCGGCAATCTGGGATTTGGTAAAGGCCTCGCCGAAGCTGCGGCCGACCCCCATGACCTCGCCGGTCGATTTCATCTCGGGGCCCAGGATCGTGTCCACGCCGGGGAACTTGATGAACGGGAACACCGCCTCCTTCACCGAGTAATAGGAAGGCACAATCTCCCCCGTTATGCCCTGCTTCTCAAGCGACTGTCCCGCCATGCACCGCGCCGCGATCTTGGCCAGCAGCCGCCCGGTGGCCTTGGAGACGAATGGCACGGTGCGCGAGGCACGCGGGTTCACCTCCAGCACGTAAATCTTGCCATTCTGAATGGCGTACTGCACGTTCATCAGGCCGACCACCTTGAGCGCCTTGGCCAGCTTGACGGTCTGGTTGCGCAATTCATCCTGGGTCTTCTTCGACAGGGAAAACGGCGGCAACGAACAGGCCGAATCGCCCGAATGCACGCCGGCTTCCTCGATATGCTCCATGATGCCGCCGATGATAACCTGCCTGCCATCGGACACGGCGTCGACGTCCACTTCGGTCGCGTCGCTCAAGAAGCGGTCCAGCAGCACCGGCGAATCCTCGGACACGCGCACTGCCACGCGCATGTAGGTCTCCAGGTCTTCGCGCGCATGCACGATCTCCATGGCGCGCCCGCCGAGCACATAGGACGGACGCACCACCAGCGGGTAGCCGATCTTGTCGGCCAGCTTCACCGCCTCCTGCGCGGTGCGCGCGGTGGCGTTCGGCGGCTGCAGCAATTTCAGTTTTTTTACCAGCTTCTGGAACCGCTCACGATCCTCAGCGACATCGATGGATTCCGGGCTCGTGCCGATAATCGGCGCGCCCGCCGCCTCGAGCCCGCGCGCGAGCTTGAGCGGCGTCTGCCCGCCATACTGCACGATCACGCCTTCGGGTTTTTCCAGACGAATGATTTCAAGCACGTCTTCCAGCGTCAGCGGCTCGAAGTACAGCCGGTCGGAGGTGTCATAGTCCGTGGACACGGTCTCGGGGTTGCAGTTGATCATGATGGTCTGGTAGCCGTCGTCGCGCAGCGCGAACGCGGCGTGCACGCAGCAGTAATCGAACTCGATGCCCTGGCCGATACGGTTCGGTCCGCCTCCCAGCACGATAATTTTTTTCTTTTTCTCGGGCGCGGCCTCGCACTCTTCTTCATAGGTGGAATACATGTAGGCCGTGGACGAGGCAAATTCAGCGGCGCAGGAATCGACGCGCTTGTAGACCGGGCGCACCTTGGCCGCATGCCGCCATTGGCGCGCCTTTTTTTCCGTCACGCCCATCAATTGCGCCAGGCGGCGATCGGAAAAACCCTGGCGCTTCCAGGCGCGCAGCAGATCGGTGGACGGTTTTTTCCTGCCATGCTTCGCGATGGTTTTCTCGGTTTCTACCAGATCGGCGATCTGCGCCAGGAACCAGGGATCGATGTGACAAAGGTCATAAATCTCTTGCTGGCTCATGCCAAAACGCAGGGCATCGGCAAGATGCCAGACGCGTTCCGGCCCCGGCACACGCAACGCGATCGACAGGTGCTTGCGCGTCTCGTCCTTGTCCACGGCGGGATCCAGCCGCGATTCGAGACCGTAGCTTCCGGTTTCGAGCGAACGCAGCGCCTTCTGAAACGATTCCTGGAAGGTGCGGCCGATCGCCATGGCCTCTCCCACCGATTTCATCTGGGTGGTGAGCGTGGGATCGGCCTTGGGGAATTTCTCGAAGGTAAAGCGCGGGATCTTGGTCACCACGTAGTCGATGGTAGGCTCGAAGGAGGCTGGCGTCTTGCCGCCGGTGATGTCGTTTTTCAACTCATCCAGCGTGTAGCCGACCGCGAGCTTGGCGGCGACCTTGGCAATCGGAAAACCCGTGGCCTTGGAGGCCAGCGCCGAGGAACGCGACACGCGCGGGTTCATCTCCACGATCACCATGCCCCCGTCCTGCGGGTTGATCGCGAACTGCACGTTCGAGCCACCGGTATCCACGCCGATCTCGCGCAGGCAGGCGATCGAGGCGTCGCGCATGAGCTGGTATTCCTTGTCGGTGAGCGTCTGCGCCGGCGCCACCGTGATCGAGTCGCCGGTGTGCACGCCCATGGGATCGAGATTTTCGATCGAACAGATGACGATGCAGTTGTCCTGGCGGTCGCGCACCACCTCCATCTCGAATTCCTTCCAGCCGATGATGGATTCCTCGATCAGCAATTCGCGCGTGGGCGAGGCATCCAGTCCGCGCTCGCAGAGGACCGTGAATTCATCCTTGTTATAGGCAATGCCCCCACCGGTGCCGCCCAGCGTAAAGGAAGGGCGGATGATGACGGGATAACCGATCGCGGCCTGCACCTGCAGCGCCTCTTCCATGCTGTGCGCGATCGCGCCGCGCGCGCACTTGAGGCCGATGTTTTCCATGGCCTTCTTGAACCGTTCGCGGTCCTCGGCCTTGTCGATCGCCTCGCGCGTGGCGCCGATCATCTCCACGCCGAATTTTTCCAATACGCCTTCGCGCGCCAGGTCAAGCGCCGTGTTGAGCGCCGTCTGGCCGCCCATGGTCGGAAGCAGCGCGTCCGGGCGTTCCTTCTCGATGATCTTGGCAATCGTGGGCCAGGTGATGGGCTCGATGTAGGTGGCGTCGGCCATCTCCGGATCGGTCATGATGGTGGCCGGATTGGAATTCACGAGAATGACGCGATAGCCCTCTTCCTTGATCGCCTTGCAGGCCTGCGCACCGGAATAGTCGAATTCGCAGCCCTGGCCGATGATGATCGGCCCCGCGCCAACGATCAGTATGCTTTTTATGTCAGTTCTTCTCGGCATGAAATATTTTTCAATGGATAGGATTAACAGGATTTACAGGATTTCCTAAAAAGATCGCCTTCGTTTTTCATTTTCGCATCCTGTTAATCCTGTAAATCCTGTCTATTTCTTTTCCATGAGTTGAATAAAGCGGTCGAACAACGGCGACACATCGTGCGGGCCGGGGCTGGCCTCGGGGTGCCCCTGGAAACAGAACGCCGTTTTGTCGGTGCGTTGCAATCCCTGCACCGTGCCATCGAACAGCGAACGGTGCGTCACGCGCAGATTGGACGGCAACCCCGCTTCGTCCACCGCAAACCCGTGGTTCTGGCTGCTGATCATGACGCGGCCCGTTTCGATCTCGATCACCGGGTGGTTCGCGCCGTGGTGGCCGAACTTCATCTTGACGGTGCGCGCGCCGGAAGCGAGGCCCAGGAGCTGGTGTCCCAGGCAGATGCCGAACACCGGCAGGCCCGTGTCCACGATCTTCCGAATCGCCTCGATGGCGTAGGCGCACGGCTCCGGATCGCCGGGACCGTTCGACAGAAATACGCCGTCCGGTTTCATCTTCAATACTTCTTCGGCCGGAGTCTGGGCCGGCACCACCGTGAGACGGCACCCGCGCGCGGCCAGCATGCGCAGGATGTTGCGCTTGACGCCATAGTCGTAGGCCACCACATGGAACCGGGTTTGCTCCTGCTTCGCATAACCCTTGCCCAACTGCCACAGGCCTTCGTCCCAGGCATAGGGCTTGCGGGTCGTCACCACCTTGGCGAGATCCATGCCTTTGAGTCCCGGGAAAGCACGCGCGGCCTTCAGCGCCTCTTTCTTGTCGGGCTTTGCGCCCTTCTCCACGGCCAGGATGCATCCATTCTGCGCGCCTTTCTCGCGCAACAGCCGTGTAAGACGCCGCGTGTCGATGCCGGCAATGCCGACCAGCATGTGACGACGCATGAATTCCGGCAACGACTCGGTCGCGCGGAAATTGCTGTGGGCCAGCGGCAGGTCGCGGATCACCAGGCCGGTGGCATAGACGCCGCCGGATTCCATGTCCTCGGGATTGGTACCGGTATTGCCGATGTGGGGATAGGTCAGCGTGACAATCTGGCGCGCGTAGGAAGGGTCGGTGAGGATTTCCTGGTAGCCGGTCATGGCGGTGTTGAAAACCACTTCGCCCACCGCCTGCCCCGGAACGCCGATGGACTCCCCGTAAAACAGGGAGCCATCTTCCAGCGCAAGCAGTGCGGACGGCATCGGCAAATACCTCAAGGCGCGCAGGCGCACAAAAACGGGAGAGGCCCCATGACTGATTCAGGTGCTTTTCTCCCGCCTTGAATGCCTAAAAATAGGGTGTTTCCGGCTGAAAACGAATATTACGTTACGGCTTTCTCAAAATCAACGCGCCTGCGCGGCACGCCTCCGCGCAGTGCAGCCGCGGCGCCATTGGCTAAACTGAGCGAATGGAGAGCGAATATCTCACTATCCTGATACATCTCGGGGCTGCCGTCCTCGCGGGCGGCCTGATCGGCCTGGAGCGCGCCTACCACGGCCGCCCCGCCGGCTTTCGCACCCACACACTGGTCTGCACGGCCTCGAGCCTGCTGATGTTGCTGACGGTTTACCAATGGCAGTTGCTGGTGAATGCCCCGCTGGAGACGGTGCGGGTGGACCCCACGCGCATGGCACAAGGCATCATGACCGGCATCGGTTTCCTCGGCGCCGGCGTGATCATGAAAGACGGTCTTACCGTGCGCGGCCTCACCACGGCGGCGTCCATCTGGATGACCGCCTCCATCGGCATCCTGCTCGGCATCGGCTTTTACTTTCCCGCGATTGTGGCGACCTTGCTCACGCTCGGTACCTTGTCGCTGTTCCGCTGGGTCGAGGCCATCATCCCCTCGCAGTATTACGCGCGCCTGCATGTGCGCTTCAAGAGTCAGGATTTGCTGCCCGAGCCCAAACTTCGCACCCTGATCACCGGGCACGGCTTTTCGGTGGCCAACCTGAGCTATCAATTATCAGATGAGGGAAAGGTTTTCGAATACCAGATGACGATCCGCACCGACAGCCGGGACAGCTACCGGCGCCTGGCCGAGACCCTCACCGGCAAGGAGCATGTGCTGGAGTTCTACATCTACCCGACCGGTGACTGAAACGCGCCCGGCCTACCTGACAAACTGCTTGCGGTAATTGACCACCTTATATAAGTATTGCCGCGTCTCTTGGTACGGGAGGTTAGAGCGCAATTTCTGGTACACCGCGGAAGGCGAAAGGCGGTTGATCGCGTTGACCGCGGTCACCTTGTCCCTGGAAAACGTCCGCAACACGTTGCCGGGACCGGTGTTGTATGCCGAAATCACACAATATTCGCGTGACACTGAATTGGCCACCGGCTCCAGCTGGCTGTAGGTAAGCACGTTGAGATAGGCCGTTCCCAGCTCGATGTTGTTCCCGGCATCGAAAAGGTATTGCTTGGACGGGGTCTCGTCCTGCCCCTTCGCGCGGCGATAGGCCTCCCTCCCCCCGCTGCCGGGAACGAGCTGCATCAACCCGTAAGCCGGCGCGGAACTGACGGCAAACGGATTGAAATTACTTTCGGTGCGGATAACGGCATACACGAGGCTCGGGCTGACCTTGTATTGCGCGGCGAATTTCGCCACCAGATGGCTGTATTTTTCGGCCTGCCTGTTCTCGAAATTGGGCACCATCGGGAATTTCACGAACAGCGCTTTCTTTTTGCCGTTATCCAGTTCAACCTCGCGCGTAGTGGCTTGGGTCTTCAGCAGGTGGCCCGCAAAACCCTCGGCCTCAACCGGTGATGCAATGGGCTTTTTATTCTGGTCAACAACCAAACCAAGCAGATATGGCTCTTTTTCGCTGGTCAAGGTAATGGCGCTGTCGGAAAAAAGGTCCACGGCGCGCGGGTCGTTGGGCGTGAGCAGCGTGGTGACGATGGCGTTTTTCAGGCTGGTGTTCGGATCCTTGTCATCGACGGTTTCCACCGTCACCTCGCCCTTGTCGAAGTCCACCACCGCGCGGCTCATGTAATTCTGCGTGTACTTTATATATTGCACGCGCGAGGGCAGCTTTACTTCCTTCTTGCCCCATGTCTTGCTGACCCGGCCGGTCAACAAGGTCACCAAGTTATTGTAATCGCGCTGGATGGT
>Ga0209542_10005365_pt1 | contig 25619 bp, 25 predicted proteins | sample RifCSPhighO2_01_FD_184028 | JGI IMG/M metagenome (GOLD analysis project Ga0209542, IMG submission 184028) | Soil microbial communities from Rifle, Colorado - Rifle CSP2_plank highO2_0.1 (SPAdes) (version 2) | ecosystem: Environmental > Terrestrial > Deep subsurface > Rock core/Sediment ...
CAATTTTGTCTTACAAAGGCGAGGGGCAGCATTTTGGTATTGGTGAGGTTGCTTTTAATCAATTACAAACCAAATGGTTATTTTTGGATAGTTTGGGTGGGCATTATGACTTGTTGAAGAAATCTGTTGATTGGGCCGTTGCCAACAATGTTAAAATAGCTACCGATCCAGGCAATAAAGAACTAGATCATGGACTAGAAGGGTTAAAACCATTATTAAGTAAAGCATCTATTGTTCATATGAATCAAGAAGAAGCAGCCAAATTAACCGGCATAGATTACACAAAAGAAGAAGAAATATTTAAATTTATGGATCAAGTTGTTGATGGTGTATTTATAATGTCCAAAGGTCCCAATGGTGTAGCAGTATCAGATGGTAAAAATATTTACAGAGCCGAAGTTCCTGATTCTCCGGTCGTGGAAAGGACTGGTGCTGGGGATGCTTTTATGTCTGGGTTTACCACCGAATATATCCGTTCAGGTGATATTTCAAAAGCCATACAATTTGCGACAGCCAATGCATCATCAGTTGTTACTCAGTATGGAGGCAAGGCTGGAATTTTAAAAAAGAGCGACTGGGGACCGTGGCCTTTGGTGGAGGTAAAGATAGATTAAAATGTTAGAGCCATACAAAAAACTTGCATCAATTTTAAGAACCACTCCGGAGGTTCTTTATGAATTGGACAGTAAGATGAGTAAAATTACGGGACAGGATGGGGTTATGGAGGCTATTGCAAATCAAAATGATATTTTGGTTTCAAAGGTTTTGGCAGAGCTGTCTTTGAGCAGAAATTCTTCGGCAGAAGAAGTTTACGTGGCACTGGCTAATCATTTGACCGATTTGGACCGGAACTTGTATGAGTTGCTGGATAAACCAGACCTTTCAAAGATGTCCCTTAATTGCGGGAAGCTTTGTGAAACGGCTTTCAAACTATTTTCTCCACCCAAGGGGATGTTTATTAAAAAGGAAAAAGTTACCGAGCTTTTGGATAAACATAAACCTGATAACCTTCTTGGTCATTTCGGATATTCAAGCGTGAAAGAGCTTTTAGATAAGGAGGGATTTGCATCCGTAGTTAGTGCTCTAAGGTTTACACAAAGCAAAGAGTGGATGCATAAGTTTTTTGATGTTGCCTACAATGAGTTGAGGCCAGATGATTTTGAGGAAAGAGAAGTGGAACTGAAAGTGCTGGAAACTAAGTGGCTTGAGGTAGCCGAGAAGTTTCTTGAGAAAAAATATCACAACATCAGCCACCTGAAAGAGTACGGGGTGATATTTATAATACCTCTTCCCATAGACACACCCGGTGAAACAATAAGGATGTTTACCCTCATAATGCACTACTTGCACGAAGTGCCGTTTTATTCTGATTTAACCCGAAAATACATGAGTGACCATGACTTTATAGATAAATTTAAATCTTTATTGAGGGGTGACGTTTCGGATAAAAGAATTGGAAAAGAGAAACCTGTTTGGCGTGTAGTTCAGACATATTTAGCCAAAGATAATGAGCAGGATTTTAGATTGTTTGAACCACATGTGAATCCAGAAGCGGAGCACTGGCTTAAAGTGTCCGAAGATATGGAGAGGTTGGCGAGAATGTTGCCAAGTCACGGTAAGGTTGGACTAGGATTTTGGACAGGATTAGATTGTGCGGGGGACTTTTTTAAAGATCAAAACGGACAAGAACAACTGGTTAGTTTTGACTTAACTGATTTAATCATGTCTTTGGTCAAAAAAGGTCAGATTAAATACCTCTATCATCAACAGGAGGCCCTTTGGAACAAAATATTTTCTGAATATCAGGGAAGAGAAAGAATGAATGAGTTGGTGGAGGAGAATATAATAAGCGGATTCATTGAGCTCTAATGGAAAACTTAAATTATTACTTAAAACAGGCAAGAGACGGGCACTATGCCATAGGGCATTTTAATTTTGCCACAGAAGATGTTTTGCGCGGGATAGTTGAAGCGTCGCGTGAAGCCGGAGCGCCGGCCATAATGGTTGGTACTTCCGAGGGGGAGGCCAATTTTGTCGGAATAAAAGAGGCAGTTGCTTTAGTCGGAGCCATAAGAGAGGACTTTAATTATCCGATATTTTTAAATGCCGACCATTATAAAAGTTTTGAAAAATGCAAAGAGGCCGTTGACGCAGGGTATGACTCCGTAATTATTGATGCGTCAAAAATGAGCAACGAAGAAAATATTACTTTAACAAAACAGGTGGTAGACTATTGTCGCTCGGTTAACCCAAATATTTCCGTTGAGGGAGAACTTGGCTATTTGAGAGGATCTTCAGAAGTTCAGACAAAAATTGAAATAAGTTCTGCTGATTATTCCAAACCAGAAGAAGTTGTAGATTTTGTTTCACGAACGGGAGTGGATCGGATGGCAATAGTTTTTGGCAATATTCACGGCATAGTTACCGAACAAGAAGAAAAACTGGACATAGAGCATTTTTCAAAAATCGTTTCTGTGCTGGAAACAAAGGGCACCTTTTTGGCTGCAAAGGTGCCCTTTGTTTCCTTAGTACTCCACGGCGCCTCCGGACTTAAAGACGAAGATATTTCTGCTTCTATCAGGGCGGGAATAACCAATGTCCATTTTAATACTGAATTGAGGGTTGCTTACCGCAATGAGATAGACAAGCAATTTCATGACCATCCGAATGAAACCACACCCTACAAATATCTCGGCCCTGCAGTAGACGAAGTCAAAAGACTTGTGGCTGCCAAAATTTACCTCTTCATGGGAAAATAGTCGCCTCATTTTACCTGAATAGTTCACACCCCCCCGTCGGTTGTTCTATAAACAGATGGCGACCGGAAAGAGAGAGTCAAGTTTACTTGAAATAAAATACTGAGCCGTACTAATCTTTTCTGACCTTGACAGATTAAGATTAGCATGATATTGTGTTATTACTTCATAACAGAATGAATCTTTTGGAGGTGTACCTTGTACAACTACGGGGTTATCCGTTTAGATAACGGAAAAGAAACTCAGAAACACAACGAAAAACTATTGGGGCCGAATACCCTTGGGATTGAAGTAACCCGAAAAGATTTTGCAGTAAAATGTGGTTTGGGGAACATAGACCCCCAACACGATGGTTCGGGCTCAGATTCGTCAGCAATCATTGATTCTCTTTCTTTCCCTTTGCCGTTAACGGGATCAATATTGGTAACTATTCGTCCGGACGCTGATGCGTTTGGGGCGATGGCGGTATTGACAGCAAGATTTGAAGGTAAGGAGAGACTTTTACGTCATGATTTAGTGGAGATGATTCACTTAATTGATTGTGTTGGTCCAGCTAAAGCCTCACAATTAAATCCCAAGATACAGGAATATAGACCAGAGGGTTACGCTATTCAACAGATTAGTAGGGGTGGCCCGTCTTGGATCAATACCAAGGAACAAGTAAATGCAATCGCACGGATTCTTACCGGTTCCATGTCGAGGAATCAAGTTGAAGAAATTGCATCAACAAGAAAGGTAAACAATGCTGAAGAGCTCAAATTTACCGTAATCATACCCGACAAAGTGATGCTTATAGAGACGAGGGGTCAATATGGATTTGCAAGGCAATATGGAAGTACCAGGTTTCCGGTTACCGTTGTGTGTGATTATGAATATGTGATGCCAGGAGTAGAGGGTTATACACCCCATAAACGCTGGTGCATTATTAGAAATTATTCCAACATCATTGACATTGAAGATGTAAAGTTTCGGCTGAACAAAGTCGAAAAGAATGGTTCAACTTGGGGTGGGCCCAAGAATCTTGTATCGTCGCCACAAGGCAATGAATCGGCGATTAGTGATAGCGAAGTGATTGCTATTATTCGAGAATGTGCAAAAAACTAGAATGGAGTAGGGGGACGTTTGTCCCCTTTTGTTTTATAAGTTTTTTGCAATAAGTCTTGTTTTTTTGTTTGTAATCATAAGAGAAGCCTCCCCGCTTTTCTCACAATCTGTATGATTGGTAACTGTTTCAGGAACTCGGACGCTATTATCTAATGTTTGGAAGTTGAACTTCCAAACATACCTACTCAAGAATTAAATCTTGAATTTCTTCTAATTCCATCGTTGCCATAAAGTCATTAGTATATTTTTTGAAATTTTTTAATCCCCCAGCTACCTCTAAAAGATACTCTCTTTGTGTTATCAAGGGGAAGTTCTTGTTACCGATATAATCTAAGTAGCTTGACCATCGATAACTTTCTAAAAAATCCATAGCTTTATTAAAATTATTTAATTTCTTTTTGCGCCATTCAGGGGCTATCAAATCAAGAGGGTTAAGATGAATATAGAGGGGCATATACCTAAAGTGTTTTTCTGTGCTGATTAAAACCGCCTTAAAGCGTCCTTGAAATAAAGATCCGACCCTTTCATTCTTTTGGTTAAAATAATTCGTGTAACCAGTTCCTAACTTTTGCATAAACTTCACAACCCCATTATCGACCAATTGCCTGACTAATAAATGATAATGATTTGGCATTAAACAAAAAGCAAGTATTTCTATCAACGGTTTACTTGATTTATCAATGTTTAGAAGTTGAACTTCTAAACATTGAGGCGTGATTGCTTTTGGATTTCTGATTAAGTATCTTATATTAGATGGCAGTGTCGGTTTTATGTCATTGAATTCCACGAGATTATTTATAAAGCGAAAATAGTTTTGGTCATTTAAAAATACGTCTCGTTTTTCAACGCCCCTGTTATAAACATGGTAAACTTCATTGTTAACAAATTCTGGCTTTTTCATTAGTTTAATAGTTACCACATTATGTTTGGAAGTTCAACTTCCAAACAGCCTAATAGGGGGTTGATTTTAAATAAAAATTGAAGTAAGATAACTAAGCTAAATACTATGGCTATTAAACAGCAAAAAATTGAATTGAATGCCTCCAAGAGGGAAGTTGTCGGAGGGGGACTAACTGCTTTGAGGAAATCCGGACTTATACCGGCTGTTTTGTATGGCAAAAATCAGGAATCTATTCCTCTTCAAGTTTCAATCAAGGATTTTAAGAAGGCATTTGAATTAGCCGGAGAATCAACCCTTATTTTTATAAATGTAGATGGTCAGGTCTATCCGACCATTATTCATGACATGAGCAAAGACGTAATAAGCGACAGTATTCTCCACGTGGATTTTTACAAAGTCCGTTTGGACGAAAAGATCAAAGCCAAGGTTATTGTTGTCTTTCAAGGGGAATCACCTGCGGTCAAGGATCTAGGCGGTATATTTGTAAGAAATATTAATGAACTGGAAATAGAGGCCTTGCCACAAGACCTACCTCACGAAATAGTCGTAGACATATCGTCTTTAAATAATATGGGAGACCAGATTTTGGTTAAGAACTTGAAACTGGGAAGCAATCTCAAGGTAATGGCAGAAGATGAAGAAATAATAGCCACAGTTCAGGAACCAATGTCTGAAGCAGAGCTTGAAAAGGCACTAGAAGCGCCAACCACAACCGTGGAAGATGTTGAAGTTATTAAGAAAGAGAAAGAGGAGGAAGTTCCCGAAGAGGGTGCCGAGGCAACCCCTGAGCATAGCGAAGGGAGCAATCGTCGTATGGCGGATGTCTCAAAAGAGTTTCCTGAAAAGAAAGAAGACAAATAAAGCAATCCAGAAAACAACAAAGAGGGTTGACTCATTTTCTCCTAACCACTTTTTCAACTTACCGCCCCAGCCTGGATTGGGCTTAAAGATGGGGCTTTTTAAATCCAAATGTTCCATGGGAATTTATTAAAGACTGCCCAGTGCCTCCACTAAGGGGTCTAAATTTCCGCTTAATATTTTATCTATATTTCCCCAGCTTTTCTTTATGCGGTGATCGGTAATTCTGTCTTGGGGGAAGTTGTAGGTTCTTATTTTCTCGGACCTGTCTCCGGTGCCGATTTGTTTTCGGCGCTCCTCAGTAACATTGCCCGTTTCCTCAAGCCTTTTTATTTCTAAAAGTTTTGCCCTTAAGATATCCATTGCTTTATCACGATTTCTTTGCTGATTTCTTTCCTGTCTTGAGGAGACAACTATTCCCGAAGGTTTATGTAATATTCTGACGGCAGTTTCAACTTTGTTTACATTCTGGCCACCCGGTCCGCCGGCCCTGGAAAAGGTAACTTCAAGCTCGTCGGGGCGGATTTGAAATTCATTCTCACTTGCTTTGGCAAGTACTGCCACCGTTGCGGTAGACGTGTGAACCCTGCCACCTTTTTCGGTTTTGGGAACCCTTTGGACCCTATGAACTCCAGACTCGTTTTTTATCTTTGCAAAAGCTCCTTCTCCTTTTAATTCAAAAACAACCGACTTGAAACCACCGATACTTGTCTCGTTTGAATCTATAATGTCAAAACCCCAGCCTTTTATGGCGGCGTATTTTTTATACATATTGAAGAGAGTAGAAGCAAAAAGACCGGCTTCATCGCCACCGGCACCGGCTCTTATTTCAACGATGGCCTCATTATTAGGATTGCGGGGCTTTTGCTGGTTTTGATAGGGGACGTAGTTCACTTTGAAATAAAATAAACGAGGGGTGGCCCGAGTGGGGATCCCGGTCGCGTGGAGGTCTAGCAAGACCGAACCCGTCCGGGGTGATGGGGGGGGCAGGCCCCCGAGTTGTTATTTAACTTTTTTCTTGGGAGAGACCGTCATGCGACGATTGCTCCTCTCACTTTGCTTGAAGGTTACTTTCAAGGCTGTCTTTTCAAGACGCTTTTTGAACTTTTCAACCCGACCTCGAGTATCAAGTATCTTTTCTGTGCCAGTATAAAAAGGATGGCAGGCAAAACAAATGCCAGTGTTAACCTCTGGCATCGTAGAGCCGGTAGTCCAAGTGTTGCCGCAGGCACACTTCACTTTGGCATTGGGATAATAGGTTGGATGTATATCTTGTTTCATGTGTATGGATATTCTATTACAAAACCTTGATAAAGTCAAAAATAAGAACAGTTCACATAACCTCTATGCATGACTGCGGGGTGCACCTTTTAAAAATATTTGCTAAATTTTAAAAAGGCACACACCCTCCGCCAGTTGTTCTGGTAGTTAGATAATAGTTGGCAATAAATGGTCAAACTCGACTGAAATAAGATATTAGGACATACACCATGTTTAAAGAAATAAAGAGCCTACTGAAGTTATCACTGGGCATGATTTCTACCGTAATAGAAGATTTGAAAAATGAGAACAAAGGTAAGAACAGAACCAGGAGTTTGAGAAATAACTAGAAAGTAATCTGGCTTTGTCCATCCATATATTCCCCAAAGCGTGTAAGCACAGCACGCTGAATAGATGAGGAACGGTGCTAATCCTTCACAACTTTTTCTTTGGTAATTTTTGTAAATCTGCTGTGGTAAACCAACCATGGCTATTGTGAGTGATGCTATCACTGCAAGCGTTCCAATAATCGACATTCCTCACCCCCACTTGTATTGTACAATACAAATTGTCATCTGTAAATACATGCTGTGTAAGAAGCTCCGCTTTTCCACTTTTATCACATCCTGCACGATTGGTAACTATTTCAGGAACTCTGACGCAATTTCTCTGGGTACCGAGTCAGATACTTTATTTTAGGGAAGCTTGAACCTCTATTGCCAATTGTCGTTTATCTACCAATCAACCAACAGAGGCAGACACTTTTTAAAAATTAGCAAACTTTTTAAAAAGTGTCTGCCTCTGTATGCATAGAGGTTGTGTGAGCTATTATGACTGGGAGCTTGATTTTATAACTAAATTTTGGTAATATTGTTCTCATGCAAGAAATACAAACACAAGTGTCATACGAGGACATGTTAAAGGCAGGTATGCATTTTGGCAGGAAAAAGACAGTATATAATCCCTTGATGTCTAGATATGTTTTTACCGTTCGTGACGGGATATGTATTATTGACCTTTTAAAAACTCAGGTTCAGCTTAAAAACAGCATTGAATTTCTTAAATCAACTCTGGCAAAAAATGGAATTGTTTTGTTTGTAGCTTTAACCAAGCAGTCCGTTGATTCCACCAAAGAGTTGGCTGAAGCTTTGAATATGCCATACGTTTTGGATAGATGGTTGGGTGGAACTCTTAGTAATTATAAAGTCATCAGTTCAAGAGTTAAGAAGCTTGAAGAGCTTGAAAAAGCGACTAAGTCAGGAGAATTGGACAAATATACAAAAAAAGAAAGAATGATGTTTAATAAAGAACTTCAAAAAATGTCCGTTCATTTTGAGGGCTTAAAAAAATTAACCCGTTTACCGGATGCGGTTTTTGTCTCCTCTCTCAAAGAAAGTGCTTTGCCGATTAGAGAAGCCAAAAAAATAGATATTAAAACTTTAGGCATAGCTAATACCGATTCTAATCCGGACGACATGGACTATGTAATTCCGGCCAATGATCGCTCCAAAAGATCAGTGGATTTGATTATGGAAATAATCAAAAATGAGCTGGTCAATAATAAATAGCGACAACCCTTTGAGTGGGAGCTCGTTTTGATAAATGAATAAGTCAACTAATGTAGAAAAAGTAAAACACTTGAGAGAAAGCACCGGGCTTTCTTTTGGTGAGATAAAAAAGGCCCTTGATGAGGCTGGAGGGGATGAAACAAAAGCTGTCGAGATATTAAAAGCTCAGGGGGTTAAGATGGCTGAAAAAAAGTCCTCCCGCACCGTTAGTGAAGGAGTGGTTGCCTCTTATGTTCACTCAACAAAAAAAATTGGTTCAATGGTAGAAGTGCTTTGTGAAACTGATTTTGTAGCAAGAAATGCCGATTTTCAAGAGTTAGCCAAAGACATTGCCATGCACATTGTTGCCATGAGGCCGGGAAGCGTGGAAGATCTTTTGGGTCAACCTTATGTCAAGAATCAGGACATGACGATAAAAGAGTTTATCAACAGTCATGTGGCTAAACTGGGAGAGAACATTCAGGTGGGTCGGTTTGAAATATTTCAAATTTAAAATATGTTTATTTTAATTCCTCTCATGTTGATATTGGTTTCTGTTGTGGGAATTTCAATTATTATTTTCCGCAAGATACCGTATTTAAACAAACTTACTCCCGAAACCCACCTTTCTGTCCGGACGGGTGTAATCGGTGATTTTTTGACAGACCTACTACCTGAATTTTCAGAAGGTTTTAAGGGTTTAAAACTAAAAGAGTATAGGGATTTGTGGCTCATAGAACTTGAAAAGTTTCTTAGAAAACTGAGAGTTGTTTCGTTGAAAATGGACAGAATCTCCGATTCATGGATAAAAAAAATAAGAAGCGGGAGCGCTTTCAGGGTGACAACTCCTACTACTACGGATAAGGTTGAAGAGGTTGAGCCTATAATTTCCAAAGAACAAACCGTTCCTAAAATAACCATGGAGGACATGAAAAGAGAAGAGCAGGGAATGATAATAGAAATAGCTAAAAATCCCAAAGACCCAAGGTTATATGAGGTGCTTGGTGATCTTTATGTAAAGATGAACAACTTTTCTGATGCCAAAGAATCGTTTGAAGCGGCGATAGAGTTAAGTCCTCACAATGAAGAGTTGCAAAAAAAATATTCTCAGGTAGTGGAAAAAATGAACCATCCAAATCTTCAAAATTAGAATTCCACAATCTCTCTTTTCGTGATAAAATAAGTATATGTTGCCGGGGTAGCTCAATGGTAGAGCAGGGCATTTGTAATGCTCAGGTTGGAGGTTCAAGTCCTCTCCCCGGCTCTATGCGTCACAGTTTTTACGATTTGATTGACTACAAAAGAGGACAATCAAAAATTGTCAAAGATACTTGGCAAAAAGGTTCTCATAATCATCTTTTAACCAAGATAGAGGAGAGAAGGTGTAAAAGGGTGGGTTGTAATAATGTTTTTAATGTAAAATATTATGATCCTAAACAGTTTTGTTCGCAAAGTTGTTCTGCGTCAAATAATAACCATGTTCGTGGCTCAAGAAGTTTAGAAACGAGGTTAAAAATTTCGGCATCTATAAAAAGAAGCCCCTATCACTATACTGCAAAAGGTAAAATAATTGTTCCGAGGTTAATCAAGAATTGCTTAAATTGCAGTAAGGAATCCACTACTCCTCGTCATCAAAATCATAAATATTGTAGTGTGGCTTGTTCGATAAATGACATTGGCAGTAGGCCCACATCTCCTAAGGCAGCAAGAGCAAAAGCTGGTATTAGGCCTGACATTGATTCTGATTTATATTTCTTTAGTAGGTGGGAAGCAAATTTTGCCAGGATTATGAATCTACTGAAAATTGAATGGATATTCCAACCCGAAACTTTTGACTTAAAATTTAAGAAATATACGCCAGATTTCTATCTTCCCCAATATGATGTATATATAGAAATAAAGAATTTTTTATACGACTATTCCTTAAAAAGAGATAAGGGTTTTAGAAAATTATATCCCAAAGAAAAATTGATATTGATTTTAAAACCGGACTATCTTAAATTGCAATATGATTTTTCTGAATATATTAAAAATTGGGAATTTAGTTAAGGCTGTGCTATAATAAATTGACAAATAATGGGGGTGTGGTGGAGTGGTCAATCACAACAGACTGTCTTTAAAAGCAGCTTTTTGCCGAGAGGCAGATTGAAACTCTCTGGGATAACGGTGAAGTCCTCGATTTGTTCAGGATAATACCGTGGGAACTTGTCTTCAGCAAGATGAGAGCGCCGTAGAGACTAGATACCAGAGCATCCAAAATGTAGATGAAGATATAGTCCATGCCAGTACGAAAGTATTGGATAAATGAAATCTGTCGGCCGTGTGCCTTCGCAGGTTCGAATCCTGCCGCCCCCACAAATTAGTTCTTTACATGCCGTTGTAGCTCAGTGGTAGAGCAACTCCATGGTAAAATATCTTGCCCACTATAATAGAAATGTTATAATGAATCCCGAATAACGGTTAAAGGCCCAACACGGGTTCAGACCGTGGCCCATAGTGGACCCGAACGACTGACAAGGGGAGCTACGTCCAATAGGATATGCTCAAGATACAGTCTAATCCTTTGATAGGTGTAGTAGGAGAAACAAAGGTGTAAATGAAGGAGTAGGTCGTCGGTTCAATCCCGACCAACGGCTCCAGTTTTGGTAAAAATATGCATAAATGCATATTTTTTGTGCGACCGCTATATTATATAATATTTCTCCAAAAAGGCAAATGGGTGGCTTTTTTTTGGGTTTGGTGGTAGAATAGCTTAAATTTATGCCACAAGATAATTTACTTAGAATGAAGTGTACTATTTGCAAGCAAGCCAACTACTACACTTCAAAAAATAAAAAACTGGTTGAAAGAAAGCTGGAATATAAGAAGTTTTGCAAATGGTGTAAAAAACATACTCCACACAAAGAGGCCCGAATGACCGGGTAATGTTATCGACCTTATATTCGTTTTTAGAACTGCTATAATAGTACCATGTAAGCTAACATGGCAGTTCAGATGAAACGAAAAATAGAGGAAAAATTAAGAGCTATAGAGCTAAGAGAAAAAGGATACTCTCTCAAAGAGATTGTTGACGTAATTGGCGTAGCAAAAAGTAGTGTTTCGGGATGGGTAAGGAATGTTCCGCTTGACTCACTAGCTCGAAAGCGTCTTTTGACAAAGATTAAAAAGGACCAACTCATTGGCGCAGAAGTTAGAAGAAAGGCCACGAAAGACAATTTTCAAGCCCATTATAAAAAAGCAGAAGAAGATTTTAATAGCCAGGTTCTTAATAAGCAGATGGCTCGCATATTATGCTCTCTTATTTATTGGTGTGAAGGTGACAAAAATTCATCTAATGGAGTGCGTTTTACTAATTCAGATCCGCTATTAATTAAAACATTTCTAACTCTTTTAAGAGAAAACTTTGATATAGATGAAGACAAATTTCGTATTGGTCTCCATTTGCATGAGTACCATAATCCAAAAACACAATTGGCTTTTTGGTCAAAGGTTTCAGATATAAAATATGGTCAGTTTATTAGGCCGTATTTAAAACCGCATACCGGAAAGCGTATTAAGAAAGATTATCCAGGCTGTGCTAATATTTACTATTATAGCAACGATATGGCAAGACAATTATTGGCAACAGCAAAAGTTTTTTGAATAAAATGGGAGCTTAGTTAAGTGGTATAACAGCTGTCTCCAAAACAGCGGTCGAGGGTTCGATTCCTTCAGCTCCCGCATTGACAACCTTGTCATATCCATTTCTTTTGTTATCATGGTGGCAGTTGCTTTTACAACTCAAAGAGGATCTGAATGGAAATTCAAAAAGGCGCTAAGATTGGCTTAATTTCCAGAATTGATTTTGGCTCAAAAGGATTCCGTCAGTCTGTTATTAATGCCGGGTGTGAGTATTTCCGAAAAGAGGGAGTCCACTTTATTTCTTTGGCTGGTGGCCTGATTGACGAAAGATCTATTTCAAGGGACATGAAGGCATACGTTAAGGAACACGTAGAAACCGAAAAAGATAAGGTCAAGGAACAGAACCTTAAAATTAAAGCTAAAAACAAGAAAGCAAAGAAACAGGCAGCTCTTCTGCCGATATTGATAGGCGAACAACTCGTAACCAGAAAGTCGGTCCTCGAGGAGGAATTTTTAAGAGAAGTTGCCAAGCAACTGGCCAAAATTCTACCTGTTATGGGCGTGGATTGGTTTATAACCACAAGTCCTGCTTTTGACGGAGAAATTGGCGAAAGGGTCGCTCATCTTTTATCTGAAGAGCGTTCTGACGTTAGGGTTTGGAACGTGGGCGGCGATAGGTTTCCTGTTAAATATGTCAACAAGCTTCTTTGGATCCTGACCCCGGTAAAAGCGGTTTGGATGAGAGGTGATTATTATTCAACCGCTATTGAAAGAGTAATTAAGGATAAAATCAAACAGACATCGCAAGGCTCTCCTGATATTTATGTGGTCGGAGGGTTTGGGTCTAGCATCAATAAACCAAAGGGCGAGTTAAAGTATCAATATTGTGCCATTCCTGTATGTCATCGTCTTGAAGGTATCAGGGTTAGTGAAAACCAAATTGGCGTAAGCGTTCTTGAATTTCCGGCTGACGGAAGTCAGCATTTATTCAGGACATATAGTCTCAAGGACATGGTGAACAAAGAGTTAAGCTTCATTGTTCCTCCAGAAGGTGCCTCGGTTATTCAAAAGAAAATGATTGAGATCATTAAAGCAAAAGGCTGGTCTACTCGAGGAATTTTGTCCGGTGAAATCGGTATTTCGGCTGAGGAAACCCAAAAGGCCATTCAGAGTTTGATGGAAAAGAAGACTTTCCGGCGAAACGGTGAAAACTGGCCCGGAATTGTTTATGAAGAAAAAAGTGAGAAGTTTTATTTTAATTTGGACTATGTCCAGAGGTTTCTTAAGTATGCTTTTCCGAGTGGCCCATTCAGCGAAGATAGGATTTTGTCTTTGGCTTGTATGCACGCCGGTTCAAGAGAAACTGACTATGATTTCTTGGTTAACGAAGTTCCTAAGATTATTCTAAAACAGAATGCATATATTTTTATTGACGCCGGTGACACTAAGGAAGGACTAAAGCACGATTTAGATAAAAAGGGTGAAATAATTCCGGGCATGGCCAACAATACCATTCAGGAGAAATTTGCAGCTCATTTGATCGGTACGGTAATTTTAAAAGTCTTTCAGGTAAGATTTGCTGCGTTGCTCAAAGAATGCGACAAAGAAAAATTTACTCCTGAAAAAGTTGCAGAGTTGGTAAACAAAGCACTACTTGTCTTTATCTATATTCTTGGAAATCATGACCTTTGGGAAGCGGAGGACGGCCATGAACCACTCGTTGTTTTCAGGGGAGTTTTGGTTAGGTTTTTGACTGATCACATACACGAAAACCTTACTGCGCAAAAGTTGCCTTATCAGCCCTTAACAAAATTAGTTGAAGGTAAAATTCTTTGTCAAGAATTTTATGATTTACCGTCTGGGCTGAAACTCTCAATCCAGCATCCTCATATGTCACGAGCCAAGACGACTTCAATCCGTCCCCAGGAAATGATGGACTATGGAAAAAGAATGGGATGTCAGGTTACAATCGGTGCAAATTTTCACGTTAAAGAAAGTATTGATGAATGGGATCAGGATCTTGGGCAGTGTCACTGTCAAGAAATTGGAACAATGAAACATGGTTCAAGTTTCGAAAGACACAAAATGAAAATGGTAGATCAGGGGGTCGGATTTTTAAGGATACTCTCCCGTAAAGATGAACACTTCAAGAGTAGCAACAGGATCTTTATGACAGAAACAGTTTTCTATGGAGCACCAAAACCGGTGCCACCAATTGACGGTTTAGAAATAGTTAATGAGTTTGTTAAAAAATTGGGAGTAGATCCTCTCAAGTAAACAAAAAGACCCTTCCGGGTCTTTTTTAATTTTATAGATATTTTTTAAAAAATATCTATTTTTAATTTTCTGCCTTTTTCTTTGGAATGCTCAATTTGTTTGAGCAACACTTCAACGTCCTCAACCTTGTATAGGCGGTAGTTGTTCACGGGGTTACGGTACGCAACAAGCTTGCTAGCATGGTCCCAATTGCGAACCGTCAAGGGGGTTACACCAAGCAGTCTGGCAACTTCATTTACGGTTAAAAATTTTTTGGGCATATCAATGTTTATGGGCGTTTATGCACTAACCTTACTTTTTTTATCCACAGTGGTCAATGTTGATAAAATTATGTTGCTCGGGTAAGATTACTAAGTTAAGTTGGGGTTTAACTAAATACCTATATTTTTAAATGTTTGGTTTACGGTGCCCGAATGTTTAAAGAGGCTAGGTTTTTTAAAATAAAATGAATGGTAACTTTTTAGATGGAGGGGAAGTTGACGTAAGGACAGTTTCTTACGACAATACTGATTACAACAACCTCAACGAAACTGCTCTCACTAATACTGATAGTGAAACCAAAGAAACTGTTTACATTAGATTAAGTCGCTGGTTTTTGTGTGCTGGAATTTTTCTTTTACCACTCTTTTTTCTTCCATGGACAACCAGTATTTTGGAGTTAAATAAACAACTGCTGCTTCTGGTGTTGGCAGGGGTAACTCTTATACTTTGGCTCTTACATGTTGTTGTTTCAGGACAAATGTCTTGGCATCCTAACTCTGTGGATAAGGGTATTATTGGAATGCTTGTGGCGGTGTCGTTCACAACGATATTTTCGGTAGTCCGTTTTAAAAGTTTGTTTGGTTTGCCTGTAAGCTTGAGCGACTCCTTGGTAACAGTTTTAGCGCTTTCAATATTCTACTTTGGGGTGGTAAATCTTTTTGACGATAGGGGTTCTAGAATTCGCACTTTTCTTGGGTGTTCTTTGTTTTTGGTGTTAGTTTTTGGTGTTTTGCAAATGCTGGGTTTATCACCATTTCGTTATTTTGATGTTTCAATATTTAAGTTTGCTACGGCCAAGGCATTTAATACTGTTGGCTCAGTAAATTCTTTGGGTGTGATTGCTGCCGCCTCTCTTCCTTTATTCTACAAATCAAAACAGACTTCATTTATAAAATATTTTAACATTGTCGGCATTTTTCTATCTCTAGGGATCCTCGTAATTCTTAATTGGTGGGTACTTTGGACCATAGCGATAGCTGGAATGGCGACGGTGATAGCCTTAGATAGTTTAAGTCCAGCACATCGTAGTAATACCAAGAATATCAAAATATCTAAATTCCTATTGCCAATGACTGTAATCATTTTGGCGGTTTTCTTAATGATTATCAATTTTAATATTAACTTTCCGAAGAAGGATCTTCCTACCGAAATAGCTCCATCTTTCAACTTGTCAGTTGATATAGCCAAATCTATAATGGTAAAAAACATAGCTTTTGGAAATGGGCCGGAGAATTTCTCTTTGGCTTTTGATCAGTATGGTGCCAGAAAATTGGCCAATACGACCCTATCTGGTGCCAAGTTTTTTGACTCTACCTCCCAGGTTCTTAATTGGGCTGTTCAGGGTGGTTTAACTATGCTTGCCGCACTTGCTTTTGTTTTGTGGCTTTTAATTAGGGGCATGTTTACCCCTAAATACAGAAATATTGAAATATTAAGCGAGGATGCTGGAGTTATTTCTGGGGCCGTGGCTTTAATTGTTGGGATGTTCCTTTATCCATTTAATATCACTCTAATGTTTGTTTCTTATGTAGTGATAGGTTTAACTGTGGTATCTTTGTGGGGAAATGAGAAAAGATTGTTTAATGTTGAAGAAAGAGCTACCACATCCTTGATTTCTTCACTCGGGTTCATAGGCGGACTGATCCTTGTTCTTGTTGGTTCTTATTTTGGAGCGGCTTTATATATATCAGATACAAAATATGCTCAAGCTTTATCAAGTGAGAACAGAGAAGAAGCCATGAATTTACTCAATGACGCCATTAACTGGAACAGTCAAGACGACAGGTATTATAGGATATCTTCTTTGGTGGCCCTTGACTTTCTTTCAGTGGAATTAAATAAAAAGGATGAAAACAACTCCGATAAAACAGCAAAAGTTCAGAGTTATCTATCTTCAGCTATTAATCTGGCCAAGCGTGCCACCGAAGTATCCTCTAGAGAATCAAGTAATTGGTCTAACTTGGGAGATGTATATCAAAAACTGGTAGGACTGGTAGATGGAGTGGATAAACTTGCCGAAGATTCTTATTTAAAAGCAGCTGAACTTCGACCCGGGGATGCATCTTTCTATAATAAAATTGGAAGTATGTATTTAGCTAAGTCGGATCTTTCTCGTCAATTGGCGGCTAGTGGGGGAGCAAATGCGGCTAAATTTCAGAAAGAAATAGTATCTAGTCTTATTAAGGCTGAAGAAAACTTCAAGAAAGCCATAGACCTTTCCAGTAATTTTGGATTAGCTATATATAACTTGGGAGCTGTATATGACAGAATGGGGAAAGTTAGAGAGGCCATAGGACAGCTTGAAAAGATAGCGCCATATAACAGCAATCAACCAACTCTCGCTTTTGAGCTGGGTTTGCTTTATTATCGTGACAATCAGAAAGATAAGGCCTTTAGTCAACTACAAAGGGCAGTTCTTTTGTCTCCAAATTTTGCCAATGCCCGCTGGTATTTGGGATTATTGTATGAGGAAAGGCAAGATATCCCTAACGCTATAGATCAGATGAAAAACATCTTAGGTATAGATGCTAATAAGGATAACCAGATAGTATTAACGAAGTTAGATGAACTTCAACGTGGCACAAAAACCATTCCACCTAAAAAGGTCATTGATCAAAAACCTCTCTGAGATCCGACAGTTTTTCAGTGAACACAAAACACACCTAGTCATCTTAGTGGTGGTTGGTGTTTTTTTGGGATGGATGTCGTCGGAAATTATTCGCTCGCCCCTAGATGCACCTAAAGAAATTGTCATCAAAGAAGGGGAAGGTGCTTATGCAATAGCTGATATTTTAAAAAACAAAGGAGTAATAGAAAATAAATTTGTTTTCATCGCCTACACTTTTGTTACGGGAAACGAAAAAAAACTCCAAGCCGGAAGATACTTATTTAAGCCTGGAATAACTATTCCCGGTATTATAAATGCTATTTCAAGTGGTCTCGCTGAACCAGATGACTTGATTGTAACCATACCGGAAGGTTTTAATGTTTGGGAGATTGATAAAAGGTTAGCAGGACTTGGTTTAATCGTGGAGGGTGAGTTTGCTAAAAAATATCAGCCACAGGAGGGTGAGTTTTTTCCTGACACGTATCGTTTTAACAAAGAAGGAGAGACCGTTGATACTATTGCAGAAAAAATGAAGAATCATTTGAACTTAAAGTTCAAGGAACTTTCTTTAATATTTAGCTCGCTAGTCCTTAGAGATACACTAACCAGGGCATCAATATTGGAGAAAGAGGCAAGGAGAGAAGAAGATATGAGATTGGTGGCTGGTGTTATCAGAAACCGTCTTGCCCAAAAAATGCCCCTAGAGATTGATGCTACTGTTTCCTATGGTGCCTGTCTTAGAGATTTACAAGTCAGACTTGTAAATAAGTATAAATATTGCGATGTAAGCCAGATAGGTGTTGGGGCAGAAATTAGAATTGACTCGCCTTATAACAGTTATAAACGGTCCGGACTTCCGCCGGGACCCATTGCCAACCCGGGGATTACGGCCATTCAGGCAGTTTTAAACCCCAAACAGAGTGACTATTTTTACTATCTTTCTACTCGCGACGGAAGTCAGATGATATTTTCCAAAACAGGCGCCGAACACTCGGCAAATCGCAGAAAATATCTGGGGATTTGACATCTAAAATAGATTTTGTTAATATCTTAATACCGTAGACAGCGTGATGAACGCCGAGGTAAAGCCAACAGATTGGCTCTTATCGTCTACGGAAAACCGTAGTTTTTTATTTCATGAAGCCAAAATCACAGAAAAAAGAAGAACTAAAGAAGTTAAAAACAAAACTTCCAAAGTCCAAGATAACAGTATTTACCACATTTTCTAGAGCGGGCGAGAAGGGTTTGTCTGTCGCCCAGATGTCAGAATTAAAGAGAGCATTGAGAACAATGAATGCTGAGCTTTTTGTAACCAAGAAAACTTTAATAGACTTGGCATTGAAGGAATTAAAAAGCGAAGTGGACGTGTTTGGTATGGAAGGCTCTGTCGGCTTGGTTTTGGGGAACGACGATATCTACGCTGTATCTAAGAAGCTATACGAATTTTCCAAAAAGAATAAAGCATTGAAATTTTTCGGAGCACTTTTTGAAAATGGTTTTATGAGCAAAGAAGGATTTTTAGAAATGGCCCAGATGCCGTCAAGAGATACATTGCTGGCAAGATTATTTGGAATGATGAAATATCCCATTTCGGGGTTAGCCATTGTTTTAAGTGAAGTTGCCAAGAAGAAAGAAGCAACCGCATAAGGTCGATTACTATTAAATAAACCAAATAATTAAAAATAATATGAACAAAGAAGATTTTATAAAAAATATTGAGTCAATATCAGTGACCGAATTAAATGATTTGGTTAAAGCGTTAGAGGAAAAGTTTGGTGTATCTGCGGTTGCATTTGCGGCTTCAGCGGGACCGGCTGCCTCTGGTGCCGGAGCAGAAGCTGGTGAAGAGAAAGACAGCTTTACAGTTGTTTTGAAGGATGCCGGTTCAGCAAAAATTCAGGTTATTAAGGTTCTTCGTGAGATGACCGGACTTGGATTAAAAGAAGTTAAAGACATGACCGACAAGGTGCCGACTAATGTCAAAGAAGGTGTCAAGAAATCTGATGCCGAAGAGATGAAAAAGAAAATAGAAGAAGCCGGTGGAGTAGTAGAACTAAAATAGTTAAACAAAAAATCAGACCGGTAGGTCTGATTTTTTGTTATTGAACTTTCCAATTTTTACCATCTTTGGATATGAGATAAATAGCTTCATCTTGGTCCAGATAGGCCTCTGCAAATGCTTCTTGGCTTGAAACTTTTAGGGTCTTAGACAAGGTTCCCGTCGCTTTGTTTATCAGATAAATTCTTCCCATACCTTTATTTACCAAGTAAAGATATTGAGAATTTTTAGTTGTTGCTAAAACACTTGAGTCGTCTGGAAGAACTAGGGTGTTTATTTCACTTTCTTTCTCTCCCTTGTAATATGTTGTCAAAAGACCGGATTTATTTAAAACATAAATTTTTCCATCAACCGCGATTGATAGCGGTTCGGGAGGCAATGTTCCACCCTTGAGCCATTGCATCGCGTCTTTGGGTTTTGTGGAAACGTCTGCAATTTTGTAAATTCCATCAACTGCAATAAAATATATGTTGTCTTCGTAGATATCCAAACTAATTGCGCCAGTTTTTTCTTTTTGTGCGGCGATTAAGGACGCCTTGTCGCTCACACTCTTTGGCAATGTTTCCGTGAGAACTGGAGATGATTCTGTGGCCTGATCCAAAGTGTCTAAAAGCCCGACTATCTCACTTTTGGTATCTTCAACTTTTTTGGAAGAAGTGATTGAGCTGATACTGGTAATTGAACCAAGAAGTAATCTTCTTGCTCCGAGGAAGTCGTTTTGGCTAATTTTTGTTTTTGCCAGTTTGACGTTATTTTGTGCATCACTCACGGCATTAGCCGTCTGTCTTTGGTCGGGGCTGATAATTAGTAATGATTTAACCGCCCAGGCCCCGACGAGAACTAATACGCCTAGTGATATGAAAAACACCATTTTGTTTTGTCTTTTGGGGATAAGCATTTTTATTTTTCCGAGGACAACGGCAAGAGGATTATTTTTTTTGCCTAATGAAAACTCGGATCTTATTATTCTCGGAAGCTCAGGTTCGGATCCTATGTACTCAGCCGGCATCTCATCTGTTTGACTTTTTCTGTGTCCGAAAGTTAACACCGGAGTATTTTGTTTAACGGACTCTTTCTCTGAAAATTCAGGCTCTTTAAACGGAGAAGGAATAATTTTTGCTATTTTGGGGACTACGGTTTGTTCTTTGACCCTGTTCAGGTTAATATATAAAACGGCGCAGGCAAAGTCTGCTTTCTCTTCTTTTATCGCATCTATTTTTTCAACAAATTGCTCGGCGTTTAGTTTTAAAAAATTATCTTTAATTGTTTTTTCTCTTACGGTAATTAAGCGACCTGGATAGAATGCCAGTATTTTGTCACCATGAGCAATTCTTCCGGAAATAACATGGGAAAATTCTTTTTCTTCTACTTTTTCTTTTGTGAAAAGGTCTATATTGTTAAGAATATCTATAGTCTTGTCGTCACGGGCAAGAAGTATTTTGAATTTACCTATTTTGGATATATTTATGTTTTCACCGGCAAGGGTAAAAATACCTATGTTAATCTTTACGTCCTTGTTGACAAAAAACTCGTCAACAACGTCATTAATTTTTTTGAGTGTTGCGGAGAAGGCCTCTTTTGGTGAGACGTCTAGGTTTGAATAATATTCACGTTTGGCCAAAGAGGCAATGAGGCTGGTGATATAAGCGACGTCGGATTCGCCAAGACCTTCTTTTGCAACTGAATCGTTGGGGGTATCAACATTCTGCTGGGCGTTACCGATTATGTATAAGTTTCCGAGTTTTCTTTTTATGTCATCGGAGCCATAGTCATAAGAGAAAACATCAAGATGTCCTTCTTTTTGGGACCCCTTAACAAGAATTTCCGTTTGAGTTGGTTTTAGAAAAATTTTTTCCATTTGCGGAGAGGGATTTACTTTTTAGGTTTTTAGTGTAAACTACGACTGATATTACCTCTATTCTAATTCACTTTTAATATAAATGTCAAAAGACATACTTGATAACTTATTTGGTTCAAGAGTCAGGGTTAAGGTCTTGAAATTTTTATTCCGTAACTATCCGGTGGAATTTACCGTCGGAGAATTGGCGGGTAGAATACAGGAATCACATTCTGCAACAAAAAAGGAGATTGAATCTCAAATAAAATTTCGCTTAATTAAAAAAACAAAAACAGCTAAGGTTAAGTTTTTTCTTAATTCAGGATTTGAATTTTTTGAAGAATTGAAGGCCCTTATTTTAAAAGCTTCTCCAGCGGAAAAAAACAAAATGGTTGCTAAAATTCTTAAACTTGGCCGAATAAAGCTGGCTTTGGTGTCGGGAGTTTTTTTAAACAGTAACGGAAAAGCTGAAGAAAATTCAGTAGCCGATCTTTTTATTGTGGGGGACGACATTAGTAAAGAAAAATTGCGTACATTTTTAAGGGCACTTGAAGCGGAAGTTGGCCGAGAAATAAAATTGAGCATTATGGATAAGGAAGAGTTTGACTACCGTTTCGGAATGTTTGACAGATTTGTGAGGGTTTTACTTGAAGGTCCTCACGAAAAAATAATCAATAAACTTGGTATTTAAATATGGGCGTTTAGCTCAGCTGGTTAGAGCGTTGCATTCACATTGCAAAGGTCGCTGGTTCGAGCCCAGCAACGCCCACAGTTGATTTTTTATCTTTATTATCCTACTCTTGACTAAAGTTTTTTGAAAATAAGGCAGGAAAATGACTTCATTAATACTCCAACCTCGGGTTGTGGTTTTTGATTTCAACGGTACCTTGTTTGACGATCTTAGTGTTGCTTATGGAAGTGTTCAGGAGATATTCAAGACTTTTGGATTATCATGTCCAAGTTTGGAAGAATATAGAGAGGGGAATACGGCTAACTATATGAAGTTTTACTACGATCATGGCTTTTCAATAACAACGACGGTGGATGAGTTAAATGTAATAAGAAATAGGTTCTATAAAACCAACGATGGAGTAGCCAAAATAAGACCTGATGCCAGTAAGATGATTGATCACTTAGCATTCCTTCGTATACCTGTAGCAATTGTCAGTTCTGAGTCTTCAATAAATCTCTATAGGCAGTTGATTCAACACAGGAATCTTCAAAGAAGCTTTGACTTTATAAGAGGAGAAGCATGGGGAGAAAAAGGAAAAGAAAAAGCTTTTATGCAGGTAGCCGAGGTTTTTGGCGAAGACTCAGGCAACATGATTTACGTAGACGATACTGTTGATGGATTAACTTCTGCAAAAAATGTGGGAGTTGTGCCGGTGGCGTTTACTAATCCGACTGGCTACAACTCGGAGTTTAGATTAATGCAAGTAACTGAATTTAGTATTAAAGAAATGTGGGATCTCAAAGACCTGATTAGGGTTAAGTGATCTTGTTATGATTCTGACCTTAACAGGCGCCTCCGGCACCGGCAAGACAACTATTGCTAAAGAACTTTTGAAAAATTTCCCGATGGATATATTTATGGTTCCCAGCTATACTATCAGCAAATTCCGCAAACTAAGATCCAGTGATATACCCGGAGAATATAAATATGTTAGTGAGTGGAGATTCTCATTTCTAGAAATAATCGAAGCATTTTTGTGGACTGTTTATCCTCACGGCAATGTTTATGGCACTACAAAATACTGGGTAAAAAAAGCGTTGAGAAATGACAATGTTGTTTATGTAATGATATTAACTCCTGATGCGGTAAAAAAACTAAACAGTTTTGCGGAAAAGTTGGGCTATTCCGAACAAGTTTTTTATTTCTACATCCTCTCACCGTCACAAGAGGTTTTAAGAGAAAGGCTGACCTCGCGTGGAGATAAAAAAGATGATGTTGAAAAACGTCTCAGGGATTGTGTAAAGTGGGACCCCGAGATTAGAAGTTGGGGTGTTGACTATGAGTTTGTAAAAAATGACAACACAATTGAATCAGTTACCGAAGAAGTGACAAACTGTTTCCTGAACAAACTTAGCAACAGTGATGACTATTTCTAAATAATCCGCCGAAGAGGCGGGTTTTTGTTTGAGGTTAACCGATAGTTATGCACACTTGCGTAGGTAAAAAGCGGTGCTATACTTATCTTGTAAGTGGGGGAAAGTGTATCAAAGTGTTATCAATTAACAATTCCTGTGGATAACTGTTAACACGGGAATTCAATAATTCCTTGTTAATCGGTGAATTTAGGCACAATTTGGATCCAAAAAAACGGCTTGCTATTCCCTCAAAGTTCAGAAAAGAACTTGGGAATGGAGCAGTTCTGACCAAGGGCCTTGATGGTTGCCTGTTTATTTTTTCGTCAAAGAGTTGGGCACCGTTTGCGGAAATGTTGGGTGGTTTGTCAATCGGTAAACAGGACACCAGGTCTTTTGCTAGATTGTTTCTTTCAGGGGCAGTGGAGGTTGAATTTGATTCATTGGGAAGAATATTAATACCTGACAACTTAAAAGAATATGCAAGTTTTAAAAAAGAAGTAGTAATAGCCGGATTATTTAATAGGTTGGAAATCTGGGACGAGGAGAAGTGGAATAAATATAAAAACGATTTAGAAAAAAATTCAGATAAAATAGCCGAGAAGTTGGGGGAACTCGGACTAATATAAAGATGGCACATGTTCCCGTACTTTTAAGTGAAGTAATTGAATATTTAAACATAAGACCTGGTAGCAAGATAATTGACGCCACTCTAGACGGAGGAGGGCATACGATGGCAATCCTTGAAAAATATCCGGAAGCGAATGTTCTGGGAATAGAGTTTGATCCGGTATTGTTTGTCAGTTTAAAAATAAAAAACGACAGATTAATAAAAATTAACGACAGTTATGTAAATTTAAAAAAAATAGTTGAGGAATACGGATTTAAACCGGACGGAATATTGTTTGATCTGGGGTTATCGTCCTGGCATTACGAGGAAAGTGGGAGAGGTTTCTCTTTCAAGAAGAACGAGATACTTGACATGAGATTTAACCCCGAAGTTCGATCCGAAAGTGCTGCTGATATTGTTAACAAATACAGCGAAGACGAATTGGGGGATTTGATAAGTTCGTTGGGTGAAGAAAAATTTGCCCGAAACATTGCCAAGAATATTGTCAGAACTAGGCGTGAAAAGCCAATTATCATGACCGAAGAACTGGTGAATGTCATAAACCAATCCGTTCCCGAGTGGTATAAGCATCAGAAAATTAATTTTGCAACCAAGACATTTCAGGCATTAAGGGTTGTAGTGAATGATGAGCTGGGAAACGTAAGAAAGGGAGTTGAAACTGCTATAGATATACTAAAGCCTGGGGGGAGATTGGTGGTGATATCTTTTCAGGGAATGGAAGACAAGATAGTTAAAGAAATTTTCAAAGAGAAGGTTAAGGAAAAAGTAATAGAGTTCGTGGTAAAGGGAACGGTAGGACCGTCCTGGGAAGAGCAAAAATCCAATCCGAGAAGCCGAAGCGCAAAGATGAAAATAGTCCAAAAAATATAGTTTATAAAAATGACTACAAATAGCCATAAGACAGTAAAAGAATTAAACAACAATTCCATAAGTACGATTTTTATTGTTAATACAATAGCGTTGTTAATTGTTGGTCTTTTAATAATTTATTACGTTGTCCAGGCGAATATAATAGCGGCAAGTAGCTACAATATAAATTTATTAAGCCAAAAACTGGAATCTCTAAATGACATTAAAAGCTCTTTGGCTGTTCAAAAGTCGGCAAAAGAAGATCCGGTAAAAGTTCTTGATTTTGCTTTAAGTCAAAATATGGTGGAAGCGAAAAATGCGATTTATATTTTTGAGAACCCAGATGTGGCTTTGAGACCGTAAATCCCGTAAAATATAACACGTGAAATCGCATGATAATTTTCGCATAAATATATATTTTGTCCTTGTTTTGATTGTCTCAAGCCTAATTTTGTGTAGGCTTTTTATTTTGTCCTATGTCAGGCATTCAGTTTATTCGCGAACAGCTACAGCTCAAAGAGATAATATAACCAATATTTTGGCCAGGGGCGGAATATATTTAAGAGATTCTGTTTCAAACAATTTGTTTCTGGTAGCATCAAATAAGAAATTTTCTTTGGCATATGTTATTCCGGCCAAGGTTGACTGGGGAACTGACGAGAACAAGGTGCTCGTGGTGGCTGAAATTTTAAAAATAGAAAAAGAATTTATATTTAAAACAATACAGTCAGGACAAAATTCTTTCAAAGTTTTGGCCAGGCGCCTTGATACTAATCAGGTTGATCGGATAAAAAGTTTAAACCTAAAGGGGCTGGGAATTTCCTACGAAACCGACAGGTTTTATCCTGGTCAAAAATTGGCGTCAAATGTAATAGGATTTTTAGGATACGACCTGAACGGACGTTCGGGGCAATATGGCATTGAGTCGTATTACGACAGTGATTTATTTGGCAAGGTTTCTGCTA
>Ga0209542_10005369_pt1 | contig 25605 bp, 34 predicted proteins | sample RifCSPhighO2_01_FD_184028 | JGI IMG/M metagenome (GOLD analysis project Ga0209542, IMG submission 184028) | Soil microbial communities from Rifle, Colorado - Rifle CSP2_plank highO2_0.1 (SPAdes) (version 2) | ecosystem: Environmental > Terrestrial > Deep subsurface > Rock core/Sediment ...
GGGGAGCGAAGCCGTTGCTTTAAACAGCTCTTCCGACCTCCCGGCGGCGGCCGCGCACGCGCAGGCCAACCTCGCGGCGGTGGCAAAGCTCCTCTCGGACACCGGCGCCGCCATCAACCGCGCCATCCCCTCGACCCAAACCACCCAAGCCACGCTCGACGACTACAGCGCGGCGGTGGCGACGGCGCGCACCAACATCAACGCGTCCGTCTCTGCCGTTAGTTCGGCAAAAGCCGCTTTAGACGCCGCCAACAAAAACCTCGCGCTCAAGCAGGCGGGCTCCACTCCGCAGGACATCATGGCGCAAGAAGCGCAGGTCAAGGCGGCGCAGGCCGACGTGGCCGCCGCCCGGGCGCAGTTGCAAAAGACCGTCATAGTGGCGCCGTTTAGCGGCACCATAACCAGTGTCGACGCCAAGGTCGGCCAGATTGTTTCGCCTAACACGCCGGAGCTATCGATGATAAGCGCAGGCGCATTCCAGGTAGAGAGCTACGTGCCCGAGATAAACATCGCGCTCATCTCTGTCGGGGACAAAGCGTCCGTAACGCTCGATGCGTATGGGAAAAAAGTTTTTCCGGCGTCGGTGATAGCAATCGACCCGGCCGAAACGGTGCGCGACGGCGTGTCGACCTACCGGGCGCTGCTGCAGTTTGACGCCCAAGACCCGCTCATCAAGTCCGGCATGACCGCCAACGTGGCTATCACCACCGACAGCAAGGACAGCGTGCTCGCGGTCCCGCAAGGCCTCGTGGTGTATCGCGACGGCAAAGCGTTTGTAAAAATTGTGGTTGACGGCGCGCTAGAGGAGCGCGAGGTGACGCTGGGCGGGGTATCCAGCCTCGGCGAGGTCGAAGTGCTCTCGGGGCTCCGCGCCGGCGACGTTGTCGTAACGGCGCTTCCATAAATGCCGCTCAACATACGTATCGGCTTTTTTTTGGCGACGCGCGCTCTTCGCCGCGCGTCGCTGTGGACCACCACGCTCATCATCGGGGTTATGGTGCTCACGTTCCTCAACCTTGTGGTGGTCTCCGGCATTTTGGTAGGGCTCCTGCAAGGCGCGGTCGACGCAGTGCGCACGCAATACACGAGCGACGTCATCATCTCCACGCTCAATGACAAAAAATATATCGAAAACAGCCCCAACCTGCTTGCGCTCATAGACACCTTGCCGCAGGTGGCGGCCTACACGGCCCGCTATCGCGAGGCGGGGGTGCTCGAAGCCAACTACAAAACCCGCAAAGAGACCGACAAGCCCAACACCGCCAACGCGGTGTTGGTGGGCATCAATCCCGCCGCCGAGCACTCCGTCACCGGCATCGCAGGCAGTATCGTCGAGGGGGAGTTTCTTTCTCCGGGCGACTACGACAAAGTGGTGGTCGGCGGGTACCTGCTCAAGCAGTACTTTCCGGTCGAGACGCCGGGCTTTACTACGCTCGACAACGTCCGCATCGGCTCAAAAATCCGCCTGACCGTCGGGCAAGTGGTCCGCGAGGTGACCGTTAAAGGCATTTTAAAGTCAAAGGTGGACGAGGTGTCCATGCGCGCCTACATGGTCGACTCGCAGTTCCGCAGCCTCATAGGTCGCAACGACGGCAATGTGGACGAGGTGGCGCTCAAGCTTGCCAAAGGCGTCGCGCCCGAGGCGGTGCGCGACGCCTTGCTCGCCCGCGGAGCGGGCGAGCGGGCAAAAGTGCAGACGTTCGAAGAAGCCCAGCCCAAGTTCCTCAAGGACATCATCTCGACCTTCAACATGCTGGGCACGGCCTTTTCTTCCATCGGCCTTGTGGTAGCGAGCATCACAATTTTTATTGTCGTTTTTATCAACGCGATTACGCGGCGCAAGTTCATCGGCATACTCAAAGGCATCGGCATCACAGGCCGTGCCATAGAAATTTCGTACGTGTTCCAGTCGGTGTTTTATGCCGCGGTCGGCTCTGCCGTGGGGCTCGCGCTTGTGTACGGTTTTTTGGTGCCGTTTGTGGCGGCGCACCCCATCGACTTTCCCTTTAGCGACGGGATACTGGTGGCGCCGCTTGATGCCACGTTTATGCGCGTGGCACTGTTGGTGTTTGCCACCGTGGTCGCGGGCTACATCCCCGCGCGCATGATCATCCGCAAAAACACCCTCGACTCGATTCTAGGAAGGAATTAAATCAGATGAAACAAAACTGCTTGAAAAAATGTCCAGGCGGGGGCGGCCAAAGGGAACACTTTGGGGTTAAAGACTTTTTTCGGGTAGTTTTGTGAAATCTATATGATAGAGACAAAAAATCTTACCAGAAGTTTTAAAAACGGCGATGTGCTGACGCCGGTCTTAAAAGGCATCGACTTTGCCGCCGCCGACGGCGAGTTTGTCGCCATCATGGGGCGCTCCGGCGCGGGCAAGTCGACCTTCCTCTACCAGATATCCCTGCTCGATGAGCCCACAGGCGGCGCGATAACCATCGACGGCCACGACACGCACCGCATGAGCGAGGAGCAGCGGATGCGCTTCCGGCTCAACAAATTTGGCTACGTCTTTCAGGATTACGCACTCCTTCCCGAGCTGACCGCGCTTGAGAACGTCGCACTTCCGCTTTTGATGCAGGGCAAGACGCGCAGGGCGGCGTACGCCGAGGCGCAACAGTCTCTTGAGCGCGTAGAGTTGGGCCACCGCCTGCACAACTTGCCCAGCCAGCTCTCCGGCGGCGAGCAGCAGCGCGTCTCGATATCGCGCGCCATCGCGCACAAACCCGCAGTGCTCTTTGCCGACGAGCCGACCGCCAACCTCGACAACGAATCCTCCTCCAAAGTTATGGACACGTTTACCGAGCTCCACAAAGAGGGCCAAACCATTATTATGGTCACGCACGAAGAGCAGTATGCCGCGCTCGCGGAGCGCCTGGTGCGCATGGATGATGGTAGAATTGTGTCTGAAACTAAGCGTGGCTAAAAGACACTTACGGCAAGACTTTTATATCGTAGCCGCGAGCATCGCGGCGGCGTGGGCCATCGTGCGCTTTGGCGCGGTGGATGCCCTGCTCGCGTACGCGGGCGACGGCGTTTTGGCGGGGAGTTTTGTTGCGGGGGCATTCTTTACTTCGGTGATGACCACCGCGCCCGCGATAGCGGTCTTGGGCGTACTCTCTCTCCACGGCAACCTCTTTTTGGTGGCGCTCGTCGGCGGGCTCGGCGCTGTATGCGGCGACTACCTTATATTTGCATTTGTGCGCGACAGGCTCGGCGACGACCTTGCCTACCTTATCAAGCGCAACGGCTCTCCGCGCTTCTTTAAAATCTTCCACCGCAAGAGCTTCCGCTGGGTGCTCCCGTTTGTGGGCGCGCTCATCATCGCAAGCCCCTTGCCCGACGAGCTGGGGTTGGTACTCCTCGGCATTACCAAAATGTCCGCGCGCCGCTTCCTCGCCGTCTCCTACGCGTTTAACGCAACAGGCATCTTTTTGATAGGCCTCGCCGCCCGCGCGCTTTCTTAGTAATACCAGCTTCATATAGCCGTCTGCTATAGTAAGAATCTATGAAAAGGGCTCTCATCGTTGCCGCCTTTGTTTTTATGATCGCTCCGGCGGGCGCCTCTGCCGCATCGCTTTCTTTGGGCGCCTCCGGGAGCAGCATCACCGCCCTGCAACAAGCGCTCATTGCAAAAGGCTACCTTGCCGCGGGCAGGGCAACCGGCTACTTCGGCCCGCTGACTGATGCGGCACTCAAAAAGTTTCAATGTGATTCGGGGGTCATCTGCTCGGGCACTGCCGCGGCGGGCTATGGCGTGTACGGGCCGCGCACGCAGGCGGCACTCGCCGGAGGTGCGGGCGCATCTTCTTCCGGCACGAGCGCAGGCGCGTTCGAGTACTCCGGCTGGCTTCCGTATTGGAAGGAGGCATCTTCCACCATCGACGCGCTCCAGCACCTCGACCAACTCAAAGAAATAAATCCTTTTGTGTACGTGCTCCAAGCGGACGGGACCGTCCGCGATATGGCGGGCATCGCCGACGAGCCGTGGGCAAGCCTTATCGCGGCTGCAAAAGCCAAAAAGGTGCGCGTCATCCCTACCATTATGACCAGCGATACCACGGCGCTCCATGCAATACTCTCAAGTCCCGCGCGCCGCATACAGCTCGAGGATGATATTGCCGCTTTGGTAAAAATAGAGGGCTTTGACGGCATCGACATCGACTTTGAGGGCAAGCGCGCCGAGGACAAGGCATACTTCTCCACTTTTCTAAAAGGACTCTACCAGCGCATGGGCACCAAGTGGGTGATGTGCACCATCGAGTCGCGTACGCCTATTGCCGACCGCTACTTTGGGGTGACGCCGCCCACAGACGCGGGCCAGTACTCCAACGACTTTGTAGAAATAAATAAATACTGCGACCGCGTGCGGTTTATGACCTACGACCAGCAGACCATCGACCTCAAACTCGCTGACGCGGCGGCAAAGCAGGGTCGGCTTTACGCGCCGGTGGCCGACACCGCGTGGGTGGAAAAAGCGATCAGGGTGGCGATGCAGACGATACCAAAACATAAAATAGTCCTCGGCGTCGCCACCTACGGCTACGAGTGGGAGACAGTAGCCTACGCCGACGGCTACCAGTACGACCTGCTGTGGTCGTTCGGCCCCGGCTATGCCACGCCGATTGCCGCGCAGTACGGCGTCACCCCCGTGCGCCAGGCCTCCGGCGAAATAGGCTTCAGCTACGTGCCGACGGCGGGCATCACCACTGCGCCGGCGGCGTCGGCGGATGTCTCGACCTCGGCCACCACCTCCGGCGATGCGGGTGCGCTCGCTCTTGCCGCCGCGCAGGCCAACAACACGCACTCGACCTTCCGCTACATGGTGTGGCAGGACGCGCAGGCGATAGGGGACAAAATAGCGCTCGCCAAACGCCTGGGTATTAGAGGCGTAGCCGTCTTCCGCCTCGACGGCGGCGAAGACCCCTCCATGTGGCAGTATTTTAAATAAAGCTTTTAGCGGTTTTTGCGGTAGGTTTTTTCACTGCGGCGCCGGATGTCATGGACTTCGACAAGGCGCGCGCTCGGAAATATATCAAACAAAATTCTGTACGAGCCGACACGGCGGCGAAAAGCGGGGACCATGTCCCGCAGATGCGTAATGTCCCCCGAAAACGGATTTACTTCCATCTCGAGCAACGCAACGCGGACGCGCTCGCGGTCTTTAGACGGAATTTTTACGAGATTTTTTGCCGCGTTTCGCGCGACCGATACTGTCCATCTCATGCAAAAGGGAGCGGAGCGGCACCGACGCGCCGCGGTGATGTTCGGCGCGTCCGCGTTTTATTGCGGCGGCCTCTTCTGGAGTAGCGGTGTCCAACATGCGGCCCCACTCCTCTTTAAGTGCCTCGCGCACGCCCTCGCGGGCGAGACGTTTTATTTCACTTTTAAGTGCCGTTATCATACCCAAAATTATAGCATACCCGGGCCAAATTTGACAAAAAAGCGTTATTTTGCTACAATAGTTTCTTCAATGCCTGCATCACGGTTTCATAAAGGACCCTCGCGGTTCTCCTCTAAGGCGCGCCCTCATGGCGCTGGTAAGCCTGCCTCGCGTCAAGGCGGGTCTCATTTCAAAAAACACAGCTTTAACAGCCGTGGCGGACGCCCTGCGCAAAAGCGCGGGTTTCAGCAGTCTTTCTCCGACATCTCAAAGTTTGTAAACAAGGCCGTCATAATCGAGGAGGCGCCGGTCTTTGTCCCCGAGCACAAGTTTGCCGACTTTTTGGTAGACTCCCGCCTCAAACAAAACATCATACAAAAAGGCTACACTACGCCGACCCCCATCCAAGACCGCGCCATCCCGCACGTTTTGCGCGGCGAGGACGTGGTGGGCATCGCCAACACCGGCACCGGCAAGACTGCCGCGTTTCTCATCCCGCTCGTCAACAAAATCCTTACGGTCAAAGGCCAACGCGTGCTTATCATGGTGCCCACGCGCGAGCTCGCGCTCCAAATCAACGACGAGCTCAAAGGCTTTGCCAAAGGCCTCGGCATCTACGGCGTCGTGTGCGTCGGCGGGGCCAACATCAACCCTCAAATATCCGACTTGCGCCGCAAGCCCGCGATTGTCATCGGCACTCCGGGCCGGCTCAAAGACCTTTTAGAGCGCCGCGCGCTGCACTTGGGCGACTTTAACACCGCGGTCCTCGACGAGGCCGACCGCATGCTCGACATGGGCTTTATCGCCGACATGCGCAAAATCCTCTCGCTCCTGCCCACGCCGCGGCACACGCTCTTCTTCTCTGCCACACTCGGCACCGAAATCGAGCGCCTCATTGGCGAGTTCCTCCGCAACCCCATCCGCATTTCGGTCAAAACGCAGGAGACCGCCGCCAACATCGACCAGGACATCGTGCGCGTGCCGGCAGGCAAGGACAAGCTCGACGTTTTGCACGACCTGCTTATCACACCCGGCTTTAACAAAGTGCTGATCTTCGGCCGCACCAAGCACGGGGTGGAGCGCCTCTCCAAAAATTTGGTCCAGCGCGGCATCAAGGCCGAGTCTATCCACGGCAACAAAACGCAGGGCAAGCGCCAGCGCGCGCTCGACCTGTTTAAACGCGACCACGTGCAGGTGCTCTGCGCCACCGACGTCGCCGCCCGCGGGCTCGACATCGTCGGCGTCTCGCACGTCATCAACTACGACTTGCCCAACACGCAAGAGGACTACGTGCACCGCATCGGCCGCACTGGCCGGGCAGGCAAGAGGGGTAAGGCTCTAACTTTTATAGCGTCATAAGGGGGATGGAAACTATGGCAAACAAATCTCAAACTCAAATAAAAAAGCCCATACATATCCCCAAGCTCAAGGGGCCTCCTAAGCAGTTTCAGCAGGACGGCCATTGGATAGTCAAGCCGGGCAAAACGCAGGTGCTGGTATGTACGTGCGGCAACCGCTACATCAAGACGCGCCCCGGCCAAACGGTGTGTATAAAGTGCCTCTTCAGCAAAACTTAAGATAAGGTTCTGCTATACTGTTCTCCATGAGTACTACATCATGGGTGTGGGCCGCAGTTATTATCATTATTATCGCGCTGGGGGCTTGGTGGTTTGTGTCACAGGGTGTGCCGACCCCCGCTACTAACACTACTCCTACCGGCGAGCTGACCGGCACGGTGACGGCGCCCAAGAGCGTAACCGTGTTGTACGGGGCGGACGGCTTTTCTCCGTCGACGGTCACTATTAAAAAAGGGGACACGGTGACCTTTACCAACAACGGTGGGGGCGACATGTGGGTTGCCACCGCTCAACACCCGGCGCATAGCGGCTATGACGGCACCCCGCTTAGTACACACTGCGCCGCGGGCTACACCGGGCCGGTACCGTTTGACCAATGCGCCGCCGGGACGTCGTACTCCTTTATGTTTAATCAGGCGGGCACCTGGAACTATCACAATCACAACAATGCCGCCGACTTTGGCAAGGTCGTAGTGGAGTAAGCACTTGATGCAAAAAGCCGCCGACATAGTGTTGCGTGCGGGGGTGGCGTTTGCTTTCCTCTTTCCTGCCATCAACGCGCTGTTTGACCCGGTGTCGTGGTTTGCGTACTTCCCCTCGTACCTGCGCGGCCTCGCGCCCGAACCCGTGCTTTTGCACGGGTTCGGGCTGCTCGAGGTCCTGATCGCACTGTGGATACTCTCGGGCAAAAATATATTCTGGCCGTGCATGGCCGCGACGCTTATTTTGCTCGCCATCATTGCCACAAGCTTTGGCGACTTCCAGGTGCTCTTCCGCGACGTCTCAATAGCGGCCGCAGCCCTCGCGCTCGGGCTTATGCATTGGCCTAAAAAAGAGGAGGCGGAGTAAAAATTAAAAAAATGGAAAACAAAAAGCCCGGCCGCATGCGGCCGGGCTTTGTCGTTCATCGTGCCCCATTTATTTTTTCGCGGGAGGTTGATACTGGTCGATGGCCCGTTCGACCATGGCTGCCAGCGTCCTTGATTGGCTTTGCAGGATGAGCTGCTTGGGCCAGCTGTCCACTTTTGGAATCAAGAGCGGGATGGCGCGGTGTCTCTTTCCTTTGCCGTTGGCTGGAGGGCGGTTATCAGGAAGCGGTTCAAGCGGGACCTCGACTTGGTGCGTTTTGCCAAACACGCGTAGCATCTCCAAAAGTGCCCGTTCCTTTGAGCCGCCATACGAAGCAGCGCAGGCTGCGATCTTTTCTGATCGCGGTACATTAAGTCTAAAAAACATGCACGCAAAGCCTGGTGTCTGTCTGTCGGGAGTGGGGTGGTCCAGCATGGTGCGGCCTTTCGGGCTGGGAAGGGACGGAACAGGGTTCGCCAAAAACTATACCACACAACGCGGTTTTGACCAACAAATCACCGCATAAATTCGGAGGTACTATTGGGGTATGGCAAAGAACGGACCAAAAGGGAAGGGGCGCAAGGGCACGGTCAAAAAGCGCGCGCAGGTCTTTAGCGGGCGCAACAAGCGTTTTACTAAGGTCAACACCAAGACCGGCAAATTTACTGACCAGATGTCGCACCGCGGCAAACCGTTTAAGGGGGTCAAAATCAAGTAGCCAAATTTTGGGGGAGTGGTAGGCTAGGGATATGAAAAGTGCCCTCATCGGTTTGGTGGTAATTATTGTTATAGCGGTAGCGGGTTTTTATGCATGGAGGATATTTGGCCCTACACCGACGCTTGCGCCGGTAGTGGTAGCAGACACGCAGAGCACCTACACCACCTCCACCTACTCGGTCAAATATCCAAGCGACTTTGTGCTCAACGCGCAGTACGCCTACGACCTGTTTGGCCCCAACAAACTTATCAACGGGGTCAAAGTCACTATTCCCTCGGCAATGGCCACCGGCACCAACCTTTCGGCTGACACCTACCTTAGCATCGAGCAACTCCCGCGCGCCAAAAAGTGCACCGGCGACATCTACCTCACCGCCAGCGTCGTCGCACGTACCATAACCGAGGGCGGAGTAGACTACTCCTTTGCCAGCAGCACGGGCGCCGCCGCGGGCAATAGGTACGAAGAGCAGGTGTATGCACTCGCCACCAGCAGCCCCTGCACCGCGGTGCGCTACTATATCCACTCCTCGGGAATAGAAAACTTTGTAGAGGGCGCGGTGCAAGAGTTCGACAAAGAGGCACTCCTCACCAGCTTCGACAAAATCCGCCAGTCGCTAGTCTTACAATAAGTATGAATAAAAAAACTATTCCCATACTGCTTATCGTGTTGGTGGCCGCGGGCGCTGCTGTATGGTGGCAGTTCGGCGCTCCGCAACCTGTTGTGGAAGACTCCGGCAACGCCGCGCAAAAAGCCGACCTTATCCGCCTTGCCTCGCCGCTCCCCAACGCAACTGTCACCAGCCCTCTCACTATCACCGGCAAGGCGCGCGGGTACTGGTTTTTTGAAGCGAGCTTCCCCGTAGTGCTCGTAGACTGGGACGGCAGGATACTGGCGCAGGGCATTGCCACCGCCAAAAGCGACCCCGACGCTACAGACGGGGCAGGCTGGATGACCGAGGAGTTTGTGCCGTTTGAGGCGACGCTCACGTTTGTCGCCGACCCTAACGCCTACAGCAACCGCGGCGCGCTGATATTGCAAAAGGACAACCCCTCCGGCCTGCCCCAAAACGACGATGCCCTCGAAATCCCGGTGGTTATTAAGTAATTAAAATTACTATGATGGATCGCATAAAAATAGAAAATCACACGTTCAGCGGGGCGTTCTGGATTGCGCTGTGGCTCTTTACCATAGGCTTTCTCAAGCTCACGTTTTGGCAGGGCGTCCTCGCCATAATAATCTGGCCGTACTTCCTCGGCATCCACTTTAGCGGCCCACTGTAGCTATACCAGTGTTTTGCAAAACACTGGGATAAGAGGGTAGAATACAAACATGAGTTCTATAAAAAATTTTAGGCAGTTGGAGCGGATAGTCAGAGGATTTGCAAGCCACCGGCGTTTGCAAATATTGGATCTCCTGCGGCGCGAGCCGGAGCTTTCGGTCGAAGAGATAACAGAGAAGTTGAAAATTGGCTACAACAACGCGTCCGACCACGTGCGCAAACTTGCCATAGCCGGTTTGGTGATGAAGCGCAACGAGGGGAGTGCGGTACGGCACAAACTGACCCCGCGCGGCGAGTCTATACTAGTGTTTTGCAAAACACTGGGATAAGAATAAGGGTGAGGATTTGATTTTGGGCCTTTATTTTTTAGGGGTACTATAAGGGGCATGGCACGGCCCAAAGCAGCCACCGGTAAAAAGCAGATTCGCAAGCTCACCAAGGTGGGCGGCGGCAAGTCCTACAGCCTCGCGCTCCCGGTGGAAATAATAAGAAAGTTCAAGTGGAAAGAGCGGCAAAAACTAACGGTCACCGTCGACCTAAAAAATAAAAAACTGGTTATCCGAGACTGGAAGGGGAGGAAATGAATAGCCCCGAAGATTTACGAGAACTTCTTAAAAAATTATTAGCTCTTGAGCTGACTGATAAGGAATTGGAAGATCACTGGCAACATTTGGAGAAAAACAAGTTAACGCCGAGTTCGCGCCACGGGGGTAATAATATTGGATTCTCTCCCCGTTTTATCATGGGCTTGATAAGCCAAGCCTCTAAAAGGTCTGGTCTTGATATAACCCACTCTCGTTTCAAAAAAATTAGAGAAGAAATATACCCAGCAATATTTTTTGCGCTGTTATTAAAAAAGCTTGGATACGCAGAATTTATCCTTGTCCCAAGCGATGTGCCAGATATAGTTTTTGTAGATTATAAAAGTGTTTTAGAACAGAAAAAAAGATACCGGGTCCGAGCAACACCCCTCGAGTGCATGTTTCTCTCTAAAGAGGTTTTTGAAGCAACTCAAGTCTTGCCTACAACTGAACACATTGCAAAAATTATTATTGAAAAAAAGTTTGCTAAGGCATATAGAAAAGAAACAATCCTTTTAGTAACTGTTGCTCCAGAAGACACAACATTTGAGTTAAATAAGCTCTCTGTCCTGCTTCAGGGACCAACTAATCCGTTTCATCAAATTTGGATTTTGATAGGACAGGGGACAGAAGGATGTATTTTAGCTCGGCTAACTCCCGAGTTTGAAATGCACAATCTTAATATTCCCAAAGATCTTTTGCCCCATCTGTATTAGTAAGATTTTTTTATAAATAACCCTAGCTGGATGGCCGGGGTTTAGTTGTAGAGTTTCTTCAACACGCCTTCGTGGTTCTCTTCGAGCCAGAAGGGGATAGCTAAATCCTTCATATTTGGTAGGCTTCAAAACTTATCCACAAAATTTGTGTACCTCAATGGAGTCTAATGAGGTTACCATCAATTATAAGTAGGGCCAGCTTTTTTATTGAATAGCTGCTATACTTTTGCGGACGATGAAAAAGAAACTCAAAGTAGTGGATCTCTTCAGTGGGTGTGGCGGCCTCTCCAAAGGTTTTCTTGATGCAGGCTATGACGTGGTTTTGGGGGTAGACAATGACAATCCATCACTTGCAACTTTCGAGGCGAACCATGGCCACAGCAGGGTATTGAATGCAGATCTATTTGATAAGGGTGTCATAAAAGAAATAAAGAAACTAGCAGGCAACAAGATAGATGTTTTGGTCGGAGGCCCTCCCTGCCAGGGTTTTTCGTTGACAGGGACTCGAAGTTTCGATGATAAAAGAAACAGACTCTATCTTTCGTTTATAGAGGCGGTTAGGGAACTCAAACCAAAAGCGTTTTTAATTGAGAATGTCCCAGGGCTTGTACGGTTGTATGGCGGAGAGGTAAAAAATGAAATCCTAAAACGTCTTGAAAAGATGGGCTATAACGTTGAATGGAAAATACTCAACACAGCTGACTATGGGGTGCCTCAAGTGAGGACGAGAGTCGTGTTTGTTGGAGTACAAAAAAAATACGGAAAGTTCAATTTTCCCAGACCGACTCATATTGAAAAAAATTATGTAACTTCAAGTGATGCTATCAGCGACCTTCCCGCGCTTGAAAAGGGCTTTGGGGCGGAAAAAAGTCTTTACACGACCACACCTCGGACACTCTATCAGAAGAAAATGCGAAAAAATACAGAAGAACTTTTTAATCACGTTGCGACCAAGCATACCGATATGGTTAAGTCCGTCATCGCTCTAGTCCCCGAGGGCGGAAATTATAAAGATTTGCCTCCCGGTATTGGCACGAGCCGTAGATTTAATGAAGCCTGGACGAGATATCATAGTAAAAAACCTTCAAAGACAATTGATACTGGGCACAGGAACCATTTTCACTATAAACATAACCGGATTCCGACTGTAAGAGAAAATGCCCGTTTACAGTCATTTCCTGATGATTTTGTATTTATGGGCACCAGGACGCAGCAAAATAGGCAGGTAGGCAACGCCGTTCCTCCTATGTTGGGGTATCATATAGGAAAGCAGATACTCACAGTTCTCCAAAAGAAAAATGCAAAGCGAAAATAACAAAATCAAAACATTGGATCTTTTTGCAGGCTGTGGAGGCCTGACAGAGGGGTTTGAAATGACTGGGAGGTTCAGGACAAGCGCGTGCGTGGAGTGGGAAAGAAAATCACGAAATACGCTTGCGCACAGGCTACGTTCAAAATGGGGATATGCCGATGCTGAAGAGCGAGTTCTGCAGTTCGATATACAGCGCACGGACGAGCTTCTTCAGGGGTGGGGATTGGATCCGGATTACGGTTTTGGACAAGGTCTTGAAAGATTGGTAAACAACGAGGGAGGTGTTGATCTCGTTGTTGGTGGGCCACCTTGTCAGGCTTATTCCATCGCCGGGCGAATACGCGACGAATATGGAATGCAAAACGATTATCGCAATTATCTTTTTGAAACATATATGCGCCTGGTTGATCGCTTCCAACCAAAGGCATTTGTGTTTGAAAATGTACCGGGGATGCTCAGTGCTCAACCCGGTGGAGTGTCCATTATAGACAGGGTCAGAGAGACTTTTGGAACAATCGGCTACACCCTCGTGGATGATATTAAAAAATACGCCATAGTGGACGCTTCAGATTTTGGTGTTCCTCAAAATCGCAAACGGCTCATTCTTTTTGGAATTCGCGACGAACTTTTTGATGGAGATCCCCAAACGTTGCTCAAAGAGTTTTATACGAAAACTCTGGCTTCGAGGAAGGTAAAAAGCAAGATTACAGTTGAAGAGGCGATTGGGGATCTGCCGAAATTGTTTCCTAATAAAAGAAATAAAGATGATTCTCGAGCGTCTCATTCTTCTGCAAAGGAGTCAACCATGAATCATGCACCGCGTTTTCATAGTGAGCGGGACATAGAAGTCTTTCGCGAATTGGCCGCTGATCGCAGCCGCAAGAATAAAAAATACAAAAATACGGAAGATCTTAAAAAACTTTATACGAAAATAACGGGTAAAACGTCTAGTGTGCACAAATATTATGTCTTGGACTCTGCTCAACAGAGCAATACAATTGTCTCCCATTTGCACAAAGACGGGCTCCGGCACATTCATCCAGACCCTGATCAAGCGCGGTCTATAACGGTGAGGGAGGCGGCACGTCTGCAGTCTTTCCCCGATGACTTTGAGTTCCTTGGGTCGATGGGGGATCAATATAAAATGGTTGGAAATGCGGTTCCGCCTGTATTGGCTAAAATAGTAGCTGAGTCTGTAGCTTCCTTTTTTGATGAAAATCTTGTAAAACAAAATGATCCGGAAACCTCATGGAACTTAATATTGAAAAAATAGCCTATCTGCAGAAACTTAATGCAAACGAGCTCGGTTATCGTGGGGATAAGCCTGGCGGAGCGGGGAGATTTTTTCTCGTATCGAAATCATGTATATCTTTTTTTCCGCCATTGAGTGAATTGGCTCTTAATGACCACGTGCTTCTGGAAACCATACCCCCTTTCTCAGATGAGGTAGTTCTTTCAAATTATGTTTATCATAATAGTAAATATGCAACAAACGTTGAGGCTGAAAATAGAAATGAGTATAGATTTTATTTGAATAGTGCTACTGATCCTAGCAGTTCATATTATGAGCCGGGAGATATTGTGGTTTTTATAAAAATTTTGCCTCAAGACAACGCTTATCCTGTCTATAAATTATTTCGCTATAAAATAACAGATCCAAATTATCAAAAACTCCTGGAACAGATTGAAAAGAACGATGCCCGTTCTCATAGTAAGGCACTAGTTCCGCTCAAAGACCTGACCTTTTTGGATGGTTTAGAGCCTATCTCTATTGGTAGAAAAGTTATTCCTCCAGAGATAATTGAGGGTTCTTTTAACGAACCTGTCGAGCAGGTTCCAGTCCAAGAAGAGGATAAAATCGACACGACTCAAGTTATTCGCAGCCGTTCTTTCAGAGATCTCACTCTATATTTCTATGAAGACAGATGTGCTGTTACCGGACGAGATTTAGTTATAGAGTATAAAGATTTCAAGAATCTTGAAGCTGCACACATATTAGCTCGTGCTGCGGGTGGAGGTAGTCATCCGTCAAACGGTATGGCACTAGAACGAAATCTGCACTGGGCTTTTGACAAAGGATTTTTTACTCTCACGGAAGATTATAAGGTGGAGGTTCACCCTAAGGCTATGCACGTCAATTATCTCAAAAACAAGCATGGGCAAAACCTCTTGTTGCCGCAAGATGCTCGTTCCAGGCCAAATGTTGACTCAATACAATGGCATCGCAAGAATGTCTTTGGGTTATTTTTAAGAACCGAAGCTTGAACTCCAAAATTAACTCAGTAGCTAACTACGTAATTAGCCAGAGTTGCTGTGGCGGGGTTTAAGCGCTACTGTTTCAACATACATGGCACCTAAACTCTCCAAAACCGAGTACATTATGTTTAGGGAGTGCCCTAACAACACTTGGGTGCGCCGGCACAAGCCCGAGGTGTACAACCAGTACGAGATGTCCGAGTTTGAGCAGTCTCTACTCGAAATGGGCAACGAGGTCGAGGAGCTCGCTCGCGGGATGTTTCCCAACGGCTACCTGGTCGAGCGGCGCAGCGCGGGTGCCCAAGAGCTCACCCAGAAGCTTATTGCCGAGCAGACGCCGGTTATTTTTCAGGCAGTATTTGCCACTGACACGTATTTGGCCGCAACCGATGTGCTGGTATGGAACTCCGGTGCCGGCGCATATGACCTGTATGAGATAAAAATGTCCTCTACTGAGGAGGAAGGGGAGGACGGCAAGATTAAGAAAGATAAAAAGAAGGAGGAGAGTTTTGAGTTTGACTTGGCTTTTCAAGCTAATGTAGTTGAGGCGTGCGGGGTCAAGGTTAATAAAAAATATTTAGTGCGGCTCAACAGACAGTATTTTTGCCAAGGCGACCTAGACTACTCCAAACTTTTTATACTTGAGGACAAGACCGAGGCGATGGTGGTGGTGCAAGATATTGCAGCCTCGCAGATGGCGCGAGCGTACGAGTATCTAACGCAGCCATCTGTACCCGTGGGCCATTGTCCGTGCTTTTACAAAGGTCGCTCGGCGCAGTGTACGACTTTTGCCTTTAGCAACCCTGATGTGCCGGCTTATAGTGTGCACGACATTAATCGTATAGGCGGTAGCAAAAAATATCTCGAGGAGCTTTTGCATGCGGGTATTCTGCATATTAAAGACGTGCCTCTTGGTGATGAACGGCTTACCCTTAAAAAGCTCAACCAGGTACGAGCGCACATTTCTCAAAAACCAATTATAGATGTCGAGGGAATTATCAACGAGTTAAACAAGCTCGAGTACCCCCTGTACTTCCTCGACTACGAGACATATCCGACAGCGATACCGCCGTTTAGTGGTTACCGGCCGTACCAACACATAGTGTTTCAGTATTCACTGCATGTGCTCGAAGCACCTGAAGCCAAACTTGAGCATCATGGCGACCTGATACTGGGCGGCGACCCGGCAGAAAGAGTCGCCCAAGCGCTCAGGTCTCATATTGGCCCGAAGGGCACGGTTTTGGTTTGGTCTAAAAAGTTTGAAAACAGTTGTAATCGCAAGATGGCGGGGCTCATGCCTCAACATAAAGACTTCTTTTTAAATTTGGTGGCTCGCACATACGACCTTATGGACATTGTCGAGAATCAGCACTACGTGCACCCGGGCTTTATGGGCCGCGCATCTATTAAAAAAGTACTGCCCGTTTTAGTGCCTACGCTGTCCTACAAAGAGATGCCGGTTAAAAGTGGCACCGATGCCATAGAAGGGTATCGCCAGTTATCACAAGCACTTATTGCGGGAGCAGAGGCAGAGCAGAAGAAAAAAGATATGCTCGAGTACTGCAAGCTCGACACCTTTGCAATGGTCGAGATATGGCGACATTTTAGAAGCGTAGTCTCAAGCGCATGAAAATCATATTTTTCGACACCGAGACCACGGGGAATACGGACGATGACCGGCTCTGCCAGCTTGCTATCAAGGAGCGTGGGGTTTTGGCTCCGATTTTGAACGCAACCTACCAACCGCCGGTACCTATCAGTGTCGAGTCGATGGCAATCCACCACATCACCCCAAAAATGGTGCAGGGTCGTCCTGCGTTTGTAGACGCGCCGGAGTATGCGGAGATTAAAGCACTTTTTGAGAGAGATGACGTGCTAGCGGTTGCGCACAACGCCGCGTTTGACTTGGGCATGCTCGCGCGCGAGGGGATAGTGCCGCACGCCACCATATGTACCTACAAAATGGCCAACGAACTTGACCCCAATGACCTTATCGAGAACTATCGTCTGCAATATCTGCGCTATCTTTTAGATCTTGACATTGAGGCGGCCGCGCATGATGCGTGGGGCGACGTGGTGGTGTTAGAGGCATTGTTTGAAAGGTTGTTGCAAAAGATGATTACAAAGTTGGGGAGCGAGCACGCCGCGCTGCGCGAGATGCTCACTATTTCCTCTCGGCCGCTGCTGTTTACTACTATCCGCTTTGGTAAGCACAAGGGCAAAAAGATTACAGACATACTGCGGGCTGACCGAAGTTACTTGGAGTGGCTGCTTAAGGCAAAGAGGGAGAATCCGTCGGCCGAGGTGGATTGGATTTATACGCTCGAACATCACCTGGGGATCAGCTCCTGAATTAGCTCAGTAGTTAATGAGATATTTAGGTGGAGTGGGATAGGGTAGGCCTATGGCTAAAGCAAACTATGTAGACGGGTTTGTGCTTGTTATTCCTAAGAAGAACACGGGGAAGTATAAGACGCTCGCCAAGGACGCCGCGCGAGTGTGGCGCCGCTTTGGCGCGCTCGATTATAAGGAGTGCATGATAGATGATGCCAAGCCGAAATGGGTCACCCGTACCTTCCCCAAGATGACCAAGGCCAAAGCGGGCGAGGCGGTCTGGTTTTCCTTTATTACTTACAAGTCGCGTGCGCATCGCGATGCGGTCAATAAAAAGGTGATGGCCTACTTCGACAAGAAGTACAAGGACCACAGCCACAAGGACATGCCGTTTGACATGAGGCGCATGGCCTACGCAGGCTTTAGGGTTGAGGCCAGCGCCTAGCACTGCACCGCGACTAGCGGTTTGCTATACTATCCCTGTGGACGCAATAAATGCCATTTTGCAGACGATACTCTCTTTTTTGCTCTCGCTGCTTACGCTCTTCATCAACTTTTTTATTTCCATCCTGCAGCTGGTCTTGCACTTTGCCCAGCAGCTGGTCGGCACCGTGCGCTAACCCCACCCACTTTGTTATACTAAACGCATGAACACTTTTGGCCCTGCGGGGAAGACCGTCGTCGTTTTAGTAGCGTATAGTAAAACCATGAGTAAAAAACAAACTACGCCGGGCGGGTGGCAAAACCGCAGCACGGGGCGGCCGCAGGCCGCCCGGATGCAGCCGGTGGTCCAAAGGGCGGGCATGCGCAACATGAAGAAACCTAAAGGAGGTAGAAAGGGCCTCTAAAACTGCTATACTAAAGCCATGATGTATAACAACTTTGGCAACTGGGGCGGCGGCTACGGGCCGGGGCAGTGGGGCATGATGAGTGCGGGCTGGGGCGGGAATGAGTGGATATTCCTTGCAATGGCGATAGCTGCACCTTTTATTATTATTGCCATTTTGTGGTCGGTGGTGTGGAAGGGTCTTGCCCTGTGGCACTCGGCGCGCCGCGGACAGTACTGGTGGTTTGTGATATTGCTCGTGGTCAATACGCTCGGGATACTCGAAATCATCTATCTGTTCTTTGTGGCGAAGCTAAAGTTTAAAGAGCTCTTTTCCGCGCACTCGCACAACCATACGCACAACGGCTGATGGGCAGGATACTTTTGGCGCTGGGGGCGATTTTAGCGGTGCTCGGCGCGGGCTACTGGTTTATGTTTATGCAGTCTGCTCCGACTGCTCCGGCAAACCCCGCGCCAATTATTTCTAACCAAACTAAGACTGTGACAAAAGCAATACTCCACACCAACAAGGGCGACATTACTATCGAGCTCTTTGGCGCCGACGCCCCCAACACGACCACCAATTTTACCAAGCTTGCGGGCGCCGGCTTTTACGACGGGACAAAGTTCCACCGCGTCATCAAGGGGTTTATGATACAGGGCGGCGACCCGCTTTCTAAAGACGACAGTAAGGCGGCGCAGTGGGGGACCGGCGGCCCGGGCTACACCTTTGCCGATGAAATCCGCTCCAACAACCGCAACGCTGCGGGTACTATTTCGATGGCCAACGCGGGCCCCGATACCAACGGGAGCCAATTCTTTATCAACACGGCGGACAACAACTTTCTTGATACCAAGCACACGACGTTTGGCAGAGTGGTGGCGGGTATGGACATTGTGCGCGCGATTGAGTCGGCGCCGACCGGCACCGGCGACCGCCCCGTAGAGCCGATGGTACTCACCGGCATTGCGCTCGAGTAAACTCACTTTTGCTTCACAGTAGTGACTATAGAGTTACTTCCATTAGCCGGTAACAAAAATATTCTATGGCATTAGATATCAACAGCATGTCGGTAGAGGAGTTTGCGAGCCTGCCGGGCATAGACACGGAGCTTGCGACAAACATCATCGAGTATCGCGATGAAAACGGCGGCTTTACCTCGATTGATGACCTGCGCGATATCCCCGGTTGCACCAGAGAGATGGTGGCGGGCCTCCGGGACTTGGGGGCGACCGTAGGGGCGGGGGCGGAGGGCGTGTAATTTGTGTAGAGCGGCCCCGCACGCCTCGGCGGCGGGGCCGCTCGTTATCCACAGACTTGTGTATATTGTGTACTTGCAGGCAAAAGTTGTGCTAAAATAGGAGCCTATGGGACCTCTCAACAAATCACTAACGGGCAAACAAAAGCGCGTGCTAGACAACATCCAGCTCTACATCGGTGCAAAGGGCGAGGCGCCGACTTTGGACGAGTTGCGCAAAAATTTAGGCTTTAAGTCTTTGCGCACGGTCATGCAATACATCGAGACCTTGGAGCGCAAAGGCTACGTCGTGCGCCGCAGGCACGCGCGGCGCAACATCGAGTTGCGCGGAGTAGATGCCATTGGCCGCACCGCAACACTGGTGTCGGTGCCGGTGGTGGCCAATGTCGGCTGCGACGACCTGTCGGTGTTTGCCCAAGAGCAGACCGACGAATTTTTGCAGGTGGACAAAGAAATTGTCGACAAAGCACAAAACGAGATAGTTGCGGTGCGCGCGGTCGGCGACAGTATGGCCGACGCGGGGGTCAAAAGCGGCGATTACATTTTGGTGCAGTTTACCGACAAGGTTAAAAGCGGCGACAGGGTGGCCGCCATCATCGGCGACATGGTGACGGTCAAGCGGCTTGAGCGCCGGAGCGGGGTGACCATCCTGTACCCCGAGAGCAAGGACCCAAAATACAAACCGATAGTCTTGCGCGACAATTTTAAAATCGCGGGGCGCGTGCTCTGCATAATCCCGGCCGCTGTCGCCGAGATGGGGGACGTGGTGCCTGTTGCGGAGGAAGATTGGCGGTAAAGAACGGGGGAAGTTTTAAAAGCTCCGTTTCTCCGGAGAGATAAACACGACCCCAACTCCTGCGAAACAGACTTTTAAAACTTCAAGACCAATGACCCAAGAGCAAGCGTTACAAATATTAAAAACCGGAGCAAACGTTTTTTTGACCGGAGAGCCGGGCGCGGGCAAGACATACGTAACCAACCGCTACGTTGCGTGGTTGCGTGAGCGCGGAGTGGAACCCGCCATAACCGCATCGACCGGGATAGCCGCCACGCACGTGGGCGGGATGACACTGCACGCGTGGAGCGGCATAGGCATCAAGCGCGATTTGAGCGAGTGGGACTTGGAGGCGCTTTTGGAGCGCGAGCCCCTGGTGCGGCGCGTGCGCGGCACGGCGGTGTTGATAATCGACGAAGTCTCTATGCTCGACGCGCACCTGCTGGGAATGGTCGACCGCGCCGTGCGGACGCTACGGGGGAGCAAACGTCCTTTCGGCGGGCTGCAGGTTGTTTTTGTTGGGGACTTTTTTCAACTGCCGCCCGTACAGCCCCGACGCTCGCAAAGCGAGGTCGGGGCCCCGACCAATGCGTCGGGGTTTGCTTTTGAGTCGCCAAGTTGGGAGGAGGCCAACCCTCTGCACTGCTACTTGAGCGAGCAGCACCGGCAGGAGGACGACGTGTTTTTGGAGCTGCTCGGCGCATTGCGCGCAGGCACACTGACCGACAACCACAAGAGCGCACTGCGTGCGCGTGCCGAGTATCCGGAAGAGGGCGACCTTTCAACAAGGCTCTACCCGCACAACGCCGACGTCGACCGCCTCAACGATGAGGCGCTTACACAGGTTGATGCGCCCGTGCGGATGTTTGAAATGCGCTCCGAGGGCGGCAAGGCACTGGTGGAGTCGCTCAAACGCGGGTGCCTCTCGCCGCAGACGCTTGCGCTCAAAGAAGGCGGTAGGGTAATGTTTACCCGCAATAACTTTGACAAAGGGTATGTCAACGGGACACTCGGAACGGTGACAGGATTTTCTGAAGGCGGGTTTCCTATTGTCCATACGAGGGAAGGGAGAGTGATAGAAGCCGCTCCGGAAGAGTGGCGCATCGACGACCGCGCCCGCACGTTGGCAAAAATAACGCAAGTGCCCCTGCGGCTCGCGTGGGCTATCACGGTGCACAAAAGCCAGGGGATGAGCCTCGACTCTGCGGTGATGGACCTGCGCCAGGCGTTTGAGTACGGGCAGGGCTATGTCGCGCTCTCGCGCGTGCGGAGCCTCAAGGGCCTCTACCTAAGCGGGTTCAACGAGCGCGCGCTGCGCGTGCACCCCGGCGTCCTCAAGCGCGACGCCTCCTTCCGCTCGGCATCTGCCGCCGCGGCCGCCGCCTTTGCCGCGATGCCGGCGGAGGAGCTTGCGGCGCTCCACAAACAGTTTGTACAAAAAAGCGGCGGCAGAGAACCCTCGATGAAAGATCCAAAAAACAAACATACAAATAACAAACAAGACCAAAGTTCCAAATTAGAAATGATGCGGGAGAAACACCCGAACGCCTACCGGCCGTGGAGCAAGGAAGACGACGCCAGACTTACAGAGCTCTTCCGCAACGAGGCAACTGTTCCGACACTTGTCAAAGAGTTTGGCCGCCAGCGCGGGGCTATCAACTCGCGTCTTATCCGTTTGGGTCTTGTAGAGCCGGATTTGTAGTTGAAAGAAGGTGAGGGTTTAATCGTCATAGGAGGGGTGCGGGCTCCTCCCGCACCCTTTAGCAGATAACAAAAACACTATGACTACTAACACTTTGAAGAAAGTCCTCGCCGGTTCGGTTGCCGCGGCAATGCTCTTGCCTATGGCGGCTTCGGCGCACGGATTGGGGCTTAACTTCGGCGGGAACCTCGGTTTGGGCCTCGGCGGGGATAAGGAGAAGACGCACATAGAGGGCAACGGCAAGTTTAACGTCAATGCCAACGCCAAGGTTGGCGATGACAACCGCGGCCGCGGCGGCCGTGACGACCGTGATGAGCATAAGAAGGAGATAAAAGCGGCGGCTAGCGCCTCTACCACCTCATCGGTCATCACCAAAAAGGCCAACCGCATCAACTTGACCGCTGACGTTCTTGGCTCTATCGGTACTGCGCTCGAGAGCAAACTCTCGGCGCTTGGCACCACCAGCACTGCGGTAGCGACGGCCGCCGTCGACTACAAGACGCAGCTTGCGGGCGCCAAGACGCAGGCGCAGGCGGCGATAAATGCCGCGGCGACGCTCAACGCCTCAAGCTCCACGAGCACGATAGACGCAATACGCGCACAGGCCAAAGACGCTTTTGAGGCGGCACGCGACTTCCTCAAGGCGGCTCGTGCAGACCTCATGGTCATGTTCCGCTTCCTCGTGCAGAACTAACACTCTCCAGTAGCACCTACCACTAGAAGAAGCCCCGCCTTCGCGCGGGGTTTCTTCGTGCATGATAGAGGGCTGTTTTTGTGATATATTTTGGGTTCGATGTTTGCACTCCTCGCCTCGGCATTTCTTGTAATGCTTGCCTCTCTGGTAGGGGTAGTGGGCGTGTGGCAGCGTCTGGGCCGCTTTTTGGAAAAGTATCTCGACTTTCTTATAAGTTTTTCCGCGGGGGTCTTTCTTGTCGTCGCGTACCGCCTGGCGGCCGAAACATTGGAACAGGCACCCTCAATCGCCGCGGGCCTTTTGTGGGTGTTTGGGGGCGCGGTCGGCATTTGGCTCCTTTTTAAATTTCTCCCCACTCTGCACCACCACGAAAGTCCGCACGAAGAGCCGCACGCGATAAACCCGCGCCGGGTGCTCTTGAGCGACGCCTTCCACAACATCGGCGACGGCATCTTGCTCGCGGCATCGTTTGCGGCCGGCCCCGCGGTGGGCGCCTCCGCCGCTATTGCGGTGTTTGTACACGAGCTGGTACAGGAGACCTCGGAGTTTTTTGTATTGCGCGGCGCGGGCTACTCGGCAAAGAAGGCGCTGTGGACAAACTTTGCGGTCTCCTCGACCATTCTTGTCGGCGCGCTCGGCGGGTACTTTGCGCTTGAGACTGTCGAGATGCTCGAGGCGCCGCTTTTGGGGCTGGCGGCGGGCATGCTCCTCGTCGTGCTGCTCGGCGACCTCATTCCTCATTCGATAAGCAGGTCTCACGGCGCGCTCCACTACGGCAAACATCTTTTTTGGTTTGTCCTCGGCGTGGCGCTTATGGTCGGGGTCACCGCCCTCGTTTCTGAAAGTCATGCCGCCGCCGGCCCCCAAGTACCGGTGGAGGGGGAGTAGCAAGGGTATACTAAAGGCATATGCAAGAACCCAACGAACAGCTCGACCGCCTCGAGATTAAGCTCGCTGAACTTTCCGGACAGCTCGACGCAGTGCACGTCTCGTCTGAAAAGATGCGCAAATACTTTTTGTGGACGCTCTGGATAACGCTGGGCGCAATACTCATTCCGTTGGTCCTCCTCCCCGCCATCATCCCGTCATTTTTGGCCTCGCAAGGGGTAGGATTGGGGTTTTAGGCGGCCGGTTGATTTTTCTCTTGCTCTACGCTATTGTTTCCGCGAACTCGGGATGTCCTCGAGCGGGAGAGTTCCATGAATGTCGCGACACTCGACTATCGGTTGGACGGCGTTCCGGCTGATTTGGCGGAGCACGTGCGCAACAGCACAAGACTTCGCGATTCGTTGCTGAAAATGCAGGCGACCGGTATCCGTTTGGTCGCTATGCCAGAAGGCTGGGAAGACCTGCGTTCCGGCGAAAAAAGCAAAGAGGCTTTCGAGGTTCAGATACTCGGCCGTCCCGGCAGGGAAGATGACACAAAGTCTGGCGGCTGGGGCCAATGCTATGCGAGGGTTGGCGGCCAATGGACGCTCGCACAAATAAGCATATGCTGACAGTGCTGGAGGAGATTGACTTGGGCGGTTTACCAAACTGGTGAGCCGCTTTTCCTTTGCTAAGTGACCGAATTTTGTAATATATTTTCAGGCTTGCAAAACTAAAAAAGCCATTGTACGATACCCCCAGCTGTTCGTGGGGAATCTTAATAATAGCTTTATTTATAAACACTTTTTGACTATGTCTAAACTCTCTACACTCCTCGGTTCGGCAACTATTGGCCTTGCTCTCTTTGTCCCGACGCTTGCTTTGGCCCAAACCTCGACCACCGGTCTTTTGAACGTCTACGTGCAGGTCATTAATCAGACCAATTCCTCCTACGGCCCCGGCAACTTTACCGTCGCGGTCTCCGGCCAGAACCCGAACCCGGCAACTTTTCAGGGCTCCATACAAGGCACGCTGGTTACTATCAATCCCGGCACGTATTCTGTTACGCTTACCAATAACTCCGGCTTCAACACGAGCTACTCGGTTGGTTGTGACAGTACAATGCTCACCGGCGGCACGCAGACTTGCGTCATTACGGTAAACGCAGGTTCGTATAATTACTTCCCGTCTTATATTTATCCTTACACCCGTCAGGTGTCGCCGTTGACTTGCCGCACTGACACTCCGGTCGTCGCTGTCGGCCAGTCGGCGCGCTTTACCGCGGTGGGCGGAGTCGGTGGCACATACAACTGGAAGACTCCGTATAACAATTTTCCCAACAGCGGCCCCGTACTCACTACCACGCTTGATGGTTCCGGCGTGCAGAGCGTGACGGTTACCAACGCGTCACAGGTTGCGACGTGCAATGTCACGGTGTCATCGAGTTATTACCCACAACCTACCAACACCTTTTATCAAGCGCCGTACCAAACGCAAAGCTACTACCCGCGCTTCCCGAACACCGGCTTTGCCCCCAGCAACGGCGCCGAGGCTGCCTTTGCGGTAGTGCTTATCTTGGGTGCCGCAGTCGCCGTGTACCCCTATGCCAGAAAAGCCTTTGCTCTTGCCGTCCGCTAAGACGGCCGTCTGGGTCCGGCCCGCAGAGGGCTACGCGCACTACGTGCGCATGGGTGCCATCGGTATCGGGCTTTTGTGCGTGCTTGTCGGCGCGGCCGACGTGACGGCGCGCCTCGCGCGCTCGGCCGCGGGCGACAACGCCGCGCTAGTTGCTTTTGGCCCGGCGGCGGCGCTTCAAAACCCGGGCCTCTTTGCCACTTCCTCGCTCGGAGTGCTCACTCCCGCGCGGCTCAAAATTCCGTCGCTCGGCGTCAACGCCGCGGTCGAAACAGTGGGCATCAAGGCTGACGGCACCATGGGCACGCCGAAAAACTTTGACAACGTCGGGTGGTACTCGCCCGGCTCAAAGCCGGGCGAGGAGGGGCCGGCGGTGTTTGCCGGCCATGTCAATAACGGAGGCATGAGAAAAGGCGTGTTTGAAAAACTTTCCAAAATAAAAACAGGCGACTATGTGACGGTAGAGGACGCCGCGGGCCGCTCAAAAATTTATAAGGTGTCGAGTGTACGGGAGTATCCGGCGGAGGCCCCTGCGGGAGAGCTCTTTGCCCCGGGCGGGCCCTCGCGGCTCGTGCTTATCACCTGCGACGGCGAGTGGCTACCGGCGGAGCGCACGTTTGATAAGCGCTTGGTGGTCGTTGCAGAGGCAGCGCGCTAGCCCCGACGCTTTGGTCGGGGAGCCGACTGAAACGTCGGCTTGCTATACCTGCTAAGGCAGGTAGAATATAGATGTTCGAGTAAGTCTCCGTAGCCAAGTGCTGGCGACAGGAGGGTCGCCTTACGAAAGAACAGAAAATAATATTGTTTCTCGTAATTCAATGGCACGCAAACTCTTT
>Ga0209542_10005370_pt1 | contig 25601 bp, 27 predicted proteins | sample RifCSPhighO2_01_FD_184028 | JGI IMG/M metagenome (GOLD analysis project Ga0209542, IMG submission 184028) | Soil microbial communities from Rifle, Colorado - Rifle CSP2_plank highO2_0.1 (SPAdes) (version 2) | ecosystem: Environmental > Terrestrial > Deep subsurface > Rock core/Sediment ...
AGTGATAGAGTACGCGCGCATAAATAAAATTCCGTACTTCGGGCTCTGCTACGGCATGCAGCTTATGTGCATCGAGTATGCGCGCAATGTCGCGGGCCTTGCGGGCGCCAACACCGCCGAGATAGACCACAACGCCGCGCACACAGTCATCGACTTTATGCCCGAGCAGAAAGAAAAGATTGCCAAAGGAGAGTACGGCGGCACCATGCGGCTTGGCACCTACCCGTGCGCGCTTAAAGACAACACCATCGCGCGCGCCGCGTACGGCAAATCAGATATAGAAGAGCGACACCGCCACCGCTACGAGGTAAATCCCGCATATATATCAAAACTTACCGATGCTGGGCTCGTATTTTCAGGTACATCTCCCGACGGCCGATTGATGGAAATCGCCGAGCTTCCTAAAGCACAGCATCCGTTTATGTTCGGCACCCAGTTCCATCCCGAGTTCCTCTCCCGTCCGCTCTCGCCACACCCGCTCTTTATGGCTTTCATCAAAGCGGCGGGGGAGAAGAAATAATCCATGGCCGGAGCGGTAAAAGAAATTCCGCAGTATCTGGAAAAATATTATTGGTGGGCATACGCGCGCCCGTGGGCGGCAAAACTTTTTGACCACCAGTTTATGGTCAACGCGATTCTATTGGGGAATTACAACAGGCTCCGAGATGAGGCGGTCAAAGAGCTCGGAGATGACTTTTCGGGCCGTACTCTGCAAGTGGGCTGTTGTTACGGAAACCTGACGCCGTATTTAGCAAAACGCGCAGCAAAAAGCGGCGGCACAGTCGACGTTATCGATATTTTACCGATGCAGTTGAAAAATCTCGGCAAAAAAGTCCGGTCGGGAGAGCCGGTCAGCATCTCTCTTATGGACGCTGCGGCGCTTGATATGCCGGATGCCACCTACGACCGCGTGGTCATATTTCTCCTGCTTCACGAGGAGCCGCAATCGTACCGCGAGCGCACTCTGCACGAGGCGCTCCGCGTACTGAAGCCCGGCGGAAAGTTAGTGGTAATTGATTACGCGAATCCGGTATGGTGGCATCCGGCGCGCTTTAGTACCATCCCAGTATACTCGCGGTTGAAGCCCTATGCGGTTGATGTATGGAACAACGGGTTAACCGGCGTGTTGCCGGAGATGTCCGAAAGCGCCTGGAAAACAAAATCCTACTTCGGCGGCCTGTTCCAAAAACTCGTCAGAATAAAATAGCGGCAACTACGGTACTTCCGATATTCCGTATTTTGTTGTAAGTTGTTAGTTGTGCGCTGTTGTTTTAGTTATTGCCAGATCGTCTAATGGTAGGACAACGGACTCTGAATCCGTTTATCTTGGTTCGACCCCAAGTCTGGCAGCTCGTTTGGACTGAGCACGTAAGAAGGTTCCATTTGCGTTGCAGTGGAGCCTTTTTGCATGGGTTCGAGCGGACTTAGGACGAGCGTAGAGGTCTCTTTGACTTTCTTAATGGCAAAAAGCAAATCGTCGGCTTCAATTATGAGCTTTTTGTCCTTCAACGTGTAGTTCGAACCTAGGGTCGCAAATATCTCTTTTCTCACGTGCAGGTCCTCCGACTTGTCCGCAGCAAAGCGAGCACGGGCTGTCTCTGCGAAGTTAAAGCCTCGCTCCACAGTTTCGAGCCAGTGCTCAATACGCTTGTCTACATTACCTAGCAACCCGTGGAGTCGGGACTTTTCCGCTAGCAGGATAACCTTCTTTCGGCGGAATTCGTCCACGTCGATCTCTTTGCCGGCTCGCATGTCGACAAGGTTGTCTATCTTCTCCACAGCGGCGTCATAGTCCTTGCGCTGTACTTTGATGATTGCTTCGCGATCGGCGGACTCATTCGCGTTTTGGCGCTTGAGCACTTGCAGAGCCCAGTCTCTAAACTTGGGGGATATCTCAAGTTGAGTTAGCTCCATGATGAGTTGGCGCTCGAGCTCCTCTTCGTTGAGAGCGCCCTGCGAGCAGCCCGGGGTGGTCTTTTTTGCGCAGTGGTAGAGCACGTAGCCGCGCAGGACAGGGTTTTTCATCTCACCGATGTCGGTGTGGCATTTAGGGCAGTCCGTCCGGCTAATACGTGAAAACTTATGGTCGCAGTTAGAGCAGACGCAATGCCGCTTTATCTCCGCCGTTACCGCTCCGTTGCACTCGCCGCACCGGATAGGGCCACGATAGACAAACTCACGTGTTTTTTGGCGAGGCCGCCCCTTGCGACCAAGTAGTACCTGCACAAGATCGTACTCCTCCCGCGTGATCATGGGCGTATGCGTGCCAACATAAATGTTTCCACTCTTCGCCGGGAATTCAAATTCGCCGTAATAATAAGTACGCGTAAGGATGTAGTAAACAAGACTTTTAGTGATTTTTTTAACACCAGAACCGTTTTTACGCTTTGGCGTACGCAGCCCTAGATCATCGCTGGCGATGTCCACTATTTTAGCGACGGAGTACCCACCAGTGAGCATCAAATCCCACAGTTGTCTGACAATAGGAAAACGTTCCGGATCGGGCACAATACTCTTCTTTCCCTTCGCATCGCTTACATTCATGTAGCCCAGTGGGGCAGGGCCTGAACGCTCGCCTCTGATTGCCTTGTCCTTTAGCCCACGCACTACGTCCACCCCCTTGCTGTCGTTTTCCTGCTTCCCTTGGCCGCAGAACAGCGTCAGCAGGAACTTGTCGTTTGGTGTATTACGGAACACTTGTTGCGGCGTTCTTACTTCCAGAAGCTTCCCCCGGTCCATTAGATCAACAATATATGCCGCGTCGATAGCGTTGCGCGATATGCGATTGTGGCTCCACACAAGAAGAGCGTTGATCTTGCCTCGCTCAATGAGGTCAAGGAGCTGTCCAAACACGGGTCGTCCCGGTCTTTTGGCAGAGTGCGACTCCTCAAGGTTGTATTGCCCGGGCACGACAATGCCTTCGCGGTCGGCAACTTCGTCAAGCTCTCTATCTTGCGAGTCGAGTGAGGCAATTTGCCGGTCGTCAGCTTCAGACGATTTTCGCCGGTACTTGCCCCATTTAAGTTGTTGTTTTGTCTTCTCCATAGGTTCGTTGGTGTGGTAATTATGCCCTGCCTCAGTCTTGGTACTGGGGACAGTGGACCCTTAAGATTGGGTCCCACCGTCTCCATCCGGAAGATTCCCACCATCTCCCAAGTTTCCCTCTGCTCCTTGTGGGGGATCTTCGCGCTTGGAAGCATCTTCGAGTGGTGGTAGTTCCCACGTCCAGCCACTACTAAAGCCTTCTTTCTTTGGTGTGATCCTGAGTTTCTTACCCGCGCGGCGCACCTGCTTTTCGCTTATCCCTGCTTCCTTACACTCGCTAAACACCTTCTTTGCCGACATTGGCCCTGGAGATAATACGAACCGTAAAACAATCACCGCCCAGTCTGTATCCGTGCGTTCCTCCTCAGACTCCAGTGTTGCAAGAACTTCATTCGCAGTAATCTTCACCGGGTCTGGGTCCCAGTCGATAATAGGCGCATTGTTTCTGCCGGTAATCACCGTGTACGCGAGACCAGTATTTTCCTTGGCTATATTGTTTTTTATTGGCACGACAAATCTACGTTCAGGCTTATTTGGATCTTTTGTGACGATGTAGACTGCGCGTGCAGCCGCAACGAATCCCAATGATCCACCCGCACGGTATAGTGAGTTCCGTTCGCCACTATTTTTGTTGAGGTGGTCTACCGCAATGATCGCTACTTTATGCTTTGCGGCGAGCGCGGCCAATGGGGCAAGGAGTCCTCTCACAGCCGCGTTCCTATGGCTATCGGTATCGTCCAAGTAGGCTGAAATCGGATCTACTATCACTACCTTGCACTCGGGTAGAGTGGTAAGCATTTCTTCGAGTGCCGCGACATCGCGCTTTAGCGAGAACATGCGTTCTGTGGGCGATCCGTCCCTCACTTCACGAACTGCCTGCAATGTGTGCACTCGCGTGCAATCTGCCCCAGCAGCTTCGAGACGAGGTTTAATCGTGTCGGCAGCATCATCTTCGGCCGATAGTAAAATCACGTCGCCAATCGGCGATTGCGTGTTATCTACTGGCCACGATCCTCCTTTCGACACAGTCGCCGCGATTGTCCCCGTTGTAATTAAACTTTTGCCGAGACCGGGGTCGCCGATTATCATCGTTAGCTTTCCGATCGCGATACGTTCCTTCCAAAGCCAGTCTATGGGGTGCGCTTGTATGTTGGCGTACGAAGAGAAAATCGGCTTAGAGGCTTGTGGTGAGTTATGGTCATTCCATTTGCGCGGTCCCGCTTCTTTCTTAGCCGCCTCTCGCTTCAATATGCCCTCGAAAGTGTTATCGAGTTCGCGTTTGCGCTCCTCCCATGGCTCCGGCGACTTGTTCATCTCTTTATCCCACGCATAGAGCGCCACACGAGCCATAGCGATCTCCTCAGGTGTTTGGGCGGCGCGAAGGTAATAACCTGCGACTTGCGCCATACCCGAGTGTCTTAGGCCTTGCCCGATAGGGACACCGGCAAGCACCTTGCTCATCGAAGGCAGTGCCGAAGATGCCGAAGTTGCCCTCTCGGCGAGCAGGGCATCTAGGGCATCTTGGGGGAATTCCGCAATGTTCTCGCGCAACAATTCATCTATGTCCCAGGCATATTCCTTGCCTGTATCAGGATGTATCGAAGGTGGCACGAGCACTTGACCGCCTATTCCTTTCACGTTGATCAAGGGGCGCGGCGTAGGATTTCCGACCACATATCCTTTAGGTGCCCAATAAAAGAATTGCTTTCCGCCAGACCCGGTAGTCTGCGAGAGTGTTGCAGGACATCCGCGTATGTCGCCCATCTGTTTGAAGCTGCCATCGGCATTCAATATAGGCATCCTGTTTTCGTCTTTGAGTACATCTTGATCGACTACAAACAAATAGCGGCCATCACTGCCGTTTGCGGGCCCTAAAGCGATGCCGATGTTGGCATTCGGTGTGTCCTTCCACCACCGCTCAATTTCTTCCTTCGTTGATCGTGTACTGCTGTACCTCTGCCAACCGGCGGGGATGGGTGCCTTATCTCGCGGCCGTACCGGAATGACGGAGAATCCGCCGGCATGATATGCAAGGGCGCTGTCAAAGATCTTGTTTTCTGATGTCATACCTTTTTCATTCGCTTATACTCTTCAGTAATCTCGCAGATATGCTCCATCGTGCAATCGATAGGCTGGACGTCGGTAACAGACAGTATCTCGACTCCTTCTTTATGTAGATCAATCTTGCATTTCAAGTATTCCGACGTATTTGTGCCAAGACGATCTCTACTAACCACTACCAACGCATCCACTTTGTTCTTGCTGCAGTAGTCGAGGAGGTCATTGAAACCGTTGCTTTCGAGTATGCTGAGTTCACTCACGTACTCTCCCGGGTCTGAATATACGTCGATAAGATCGATGTCGTTTTGGGCGCAAAAGGTCCTACAGAGTGTCTCCTGAGCGAGTAGGCTATCTGCCCAGTGAGTAGGGCGGAGGTAGATTATCCCGCGCTGAGGTGCAGGCGCACGTTGATTCTTTTTTGGTAGTCGCCCAGTTTTTTCGTATTTCTTCTGATGTTTTTTTGTCATGAGTGTTATGTGTTAAGAATTAATGTCTTTTGCATCTCCTTCAAGCACTACACGCAACAAACGCACGAGCCGGAGTCCCTTCTCGAGCGCCTGATCTTTTGTGAGCTCGATGCCAAACTCATCCTTAAAGAGCCGCTGGTATTCAGCGATCTCTTTTTCGGTCAGCGACGCGCCTTGCGCCTCCTGTTGCGGAGGTCTTGGCGGCTCGTTTGTTGTGTGTGTTGCAACGACCATTGTTGGCCATCATAAAAAACACCACCGGCTTATTACAGACGGTGGAAAATGCTAGACGTTGTGGATTTTTTAAGCCTTACGCCGCAACTCTTTTTTGGTGCACGATGGATTTTTAAGTATCAAAAAATCCACATTATAGGTCCAGATCGGGAGGAACATAGAGCATGAACCTCCACGTTAACCCCAAGTGTGTTTTTGTCTCCAGCAATCTAAAACGCAGCTTAATTTTATGTTTGTGAAGTATTTTATTTGCGGACCTTTCTACGGCCTCTTTCATTTGTTTGGGAGATAATTCCGACGTCGCTTTGTTTTTTACATTGTCAGATAAAAAACCTACAACTTCATCCCGTGGAATTTTTTTGTCCCAGCGGTCAGCAGCACCAAGATATCCCAACGCCTCCCCGGTAAGGTGACCCTCTTTTGAAATAAGCATTGGCTTCTTTATTGATGGTAAACGTAAATACCACTTCCCATCCTCACTCTTATAAATGTCAGGGATAACTTTTTTGACCTCAGAATATGCCCAAGAATCATCCATAAGAAGTTCAAGTTCATCCAGCGTAATTCCATGATCGGCAGGGTCCGTTCCTTTGCCCCCTTTTTCTTTACGTGAAGAGATATAGGCCTCCACACGCTCAATCAATTCCTTCCGGCGCTTAAAGTCCTCTCTCATACGTAAACAGTACACTACACCATATTCTTTGTGCGCGCCTAAGCTCCGTTTTGCCGGCGGGGAGCTACGTGGGCCTAAAAAGAGGGTGGTACGATATGGACATGAATGAAATACTGCGTCGGTTTAATATTTATCTGTTTGTCTTTCTCCTGCTGTGGGTGCTGACCGTCTACTCGACTATTTTGACGGCGGCTGGGTGCATCGTAGTAATCGGTGTGGCGGGCTGGCAATATTGGCGAGGTAAACTCGACTTCCTAAACCTGTGTCTCTATGTTGCGGTCTTTGCTGTCTTGGGTGCCCCCGGCTTCTTCCTGTTTTGGTTTGCTTAGGGCTATAGGGTAACCGGCGCACACTTGGCTATCACCCCCCAAACAACTCCACCACCAGCTTACAATCCTGCGCGTACCCGACTCCCATGTTCGTGAAATTGGGATTCATAATGTTCGCCTTGTGCTCCGGGGAAGCTATGAGAGATGCCCCTAATTCCGACGCATTGGTTGAACCCTCGGCTAAATTCTCCCCATGATACTGGTAGGAAAGCCCCTCAAATGAGTCTTCCCAACCCTCGTGGGACCATTGGCCAGCCGCGCAGAGCCAGTTGGCTCTCCACTGAGCCCTGTCTTCAAGTATGTTGTCAACACTTAATCGGGGAAGTTGAGGCGGTGCGGGCTGGAGCAGTGAACTTCTGGGCGCGCGAGCTCCATTTGTAATGAGTATCATATTGAGACGAAGCAATAAGATCTCTTCCTTCGTTAATGCCTTCTGTGGCTCTGATACCGTTGGGGACGTTGTGCTTTGCAGTGGTGTGGGAGTCTGCGGTTGTGGAGTTGGTGTATTTTTTGAAGAACCCATGTATCCATGGCCATGTGCGAAACTGACAACTACAAAAATGACCCCAAGCACTACCCCAGCCCCCGCAAGCCATCGCTTTTTGTTGCGAAAGAGGCCAATACCTCCAAAAACAACGGCCAGTAGAGGAATGATGCTGAACTCCCAAAGAAAGATGGAAGCAATACCAAGGCACAGACTGGTTATGGATAGCCACTCCCTCTTGTCTTTGTGCTGTTCGTTTTTCATACAAAAAGCCCGCTGCTAGGAGGCCGAAGCCCTGTATGAGTTTCCCCACACAACGTGACTCACGCCCTAACAACGGGTTTTTTGTGAGTCACGATTTTCGACCTTGCCCGGGATCCTCATTCCGGGGTTAGGCCCTTTTATTCAGTTGTACATTTGAAATAATAACACTTTTGGGCGAAGTATCACAGCGACAAAAAAGGCTATATTTTTAAGCCTGTATAGTGTAAAGTTGCAATAAGTCAAGGGTTTTGAAGGCAGTCTGCTTTGGGTCGCGATGTGACCGAAGATATAAAAAGACTGATATTCTTAGACTTATCAACAAGCAAAACGGACAGAGATTAAATAAGTAAACATATGTACGACTCTCTTTTTCAAATTAGTTCTGTTACTGCCGTATTTGGTTTTCTTGTGGCGGTCATATTTCTTGCTCTAATCTATTTTCTTTTTCGACGCAAGGGTATCGTGAGTCTTGACCCGTTCGAGAATCTCTATCGCCGGATACATGAGGACATCAAATTCGCTGTCGCTCCAAAATCGATACAGCTCAGCGTTTCAGCGAACGAGCTGATAGAACTTGCGACTGAAATATGGCGCATAGAGCAGCGACTTGCAAAAGTCGCGGACGCTCTTCCGGAGAACCACAAAAAAGGTTTGGAGAATTCGGTGAACAAGCTTAAGCGCTATATCGCAAATTACGATGTCGAAATAGTCGACTACACCAACCAGAAATTTAATGATGGGCTGAACCTCGATGTGCTCTCTGTCGAAAAAGACCCGAGCATCACCGTACCGACCGTAAAAGAAACGGTCGAGCCGACGATTCTGGTAAAGGGACAGGTCGTGAAAAAAGCGAAAATAATTTTAATAAACAATTAGCATTAATTTTATGAGCCAAAACATACAAATCGGCATCGACCTAGGCACGACGAACTCCGAGGTCGCGGCAAACAACAAAGGCCACGTGGAAGTGGTTAAGAATATTTTCAATGACGAGTACACGCCGTCGGTTTTTGGCGTTGATAAATCGAAAAACAAAGTAGTGGGCAAACGCTCATACGAGCGCCTCTATAAAGACGCATCGGAGGAGGAATTTTCAAACAACAAAGCGGAGGTAAAGCGCTTGATGGGTACATCCGACAAGGTCCATTTTGACAGGCTCGGTGAAGATATGTCGCCCGAGGAAATATCCGGGGAGATTCTCAAAAACCTCAAGGAAGATGTCCTGCGAAAGTACCCAGGTACGCCGACCATCGGCGCCGTGATTACGATTCCTGCGTACTTCTCCACCCTGCAGGCGGAGGCAACGAAGCGAGCCGGCAACCTGGCGGGCTTCAAGCACGTGGTCTTGATCCAGGAGCCGATAGCCGCGGCGATCGCATACGGCTTTATGAATTCCCAGAACGAGAATTGGCTCGTGTACGACCTTGGCGGCGGTACGTTCGATGTGGCTCTTATTTCCTCGAAGGATGGCGCGCTTTCCGTGCTCGGACACAATGGCGATAACTTCCTCGGCGGAAAAGATTTTGACTGGGCGGTCGTGGATAAAGTTATCGTTCCGAAGATTCTCGAGAAATTCGACGTCAAAGACTTTACGCGCGGCAGCAAGAAGTACCGCAGCATTTTTGCAAAGCTGAAATACTATGCAGAAACGGCGAAGATCGCTCTCTCGCAAACCGACGAGTCTACTATCGAAGTGGAAAAGATCGGCGAGGACGACAACGGCAAGGAAATTTATCTCACGATACCTTTCACCCGGAAAGATTTCGAGAAGCTCATCAAGCCGTTCGTGGATAAGACCATCGAATTGAGCAAAGAAACGATAAAGGATGCCGGAGTGAAGCAGTCCTCTATCTCTCGCATCGTGCTCGTCGGCGGTCCGACCATGATTCCGTACATCAAGGATAGGCTCGAAAAAGACCTCAAGGTAGAGGTCGATACATCTTCCGACCCCCTTACGGTCGTGGCGCGCGGCGCGTGCATCTATGCGGTGAGCCAGAAGATCCCGAAGGAATTCCTCGAATCCAAAAAGACCACAGACTCATCAGTAAAAACGCTGCGCCTCAACTACGAATCGCTGACCTCGGAGACGGAGGAAACCCTGACCGGCGTTGTCGAGGAGCTTAAGGATGCAGAAGAGGATTATTTCATACAAGTGCAAAGCGAAGGCGGCCAGTTCAGCGGCAAAAAAATAAAGCTCAAGAACGGAAAATTCATTGAGACAGTAAATCTCGATAAGAACAAGACGACTCTTTTCTGGGTGTATCTCTTCGATGCGGACGGTAATCCGATCAAGACCGACCCGGAATCTTTCTCCATCACTCACGGCCTTTCAGTGTCGGGCGCGCCCATACCGCACTCAATAGGCGTGGGCATCGTGAAGCGAGGATTCAGCGGTGCGAGTTTCGCGATGGCGGAAGAGTTTGAGGTTATCTTCGAGAAAAACAGCATCCTACCGCTCAAGGCGACCCGCACCTATAAGACGGTAAAGGGGCTTGCGAAGGGCGACAAAGATAACGCGCTCCCGATTAAAATCCGCGAGGGCGAATCCCATATACCCGACCAGAATCAATTCATTTGCGATCTTAAGGTCACCGGGGAAAAGCTGCCGTATGACCTACCCGAAGGTACGGAGATCGCGCTTACTATCGAAGTGAACGAATCCCGCGAGGTCAAAGTCGAGGCGTTTATTCCTTCTATCGATTTAACCTTTAGTGCTCGCGCAACCATACACGCGGAGAATTTGAGCGTGGAAGAAATGGAGTCGCAGCTCAAGCAGCAGACCGATCGCGTTAAGAAAGTTGAGCAGTCATGCACCCCGGAAGAAAAGGGCAAATTGCAGACACTTGTGCAGACGCTCGAGAGCAGCTTATCGACTGCGAAAGTCGACGAGGACGAGAAGCGGAAAGCCGACAAGCAACTTAAGGATTTGAAGATACGCCTCGACGGGCTCGAAAAGATGAAAGAGCTTCCGCAGCTCATTACCGAGTACAACGAAAAGCTGAAGAGCATCGAGGGATTCATCGAAGAGTGGGGCGACCAAAAGGAAAAGAATATGTACTCCGATCAGTTGCGCGTGCTCAAGGAGCAGGGCGATCTCGCTATTGAGAAATCCGACAAGGTGATGCTTAGCCAGTCCCTCGAACAGCTTAGTGAGCTCGGCCAGAAAGTGCTGTTCTCCAACCCTGTATCTTGGGTCTATATGTTCAACAAGATCAAAGAGACCAGTCATGCTTGGCTGAATCCGAAAGAGGCGGAGTATTACATGAACAAGGGACAGCGCGCGATGGAGCTCAACGATGCCGAAGAGTTGAAGCGAGCCGTCCACAACCTTATGCTTCTTCTCCCGCCGAGCGAGCAGAAGATGATCGAGGGGAACATGTCCGGCATAACCAAATAAAGCTATGTCGAACCTTCTAAAAAATAACGCATACCATATCCTCGGCCTTGATACCTCTGCGGCGCAGAGGGATATTCAAAAGCGCTCGAAAGAGATCGTTAAGTATCTTCAAATCGACGACACTCCGGAGTACGATCTCGATCTCGGGGTGTTCGAGAATTTCCGCACGGAAGATGCGGTCAAAGATGCCGTCCAAAAACTCACCTCACCTAAGAAGCAGATAAAAGATTATTTCTTCTGGTTCCATATCGCGGACGAGGTGGATCAGCAGGCGGTAGGCATCCTGCGCAAGAAAGACCCGGAAGGCGCTATTCGCGTGTGGGAGCACAATGCGGAGGGAGATTCGACTAAGGCGATGTTCTACAAAAAGAATCTCGCGATACTCTATTGCATCCTTCTTTTCAAAGAAGATGATAAGCGGTATTTGAAAGAGTCGCTCAAGCTTTGGCATGAGCTCATCAATTCAACCAAATTCTGGAGCGCCTTCACGAAAGTGTATAAGCACAACGACGAGCTGAATACCGACCAAGAAATCATTTCGGACTTCCACAAGCACGCCTCATCTTTCCTCTCCGACCTCTACACCGAAATCAGCGACACGCGCGGGGACGGCAGCTATATCGCGGAGTTTACAAAGACATTCAACCTTCGCGGCGAAAAGACCGAGAAGGTCGTCATGGCCCCTATCTTCCAGGAAATCACCGAGGCAGTCGAGAAGCTCGAAGCGATGAAAGTATCGGAGGATGGCGATCTCGACAAAGAAGAAGCGGCACAGATTAAGCAGCACATCGGCAAAATACAGGAGTGCTGCAACAAGCTCATCGATATAGGTCTTTACGACGACAGCCAATCGAAGACGATTCGCGACCGGGCGGCTGCAGCCATTCGCTCTATCGTTATCGACATTCACAACAATCTGGACGATCTACCAAAGGCGGAGCAGCTGCTCAACATCGCGATGCAGTTCGTAGGCAGTTCTGGGATGGAGAATAAGCTCAAGCAAGACCTCGATCAGTTCAAGCAGAACAAAAAATTCAACGACACACTCGCGCCGATCATGGTGCTCATCAACGAGAAGAAATTCCCGGAGGCGATGGCTCTCATCGATAAGGAAAAGGAGGGCAACACAGACGAGGATTTCCAAAAAGCGATGGATCTCAAGAAGAAGGATGCCGTCACCCTTCACGCTATTTCGATATACATCGAAGGCAAACAGGCGATGGAGGCAAAGGATTGGGATAAAGCGGTCCCATTCTATGAGCGAGCTGCCGGGCTCATCTATGAAAACATCGATCTCTTCGACGTGAACAAAGAGGTAATCGATTCATGGCTCGACACGATAAAGACCAACGTCAAACTTCTCGACAAAGAAAATGCAGACCAGGTCGATGAGGTGCACAACAAAATGCTTAAGCAGGTCGACGAGGCGTTCGAGGACAAGCACGAGCAGCTCGCAATCAAGGTTTTGATAAACGGCTACTATCACGTTGGCATCGTGAAGGTGCTGAGGGAGAAGGGCAGCGGTGGCGGGTGGGGTTGGAATTGGCTATGGTGGATCATCGCAATCATTATCATTAGCTCCATTTTTGGAAGCAATTAACATGACCGAGAAAAAATCACTCGACTTTAATTTCTTGGACGAGAGTCCTAAACAAGCTGGCGAAAAAGCCAGTGCTGAAGTTGTTGCGCACCCGGTCGCTACACTAGGCGAGAAGGTGAATTTCTTCCGCTACCTCAAGGAGTGCTACACCAACTTCAACGCATTTTGCCGAAAGTATCTCGGAGTCAAAAATCCTCCATATCTTATCGTGCTTATATGGGTTTTCGGCATGGGATCGGCCGCTGACAGATTGATTGGTTCGCTGCAGGATTATACGAGCTGGGGGGAGATATGGGCGATAGTGCTCTTCGGAGGCATCCTAGCGGGTGCGCTCGGTTACTTCATTGGCGGCTGGTGGTACAACGTCCGAGTGGGTTGGTCGAAAGGAAAGGAGAATGTGGAAATGGCGCGGGGCATATATCTCTTTACATCGCTCCCAGTGGCTCTCGTGAGTATCCTTTCGCTTGCCCTCAACCAGATGGCGTACGGGCAAGATTACCTCGATTACTACTACTCTGATGCCTCGACTGTAGACCTGCTGGTTTTCTTTGTTCTCCTCGCTGCGTATTTCTATACCATACGCTTGAGCTATAAGGCGGTCCGGGAAGTGATGGGTGCCGAAAGGCAACGCGCGATAGGGTGGTTTATTGTTCTGCCTTCTGTTTTCTACGGGGGCCTGATCCTATTGAGCGCAATGTAAATTCATGAGCGATAAAGACAAAAAATTAAAACTCGATCTCGACTTCTTGGGAGAAAATGCACCGGAGAAATCCGAGAAGAAGCACGAGCCGAAAAAAGAGCACCACAAGCCGGAGCATAAGAGGCCGGAAGATGATGCTCCGATGTCGAGCACAACGAAAGGCGTCCTTGGCGCGAGCGTGCTTGCTGTTGTAATAATCGGAATCGCCTTGGCGAGCACGAGTGGCGGCGGTTCTTCTGCGGCCGATACTGCAACCAATACACTTCCGCCACCTTCGAACACGAAGACGCTCGATGAGATTCTGGATACCTCGAAAAAGACGGATTCCTATATTCCTATAGCGGATCGCACGAAAACGGCAAATCAAACCTGCAAGGATACATACGGTGCCCAAGCGTATTCGACCGGAGAAAGTAATGCGGATGGCAGTCCTGTTTGCGACTGTAGTGATGGTTATACCCGAAATGATTCCCTTACAGTGTGTGTCGCGGTCCCGAAGGTGAAGACTGGGCTGGAGGTTTGTCGGGAACGCAATGGTTACAATGCTACCTATGACAGCGCAAGCAATTCCTGCGGTTGTGCTAGCGGCTACTCTTTGAGCGCTACTTCGAATCAGTGCGTGAATGCTTTGACCGCGCGTGATGATAGCTGCGCGTCATCATATCCAGGCACAAGCTTCTTGAAATATGATACGGAGAGCGGTAAGAATATTTGTGACTGCAAAGCCGGGTATGACTGGAATAATGATAGGACCGCGTGCTATACAGTCTCGGCATTCACTCAGTCCTGCGTGAGCTCCTATGGGACGGGGTCAATATCGACCGTCACGGGCGGAAAGCGCTATTGCGACTGCGGGTATGGGTACGCCTTCAATCCAGGTAGGACTATGTGCGTCACGACAGCGTCGATAAATGCAATCTGCGAGAGGGATGTCGGACGGAATAGCCACTATGCAGGCTCGTCGACGGACGGGAAGTATGACTGTACAACCCCTTATTAAATCTATGGCAAATCCAACAAAACCACTTCTTCACCCAGGGTACAAACTCAAAGAAAATGTGAGCGTGGTTTCCCGTGTCGAAAAGATTCTCTTCACGGAGGTGTTTTCGCTTTCCAATGAGAAATTCCTTTACCTCTTCACCAACATTCAGCAAGACGAGGTCATTGACCGGAGCCAGAAGTACGAGCTGGTGAACCTCGACCTGGGCGGCAAGAAATATCTCGGCGTGATTACCGATGAGCATTCTCACGACAAAATAACGGCAATCATTGACGACTTGACGGTCCTGCGTGGCTTCGACTGTGTTGCTGGTATGCGGCCTCTCAAGGCAATGCTCGTGAGCGATGTTATAGAGCCACTACAACACCCGGAGAAGTTTAAGAAATTTAAACTCTCCGTGCCGAATGGCATATTGCTCTATGGACCACCCGGATGCGGCAAAACTTTCATTGTAAAGAAGCTCGCGGAAGAGCTGGGCTATAACTTTATCGAGATGAATCCTTCGTCTGTGGCGACCCCTTATGTGCACGGCGCAGTAAGCAATATTGCGAAGGTGTTTGAGATGGCGAAGCTCAAGGCTCCGTCTATCGTATTCATCGACGAGATCGAGGGCCTTGTCCCGAAGCGCGAAGAGCTTTCGTCCTCTGCCGACATCAAAAAGGAGGAAATTAACGAGTTCCTGCTGCAGCTCAATAATGCCGGGAACAACAAGATTTTGGTTGTAGGCGCGACAAACCGCCCCCACATGATAGATTCGGCAATCCTGCGCTCCGGAAGAATGGATAAGCGCGTATACGTGGGCCCGCCGGACTTTGAGGCGCGCAAGGACATGATGCGCATCTGCCTTGCCGGGCGACCTTACGACAAGAAGATAGACTTCGAAAAGCTCGCGAACATGACGGAATATTACGTCGGGTCCGACATCGAGCTCATCGTGACTGAAGCGGCGCGTCTGGCGGTTGCGAAGGATGAGGCGCTCGTCACCGAAGGAATGATAGTAGAGGCCATCAACAAATTCTCGCCGTCCATTTCCTCGGCAGAGATTCTGTATTTTACGCAGTTCTCGAACATGGAGAGGTCTTAACTTTTATGATTACCAAAGAGCAACACGAATATCGGGTTCTATTCTCCAAGATCGCGGCGATCGCGCTTCTCGTCGCGGTGATTCCGATATGGCCGTACTTCTTCTACCAGGCGCTCAAGCTGGTGATATTTGGTGCGGCCGCGTTTTCGGCATACCTATATCACAAGGAAAAAAAGAAAGGCTGGATGCTGACAATGATCGGCATCGCCATAGTATTCAACCCGATCAACCCGCTTTATTTCGGGCACTTCCTTTGGTCGATTGTCGACCTGGTAGTGGCGTGGTTGTTTTATTCATCGCCGAAAGAGAAGTAATTATTCGTTAACTTTTTATTATGCAAAATTTAACTATGCAAGATGTCGGTCGCTTCATCAGTCGGTTCTGGTTTCTTTTACTGATAGGCGGCTTTGCCCTTTGGGGAGTGTTCGAGGATAGCAGCTCCACACCGCTACCGGCGCCTTCCGCTACGGCACAAGCAGAGCAAGATACTTTTGTGCCCGACCTTACCCCAGGCAATTCTTTGCCGACCGGAACGATTATTAAAAAACGCAGCGCCTACCTTCAGGGCGAAGGAGAGTTGAAAATCGAAAATGGGACGAGCTATGACGCGGTTGCGAAGCTGATCCGTGACGGGACTTCCGTGTTGACTGTATACATCAAGGCCAATAGCACTTATTCGATGCTGAATATTAGCGACGGCACGTACTGGCTAGCTTTTGCACAGGGCACGGATTGGGATGCTACTGCACAGAAATTTAATCGAAACGCCCATGTATCGGCCTTCGATGAGACATTCGAGTTCGAGACGACTGACACACGAACGGCTGGGTGGGAAGTCACCCTTAATGCGGTAGCCGGAGGCACGGCGAGCGCGAGCGATGTCGATCCTTCACAGTTCGACCAGTATTGATCAGTATGGATAAAGCACTTACAAAGGAAGAGCAGCGACAGTTGGAGAATTGGACCCTCCAAACGGAAGCTGGGGAGATGGCTCAGGTTCACGACTTGGTAGAGAACTGCAACATCAGCTTTCAGTTTGCAAAAACACACAGTGTTTATCTCAAGGATTGGGAGAAAACTAAGGAGCGCATGGAGAACAATTTAAGAAGAGGGGTGCTACCGCCAGGAGTTAGCGCCAATCTTAATAGGGCCATAATAGATGCAACGGATAAAATTATGCAAAAGAAGCTAGCAAACGTCCGTACTGCGTTTCAAATGAAGTTTGGCGAATCCATCTATAACTACCTCGGTAAAGATGGAAAGACCAAAGGTCTCTTTAGTGGTTTGTTTGGATAAATATATGGCCTTAATTTTAAACGACCATGGACTTGATCTCTAACAAACTATGATAAAGAAGGTTCTCTACATAGTTGGAGGCGTAATAGCAGTACTTGTCGCATTGGTGGTACTCGTGCCGACGCCGGATACAGTCCAGCCTGTGGGCGAAGTTGCAGAGGTTGCTACTACGACCCAACCGGTTGCCGAGCAAGTGTCTACTCAAGAAGTCCCGGTCGCTACAAACGAACTCTATACGGTTACTAAAGTAGTCGATGGCGACACTATTGCCATCAACCTCAATGGTAAGTCCGAGACAATCCGTATGATTGGGATAGACACACCGGAGACGGTAGATCCGCGTACGACGGTGCAATGCTTTGGCAAGGAAGCGTCCGACAAAGCGAAGGAACTTCTCACTGGCAAGAAAGTTCGTATCGAGAAGGACCCCACCCAAGGGGAGAGGGACAAGTATGACCGACTCCTGGCGTATGTTTGGCGCGAGGACGGGCTCTTCTTCAACAGGTATATGGTTGAGCAAGGTTACGCTCACGAATACACTTACAACACAGCATACAAGCACCAGAGCGAGTTTAAGGCTGCTGAGGCGGCCGCACAGGCTCAAAAGAGAGGGTTGTGGGCTCCTGGTGTGTGTGACGCTAAGACTACTCCTCCTGCAAGCCAACCGGTTAAGTCCACTCCACCTCCGGCTGCTGCTCCGAATAGCAATTACACTTGCACCGCGAACACCTACAACTGCACTGATTTCTCGACTCATGCCGAGGCGCAGGCCGTATTCAACGCCTGTGGAGGAGTGGGCAACGATATCCATCGACTTGATAGCGACAGCGATGGTGATGCTTGCGAAAGCTTGCCCTAAGATGCTTGGGCTCAGGATAAAAAGTCGGGGGTAGAATAGCCATATGCTTAGTTTTTGGGAAAGGAAGATAAATCAAAGAATATACACTGCGCTGGCGCGTGTGGTCCCTTTGGCAACTTTGTTTGTTATTGTCCTGTTGGGCGCTACTGCCTCCGATTTTGCGACCAACTATTGGTTTGACCGCGATAAGGGGCAACAAACAGACGAGGCGGCGTATCCTTCCGACGAGGTCTCTAAAGAGTCCTGTAACGTCATAGGGCTGGAAATCAGAGGATGTGTGCTCACCTATAAGCCCGATAACTATGATGATGCACTCAAACTAAGCGATGACGGCAGTTGCGACACCATTACCTCGTCGGAGGAAATAGCCGGTTATCTAAAAGAAGCATCAAAAGACGAAGATATAAAAGCCGTGTTGATCGAGATAGACTCGCCAGGAGGGATGCCGGTTGCCGCAGAAGAGATAGCGGAGGGCATTAAAACGCTCGGCAAGCCCTCTGTTGCCTGGATACGAGGTACTGGAGCGTCAGCTGCCTATTGGGTCGCTAGTGCCGCTAATACGGTCATAGCATCGGCCAACTCTGATGTGGGCAGTATAGGGGTAACATTTTCCTACGTGGACAATGCGCAACAGAATGCAAAAGATGGCCTCACCTACAACATGCTCTCGGCCGGCAAGTACAAAGATATAGGAAGCCCTGACAAGCCTCTCACTGCCGATGAGCGTTCTTTGATTGAGCGGGACCTCAATATCATTCGTGATAATTTCATCAGTGAGGTGGCGGCAAATCGTAAGCTATCTGAAAGTAAGGTCCGCGCCTTAGCTGATGGCTCAAGTATGCTCGGCGTGGCGGCAAAGAATAATGGGCTCGTAGACATCATTGGCACTCAGGAAGCCGTACACGACACACTCAAGCAACTTCTTGGGGGAGAGGAGCCGGAGACCTGCTGGCCTTAAGGGATGTATTTTATAGAATATATGAAAAATCTCATTCCTAAAAACTTACTTAAGGGATTAATTATTGTTATAGGCACGGTTATCTTTGGTGGTGTAGGGTATTTTTTTGTAAAGACAGCCAACGACTCCTCTCAAGTTATGCCGCAGGAAGAAGTATCAAAAAATAATGTAGCAACGACCACAGAGGACGCCAGTTCTCTATATTTGAAAGAAGAGATTGCTCGTAAAAAACAAAGAGATACAGATAGAAACAAATGTATTGCTGACGCGGAGCGTCAGTATGCTGAATTTAAGGTCCAAAATCCCGGGTGTGCAGGTCCCGGTGTTTTAGGTGCTCGTTGTCTTTCAATAATACCCAGAGTGCAAGAAAATATAGACCGGTGCTACTTCCGATTCCCCAACAACTAGCACGAAGTGCCGGACACCCGATGGCCGTAGTTGTACTTTGGCCAAAAAAGTGCTATACTATAGATAGTTCGTTGAGTTATTAAAACTGTGTCCGGCAGATCCGGACCGTGCATGTCTCTCGAAAGAGTAGGCGACCTGGGAAATCTGCGGGGAGCCACATGACACACACGACTGATTGTCCTAAGACGGTTGGGAGATTTCGTTCAGCGGTCGAGCTGGACTAATTCTCTTAGCCGTTTTTTGTTTGTTGTAGTCGCAACAGCTCCGGCCAAGAGCCATTAGCAAATTACACACAAACACATATGCAGTACACACCACTAATACAAAAAGCGATTCGGTTCGCCACGCAGGTGCACGAGGTTGACCAGAAACAGAAGCGCAAAGGCAAAGACATCCCGTACATTACCCATCCCCTGAGCGTTGGGCTGATCCTTGCCCGCGCAAGCGCAAGTGAGCCGGTTATAGCAGCCGGAATACTCCACGACACGATAGAAGACAGCACCGAGGGTCATAAAGTCACGCAGGATGCCCTGAGCGAAGCATTTGGAGCCGATATAGCCCAACTGGTCGCCAGTGTTACCGAAACCCGCAAGGATCTGCCCTGGGATGAGCGCAAGAAAGAAGCCCTAGAGCACATACAGGAATTCTCCCAAGACTCCCTCCTGCTCAAATCAGCCGACATCCTAGCAAACGCCACGGAGCTCCTGGAGGACCACAAGAAGGACGGAGACGAGGTGTTTGCACGCTTTAACGCGCCGAAGGACAAAATACTCGGGCACTACCTGCAAGCAATAGACGCCATCGTTAAGCGGTGGCCGGAGAGTCCACTTGCCGGGGATATAACCTATCTCGCCGGTCAGTTGGAGCTTATGGTCGCTCCACCACTCCCTGAGCTCTACCTAGACGCAGAGCAACAGAAAATAAGGCGCATAGCGTTAGTCCACTGCGAAGACGACAACTGTGGCTTCGGGGTTGAGTTTAAGCATCCCAATTGCACCTTCTACTTCTGCAAGGAGCACGGCACAGGGTTCAATCTCGGCTTGGCCACTGTGTCTGCGGCAGGTGTTGAATGTGAACTGCACGGCAAGATGGAACGATATGACCTCGGGACGGAGGATAATGTCTGCCCACGCTGTGAGCAAAACACTCTTGCTGTACTCTCGGTTGGGAGATAAGTAGCAGCACAAAAAACGGCGACCGGTTAAGATCGCCGCTTAATGTGAACTGCTATCGCGCCAGCATCTGTATCTGCTGACTCGCCTCCTCTTTCGTCAACTCGCTTATCTGGTTTATGCGTTGCTGACGATCGGTATCGTCCTCGGCGTTGAGCAGTATCAACTCCCGCAGGTACGATTTCTGTTTGTCGGTAGCAGGCTGTGATTCCTCGCCTCGTACTGTCTTGTACGCCTCACCGAGCTGCTCCTGGCCTCCTTCGAGCCGGATAATATCGAGGCTCTTGCAGGCGGAGTTAATAGCCGACATAAGTGCGCCATTGAGGCATGAGTACAGGGCCCTATCGATGCCTTTATTGAGCCTTGAGATGGCCGTGGAGCCATGCCCGAGGCCTATAGGTCTACCGTCTAAGCGCAATTCGCATTTGACGGCTACCAAGCCCGGTGTCTTGTTTAGGGCTGTCATGGTTCCAATGTCCGGAGAAAACGTAGCGGAGAGGCTGTAATGGGCTTGGCACAACTTTTCTAGCATCTGTCGGATTGGATTGTGTTCGTCCTGCGTATTCATTGCCCTCTCCTGCGCCTGCTTCACCGGATGCGGTTGAAATGGCGACCGGACCGGGCGGCTTTTGTATTGTGTTTGCATTTTCTAGTATTCTTAACGTAATAATGTTTTGCTGATAGACAACCTCGATGGGAGTGCCTATCTCGAACCCCGCTTTCGTAAGCAAATTGTTTACGATGCGGATCATTGGCTTGCCATTGGTGCTGGGGGCGCGTACAACGGCCATTCTGCGGACCGTCATACAGCTTTCTCCACCTGGCGCTTGTGGAAGAGATTCACTGTGCGCTTTATCTTGCGTACCACTTTGTCGTCTTTGTCTTTCACCTCCACAAAGGTGATGGACTTCAGGGCTTTCTGCCCCTTCTTGACGATGAATCCATACGCTACCCACGAGCTATACGGCATGGCATCTGTGTGGGGGTCAAAGTCCTCTGCGACTTCTTCACCCCACCGCTTTTCTATTTGTTCCTTGACCATCTCGTAGGTCTTTTCGCTACCACGGTATGGACTGGCCAGAATTTCTTTTACACTCCTCATTACATTGCAGGCATAAATACACGCCGCTCCGACTGCGCGACAAAGGACTCTTGTGTTTACTAATTTAAGTCTTCACTTTTCAAGTGGTAAGGGCTTGAGCGGGGGGGTGATTCGGTAAGGGACGTTGGACAATCCCAGGTGGTATTTAAGGCAACCTAGAGACGTTTTTTTCTTACTTTTTAAGTTTATCCAAGGATGGCTGCTTCTAAGCCAACCTCCTATTCGGCGGCCATGGTCAAAGACACCCCGGGGAAGGTCCACCTCAAAATTGCATGGTCACTAAAATTTTCTGCAATTTTTTAGGAGTCACTTTTGGTCTCTAGTATCCTTAGGTTGTGAATCCAGTATATTTAGTTGAGGAGTGCCAGAAGATATCAATTGGGGCCATTAGAAAGGACCTCCGTTTCAAATATGCCGATGATGAAGCTTCCCTTGTTTTTGACGCAGGTGATGGTCATTTACCACAACAAATCATGTTAACCGAGCAGGCCATTACATTCGGCATACGACGCTATTTCGTATGTGCTTGTGGAGCGCGGTGCAATAAGCTGTATCTACCACCAGGCAAGAGAGAATACCGGTGTCGGGCCTGCTACCGGCTACGCTACGAACTTTCTTATATAAACCGCACGTCCAAGCACGGCAGGCTTCTCTATAGGACCAACAGGATGCTCAAACTGGTTGATAAACGAGCCGGTATGAGCCGGGTATTCTATAATGGCCAATATACAAAACGCTTTGATCGCTTTTTAAATCTTTGTGGTCGTGCTGGTCTTGTCGATGTGGTCAATGATGCCGGCAATTTAAAAGCCGCAGTCACATCCCTCTAGATTTAGACGAAGCCAGTATATTATCTGCACCCCGAAATAAGGAACGCTGAAAGCAGAGAGATATGGCCTATGTCGCGCACTTGGGGAAAGATTTGCCAAATTCTCCGAAATGGCCGATTTGCGCCTATTTTTGTAGGGTTCATACTGTTGAGAATGGCAAAGATCCCTCAACCCAAGAAGCCCAAAATAGAGCCTGCAATCTCCGAATCCCGGGGCTCTCTTTGGCGGCGTTGGGATCCGCATATCCATACCCCTGAAAGTGCGCTAGAGAACGGTTTTGGTGGGTGGGACGAGTACATAGACGCTCTGGAGGAGAGGGGTAAAGATGTCGCGGTTATCGGCATTACGGACTACTGCACGCTCGAGGGGTATAAAAAGGTTTTGGAATACCGGCAGGCAGGACGACTCTCTCAGTTCAACATGGTATTCCCGAATATTGAGTTTCGGATTACGCCAGAATTGTCGGGTGGAGGGGCCATCAATCTCCACCTGCTTATTGACCCCAAGGACCCACGCCACGTAGAAGAGACCGAACGTGCACTCCGGCTCCTTACCTGTAAATACGATGGCACCGACTACGCGTGCCACCCAGACGAGCTCAGGCGTCTTGGCACAGCACATGATCCAAAGCAGACTGATCCCCATGGCGCACTAGGACACGGAATCAATGTCTTTAAACCCGAGTTCGGTGTATTTGAGAAGTGGTATGCATCTCAGGCTTGGTTGCGGGAAAATTCAGTAGTAGTCATGGCGAATGGAAAAGATGGACTCGGTGGATTGTCGAAAGATTCCGGCTTTACCGGCGTACGAGAAGAGATGTATAGATTCAGCGACCTTCTTTTTTCTGCAAATCCTACCGATAGAGAATATTTTCTTGGAAAGAAGAGCGATAGTCCCGATGAGGTCGTGCGAAAGCACGGTTCTCTTAAGGCATGTATACATGGATCGGATGCGCACGCGATAGATAAATTATTTGAGCCTGATGGCCAGCGCTATTGCTGGATAAAGGCCGACCCTACGTTTGAGGGTCTGAGGCAGGTCATGGACGAGCCAGAAGATCGCGTCTACATCGGGCCTACAGTACCTACCCCAATCGATGAAAGTAAGATTATTGATTCGATTGAGTTAATTGACGGAGAGGAGTGGTTCAAAGACAGTAGTATCCCACTAAACCCCGGCTTGGTCGGCATCATCGGCGAAAAAGGCTCTGGCAAGACAGCTCTCGCTGAACTCATAGCCTTTGGAGCGAATGCATGGCAAAAGAGCGCCGGTAGTTCGTCTTTCATTGGCAAAGCGCGGCCGCTTATTGGAGAGATGAGCGTCAGGCTAAAGTGGCGAGATGGTAGTGTGTCAGAAGCGATTAAGCTCGAGGATGATCCTTCCGGTGAGCTCCCGAGTGTACGATACCTATCCCAAGACTTTGTTGAGCAACTCTGTTCACAAGACATCTCCGGCGGCCAGCTCATAACGCAAATCGAAGAAGTGATCTTCACCCACATCGAAGAAAGCGACAGGTTGGACACAGCTTCCTTTGAAGAGCTTAAACGCCTCAAGACTGAAACAATCCAGACACGCAAAACGGAGATAAAGGCCCGCATTGCTAAGCTCAATAGCGAGATCGTCGAACTGGAAGATCAGGTAAAAGGCAAGACTGCCAAGCAACAGCAGCTCAAGAAATGTGAGACGGACATCGCGGCCATAGATTTACAGCTACCTACCCTGCAGGGGAGCGTTGACGCGACTGTTGCAAAAGAGATTGAAAAGTTGAGCACACTACTACAGTCGAAAACGACCGAGCTGGCAAACGTGAACCGTAATATACGACTTGTCGAAACTGCACGGGAAGCAACACGCGCTTATGAACAGGGCCTTGGGGAAGCATTTGATGAACTGGAAGAAAAACTAAAGGAAGCCGGTCTTAGTGCAATCGAAATCGACGCCTACTCGCCAAAGCTTAAGACGGGCCGGGAGAAGCCCTTCGAGCGCATTTCCGCAGAACTCACCAGGAATGCTGAAGCACTGCGAGGCAATCCCAAGAAGCTTGTTGCGAAAGGCGAAACCATCGCAGATCTCACAGCACGAATAGCCGAGTCAAAGAAGTTGCTTGCCACGGACGAAAAACAGCGTGAGCGACTACTGGCTCTCCAAGAGCAAAAGACCAAAACTACTGCCGAGAAACAACGCCTCGAAAAAGAAATCGAGAAGATCGATGGCCCTGTTTTGGAGACGCTCACGAAGAAGAGAGCAAGCCGGATGAAGACCTACCTCTCGTACTTTGACCTGCTTGATGCAGAAGCAACCGCATTAAAAGAACTGTACGAGCCGCTAGAGAAAGTAATCGCTGAGGATCCCACTGGGGCAAAAGCAGGCTTTGAGTTAAGCGTACAGCCGGTCGTAACGGGCGAAGAATGGCTGGATGCAGGTAGGAGCTTATTCGATGGTCGTAAAAAAGTTGCCACTCTCCACGATAAAGAAAAAGTAAAGTCCCTCGAGACATCGTTGTACAGTAAGTGGCTACAACGAGACCAGAAAGGAATCGAGGCTGGGCTCATGGCTGTATCGCAAGATATAGCAAAAGAGCCTACCGATATTGACGGTCTTCTTCTTGCACACGCCAACAGAGAAAGTGTCTACGGTTGGCTCTTCAATACCGATCATGTGGGGCTGGAGTATGGGCTCCGATATGGCGGTACCGATTTAAACGTACTCTCGCCGGGTACGCGTGGTATCGTCCTGCTTGTTCTCTACCTGGCTATGGACACGCAAGATAATCGCCCGCTTGTCATAGACCAGCCTGAAGGAAACTTGGATAACTCTTCCGTCTACGAGTCTTTGGTCCCGTTCTTGCGCAAGGCAAAAAAGACACGGCAGATTATTTTGGTGACGCATAACCCAAACCTTGTTATTACTACCGACGCAGATCAAGTTATTGTCGCAAAAGCTGGCAGATCGGAAGGCGCTAAACATCCCACGTTATCTTATGTAGGAGGCTCGCTCGAAAACTCCGGAACGAAAGATGCTATCCGAGAGCAAGCGATACGACTTCTTGAGGGCGGCTCTGTGCCGTTTAAGAAGCGTGGGCGTCGATACGGGTCTTCGGTAGGATAGACATACAGCTAATGAAAAAGAAACCGAACATAAAACTTGAGTACATATACGTTGAGCCTAAGACCGAAGAAGAAGCCGTGTTAGCAGAGGCAAATCTACACAAAGCATATGACATACCTTTCGATGAAACCTTCAGACGGCTCAGAGAAAAAGACCCCGGAGGGATCTGGTCGAATTTTTAGTGATGAGGAGATTCAGGGCTTTGTCGATCTCGGAAACGTGCTAATGGACATACGAAAACGCATGATATCGGAAGGTTGGACGATAAAGGACGGTGTTTTCACCACACCAGACGGGGTGTCGTACACAAAGGAGACCATGCCGCAGTATCACGAAGACCAGAGGAAGAAGCGCAAGGCAGAGTTACAAGCTAAACGGCGACCGCAAAACGGCTAAATACCGTGTTTCCGGACATCGCAATGGTTCGGATGTCGTTCAGCAGTCGCAGCAAACTTAGATACCCTTCGGAATTTTCTGAACCGAGGGGCGCGCTTCGCGCGCTGTATGGGAATTCGGCGAGGAGAGCAAAG
>Ga0209542_10005371_pt1 | contig 25599 bp, 27 predicted proteins | sample RifCSPhighO2_01_FD_184028 | JGI IMG/M metagenome (GOLD analysis project Ga0209542, IMG submission 184028) | Soil microbial communities from Rifle, Colorado - Rifle CSP2_plank highO2_0.1 (SPAdes) (version 2) | ecosystem: Environmental > Terrestrial > Deep subsurface > Rock core/Sediment ...
CTGGCGACGTATGGCGAGCGAAATGCAAAAGTACTCTTTTGCATTTCCGAGCCGAGGAGTCAGAAATTGGCGGAAACGCCCTGCGCTTGTGCGCAGGGAGTGTATTCCGACCCGCAGGGTAAACGCCCTGCGGGTCGGAATGAGCCAATTTACAGAGTCTAATTTTTCAGACGTCTCTCACTATTGCTTTACTGAGCATGTAGAGCAATTCTGGCAGTCGAGTTTTATTGGAATGGAGAGTACACCGAGAATAAGAGCGTTCCAAAGCAATAATTCAGGGCCAACCCCAAAGATTAACGATTGCTTCAATACCCCAAACCATACGAGTCCCAATGCCAATAAACTTCCCACCCACAAGAACTTCCAAAGCCAACACTTCCAATGCTTTCTGTCCATACGAGTTATTGTTAATTATTGATAAATAAATAAACATTATTAATGCAGTTTGCCGCGGATGAGATGACGGAGCTTCGTCTGGTTGACCGACCGACGTTGCTGCTTCTGCATGATGTTGCTCCACATGCAGACATATGAATCACCTTCGACCAAGACCGCAACCCCCGGTTTGATTTCGTTATACGACAACACTGCCGGGTATTCTATTCGAAAATCGTTATTTGTCCACCGATATGATACAGTAAATGCTATGAATACTGTTACCATTTCGAGGAAGATTGCGGGTGGCACAGACGATCTCGTTGTTATATCGCGCAGAGAGTACGAGAACCTTTTGAGGACGAGGGCACGAGCTCGTGGTGAGGTTCCGATGACTGCCGATGAAAAAAGAGCGCTTGCGCGAGCCCGAAAGAATATGAAAGCAGGCAAGATGCTTTCCCTAGAAGATGTTAAACGACGATTGGCGTCTCGAAATTGATCCGCGAGTCTGGAAGGAACTTGCGAAGATTCCGGGAAAAGATCGGCTTACGGTAATTTCTGTTATTGAGTCATTTTCGGTAAATCCTTATTTTGGCGATATACGGAAACTCAAGAGTAAAGGTGATACTTGGCGCCGTCGCGTCGGCTCATATCGGGTCTATTACGAATTGAATACAAAACAGAGAACCGTCTCTGTTTTTCACTTCGAACGCCGCACCTCGACGACGTATTAATTCTGCTCACCCTCGACCAAGACCGCCCCCGGCTTCACTTCGTTGTAATTCAACATTCGGAGCATTCTATTCAGAAATCCGTATTTGTCCATTTGTGTATGAAGCCAATCTTCACGATCGTCTCCGTCGCGAGAAATTTGTGCGTACGCTAGAAGAATTATTCGGAATCAAACTACGGGCATTTTTTGACGTGGGTGAGAGTTTCGCCAACGCCCGGAGGAGCAGGATATGTGCACGCAACACAGCCGTCATCTAATTTCCTCTCAGATACGGCCTTACCATACTCGGAGGGAATGCACAAAGAAGTACTTGCTGCGAAATAGCCGTATCCAAAATAGAATCCACCGAGGATTAAAAATGTCAGAAGGAGCGCACCGACTATTATCGTGCGGACCAGACTTAACGTCATACGTCGCCCGAATTATCACCAGAATCCTTTGCGGCAACGCCGCCGCCCGCTAATCCTTTGCGGATGTCTTTCAATAGTTGATTGAGTATCGTTTTGTTCTCGTGGAGAAACGTCCGCGCAGCATCATAGCCGCGGCCGAGCTTGTGTTCTCCATATTGATACGAGCCGCCACCTGACTTTTCGATGATTCCATACTTTTCACCCAAGGCGAGCGCTTCTCCCTCTTTTGAAATACCTTCGCCGTAGAGCATGTCGAATTCAGTTTGACGGAAGGGAGCGGCAACTTTGTTCTTTACGATCTTCACGCGATGCCGACCGCCCATAACCTCGTCCCCCTTCTTTATCTGTGCGATACGGCGGATGTCGATGCGCACTGACGTATAGAATTTGAGTGCCTTGCCGCCCGGCGTCGTTTCGGGATTGCCAAACATGATGCCGATTTGCATGCGTATTTGGTTAATAAATATGACCACCGTCTTGGTTTTAGCGACGATAGCGGTCAATTTGCGGAGTGCCTGCGACATGAGTCGTGCCTGCTTACCCACGTGCTGTGCCCCCATGTCACCCTCTATCTCATCTTTTGGTGTTAGAGCGGCGACAGAATCAATTACAATGACGTCTATCTTCCCGCTTCGCACCAAAGATTCCACAATCTCAAGTGCTTGTTCACCGGTGTCGGGTTGCGATACGAGAAGGTCCTCGATTTTCACACCGAGTTTTTTTGCATACTCTGGGTCAAGTGCGTGTTCAGCATCCACATAAGCACAGATGCCGCCCTTTTTCTGTGCTTCCGCTATCGTGTGAAGACACAACGATGTTTTCCCAGAGGACTCCGGTCCAAATACCTCGATGACGCGTCCGCGCGGTAGTCCCCCGATGCCAAGAGCCCAGTCTACGCCAATAGAACCCGTGGGGATGGCGTTTACGTCCACCTTGGGTGTATCACCCAATTTCATTATCGCGTCGTCGCCGAACTTCGTCTTTATTTCCGCGATCGCGCGCTCAATATCTTTGTCTGTCCCACTACCGACTTGTTTCGGCAGCTTCTTTTCTTTTTTTGTAAGAGCCATATTGTATAAAGGCAATCTCTAAATCCTCATTTTTAATCTCTAAATAAATTCCAAATCACAAGCAGCAAATTACAAACAACACCAAAATTTAAATGCCCGAAATCTCAAACGTCTAGAATCTGGGATTTTTGTCATCGGAATTTGTTTGTGATTTATAATTTGGAGCTTGTTTAGAATTTATAGTTTAGATATTAGAAATTAAGTCATATGCAGTGTATCAGGATTGCACCTCCTCCACCACACTCTCACCCGCATCTTCTGTGGGAAGGAGAGCGTCATCCGCAGGATTGTACATTATTTCAACAACGCGTTCTGCCGTTTTACCGTACTTATCACGCGCATTGAGTATGAGCCGATTATATCCCGGTGTAAGGACGTACTTTTCCGAGAAACCGCCTTCCTCGGTGACCGATATCTCCATGCCGTTCAGAGAGAGCGATGAAATGCGTTGCGCCTGCCCGCTTATAACGATAAGAGGCCCAGACACTTCCATGACACGCGGAGCGACGTCTATTGTGGGACCGTAAAGAAGCGCCCGACCTTCGTAGTAAGCGTATCCCAAGACGATAAGGAAGAATATCGCAAGACCGATACGGATGAGACGGCTGTCGCGATAGGGAAGCATAGAAATTCAGGCAATGGGCAATGGGCAATGGGCAATGGGCACTTGTGCCTTGTGCCTATTCTTGTGCCTTGTGCCTTGTGCCTTGTGCCTGCTCATACGCGTTCTTCTTCCTCCGCCTCTTCTTCGGGTTCTCGCGCGAGTTCGTCTGCATTTCCACCGCCGATGATCTCTCGTGGTTTGGCGCCGTCGCCGGGTCCTATTACGCCGCGGTCCTCTAAGATATCTATGAGCCGCGCGGCGCGCGCGTAGCCGATACCGAGTTTACGTTGTAAGTACGAGGTAGATGCCTTACCTGCTTCGATAACGGTCTGTTTTGCGGAACCATACAACTCGTCTTCGTCCTCATCTATCAAGGACGAGAATATGGCGTCTGTCCCGCCTCCTTCTCTGGCTTCTGCCTGTCCAGCAAGAGTGAAATCTATTTCGCTTCCGAGTTCTCCTTCGGCCTCTCGCGCGATATGCGAGACGACGCGCTTCACTTCCGCCTCGGATATGAAAGGAGCTTGGATGCGACGTGGCTTCGACATCTCTCCGGAGAGAAAGAGCATGTCGCCGCTTCCGAGAAGCTTCTCAGCACCTCCCATGTCAAGAATAGTGCGCGAATCTATTTGGGATGCCACTTGAAGCGCCACGCGCGCGGGGATATTCGCCTTGATAAGCCCGGTGATGACTTTCACGCTCGGACGCTGGGTGGAAAGGATGAGATGGATGCCCACGGCGCGGCTCATTTGGGCGAGGCGCACGATTCCTGCTTCAAGCTCGCGCGGATAGGCGGACATTATATCGGCGAGCTCGTCTATAACGAGGACGATGTAGGGCATGGCTTCGGGCAGCGATTCCTCACTCTTTCCGTCTTTTCCTCCCGCGGACTTGACGGCGGGTGCCACGACATTGGCATGGTAGGAGGCGATGTCACGAACCTTTTCAGCTTCAAGGATACTGTATCGGCGTTCCATTTCCTTCGCGAGCCACTTCATCGCGAGTATCGCTTTCTTCGCGTCGGTGATTACCGGCGAGAGAAGATGGGGGATGGAGTTGTAGGTCGTCAGCTCGACTCTCTTCGGGTCGACCATGATAAAGCGTAGGCGTTCCGGGCCCGAGCGATAGAGAAGCGAAATGATAAAGTTATGTATCATGATCGACTTTCCGGCTCCAGTGCTTCCTGATACGAGCAAATGCGGCATGCGCGCGAGGTCTGTATAATGAGTGGTGCCGGTAATGGAGCGCCCGAGCGTCAGAAGAAGTGGCTTTTCCGAATGGGTAAACGCTTCGTCGGAAAGGAGGGGGGCGAGCCCCAAGGTCGTCCTCGCGATATTTGGCACTTCAATGCCGACCAAAGATTTTCCTGGAATTGGCGCTTCGATGCGAACGGGGGAAGCCGCAAGCGCCAATTCAAGGTTCGACAGGAGCGCTACTATCTTTGAAAGCCGGACGCCCTCGGCGGGCTTCATGGCGTAGCGCGTCACGGTCGGCCCGATGGAGACCTCGTCCATTTCCACAGTGATTCCGAAGTTTTGAAGCGTGCGCTTGATGATATTCATATTCGCTTTCACGTCGCCGACTTCAGGGCGCCCTTTATTTTTTGAAAGGAGCGATACGGGCGGGGGAGAGTACACATGTCCGGTTGCCGCAATGAGGGGAAATGACTCTGTAGTCTCGGTTCGCTGGAAAAATCCGGTTATCTTCGATTTTGTCGCCTCTTTCGCCTCTGTTTCAGATGCTTCCGGCACTTCGCCTTCGCCAGGACTTGTATCTTCAACAGATTCGTTCTGCAGACCAACGATGGACGCATTCATAGCCCCATCATCTTTCTCGGATCCTTCTTGCGTGCGTTCTCGTGCGAAGCGTTCACGCAGTCGGGAAATAACACTGCCGAGATGTATATCAAAAGCAATTATCAAAGCCGCTAATGTGAACGCTGAGAGAAAAATGACCGTTGCGATCGCATCCACCGCCGATACTATCGGCGTTGAAACACTAGCGCCGAGGATGCCTCCGCGTCCGGGAAACGCAAGGTTCACCATGCCGAGCGTAGAAAGGAGAAATACGCACACGCTCATAACTTGGACAACTCCGAAATGTTTTTCAAATGATCGGAGTATCGCTATGGCGGCCAGTATGAGCGAAAGAGGGAGGAGCATATACCCGATACCCAAAGCCCAAGAGAGCCATTCATGTATCGTGTTGCCGACGAATCCGCCTATGCCGAAATTAGCGAGTATGAGAAATCCTGCGAAAGCAAGAAGAAAAACAGCCGACACCCCTCGCATCGCCTCCGGACTTATCTGCAAAGCGATTCCGCCGTACTCGCTACCGTCATCGTGCTTTCTTTTTTTGTTTCTGTCGTTTCGCCTTTTGCGTCCCATCCGCGCATGATATCACGCCACCAATCTCTAATCTCTACCGTTACTCTCTAGCCGAATTCTCAATATCCAAAATTTAAAACGACCACAAACCGTTTCAAATTTGGACGGTAGATTCTTGATCCTGTTTCGAATTTCGGATTTCGTGCTTCGGATTTCCATGCGAAGCATGGCGCTATCGGTCATTCACGTACACCCATTGCATCTTCCTGTGTCCTTTATATACTCAGTATGAGTGTTTGGGACATATATGAGACTACTATAGACAATATCATGGACGGCTCAAGGGACATTCAAAAGACAGATAATCTGGCGCAATTCCTTGATGGTTATATCGTTCGTACGAACCCTTTCGGTCGGAATTCTTCAGGTGAGCGTGCGTATCGTCGTGCAGAACGTCTCGTAGCGGCTCTACACATCCTTACGAATCACGTTCCTCCACAAGAGCCGGCTCGCAGTGAAGCTCGCCATGTCAGTCTCGGGCTTCTCTCCAATCTCCTTGCACTTCGCGACGAGATGCGAGTTTCCGTTTCACCTGCTTTTCGAGCAGTACAGGCATCTGTCCGTGAGTTAATATCTCTGGTGCGTGCACTGTCCACGTCGGGGTACATCTCATTTCAAAATGCTGGCACGGTCATAGAAGCTCTGGACGAATTGGGGAATTTTCTTATGGCCTCCCAACGCTCAAGTCTGTCGGAAAGCGTAACGTTCTCCAAGGATGACTTGCTTGGAGTGCATGATCCCGTTATACATCCGACACCCACGCGACCCACTTTCTCCGGCATTCGTTCATCCCGGGTGTCCAATAAGACGAAACTGGGTATAAAGGACAGAATGTCCGATACGAATGGGACACTTAGTAGACGTGCCCAATCTGTACTTGAGATACTTAAATCCCAAGGGACAATTGGCATAAGGGACATAGCTTCGAATTTTCCGGAGTACAGCGAGAAGATGATACAAAGAGAATTGGCATATCTCATAAAGCTCGATCGGGTCAAGAAGGTCGGTTTTAAGCGATGGAGTAAGTACTCATTTGTCCGATGATAGCAAAGTAATGTATTGCATACACCTCGTTTGTGTTTGGAATGGACAACAGTGAATCATAGACCCCAAAAAACCTAAGGATATAGTGTCGAAAATGTCCTAGACATAAACATATTATAGAAAGAATCTTGTCGCTCCTACGTCTATAGAGTTGATCCCCACACCAATAACTTAGGACTCTTTTGTCCATCTATAGACCCAATGTTTGCTTTGTTTGATGTGGGGGTTGACTCGTCCCAACGAGGAGGGTATTGTGGCGCCCGTAGCTTGTAGAGCTAGAAGGTCTCATAACGGGCTATTTTTGCTCACAAGTTATCCACAAACTAGAGAATTAGGCGCTGTAGCGCCCGAGGCCTGCTGATATATAATTGCGCTGATGTCGCTGAGGTTTCTTGGCGCATCATCAAAAGCAGGAATGGCGGAGTGCTGTTCTCTGTTTAGTTCGTTGACAATTTTATAAGGAAATCAAACGTACTAATTGAAATTAGGTGCGGTTTCGTAGTATGCGACCGCGCTGTAATAATGGCGCTAAAATCTCAACGCTTATGAGCAAGTAAAAAATAACGTTGAGCGTGCGCATCTTTTCTGAAAATCAGTTTTGTCCGGTAACTCTTGTACGACCGATCAACGGAATTCCATATTACTGCTAACCCTCGTAAGACTTCGCAAAACATTTAGTAAGCGAACCATGCGAGGATAGCAAAATTTAGGGTGTAAACCCGAATTATTAGTTTTCCGCTTTTGTCATTTATTGGCAGAAGTCGGAACACAACATGCTCACATGCTCTCGTCGAAAGAACATGTGCGCAGTTCCACTCTCTAAAATTAAAAACGGGGGATGGAATACAAAGGTCAAAACAAAACTATGAGTAAATCATTAACAACAAACAACATTGCGGCAGTGCTCGTTGGTATCGGGCTTGTGTTCGCGACGGTGTTCGCATTTGCCACTCCGGCGAAAGCGCAGACTATCGCAGATCTTCAGGCACAGATCCAGGCATTGCTCGCACAACTTACGGCACTGCAAGGTGGTTCAACCGCTCCCAGTGCTTCATGCACAACCTTCACGCGCAATCACTCGCAAGGTGATTCGGGCGGCGAAGTGATGGCGATTCAGAAGTTCTTAAACTCGATGGCTGGCACACAGCTGGCAACTTCGGGTGCAGGTTCTCCTGGAAACGAAACATCGTACTTCGGTTCTATCACAAAGGCCGGAGTCATCAAGTTCCAGAATATGTACGCGGCTGACGTCTTGGCGCCAGTAGGCCTCTCGGCTGGCACCGGCTACTGGGGTCCTTCATCGCGAGCTAAGGCCAACGCACTTTGCGCGGCCGCTCCGATTGTCCCAGGCGTACCGGGTGTCCCGGGAGTTCCGATAACGGGCAACGGCCTTAAGGTCATGCTCGCATCCGACTCTCCGGTCAACGTCGCGCTCGTCGCGGGCCAGGCCATCGGCGAACTCGCGAAGTTCACCTTCTCGAACCCGACGGGCTCGGATATCAACGTGACGAACCTCTCGTTCCAGCGTATCGGCGTCTCCAACGACGCAACGCTCTCGGATGTCTACCTCTATCAGGGCGCGGCGCGTATCACTGATTCAGGAGGCATTACTTCAGGAACGTTCAGCTTCAACAACAGCGCAGGCGTCTTCACAGTTCCTGCGAATGGCACGGTTACCATCTCGGTCCGTTCCAACATCGCCGCGAGCACGTCTGGCGAGCAAGTCGGCGTTCAACTAAACTCTGTCGCTTCTTCGGGTGCACTTGATACTTCGGTGGTTCTTCCGATCACAGGAGGCATTCAGACGATTTCCAGCGCGACCATCGGCACGGTGGCTCTCACTTACACCGGTCCAGATGGGGCAACGGATAACCCCGCGAACGAAGTCCGTGTCTTCGAAGGTTCAACGGTCGTGTCAACACACGCGGCAAATCTTCATTCAATCACGTTCGAGAATCGCGGTACGTCCTCTGACGGCGACCTCAGAAACTTCAAGCTCTACGTAGACGGAGTGCAGGTCGGTTCGACGATGGGACAGACGGTTAAAGATCGCATAACCTTTGATCTCTCGGCGAGTCCTACTCGTCTTGAGACAGGTACGCGCATCATCAAAGTGCTTGCTGACATCGTCGGCGGCTCAAGCTACACGTACGACATTCAGATCCGCCGCGCGGCAGACATAAATGTTGTAGACGCTGAGCTCGGCCAGCCAATTCTTATGACGGGTACGTTTGCGGCCGTCACAGGGAACACTATCGCGGCAGGGACGCTCTCGATCGCGAAGGCAGCTGACTCTCCGAACACGGACATCGCAGTTTCCGCGACCAACGTTCTTATGGCACGGTTCGAAGTTCGCGCCGCGGGTGAAGACGTGAAAGTGGAAGCTGTCACTGTAGACGTTGACCAAACTGCCGCCGGCGGTATGGACAACGGCAAGGTCTTCCTCAATGGCACTCAGATCGGCTCAACGAAAGACGTTGCGGCAGGAGGCACCGAATTCACGTTCGGCTCCAGCTTCATCGCGCGTCACGGTCAGACCGAAATCGTCGAGATTTACGGTGATGCGAAAACCACTGCAGCAGTCAACTTCGCAGCCGCTACGACGGTTGACGTAGGCATCTCCGTTGCCGCGGCAGACACCGAGGGCTTGAGTTCGGGCAACACCGTAACAGCCATTTCGGAAGTTGAAGGCAACTCACGCACCATGACCGCCTCGTCGCTCTCCGCCTCAAAGGCTTCGGGCTACGGCGACCAGACGATGATAGCGGGTACCAACAACGCCAAACTAGGGAGCTTCACGCTTTCTGCGGGTTCGACCGAAGGTATCAACATTAACTCGATCGTCGTGAACCTCACATCTAACGAGTCAGCGACGATAACCGACCTCCGCCTTGTCGACAATTCAACAGGCGCGCAACTCGGCTCGACGAAGCCATCGCCTTCAACGGCGAACACCTTCTCGGTCAACGTCACGCTTCCGGTCTCCGGTTCTAAGACGTATGACGTCGTCGGTAACATCAAGTCCGGCTCCAACGCTGGTCCATGGGTAGCAATACTTGACTCAACGACGGGAGGCAACGGCGCTGTCACAGCACAGTCGACCACCATCGGCTCTGACGTGAGTCTCCAGACCATCACGGTCGGAAGCGGTACGCTTACCGACGCAGTCGGCGTAAGCCCAGACGACGCGAATGGGGTTGCCGGTTCGTCCGATGTACACGTCGGCAACTTCAAGTTCACGGCGCAGTACTCAAACTTCACGGTGCAGGAACTCAAAGTCAAGGTTCCGGCTAACTCCGCGACCTCGGTCTCGGCGGTAACCTTGAAGTACAAGGATGCGGCGGGCACCATACAGAGTGCTTCAGCGGCTCTCGCGCTTTCAACGGGCGCGGCACAGACGCACTCGACGGCGACCTTCACAGGACTCACGTTCTACGTTCCGCAGAACACGGAGCAGAACCTCGATGTCTACGTCTCAATTCCGACTATCGCATCCGGCGCAACAGCCGGCCGCGCTATCACGGTCTTGCTCGACGCCAATGAAGGATTCCGCGCGGTTGACTCTTCAGGTACTGCAAGCACCACGCTTGCTGCCGGCGACCTCAACTCGGCGGATACGTCGGGCAAAGGCACGGTGTACGTGCGCAAGTCCATCCCGACGCTCTCGTCAACTCCGATAACCTCGACGCTCTCCAACGGCACCGACCAGGTCTTGGGTCGCTTCAACGTTACGGCTGACGCGGCAGGCAACATCGGATGGAAGTACATAACCTTCACGGTCAGTAAGGCTGCGGTGGACATCGGCCCGACCTCAACGGTGAAGTTGTGGCAGGGCTCCAACTCGATCGCAGGTAACTTCGCAACGACGACTGGCGATCTCCTAGGCGGCCTGGAAGCATTTCCGGCGGCTGCGGGCACCGACACCATCTCGTTCGAGGCAACCAGCGAGCAACAGATCTCTGCAGGTAGCACGGTGACCTACGAGTTCCGCGGCACGGTCGCTAACGCTGGTGCCAGTGACTATGTCGACGTCTCGATCGCGAATCCGGCTACTAGTGCGACGACGACTGCCGCATACGCCACGGTCTTGAACGCCCTTGGCGACGCTGACACGTCGTTCATCTGGACAGATCGCTCGTCGATCGCGACAGTGCACAGCGAGACCACGGCTGACTGGACCGACGACTATCTCGTGAAGACGCTTCCGCTTACGATTGGGAACCGTTCTCGGGCCGATTAGTAAGCCGTTAGTCTTCTCAGGTTTACGAAGCGACAATTCGCAAACCTCCAGTTGGGAATTTGGCCCAACAACTCTCCGAAGGCCTAACGGCTTCGGACGGGTACGCAAAACCCCCTCGAAAGAGGGGGTTTTTGCTTTGCACACACTAAATTCCCAGAGAACGGTTCTCTGTGGACGCGTCGCTAAACAAATCCTGCCCCGTGAGATGGCGACCTCCGCCTATCTCATGGGGTTATCCCCGCACACTTATGATGGTGTCATTGCCCCGTGTTTTCGGGGGAGTTCGTCATTATTCGCACTAGCGGTGAAGATACGTTCTTTTTTGTATCTAACGCTGTTCTGGCAATAAAAACACAACACCATCATAAGTGTGCGGGTTATCCACAGCATTATCTTGAAAAATCTCTTTACCCCCTAAAGGGGGTTTACAATGCGAGTATGAAATGCGGGTCGAGTCCGCAGTTTTCAATTCTCATTAGTTGAGGATGTATTACAAGAGATTATAAAAGATAATAAATAGGATATGGAGAAAACTCTCTCATTTATAAGAAACAACAACTGGATTGCAATGACGATTGCGGTCGTCGCAGGCGTTCTTTTGGTGGTCGGCGGCGTACAGGCGGCGACGACAATTAGCACAAACGTCTCAACCGACGGGACGCTTAGCGTAACAGGCGCTTCTACGCTCACGGGTCTCACCTCAATGATACAAGCATCCTCGACACGATTCTCGGTCCACGACACCGCATACTTCGGCGGTACAGCGACGACAACAATTAATTCTACTGGTCTTATCACGCTTCGAAATAGCGAGACAATCTCAAATGCTACGGACGGCACTATTACTGTAGGTGCGGACAATTTAGTGCTCGTCGGAACAGCAAGTACCTCGGCTATTAAAGTCGGAGATGAGGTAGATGTCTCGACGATTAACGGTTTGATCTTCGGCTACTGCACTGCCCCAAGTCTCAACGTAGCCGCTACCTCATCAGCCACGCTGTTATGTGCAGACGCGACAGGAGTGGCCTCAACCGACCGTGTGTTCGTGCAGGCCACAAGTTCGCTCCCAGAAAACTTTGTCATTCAAGCAGCTTCATCGAGCGCAACAGACACGATCCAAATTCGCGTCTTCAATATGGCGACGTCAACACCCTCCTACGCCGCTGACACAGGCATTAACTCCTTCAATTTCTGGGCAGTTCGCTAGGTAGAAGCCCTTTTTATCAGCTTCATCTAGCAAACTCTCATGAATACCGTTATAGACCTGAAAAAACTTCTCATCGGCGGTTCAGTGGCCTTGCTCCTCGCCCCTGTGTTCGCGTTTGCGGCGTATAACGACGTGACGCTTACGACCGACACGGTGGTGCTCTCGGTGAACGGCATCACCGTCAATGTTACGGGAGCAAGTGCGGAAATCGAGAGTATAGTGGTCAGTAGCACTGACTTCACCGTTACTCTTGCGTCCGGCTCCTCCATTGATATGACGGCGCCTAATCTCAATGTTTTCAGTGTTAATACAGTGACCGACCAAGTTACAAATGTTTGTACCAGTGCACAATCGAAGCTCGGATATCTCGCGACCGGCGCACTCACTTTGGTCGTCACTCCTCAGACTTCACTCTGCGCATCCGCTACCGGAAGTGTCGGTACCAGCAGTGGTGGCGGAGGCGGTGGAAGCAGTACTATAACCACTACCACAACAGCAACCACAACCACAACCGCTGCAGCTACAACCACTACAGCAACGACCGAACAAACGTCCGATACGTCTGACATGATTGCGTTGGAGGGGCAGTTGGAGGCGCTTCAAACTCAACTAACTCAATTGCTGGGTGCGAGTACCGTATTCACTCGCGATCTCGAAGTTGGCGGGACAGGTGAGGATGTCCGCGCGCTTCAACAGTTCTTGAACGCGAACGGCTTTATGGTGACCGAAAGCGGCCCTGGTTCGCCGGGGAACGAGACGATAATGTTCGGCGGTCTAACTCGCGCCGCACTTGCGGCATTCCAAGCGGCGAATGGCATCTCTCCAGCCGTCGGATACTTTGGACCGAAGACCCGTGCGTTCGTGAATTCGGGGGGTATTGGGGCTTCTACCTCAACTCCTTCGACTCCATCTGCGCCAACCCCGTCATCCTCATCGTTCACCCGTGACTTGGATATCGGCACTATGGGAGAAGATGTGCGCGCACTCCAACAATTCCTGAATGCGCAAGGATTCATGATCGCTGAAAGCGGCGTCGGCTCGCCCGGCAACGAAACCGACTACTTCGGTTCCCTAACACAGGCGGCACTCGGGGAGTTCCAAGCGGCGAACGGCATCACGCCTTCGGTCGGCTACTTTGGCCCCAAAACTCGCGCATTTATCGCAGAAATGTAGTCGGCGTATCTTACCTCTCCAAAACCTCCGCTGTGGAGCGGAGGTTTTGTGCGCTCATAAGATTTGGTATACTCTCTGAATGGAAAACACACAGTATCGCTTTGTTATTGTTGGCAGTCTCGCTATTGTAATTCTTGGTGTTGGCGCATGGTGGTACACATCTCGACCGGCCATGTATCCATTTGAGTTCGTTGCGGGCGAAGAAGTGACATCGTGGGATTTTCAGGGCGCATATACGGGTCAGGCGGAGTTTGAAGAGAAGGGACGCACAGATATCACACGACTCAAGGAGCTGTTCGGACAGGAAGGGTATACGGATTACGAACTCTACGTTTCGCTCGCGAATCAGTATGAATTACTCGGCGACGGCAGGGGTGCATATGACAATTTATTGCGGGCGATCGCCATCGATCCAGAGAACACAGGGCTCGCGTGGCACAATCTGGGGAAGTTACTGGAGCGCTTTGGCGCATATGAGAGCGCTCGCATAGCGTATGACGCAATGGTTGATGCTCAACCTATTCTTCAGTACCAAAATGTTCGAGTCGAGTTTCTAAAGATGCGTATGCCGGAAAATACGGAGGCAATCAAACAAGCAGAGAACCAACTGAACGGTACCCTTGGCGAATTCATTTTGGAATAGATCTCCTTATAATTTTTGCAATGGTAACGCTAATTGCCAAATGGTTTCCTTGGGTCTTGCTGGCGCCGGCCCTGCTTCCGTTGGTATATGTTGACGGCCTTTTGTATCCCTACGTCGCGCCGAAGACACTGCTTTTCCGGGCTCTTTTCATCGTCGCCGCTGCGGCGTTCGCATACCTCGCCCTCTCGGGTCACACGTTCTATTGGAAACGCCTATCCCCCAAATCCACAGAGAACGGTTCTCTGTACTTTTTTTTCGCATGGACACCGGCGGTGCTTCTAGTGGTCGCGTATGCAACGTCTCTTCTCGGTATTGATTTTTACCACAGCTTCTGGTCTATCTTCGACCGTGGCGACGGGCTTTTGACGCTGACCGCTGCGGTTGGGTTTTTCTACCTCATTCTTCTCTACGCAGATAAGGAGTTTCTGCGAAAACTTTTTTCAGTCGCGGCGTGGGTCGGTTCTCTTGTTGCTGTGTATGCTGTTTTGCAATGGCTCCAATCTGTTTCCGGTATGAATATTCCCGTAATTGCTGAGCCTCGCGGGCGCTTTGGCGCAACCTTCGGCAATGCAGCATTCCTCGCCGCATATCTTGGAATGACGCTCTTCGCGTCTCTTGCCGTATTGAGCGAGTACCGTGGGCGGTGGTTAAGAGCCCTTCAAATAGGGGCAGGGCTTCAGTTGCTAGCTATCATCTTGGCGGCAACCCGCGGCACATTGTTGGCGCTCTTCATGGCGGGCGTGCTCGCGGCAGTGTATCTCGCACTGAAAGGAGGATCCTCAACTTCCTTCGGCAAGGATCAGGATAAATCGCTCGGAGCAAGTGGGCGCATGCACACCTATGCGCGCGGTGGACTCCTCGTGGCTGTCGTCCTCGCAGGTTTGTTCTTTATGTTCCGTAGCCCGCTTTCCGAGTCATCTTTTGAACCAGTTCGTCGCATTGCCTCCATTTCACTGAACGACGTTACTGTTTCCAGTCGACTGTTTGTATGGAAAAACGTGTTTGAGGAAGCGAAGCTTAAACCACTTACGGGTTACGGCGCCGAACACGTAGATGTGCTTTTCAATCGAGTCTATGACCCGGGCGACATCCTTGAAGAGTGGTTCGACCGCTCGCACAATGCATATCTCGACTACTTCGTGCAGTACGGAATACTCGGCGTTCTCCTCTACACAGGCATCATCGCGGGGCTCGGCTGGAGCGGATGGCGCCTTTACAAAAAGGAAGTCTCCGAAAAACACAGAGAACGGTTCTCTGTGTTTTTCAGGGGCTACGGCCCATATGTAGTGCTGATGGCACTCGTATACGCCCTACAAAACTTCTTTGTGTTCGACACAGCGATGACGCTCTGGTTCTTGTTTGCAATACTTGCCGCTGTGCTTGCGTACGCAGGCACGGTAACCCCTCCCAGCACTTCCAAGTATGGGAATGTTGGAAGGTTGCCGAAAGCAATCCCCGTGGCCGTGGGAGTCGCGATTCTTGCGCTCCTGTATCCGGTTGCAATCCAGCCTCTGCGCGCGAATCTCGCGCTCGCGCAAGGATACCTCTATCATGTCATCGACGTGGACCGCTCGATAACGCAAATGCAAAAAGGGCTTTCGCTCGGAACATATGCTGACCTCGAATACGGCTATCAGGCATACTCAATGTACACCGACCAGCAGCAGGTCATGTTGGAAGGGCAAGAGCGTGTCAGGGCGTATCGCTATGCACTCGAGACTTTAACGAAGAACTACGAGCGCTATCCGTACGACGCGCGCACAGCCGTGTATCTTGCGCACGTTTTGGATTCTGCCCCGCCCGAAGAGGATGTAGACGAGGAATTCCTCCGCGCGGTCTTGGCGCGTGCGGTAGAACTCTCACCACAGCGCGCACAAGGTAAATACATCCTCGCGAACATATCACTCAAGAAAGGGGACAGGGCACAAGGAGTAGAGGAGCGAACGCGCTACTATCGCGAGGCGATAGTAATACTCGAAGAGTATGCGGTAGAGGTCCCTGATCTTGCAGAAACGAATTACATAATCGCTAACCTGTATTTGGTGTTAGACGAGCGCGCTTCGGCAAAGAAGTGGGCAGATGGTGGACTGGTGCTCTATAAAGAACGTGGCGGTAAAGGTGCCGCATCTCGCGCTATCAAATACTACATCGCGGTAGAGGATTGGCAGAACGCGCTTCTCTTCATGAAAGATATTGTAGAAGAGCGGGGGAGGAATTTCGAGGAAATCTATGATCTCGCAAAGCTCTATTTTCTAACAGGTGATCGCGATCACGCGCTAGGAATAGTCGAGCGGCTCCGCCGCGACGCCCCCGGCCTCGTTGAAACCGACCCTGCCTTTGTGCGCGCTATAGAGTCCATTCAATAGAGCGTAAAGCCGCCGGAACGCGGAAATCCACAGAGAACGGTTCTCTGTGGATTTGCGTAGGTATTTCCTTGAGATAATGTTCATATGTTGCGGAGCACGCCATTGGTTACTGATGAGATCTATCACATTTTCAACAGAGGAGCTCACAAACAGGCGATATTTACGAGCGTCGAAGATTACCGACGCTTTCAGATAGGATTGCATCTCGCAAATCACAGCAAGTCAGTGCTCGTCAGGGATGTATTGGAGGCGCAAAAGTACAGAGAACCGTTCTCTGGGTATCCGGCGGATAAGTCACTAGTCAATGTGCTCGCATACTCACTCATGCCGAACCATTTTCATCTTGTGTTGCGACAGAAATCTGACGAAGGGATAACGCGCTTTATGAAAAAAGTGGGAGTGGGCTATTCAATGTATTTTAATATTAAATACGGGCATAGCGGGACTCTTCTCCAGGGGCCTTTCAAAAGTAGCCATGTTGATACAGACCCGTACCACAAATGGCTTTTTGCGTATGTGCATCTGAATCCGGTTTCTATCGCGGAGCCGGAGTGGAAAGAGAAAGGCATTAAAGACACACAACGCGCGCAGAAATTCTTGAGCGGCTATCGCTGGTCAAGCTACTTCGACTACTACACAAGCCAGCGACCGGAGCGCGCGATACTCGCGCACGAGGAGGGAATACAGCATATTGAGAAGCAGAAAGATATTCAAGCGCTTCTCGCGAGTTATGGGCACGGCCGCATTCTTCACCCGTCACTTGAGGGCGTGAAGAAAATAGAATAGAAGTGAAAAAATGGTGAGCAAAAGTGTGGAAAAGGCACGCAAATGTTAAAGTCTCGGTGCTACAATCGGCTTCATGAAGTTATCAGCGGCTTTTGCTCTTGCAACACTTGCATTTTCATTGCCATCCGCGATACATGCGGCTACCGTTATTTCTCCAGGTGTGAACTTGAGCTGGAACGAAGTATGGACTAAAGAAAACAGTCCCCATGTCATAGAAGGTCCTACTCAAGTACGGTTCGGCTCACTCTCTATCGGGTCGGGTACGGTGGTCAAATTTGCAGCGGACTCCTCCCTTAGACTTCATGGTAACGTCGTGGTCACCATTGAGGGAACTGCACCAGATCCTGTGTATTTCACCTCCATTCACGACGATTCGGTAGGAGGTGATACAAACGGCGACGGCAGCGCGACGGCACCCGCGCCGGGGGTAATGGCGAAGCTCGGCTCATAAACACTTGCGGTGCTCAAGATTTTAAAATTAATAGCGCACCCGTGGGCGCTTGGTTGCCCAACGGAAAAGAAGGTAGAGAATGACGAATAGAGAGAGGATAAAGAGCGGATAGAAAAGCACACGAGATTTTAGAGCTACTAGCGCAACGGCAGTAGCGACATGAATCATTTGAGAGAGTGCGGATGGAGTACTTGATGCGGACTCACTGAATCCCATAACGGCCGACGTGCTTGTTCCCGCAATACTTGGCGTAACCAGGTCTTCTTGCATAGAGATAGTGTCTGCCGCCATACGTTCGAGGCGCGATATAGCGTCGAGTCGCAGAGACTCGATGAGTTCGTACGTAATATTTGCGACATTTGAGATAACAGGCACCGCCGCACTAGTGGCTTCTGCGAGTATTTCGGAAGCGGCTACGGTCGCATCTCTAATCGGCGTGGGCGGCGACTCGGCAACGATAATTTTTATAGCCGCGGTTTCTTTTTGCGCGACTGCTCCAGAAGATCCCTCGATAGTGGCTACGATACTGTGCTCGCCGGCGGTTGCTCTCCATTCCACCGATACCAGCTCGCTCGCGCCATCCGATAGCTCGAAGCTTTTCGCGCCGACCTTCTTGCCGTCAACATTGAACACGACAGTGCCTGCAAATTCGTCCGCGCTTCCATTGTAGACGGCAGTGAAAATCTCAATCGTTTCCCCAGCGCTCGCACTCGTGTTCGACACCCATACCGACTGGGGAGGAAACCCGGCATTGACTCCTTCTGCAAACAAAGACGCTGGCGCAAAAAAGAGAAGGACAAGAAACAAAACAGTTTTCCTCCAGAGATTAGCATTCATATCGGATACTATATACAAAATACTATATACTTGTTCTATATGAATCCTGCGAGCTCGTTCTTTCGTTTTACGCTTGGTTTTCTCACGTTCATAAGTGTGAGCTTTATCGTTACTTTGGCTGTGAATACGTACGAGGTGTCGCAGAATTCTGAAAAACAAATTTCCGCGGCCATTCAGGCGATGTTGGAATATAAAAAATGATAAACGCCGGCCAGCTAGTCTGAGGGGTAGCTGGCCGACGCCGCATAGCGGGGAGTACGCTATACAGCTTCCTCGCGACGCTTTCTCAGACGTTCTTCGTCGACCAACAGAATGACATATCCATGCGATAAGTAAATGTGATTGACGGACTATCCAAAATCTGTACTATGTCGCATACAAGGCCAGAGAAAGTGGGTGACCGTAAGGTCTTCAAGCGCACGCGCCTACCTAGGTCGAAACTCTCAGGAGATCTGCCGACTGGCGGATAAGAGGGCCTTGATTAGAAGGTTTTTCATTTGTCATGAAGACAAGAAAACAGAAAGAAGAAATAGTTGAGAAACTAGGAAGCACTCTCAAAAGCGGCATTTCATCGGTCTTTGTGCACTTCGCAGATCTCTCTGTTGCCGATGAAACGGTCATGCGCCGTCATTTGCGCAGTGAGAATGTATCCTATGTCGTCGCAAAAAAGACGCTCATTCGACGCGCTCTTGAGAACTTGGGGCACCTGCCTGCGCCGGGCACAGCGCGGCAAGCAGGTAAGCATGAAGATGTACCACTCAAAGGCGAAGTAGCAATTGCGACGGGTATTGGCGATGATGCGACGGGTGCGGCTCGACTTGTCCATGAATTCGGAAAGAAATTCGCAGGAAAGCTCTCCATCATCGGCGGACTTTTTGAAGGACGCCTCATAGGGCAAGAGGAGATGCAAGAAATTGCGACGATTCCGTCCATGCAAGTATTGCGCGGCATGTTCGCGAACGTCATACACTCTCCGATTCAGGGATTAGTGATTGCACTCAATTCCATCGCAGAGAATAAATCAGGTCAACAGACCTAACTGTCCGACCCGTAGAGGTTTAGGAAGAAGCAATAATAATTAGTGGTTAACATAATTACAATCGATATGTCAGAAGAAGTAAATGAGGAAGTGCAGGGTGCGGCGAAAACGCAGAACACCGAAGCGCCTTCTGCTACGACAGGAACATCGAACAATTCCGCTACTCCCTCCGATCGGTCAGTGGAGGTTCCGTCTAAGTTTAAGAAATTGGTAGAGGAAGTTGAGAAGATGACCGTTCTTGAGTTGAATGAGCTCGTGAAGGTCTTCGAAAAGAAATTCGGCGTTTCGGCACAGGCAGTCGCTGTCGCGGCTCCGAGCGCGGGTGCTTCCGAAGCCGAGGAGAAAAGCGAGTTTAATGTGGAACTTACTGCGGCAGGTGCCCAGAAAATCGCCGTCATCAAAGTGGTGAAAGAGGTTTTGGCGCTTGGTCTCAAAGAGGCGAAGGACCTTGTAGAAAGTGCCCCCGCAATGCTCAAGGAGAACGTGAAGAAAGAAGATGCGGAGGCATGGAAGAAGAAAATAGAAGAAGCCGGCGGCAAAGTATCCTTGAAATAATACTTCAAGGTTACTCGCTGGCTTGAGTGGGGTCGGGAGAACATTTGGTCTCCCGAGAAGGAAAGCAGAAAGACGTCCACCATCGGCGGACGTCTTTCGTTGAAAACCGTGGGTGACCAATTTTTCTTAGCGGTAATCCGCTTTAGAAAAATGAAGTACTCTTGTGGTGTTTTCAAGGAGGAGCATAGCGACGACGGTTGGTGGAAAAGTTACGTTGAAATAACATTTCTCTGGTTTGCTCTCAAATAATAACCGCATTGTCAACCGACAAAACGACCCCTCTATAGGGTCGTTTTGTCGTCTTTTTGCAGGACACTAGGGTGCGGAGTATACTTTTTGGTATGGCAAAGGACTTCCTAACAGCATTCCTTGGGAATAAGAATCGCGCTCGAATTGTTCGTATTTTTACTCTCTCTCCCCTCGAAGCGTTTACTGTAGAAAGTGCGGCAAAGCGCGCGAATGTGCCGATTGTTTCAACGGTTAAGGAAATCCGAGATCTCGAAGAAATTGGGGTATTAAAAAAGGGGAAGATCACAATAACGCTAGCTAATAATTCAAAACGCGTGATACGAGCCAAACAACAAAAAAAGAACACATGGCTCTTTAATCAGGACTTCAAATATGCCCGTCCACTTTCCTCGTTTGTCCACGAAATAGATCCCGTGCGACACCGCGAGATCGTGGATACATTGAAACGTTCCGGCAGGGTAGTCGCGATAATTTTGTCAGGGTCTTTTATGGGCGATCCTACAAGGCCGGTCGATATTATCGTCGCTGGCGACCCTCTGAATGAAGGTCGCCTTGAACGAGCAATCAGAACTCTTGAACCCCAGTTTGGTCGCGAGATACGTTATGCGGTTTTTTCCACTCCTGAGTTCCGGTATCGGCTAACGATCCAGGATCGCCTCCTTCGGGATACTCTGGATTACCCTCATTTAATCCTATTGGATAAGATGCAATTGCTTTGATTTCCCACCTTTTCCTACTTGCATTGATCCATACTTCGCTCAAACGGGCGTTGTTTCAGCAAGATGAGGGGCTTCCGGGCAAATAAAAGGCAAAAAACCGGTTATCTTTATACTTCAACTCTATCCACACAGGACTGAAAACTCGGCTTCATGGCAGGGGGTCGGATGCTACCATTAAGGAATAAGAGGTCGAGAACCGTTATAAAAGCTTATTCGTTAACTTTTCCTACCCAATTATGATAGTTTCGGAATCGGCAAACCTACTTCAACAATCATTTGCAGAGCTATGGTTAGTAGTTGTACAGGCTTTGCCTCAAATAATAGTGGCTGTAATTGTGTTCATCTTAGGATGGGTTGTTGCCGCGGTTCTATATCGCGTCGTGGACCAGGTCGTGAAAATACTACGTATTGACGATGCCTTGAAAGCGGCGGGATTGAATGAAATGGCACGAGACGCTGGCTTCAATCTAAACGTCGGTGCTTTCCTGGGCATACTTGTTCAGTGGTTCGTTATCATAGTCTTTCTCGTCGCCGCGCTTGAGATAATTGGTCTCAATGCAGTTACTGCCTTCCTCTACCAGACGGTGTTGTTCTATCTACCGCAGGTCTTTGTTGCAGTATTGATTCTTATTCTTGCGGCAGTTGTCGCGGAAGTGGTAAAGAAGGTGGTTGCCAGTTCAGCTCGCGCAGCAGGTGCACATGCCGGAAATCTTGCCGGTAGCGTTGCGAAGTGGTCAGTATGGATCATCGCCATAATGGCGGTATTGAACCAGCTTGGCGTCGCGGCGGAGTTCGTCCAGATATTGTTTATGGGCTTTGTGGCTGCAGTATCAATTGCGGCTGGTTTGGCCTTTGGGCTTGGTGGCAAAGAAGCTGCCGCTCGCACAATAGAGAAAATTCGTTCAGAAATCGGACGCGACCGCTGATAACTCTCTCTGTTTGCTTTTGCATGCGCCTGTCGCGCGGATTGCGATGGGCGCTTCGCATTGCTGACTTTTTGATACAATCAAACTATGCAATCCCGTTAGAAGTCTTGCCCTGTTAGAGGATCCGAACATGAGTACTATACAACCACGCAGTGCGATATGTTTCAGATAAAGAAGTCTCTAACGGGGCGGGGACGACGGATGTACAATAAAAAGTATGCAAATCGATATTATAAGATGTAATCAAGTACGGCACGGAATCTGTTTCGTTTTCGCGCCCTACTTCTAACGGGATGCAATGTGTCATTCTTGCGGCTGGGCGCGGCAAGAGGATGGGATCTCTTACCGACGGCGCACCAAAAGCGCTCCTTGAAGTCTCGAACAAAACACTTATCGAACACAAGCTCGACGCCCTTCCGGAACAGATTGACGAGGTAATCATTGTGGTCGGATATCTCGGGTCTGTGATACACGATTACCTCGGCGGTTCATACGGCGATAAGAAACTCTTTTATGAAGAGCAGGATAACATCGTAGGAGGCACGGCGGATGCTCTGTGGCAGGCGAAAAACGCACTCTCAGGAAAGTTCCTCGTTATGATGGGTGACGATATATATGCGCACGAAGACATTACGCGTTGCCTTGTGCCGGATGACGGCTGGGCACTCTTGGTGCAAGAAGTGGATGGGACGCATGAAGGCGGCATCGTTGTACTCGACAAGGATCACCACATACGCGAAGTAGCAGAAGGCGCACACGAAGGTAAGGGTTATATCAGCGCAAACTTGTTTGTGCTCGATACACGCATTTTCGATTTCCCCATGCTTCCTAAATCCGCCGGTAGTAATGAGTATGGGCTGCCGCAAACAACACTCGCGACGGCACAAAAACTCGGAATACCGTTCTATGCAGTAAAGACCTCTTCGTGGGTCCAGATAAGCACTCCGGAAGACCTCGAAAAAGCCAGGAAGATGCTTGAGAAAGTTGACAAGGGAATAAAGTCAGGGTCCTCCGAAAACTCTGACAACTGAACACTCGGATCTGGAAACCCTGGACACCCGGATAGTAGACTAGTATGAAAAGACTAGTATGTAATACCAAAGCGATTACCAAAGCGATAATGCCAGGAGATATTTTTGTGCTATATTCAAATCCCCTTCCATTAGAGGAGGGCGGTCGAAACCTGTCATATAGGAGAAGTGAACCATGAACATTCTGTACGAGTGCGTAAAAGCTGGCAACCCTCATCCAGTTGTGAGTGCGCTTGTCATTCATGAAAACAGGGTGCTAATGGTATTGCGTGGCAAGGGTTCATTCGAAGGACACTGGGCTCTTCCTGGGGGCATGATCGATAGAAGAGAAGAGCCCGAGGCAGCTGTCTTGCGTGAGTTGAGAGAAGAGGCCGGAGTGATTTGTTCATATCCCAAGCTTCTTCATGCGTATCGCATCGAATGCACTGACGCATTCGCGCACACATCCATTGATCTAGTCTACAGTGTTCAAATGGCGGAGGAGAGTTTATTACAGGCGGATGGAGGAGAGACGCAGCAGGTCGCTTTTTTCCCCTTGAATGAACTACCTGAACTAATCGCTTTTGGACACAGAGATGTGATCGCTAAGTTCTCGAAACCATGAAAGCACTCATAACCGGTGGATCGGGATTTATTGGTAGCCATCTCTATGATCTTTTGGAAGAAAAGGGACATGACGTAACGCTACTCTCATTGAAAAGTAGCGTTACGTCGAACATTCGAAACCCGAAGTCCATTATCGCCGATATTACAGATAGGGAGAAGATTTTAGACATAATCCCCCACTTTGATGTTGTTTACCATCTTGCCGGATTGCTTGGCACCAGCGAACTCATCACGCAGGCATATCGAGCGTCGAGGGTGAATATACTTGGAACATTAAATATTTTGGACGGCGCATTGAAAAGAAAAACCAAGGTCATTCATATCACTAAACCGAATGTGTGGCTAAACACATACTCGATTACAAAACAAGCTGGTGAAAGCTTTGCAAAGATGTATCACGATGAGTTTGGGCTTCCCACTGTTTCAGTCAAATGGTTGAATGTATATGGGCCTCGACAATCATTTCATTGCCAAAAGGCGGTTCCTTTCTTCATTCGTTGGGCTCTGAAAAACGAGGATATTCAGGTATGGGGCAACGGAACTCAAACAATGGATTTGATACATGCGAGAGATGCGGTGAGAGCAACTATAATGATAGGTGAAAATGAAAATTTAGAGGGTGCAACGATTGATGTCGGTACAGGAGAAGAAACAACAGTAAACGAACTCGCGTATATGATTGCTCGTATAATCGGGTCTAAATCAAAAATCAGACATCTTCCTATGAGGGCAGGAGAAACACCAGATACTCGGCTTGTGGCGGATACTACTATTCTGAATAATCTTGGGTTTTCTTCTGGAATCTCACTCGAAGATGGTATGAAGGAAACGGTGGACTGGTATGTAGCTAATTTGAAATTGTAGCAACTCCTCCCTGATTTGAATAGTGAAGCCCAATCCAAGCCCAATCCGCATCCTCCGGCGGTGACTGAACACAAGAGCTCAGCCAGTGATTACAATTCCCTGACTCCAGCTTAAAAGGCCAGAACTGGAGTCAAGAAATCACAATACAAACGATTATCGCACACGCGTCAAGGGTGGACATAACTAACGACCGCATAATACTATTCAATCTTAGACATCAAAAGCACGTCTTTACCACATGGGCATCGAAGAAACGCCAAGCTTACCAGAAAAGCGTGACGCAGAGAGGGAGATGAAAACAATAAGGGACTTCGTCCACGCATATCGAGATGAGCACGATATTACGCCAACGCCGGGACTCAAATCAGAACTTTCGTGCATTGGATTTGGAGAGGGGTTCAATTTATTTTTTCGTCAACTCACTTTGACAGTAGACGGCGATGGCGAATGGAAATCACTAGAGGACCCCGAAATACGTAAATTGGCACTCGAAGAAATTGAGGCACAGAATCGAGACGCGAAAAATCTCCAAGATGATTGAAACTACATACTACTACAAAGCGCAAATGAGCATCACCGACGCCGAGGAACTGATTTTCCAAAACTAATAAAGCTAATAAAGATGACATAACCGCTTTGCTCGAACACTCGGGGGGCTAGTATAGACTAGTTAAGCTTACCGTTAGGTTGACACTAGAAACACTCTAGAATATACTCTTTAGGTATATGGAGTTCAGAAACAGGACGAAAAAACGGCAACGATAGCGCGTGGTAATTCTTGCGCAATCGGGGCCGCCACAAGCGGCCTTTTTCAGTGCCATATATTGTGATCGTTGACAATTGAAAAGAGAAAATAATCCGGTCGGTCTTTTTGCATGTTTGCAAGAAGAGCGGCTGGAGACACAAAAATCAACAATGTCCCATTTCGGTTAAAGTCTCCGAAATGGGACGCAGGAATCCCGCCCTTTCTTCGGAAAGAGCGGGACAAAAAACAAAAGTCTCGTCCATCTTGTAGTGGACGAGCAGAAAGTAACCTCGGTGAGATAGCTAACGCATCTCACGGGGTAGAAACGCGGTTCTCAGAATTCCTTTTGCACCTAGCGAGGATTAGACGTGAAAGTTTACTTTCACGTCGTCCGAGCGATGGTGCAAGACGGCAGAAATGTCGTAACGAGAGTTCTGAGTAAGGGCGTGTGGTGGATGCCTAGACTGAAGAAGGCGATGAAGGACGTGGTTTAGCTGCGATATGCTTCGGGGAGGTGCTAAGCAACCTTTGATCCGGAG
>Ga0209542_10005372_pt1 | contig 25599 bp, 18 predicted proteins | sample RifCSPhighO2_01_FD_184028 | JGI IMG/M metagenome (GOLD analysis project Ga0209542, IMG submission 184028) | Soil microbial communities from Rifle, Colorado - Rifle CSP2_plank highO2_0.1 (SPAdes) (version 2) | ecosystem: Environmental > Terrestrial > Deep subsurface > Rock core/Sediment ...
TTTCTTTTATGCCCGCCTGTAAATCTTCCATAGACTCAATCCGACCGCGCTTGGCGTTTAGGTCGCCTATAACGTCACCCATGAAGTTTTCTGGGGTTACAACTACCACCTTCATGATGGGTTCTAGGATCACAGGGTTGGCACTCTTTACGCCGGTTTGCAGAGCCATAGAACCGGCAATCTTAAACGCCAGTTCAGAGCTGTCCACGTCGTGGTAGCTGCCGTCATATAGCTCTACTTTTACATCTACCACCGGGTAACCGGCAATCACACCGTTGTTCAGAGCCTCTTTTACACCCTCTTCTACTGGTTTGATGTACTCGCTTGGCACCACGCCACCCTTTATGGAATTGACAAACTCAAAGCCTTCGCCGGCTGGCTTTTGGCTAACACGTAGCCAAACGTGGCCGTACTGGCCACGGCCACCGGTTTGTTTGATGTATTTGCCTTCCGCCTCTACACCGTCCTTGCGGATAGTTTCGCGGTAGGCAACCTGCGGCTGGCCAATGTTTGCCTCTACGGTAAACTCCCGTTTCATACGATCTACAATAATTTCCAGGTGCAATTCCCCCATGCCAGAAATGATTGTCTGGCCGGTTTCTTCGTCTACCTTTATGCGGAAAGTTGGGTCTTCTTCTGCTAGGCGCTGCAGTGCCAGGCTCATTTTTTCTTGGTCGGCTTTGGTCTTTGGCTCTATAGCAATAGATACGGGTGGTTCTGGGAAGGTAATGCTTTCTAGCACGATTGCGTTGTTTGGATCGGTCAGAGTGTTGCCGGTAGTAGTGCCCTTTAGGCCCACAATGGCGGCTATGTCACCTGCGCCCACTTCTGTGACGTCTTCGCGTTTGTCTGCCTGCATACGTACTATGCGCCCTACACGCTCTTTTTCACCGGTAGAGCTGTTTAGGATGTAGCTGCCAGCGGTAACTTTGCCAGAATAGACGCGGAAAAACGCCAGCTTGCCCACAAACGGGTCGGTGGCAATCTTGAACGCTAGTGCGGCAAATGGCTGGCTTTCTTCTGGTTTTCGCTCTATCTCGTCGCCAGTTTTAGGGTGAGTACCCCAGACAGATGACTTGTCTAGCGGCGTGGGCAAAAAGTCAGTCACGGCGTCTAGTACCTTTTCTACTATCACACCGCGGCCATCACCACCAGTTACGGCGTAGAATTTACCGGTTAGCACAGCACTGCGAATAGCTTTTCGAATGTCTTCCTCTGTCAGAGATTCTTCGCCCTCTTCTAGGTATTTTTCTAGCATTTCTTCGTCTTCAGCTACAGCGTTTTCGATTAGAAGGCTACGGTAGCGCTTGGCCTCGTCTAGCATGTCGGCTGGTACTTCGCCCTCTATCAGCTCGTGGTCGGTAAAGTCCTTGTAGGTGTAGGACTTCATGTTTATGAGGTCTACTACGCCGTTTACGCTCTGTTCAAAGCCTATAGGTAGGTGGATTGGAAAGGCGTGTTTGCTTAGACGGTTGTGGATAGATTCTAAAGATTTATAAAAGTCGCCGCCCGTTTGGTTGATCTTATTTATAAAGCAAATGCGGGGCACGCCGTATTTGTCTGCCTGGCGCCAAACTGTTTCAGACTGGCTTTCTACGCCCATTTTGCCGTCAAACACCACTACTGCGCCGTCTAGCACACGTAGAGATCGTTCTACCTCTACGGTAAAGTCTATGTGCCCTGGGGTGTCTATGATGTTGATTTTGTGGTCTTTCCAGTAGCAAGTCACAGCAGCAGCGGTAATAGTAATGCCGCGTTCTTTTTCTTGGGCCATCCAGTCGGTAGTGGTCTCTCCCTCATGAACTGCACCAATTTTGTGCTTTAGCCCCGTGCGGTACAAAATGCCTTCAGTCGTAGTAGTCTTACCCGCATCAATATGAGCAATAATGCCAATGTTTCGAACTTGTTTTAGATCGTGTTTTTTCTCAGCCATTAGTTTTCCTTTTTAATATTTGGCGAAGTGAGCTAAAGCTCGATTATTTTTGTAACAATTTATGCTCATCTATTGCTCCTGGACACTCACTTCGGTAGCAATTATACTTGCTGCAATTTTTGCCCATTCACCCCACCCTGGTTGTTTGCCTTCATACAAATCTACAATCATTTCGTCTGTCTTTACTACTACTTCCTCAATAGGATCAAGCACTAATTCACCACTGCTTTGTTTCTGTCGCACAGCCTGCCGCGCCTGATCTACTACCTTGCCAAGCTTTAGTATTGAGAACTCCCTGGTTGTTTCGTCGCGAGCAGCTTCGCCCAATGGATGAACCCTTACTTCAGGTGAATCAAAGTCAAACTTTTTTGCTTCCGTACCCATGGTCATAGCCTAATACCTTGCGAAGTGGGCAAAGGCGCGGTTGGCATCTGCCATTTTGTGAGTGTCTTCGCGTTTCTTTACTGCTGTACCGGCGTTGTTATAGGCATCTACCAGCTCTATGGCTATGCGGTCTGCCATGCTCATGCCACTACGGGCGCGGGCTGCAGATACAAACCACATAATAGTTAGGTGAGTTTGGCGTTGGCCCTTTACCTCAAAAGGAATTTGGTAGTTAGCGCCGCCAACCCTACGTGAACGGGTTTCCATGTGCGGCTCGATGTTCTTCATGGCTTGGTCAAACACTTCTATAGGATTCTTTACCTTTAGCTTGTCGGCGGCCTTTTGCATGCCGTCGTATACTAGCCTCTCGGCTATTTGCTTTTTGCCGTCTAGCATTACTCGGTTAATTAGCCTCTGCACCAAAACACTGTTGTACAGGCGGTCTGGCTGAATGTCTCGAATCAATGATTTGGTCTTATGTCTGGGCATTATTTGACTTTCTTTGCACCGTATTTAGATCGGCCTTGTTTGCGGTCTGATACGCCTTGAAGGTCTAGTGTGCCACGTACAATGTGGTAACGCACACCAGGAAGGTCTTTTACGCGGCCACCGCGTACTAGTACAACTGCGTGTTCTTGCAGGTTGTGGCCTTCGCCGCCAATGTATGCCCAAACTTCGTGACCATTGGTCAGGCGCACACGGGCCACCTTGCGAAGTGCCGAGTTTGGCTTTTTAGGCGTCTTGGTCGTAACCTTTATGCAAACCCCACGCTTAAATGGCGAATGCTTTTCGTAACTTTTAGTGCGCAAGTTATTAACCACGCGGTCTAGTGCGGGTGAACCTGGCTTTTTGCCGGTCTTCTTTCGTGGTTTTCTAACTAGCTGATTTATTGTTGGCATGACGCGTTATTCTAACACCTTTACTCTTTTTCTTCAACTTCTTCTACATCGGTTAAGCTGCGAGCGCCGGTACCTACTGGTATGCGGCGACCAAGGATGACGTTTTCCTTTAAGCCAAACAAGTGGTCTACCTTGCCGCTAGTGGCAGCGGCTATAAGTACCCGCGTGGTGTCCTGGAAGCTAGCAGCAGAAAGGAACGAATCAGTAGAAAGTGAGGCTTTGGTTATGCCAAGCAGCAATTGGTCAAACTCGGTGGGTTTTTTGCCTTCTTTTACAAGTTGTTCGTTTGCCTCTAGCACCGAAACCTTGCTTACAATGTCGCCAGTTACAAACTCACTGTCGCCAGCGTCTTCTATTTGTACGCGGCTAAACATTTGCCGCACAATAATCTCTAGGTGCTTGTCGGCTATGGTTTGGCCCTGGCTGACAAATATTTTCAAAATCTCGTTCATGATGTAACGCTGCGTGGCCTCAATGCCAGAAAGGCGCATGAGCTCATGCAAGTTTATAGAACCGTTGGTTAGGCGCTGGCCAGCTAGTACTTCGTCGCCGTTTTTAGTTGTAAGTTGTTTGAAACCGGGTATTTCATAGCGGTCCACAATGTCTTTGTCGGGTTTGATAGTGATGGCCTTTTGGGTAAGGTGGACTTTGCCAGAAACAGAAGCTACCAATGGGTTTGCACCTTTGGCGCCCTCTGCAACCACGTCGCCTATAGCTACTTCATCGCCTTCTTTGGCGGTGGGCTTACGGTCGTCGAGGTTTAGCACAACTTTGCCGCCTTCTTTGGCGGTAACTTCTACCACGTAATGGTCGCCATCTTCCCATGTCTTCACAGTACCGGAAATTTCAGACAGATATGCCTGGCCTTTTGGTGTGCGGACTTCAAACAACTCTTCTACACGGGGCAGACCGGTGGTAATGTCTTCTCCAGCCACACCACCTGCGTGGAAGGTCTTTAGTGTTAGCTGCGTGCCCGGTTCACCAATACTTTGGGCAGCAATTACGCCCACTGGGTGCTCTGATGCCACTAGCTCGCCGGTGGCAGGGTCTAGTCCGTAAGATTTGCGGCTAATGCCTCTTACGCCGTTAGACGAGAGAACGCTCATGATCTTTACACCGTCTAGTTTGGCGTCGGCATCGATTGCTGCGGCTATGTCGGCAGTAACGATTTCGCCGGATTTAACATGCTTGCCAATGTCTTCGGCTGCAAACCGGCCTTCTAGCCTAGAAGCGTAGCTTACGCCAATTTCGTCTGAGTCAGAACGGTAAATAGCAAATCCCAGATCTTCTACGCCTTCTTCTAACGTAAACACGTCTTGGGCAACATCTACTAAACGGCGGGTTAGGTAGCCAGAGTCGGCAGTTTTAAGCGCAGTGTCAATCATACCCTTACGCGCACCACGGGTAGCGGTAAAGTACTCTAGCGGCGTTAGGCCGTATTTGTAGCTGGACCGAATGGGGAGCTCAATGGCACGGCCGGTCGCGTCGGTCATGGTGCCCAGCATGCCCACAGCCATTTTTACCTGGCCAATGTTACCACGTGCACCAGACACAACTGCCACAGACATGGAACTGTCTTCTTTGGCAAACTGTTCGCTCAAGCGCGTTTGTACCTTGGCGTCAGTATCCATCCAAGTTTCAACCGTTAGACGGTATCTTTCGTCGTCGGTTATAAAGCCTTGGTTAAACTGATCGCTGATTTCTGCGGCGCGTTTTTCGCCGTCTCCCAGTAACTCAGACAGGCCTTGTACCGCACTAAAGTCAGTCATGCCCATAGACAACCCAGACAAAGTTGCGTAGGTAAAGCCCAGATCTTTTAGGTCATCAGCTATGCGGGCAGTTTCTATTTGACCATAACGGGCATAAACCTTGGCCATAACTGCGCCAAGCTTTTTCTTGGTCATGGTGTCGTCTTGGTACGGAAAGTCTTCTGGAAAGATTTCGTTAAACAAAATTCGTCCAAGTGTAGTTTCGCGCTTTTCACCACGCACTGGCACGCGTACGCGGCTTTGTAGCTTGATTTTGCCCCCGTCTAGGGCCATTAAAGCTTCGTCTGTGCTAGAAAAGTTAAATGTCTTGCCTGTGACGCCGTGTCTTTCATAGGTCAGGAAGTAGCAACCAAGCACAATGTCTTGTTCTATATGTAAAATTGGTGAACCGTCGGCTGGTTTTAGCAGGTTTTTATTAGCTGCCATAATATCCCTGGCTTCGGCTTGGGCGGCGTTGCTAAGCGGCAGATGAACAGCCATTTGGTCTCCGTCAAAGTCGGCGTTGAAGCCCTTGCAGACCAGCGGGTGCAACTGTATGGCTTTACCCTCAATCAGTACTGGTTTAAATGCCTGAATACTTAGGCGGTGAAGTGACGGTGCACGGTTAAGCAGTACGTACTTGCCCTTAATGACTTCGTCTAGCGCGTCCCAAACCTCTGTCTCGCCCATTTCTATCATGCGGGTGGCGCTTCTAATGTTGTGTGCAAATTCGTTTTCTATTAGATAACCGATTACAAACGGTTTAAATAGCTCTAAGGCCATCATTTTTGGCAGACCGCATTGGTCAATCTTTAGCTCTGGACCGGCCACAATTACAGATCGGCCAGAGTAGTCTACGCGCTTTCCAAGTAAGTTCTGGCGGAACCGGCCTTGTTTGCCCTTTAGCATGTCAGAAAGTGACTTTAGGCGGCGGCGCTGACCAGTAGCAGCTACTGCTCGACCAGATCGGGCGTTGTTGTTGTCTATTAAAGCATCGACCGCTTCCTGAAGCATGCGTTGCTCGTTGCGGCGAATTACTTCTGGGGCGTTTAGGTCAATCAGCTTCTTTAATCGGTTATTACGGTTGATTACGCGGCGGTATAGGTCGTTTAGGTCAGATGTAGCAAACCGCCCACCAGTTAGCTGCACCATGGGGCGTAGGTCTGGAGGAATCACCGGCAATACGCTTACGCACAAGCTAGATGGCTTGATACCGGCGTTTTGCATGCTTTCTAGCAGCCTGAGACGCTTCATAATCTTCTTTTTTCGTTGGCCTTTGGCTTCTTCGGCTTCTTTGGCAAGCTCGCCTATGAGCTTGCCCAGGTCTACTTCTTCTAGCAAATCCTTAAGCGACGACCCGCCCATGCCAACTTTGACTAGCTTTTGCAGATCGTCTGGAAGGTTGCGGTAGTCTGTTTCGTTGATCAGGTTTAGCTTGGCCAGTCCAGTAGCTTGTTCTTTATACAGCTCAAAGTCTTTGGTTAGTTCGTCGATTTCTTTGGTCTGGGCTTCTGCCAATGCCTTTACATCGGCTTTTTCACCCTCTTTTGCGGCTTGTTTTTCAAAACGCTGCTTGATAGCCTCTATGCCCGCGCTATATTGTGCTTCTTTATCTGCTAGTATTTGCCCAACTTTATCTGTGTCTGCTTCTTTAATTATGTAACTGGCAAAATATGCTACGCGCTCTAGGTTTTTTACCGTCATACCCAGTACTAGACCTATGGCGCTTGGCGTACCGCGCAGGAACCAGATATGGGCAACTGGCGTAGCCAAAGAAATATGCCCCATGCGTTCACGGCGCACAATGCTTTTTGTAACAATTTCGCCGTTTTTGTCCACGGCTGCCTCGCGGCTTCTTACGCCTTTGTACTTGGCGTCGTGTGGGTTAATGTCTTTAACTGGGCCAAAGATGCGCTCGCAGAAAAGACCATCACGCTCTGGTTTTTGTGTACGGTAGTTAATAGTTTCTGGTTTGGTTACTTCGCCGTGGCTCCAGTCTAAGATGTCTTCTGGGCTGGCTACAGCCAATCTGACTGCGTCAAAATCTGCAATGTTGGTTCCGGGTGTATAGCGTCGCATTTTAGGCCTCCTTGCTTTCTTCTTCGTCTGCGGTAACTACGGCCGTGTCATCGTCGTCTGAGGCAGCAGCAGCATCATCAGCCAAAGCTACTCCGCCACCAAATTCGTCACTAATTTCTATGACGTCAAACTGGTCAACCGTGGCATCGCTAGTGACATCTACTTCAGAAACCGGCTCGCTGGGTACTTCTACTTCTGACAAGTGTTTGGCCTCGTCTTTAATATTTGTGGCCAGCACGTCTTCTGCGTCAACCACTTCGTTTGAAGTGATTAGGTCAACCTTTAGGCCTAGGCCTTGTAATTCTTTGACCAACACGTTAAAGCTCTCTGGTACTTTTGGACCGACAATTTCAGTGTTTTTAATGATGGACTCGTAGGCTTTGCTTCGGCCGTAAACATCGTCTGATTTAATGGTAAGCATTTCTTGCAAGATGTTAGACGCACCATATGCTTCTAGCGCCCAGACTTCCATTTCGCCAAAGCGCTGGCCGCCGTTTTGGGCTTTGCCGCCAAGAGGTTGCTGGGTAACCATAGTGTATGGGCCAGTTGAACGGGCGTGGATCTTGTCTGCAATCATGTGGTTTAGCTTGATGATGTACATTGAGCCAACCGTTGTTCGTTCACTAAACGCCTCGCCGGTACGACCGTCGTAAAGCTGTTGTTTGCCGTCTTCTGGCAGTTTGGCTTCTTTAAGTAGTTCTTTAATTTTATCTTCGCTTACGCCGTTAAATGGCGGGCTTGCCACATGGATACCCAGTGCCCTAGCCGCCATGCCCAAGTGAGTTTCAAACAACTGACCAACGTTCATACGCGAAGGCACGCCTAGAGGGTTTAGGATCACATCTACTGGCGTGCCGTCCTCTGTAAATGGCATGTCTTCTACTGGCAAAATCCTGGCTATTACGCCCTTGTTTCCGTGGCGTCCACCCAATTTGTCGCCTACTGCGATCTTGCGCATTTGGGCCACAAAGATCTGGATCTGCATAATCACGCCGGCCTTTAGTTCGTGGCCGTGTTCGCGTGAAAACACCTTTACGCCCACAACCTTACCGTGTTTGCCTGTGGTCATGCGCTGAGACGTGTCACGAACTTCTTTGGCTTTTTCTCCAAAGATTGCCCTAAGCAGACGCTCTTCAGAAGACAATTCTTGCTCGCCTTTTGGTGTAATCTTGCCAACTAAAATGTCGCCGGGGTGAACCTCTGCGCCAATGCGGACAATTCCGTCTTCGTCTAGGTGGCGTAGCGATTCTTCTGAGACGTTAGGGATATCGCGGGTAACAATTTCTGGGCCAAGCTTGGTTTCTCTCACTTCTACCATAAAGTCCACAATGTGAACAGAGGTCAAAGTGTCGTCTTCTACCAAGCGGCGGGAAATAATGATGGCGTCTTCAAAGTTATAGCCAGACCAAGGCATAAAGGCCACGAGCAAGTCTTTGCCCAGCGCCAGTTCGCCGTGGTCTATTGACATGCCCTCATAAAGCACATCACCGGCCTTAACTTTGTCACCGGTATTAACTACAATTTTATGGTTTATAGAGGTTCCTTCATTGCTGCGTACAAAGTGCTGCGGGCGGTAAGTTACGGTTTTGGTCTTGTATTTTACAACTACTTCGTCGCCACTGGCTTTGATTACTTGCCCGGCTTCTTCTGCAAACACCATTTGGCCGCTGTTTACTGCTGCGTCGCCTTCCATGCCGGTACCAACTAGCGGTGCAGATGGCTGAATCAGCGGCACTGCCTGACGCTGCTGGTTGCTACCCATAAGCGAACGGTATACATAGTTTTTCTCAATAAATGGAATTAGCGCTGCAGATGAGCCAATAATTTGCTTTCTAGATGCGTCCATGTGGGTCACTTCGTTTGCATCTACCTCGCCTGACACCAAGTGCGCCCTGGCACTAACACGCTCGTTTTCAAAGTAGCCGTTTTTGTCATAGGGTTCGTCTGCGCTAGTAATAACGGCTCGCTCTTCCTCAGCTGCATCCAGATATACAACCTGGTCTGACACCTTGGCCTTAACAGGCCAAGTGACTTGGCTTTTTATGGCAGCTAATCTTTTGGCCTGGGCAACCGTAATAATTGCCCCAGCTTTTACTACCAGCTTGCCCTTTTCGTCTTCTAGATCAACGATTGCTTTGTGGCCAACTGCTTCTTTTGCAGTTACAGCATTTACAACTTTGCGGTAAGGCGTTTCCATAAATCCGTATTCATTTATGCGGGCATAAGTAGCCATGTTTAGCACCAAACCAATGTTTGCGCCTTCTGGAGTTTCTACAGCGCAAATACGGCCGTAGTGTGTAGCGTGGGCATCGCGCACTTCAAACCCAGCACGTTCGCGGCTTAGACCACCAGGACCCATAGATGAAAGGCGCCGTTTGTGAGCCAGTTCTGAAAGCGGGTTAATCTGATCCATAAACTGTGACAACTGAGAGCTGGCAAAAAATTCTCGCACGGCAGCAACAACTGGCCGAGCATTTATAAGCTGGGCCGGTGTAACTGTTTCAATCTCACTCATAGACATGCGGTCTTTGGTGTTTCGCTCCATTCTAAGCAGACCAATGCGAAACTGGCGCTGAACTAGTTCGCCAACCAGTTTTACGCGCCTGTTGGCCAAAGAGTCTATGTCGTCTGCTGGTTCTTGGGTGTTATTTAGGCGGATAATTTCTTCTACAATTGCCAGTAGGTCGTCTAGGCGCATAACTCTGTTTTTGGCGGTGTTTGGTACATCTAGGTTTAAACGCTTGTTGATTTTATAACGGCCAACACGGCTAAAGTCGAAACGCTTAAAGTTATAGAACATGTTTTCTAGTAGAGAACGGGCATTGTCTACGGTGGCTAGATCGCCTGGGCGAAGCCTTCGAAACACTTCAATCAAAGCCTCGTTGGCACCACGTGCCGGGTCTTTTTCGAGCGTCGCGTCTATATAGTTTAGTTTGCCTTGGTCAACATGAGCAAAGCGTTCCTTTACCTCTGCATCGCTAACTCCCAGCGCGCGAAGCAGTGTAGTTACAGGGATTTTGCGTTTTCGGTCGATCTTTACATATAGCGCTCCGTTGGCAGCTGTTTCAAACTCTAACCAAGCTCCACGTCCAGGTATAACCTTTGCTCCATAGAGGTTCTCATTGCCGTGCGGATCTGCCGTAAAGAAAACACCAGCCGAACGAATCAGCTGGCTTACTACTACACGCTCTGCGCCATTAATCACAAATGTACCGCGGGAAGTCATCCAGGGGTAGTCACCTAGATAAATTTCATGTTTTTTAACCTCACCGGTTACTTTGTTGGTCAGCTCTACAGTTGCCTTAAGAGGAGCCTCAAAACTTACATTGTTTTCACGCGCTTCGGCCTCGGTCATTTTGGGCTTTTCAAAGCGGTAGCCCTTAAAGCTCAGTGATAATTTGGTGCCTGTGTAGTCCTCTATGGGGCTGATTTCTTCCAAAAGCTCCCCCAGCCCTTCGTCCACAAACCACTGGAATGATTTGTTTTGATGGTCTACTAGGTTTGGCAGGCTTATGGCTTCTTTTGTTTCACTAAAATGTATACGTTCTTTTGTATTTGAGGCTTCCTTGGTTGTGCTTGCCATGAGGCTATGTGCTCCCGCTTTATAAAAGTTAATAAGATAGTAAGCTTATGTGTTGTAATTTTTGCGCACGAAGCTCACTAAGCGGGTTATAGAGTATTTTTATGTGCCACACGTAGCACCACCCAGCTTACACTACTTCTTAGGCTATAGGTTATAGGGTTTGGGTACCTGTGTCAAGAGTATTTTCTGGCATCGTAGCGCGAGCATGTTCTAGAGCCACAGATGCACCTGGGAGTTGTTCTATTCTACCAATTGCGTAACCTAGCGGTGCTGTCCATCGCTCTTGCATTGCACCCCTATAGCCGCTGCCAAATCCTTTGATTTCCTCTGGTTTACCGCCGTCCCAGACGTATCCCCAAGATGTAAGGTGTCGTTTTAAATCTGCTTCTTCATGCCATGGGTACCACGTGCCTGTCAAATTTGGGTCGAAGCCTTCCAACCCTAGAGCGCCCAGTATGGGAGGCAGACCGGTTCTTTCAGGGTTGTGGACGTATTCGCTACCCCACACATAGAAACGATCAATATCTTGTTTAAATGCTCGTTCTATACCGCCAATTGGTTTTCTTATAACTCTTGGTATATGCGCTTTTGCCATTACGCGCTCTGCTTTGCTAGAAACGTTTTCTGCTAAATACACAAAACCTTCAATTTCGTTAGTCTTCTCATCAAAAGCCGCCAACAATTTTGCGCCCGTACGCTTTTGCGCCTCTATAGCAGTGTTTCCAACCGCAGTATTTGGTTTAGACCACTTTTCTAGGGTCAGGCGGCCCACAAAACGATCGATCTCGTGCTGTGAACGTTTGCCCTCATAGACTCGTTCGTAAAACCTTTGCCGTAGTGACTGAATTTCATCAAATCGGCCTTCTAGTTCTGCTGGCGCCAGGCGTTCGAACCTTAGCCCACCTATATCATAATCGTCTACACTTGACATATAGCAACTCCTTGCTTGGGCTTATCATACAATATACTGTGTTGTTGTCTAGCTTTTGTGTTTAGGAGCGGTAGCTATAACTTTGTCTACAACGCCGTATTTTTTGGCTTCTTCGGCTGTCATCCAAAAGTCGCGTTCCATATCTTTGTGGATTTTTTCTAGCTCTTGGCCGGTGTTCTTGGCCATAATCTCTTCCATGAGTTTCTTTACGCGCAGGGCCTCACGCAGGTCAATCTCTTGGTCAGTAACCTTGCCTCGCGTGCCTCCGGCTGGCTGGTGAATCATAACTGTAGCGTGGGGCAAAAGGAACCTTTTGCCTTTGGCGCCACTAGAAAGCAAAAATGCTGCTGCAGATGCCTGCACGCCTATCCCCACTGTTTGTACGTCACTCTTTATGTATTGCATAGTGTCATAAATGGCCAGTGCGTCATAAACCAGCCCGCCAGGACTATTTATATATAGGTATATGTCTTTGTCTGAGCTTTCGTTGTCTAAGAATAAGAGTTGGGCCACAATTAGGTTGGCGGTATGCGGATTGATGTCATCGCCTGCAAATATAATTCGATCCTTGAGCAAGCGGCTATATATGTCATAAGCCCGTTCTACGCGGCCGTCTTGCTCTATGACTGTTGGTATAAGAACTTGCGAGGTTGTTTTACCCATAACTAAAGCTTATATGAATTGGCACTCACAAGTCAAGAGTGCTAAATTACTCTACACTCGCCTGCCCCGCAACAAATCCTGAGCGTAGTAGTCTGTAATCAGATTACGAAGCATCAAGATTTTGGTGCTGGGGTCAAGCCAGAGTGCTAGTTTTTCTTTCCGCTCGCGTAGCCAACTAGCTTGGCAATGGTTTTTTCTGTCATGAGGCGCGAGTAAATGTCTTGTTTGTTTTCTGGTTTGTCTAGCTCTGCTTGCATAGCGGCGTCGGGGTATTGGCCTTTTAAGATCTGAAGGCGTATTTCTAGCTCTTCGGGGGTTACTTCTATGCCTTCTTTTTCGGCAATTTCAGTCAGCAATACGCTGATTTTTACGGTATTTTCGGCTTTGGAGCGGTTACGTTCACGGTGTTCTTCTGCTGTTACGCCCTCTTCTTTAAGGTGTTCTTCCCAGGTTGTACCGCGGTAAGCCAGGTTTTGGCGTTCTTCTACCTCGCCTCGTTCAATCTGATTGTCTACCACAGACTTTGGCAACGCCACAGACGATTTACTGGCAATTTCCTCTAAAGTTTCGTTTTGGTAGATCTGGTCAGCTTCTCGTTGTTTTTCTGCGGTCAGCTGTTTTTTTATGTCAACTTTTAGCTCGTCTAGTTTCTTAAACGGGCTCACTTTGGCAACAAAGTCATCGTTTAGTTCTGGTTCTTTTAGCTCGCTAACTTTATGGGCTTTGACTTTAAATGTAACCTTTTTGCCCTGCAGCGCGGCTACGTTGTAGTCTTTGGGAAAAGTTACGGCAAATTCTTTCTCTTCGCCCGCCTTTATGCCAACAACATTTGGCTCAAAACCCGGTATAAACGTGTTGCTACCTAGCACCAGCGGGTAATCTTTGCCCTCGGCTCCATTGACTGCTTGGCCCTTAGCATCCACGCCTTTAAAGTCTAGTGTTACTTCGTCTCCATTTTTAGACGGTCTTTGCACTTCGCTGCGCTCTGCCGCTTGCTTGCGAAGCGAGGCCAGCACATCATTTACCTCTTTGGCGGTGACGCTAACCGATGGTTTGGCTTTTTTTATAGATTTATAATCTGCTAGCTTAACGGCTCCAATTGTCTCTACTTCAAACTCTGCTTCTAGCTGGTCAAACGGCACAAACTTTTTAATAGATACTGCGGGATCCTTTACAGGCCGTAAATTTTCAGCACGGACTAGCTCGCCGTAAAGGCTGTTTATGGCTTGTTCTAAAAACTCTGTCTGTAGGCGAGAGGCGTCAATGTTTTTTTCTATAACTGCCAGCGGTGCCTTACCAGGCCTAAAACCTGCAACCTTAACCTCGCCGCTAAGCGACCTTAGTACATAATTTTTAGCTGCATCCAGAAACTTTTGGTCAGCAGTAACGTTTAGCACAACTTCTGTGGGCGATTTATCTGTACGTTTTATTTGCATGAGAAGTTAATTTACCAGATTTACAGTATTTTTACCAGTATAATCACTAGGCTAACGAACCAAACTATCTCAACCACAGCACCTGTTGGGCGCTCGAACCATTGGATTTTTGATGCGAACTTCGTATAGAGGTTGGGTTTCCATTTTTTGCCTTCACGAATCAAAATGTACTGGTTAATAGAAAGTAGATCAGGGGCAGCCGCCACAAAAGCACAAATGGCTGCAAGTAGCCAATTGACAGGGTGAGAAAAGAATAGGAACTGTACGATTGCAAAGCATAAAAGAGCTTCGGTCATTAGATATAGTTTAAAACCTAGCGTTTTATATAACTTTTCATCTGGCATTGCAGTGTGATAATGAGGTAACGCATCTAATACGTAGTGCGATAGCAGAGCTGCTGGCAAAGCTACGAGGGGATTAGCCGCTACTAATCCAATCACTGCACCAGTTAAGGCGTGGTTGGTTGCTGTCACTGCTTACGATAGTCCTTGACTATGCTTACAATTCGCTGCAAGCTATGGCGTTCTTCTTTTTCTGCTTTTAGGTCGCGCAGGGTGTATTGCTCGTCTGCAAGTTCTTTTTCGCCTATAAATAGCATGTATGGTATGCCTTTTTTAAGGGCTGTTTTGATCTCTTTTTCTAGCTTTCTGCCGTTGGGCGCGGTAGCTACATTGAGCCCCATTTCCCTAAGTTCAGATATAACCTTTTGTGCCCTTTGGGTGTCTTCGCCCAGCGACACTGCATAAATATCGGTTTCTGTTTGAAGATTTGGCACTAGGCTGTGGGACTCTAAAAACCCCGCTAGTGTTACATCGCCCATGCCAAACCCCACGCTGGCAACTTTTTCTGCGCCAAACAGCTCTACTAAACCATCATAACGCCCACCGCCAAACAAAGAACGGTTGTTTTCTGGGTCGGTGTCAAACACTTCAAACACAATGTCTGTGTAGTAGTCAAAACCGCGCATAAGGCTGATGTCGAAAGTTGCGTTTGCAATGCCTAGGTTCTTTAGCGAATCAAATAGCTGGGATAATTCTTTTACAGACTCGTGATCTTTTAGTTGCGCAGGCAGGCCATTTATAGATTTAATTTTTAGGAGATCTAGCAAATGGTCGCTTTTGCCTGCTTCGCGCTGAGACGGCGTGAACAGGGCGTCTACCTCAGCCACAAAAGTGGCATGTTCCATTTTATGCATACGGTCAATCAGCCTAGACAGGGTGGCGCTTTGCACTTGGTCAAGTCCCAGATAATCTTGCATTACAGCGTTCACAAGCTGGCGGCTATTTATGCGAATGTTGTACATGTCTGGCTTGGCTCCAAAAGCTACCATGAGGTCATGTGCCATACATATAACCTCTTGCTCTGCCTCTAGGCTTTCTATGCCAAACAGGTCAATGTTTAGCTGCCAGTGTTCGCGCAGCCTGCCACGTTGCGGACGCTCATAACGCCAAACATTGGGTGTACTGTACCAGCGCAGCGGGTAGGCTAATTCTTGCCTTTTGGCAGCGACCATACGGCTCACTGTGGGTGTCATTTCTGGACGGATAACTACGCTACGATCACCCCTATCTTTAAACGCATAGGTTTGTTCGTTTACTATTTCTTTGCTGGATTTTGCCAGATATATTTCTAGCGGCTCCAAAATTGGCGCGTCGTACTCCTCGTAGCCATAACGTTCTGCCACATTGCGCCAGATACTAAAAATATACTTTTGCAGACGTTTATCTTCTGGGTAGAAGTCGCGTGCACCCTTGTAAGGCTGTGTAGAAAGTGCCATTAGATACAATCATACTACACTCCGCTGGCTGGTGCAGAATGTGAAGAAGTTGATAGTGTTGCTCAAAAGCTCGCTAAAGCGCATAATTTTACGTAATAATGGAGAGAATAGATGGTTAAAGAAACTAAAAACAGCCCCAAGCTCACGGGCGCTCTTGACCTGTTTCCTAAAAGTGCCAAGATTGTGCAAAACAACCTGGGTACATTTGCCATAATTTACATAATTCCACTTTTGTCTAACCTGGGGTCTTTGCGAGGAAACGGCAGGGTAAACAAAGATCGTTGGTCAAACTTTGCAGATAACTTTTCTGGTTTGCCTGGCTATGCCATGGGCAGCCTAATTGGTTTTGGCCTGGTTATGTTCCTTTTGTTTACGTTTGTTTATTTGTTTGTAAACGCCATGAAATACTCTCTAGAGCTAGAGAGCGCGAATGGCAAAAAACCCAAGCTAGAACAACTCTGGCCATATGCCAAAAAATACTGGCTAAAGCTGTTTGGGCTAATGATTGTGGTCGGGGTTTTTGTGGTTGTGGGCTTTTTGCTACTAATTGTGCCGGGCGTAATAGCCCTGCGCCGCTACTTCCTCTCGCCATATGTGATGATTGACAAGAAACTGTCCATACCAGACGCCATGCGCGAGAGTGCGCGCATAAGCAAGCCGTACTCTAGCTCTATTTACTCAATTATCGGCGTGATGATACTCATCACCCTGCCCAGCGTTATCCCAGTCTTTGGCTGGGCAATTACCTTTGTTTTGACATTCCTATACTCAGTGGCACCAGCTTTGCGCTATCAAGAACTTAAGAAACTGACTTAAGTAGCACCCCAGCTTCTTATCGTATCTTCGTCAGGGAATGGTAAGGGCTCTTCCTTTGGCCATGCTTCATATGGCAGCGGGTCGTTCTCTATTGCAAGACTAAATAAGCCACCTGTTAGCTTATCACCATCACAACACTGCTCTCCAAAGTAACGTGTGCACTCGGTCAGTTGGTTAGACCTCATTACTTCTTTTTCGTCTTTTTCAAGTACCCAGACTTGAGTACGAGTATCACCAACAACATCTAGCCAAAGATTCCACGTAGAAGGCAGACTGTTGGGAATTTCGGTCTCTTTACTATCTTCCATTTTCTATACTGTTTGGTGCGCGAGAGAGGACTTGAACCTCCACGCCTTGCGGCACTAGCTCCTAAGGCTAGCGTGTCTACCAATTCCACCACTCGCGCATATCTCTACTATATTAACGACTTTAAGTATTCTTTTCCAATACCTGACTTTAAATATTTTTCTCTAAACATTTTTATCTACCAATCCTGCCTGCCGGCAGGCAGGTCCACCACTCGCGCGTCGGGGATATTTTACGAAACTTTACGGTAAAACGCCAGCAGGGCGTCGCCGTAGGATTTAGATGTTAGAAGTTGGAAGTTGGAAGTTGGAAGTGCAAAGTCGGTTTTTGGCGGTAGTGAAAATACCACAATACCACTTAGTTTTGTATGGTCTGCAAGTTTTTCTAGTTGTAAAGGACGGATCTGGTCGTATGGCGGATCTAGCAACACTAGGTCAAACAGGGCATCTGGGTTGTTTTCTGACCAGCTGCCAGATTTCGCGCGGATTGCTTTTATTTGTTCTTCTATACCCAACTCTCGAGAGCTACTGCCAACAGAAGTAATGGCATTTTTGTCTATATCTATAGCAGTAACGTGCCGTGCTCCGCGGCTGATAGCCTCGAACGCTAGGGCTCCACTGCCGGCAAATGCGTCTAGAACAGTTAAACCCACAACGTCGCCAAGCGCATTAAACAACCCACCGCGAGCCTTTTCGCTCATGGGGTGGGTTCTATGACCTTTAGGCGCGTCAAACTGTCTACCACCAAGTTTGCCTGCAATAATCCTCATGTATTCAAGTCTTGCACTTTGGTACCAACAACTCAAGCCAGTTTCAAATTTTCACGGCCGTGAGTTTTTGAATATTAGTTTAGGTTAGTTACTGCGCGAAGTGTTTGCACGCGGTCTTTGAGGTGGGTTAATTTATTTAGGTCTTCATATTTATCTATAAACTCTTGGGCCGCTTTGCGCGCTGCGGCAATCATACGCGTGTCTGTCAGTTTGGCTATGCGTAGGTCTAGTGCGCCGTGCTGCAGTGTTCCGTAAATGGCACCCGGACCACGAAGTTCCAGATCTAGTTCTGCCAGTTTAAACCCGTCATTGGTAGATTCTAACGCGCGCAGACGCCTACTAGGGGCAGAAGAATCGCTCATCATTAGGTAACAGTACCCCTGGTGCTCACTGCGCCCAACCCTTCCGCGAAGCTGATGGATCTGCGCCAAGCCAAACCGGTCTGCGTCTTCTAGCAGCATAACCGTGGCATTTGGCACATCTACGCCCACTTCTATGACTGTCGTAGATACTAAGATGTCCAGATCATGGTTTATGAACTGTTGCATAACAGCCGTTTTTTGTTCTGGTTTTAGCTTGCCGTGCAGCAAACCAACCCGATAATCTTTAAAATCTTTTTGCATTTGTTTAAACGCAGCTTCTGCCGATTTGCCGGGTGTTAAACCAGATTCTTCAATTAACGGAGTTACCACAAACATTTGCCTGTCTGCAGCTAGTTCGTTTTCAATTTTGTCATACAATGATTTGCGCGAATTTGGCGACACAATTTTAGTGATAATGGGTTTGCGACCCACTGGTTTTTGGTCCAGAACGGAAATGTCCAGCTCGCCATAAAGCGTCAGGGCAAGCGTACGGGGTATGGGTGTGGCGGTTAGGTTGAGCACGTGCACAGCGTGCCCAGACTTGGCCTGTAGCTTTTTGCGCTGCTCTACGCCAAACCGGTGCTGTTCGTCTATTACGGCCAATCCAAGCCGGTGCATGTCTACCTTTTCGGCAATTAGCGCATGCGTGCCAACCATAAAGCGTATGTCGCCCGTTTTTATGCTTTCGTGTGCTTTTTTCTTTTGCGCCTGGGTCAAGCTACCTACCAGCAACCCAACTTGGTTTTCATAACCCAAAGGTTTTAGAAGTTTATAAACAGTATCTGCGTGCTGGCGGGCTAGTAGTTCGGTGGGTGCCATAAACGCTACTTGGTAGTCCTGTTCCATGGCCATTAGCGCCGCCATGGCGGCTACCACTGTTTTGCCAGAGCCTACGTCGCCCTCAATTAACCTATTCATGGGCTGGTTTTTTGCCATATCTTGGTAGATTTGCCAGACCACCTTGCGCTGGGCATCGGTCAATTTAAATGGCAAATTGCCTACAAAGTCTTTGGCTAGCGCAATGTTAAATGGAATTGCCAGGGCCTGTTCATGCATAAGCTCGTATTTGTTTAGTAGGGCCGCTAGAGTTAGCTCAAAGACTTCCTCGAACCCCAGGCGTTTTTGGGCGTTTTCTAGGTCATTTGCATCTTTTGGAAAGTGAATAGCATGTAGCGCTTCGTTTCTGCTAAGCAAATTTTGCTCTTTTATAAGCCAGCCAGGTAGCGTTTCTGGCAAGCTATGAATCAGGGGCATAACACTCCTCAGCACTTTGCGGATCTGCAGAGACTTTAGTCCCTTTGATTCACGATAAACAGGGACAATTCTGGCCGTGTTTAGGGGAAATTCGCTAACTAACTCCGCAGAAGGGTTCATAATAGATAGACGCTGATAGCTGAGCTCAAACTGGCCGGATATGAAGTATTCGGTATCTGGTTTTAGCTGCGCGGCCCTATATGGCTGGTTAAACCACACAAGCCTTACGCTGCCCGAGTCGTCACTAGCCACTGCCTCGGTTATATGCATGCCCCGCCGCACATAGCGGCCTTTGGCCTGTATAACCCGCGCCTTTATGGTCACAGTGCCAGGTTTAATGCTAGCAATAGGCGTAATGTTTGAGTAGTCATCGTAGCGCCGTGGATAATAATTTATAAGCTCAGCCACATTATGTATGCCAGCCGACGTAAATTTCTTTGCCAGCACATCGCCCACACCCTTGATTTCAACCAGAGGACTGTTTAGCTTCACGAGTTTATTGTAATGGACTTATTCAAAAGAAGTAGGCATTGCACGACGCGCTAGTGCGCGTTGCTGGCTAACTCTTCGTCTTTCGCGTTCGGTCAAACCGCCCCAAATACCAAACTTCTCATTATGCGCAAGAGCGTAATCCAGGCACTCAACCTGAACCTCACACGTCTGACAAATCGCTTTGGCCATTCTCTTCGTCTCTACGTCTTCTGGAAAAAATAAGTCTGGATCCGTTTCTAGGCAATTTGATCTATCCTGCCAGGACTTATCTTCTTCCAAACCAAGCATTAAATTTTTTGCATCTGTAGCAGACAAATTATTAGGGTTTCTCGAGTTCATTTTGCGCAGTATATTGGATATTTATGCAAATTTGCAAGCTATTTAGCTTTTTTTAGCAAAAAGAACACACTAGGGCCAAAGTAGGTTTTGGCTAGAGATGGCTGCATAAGCTTCTCTGCTGCCAGCATAATTCCCCGCGGCACAATCTTTTTAAGAGTGGGTGAGCGCAGGTTTGAAACAGACAAAATCTTTTGCACCTCAAACCCGGCTTTATTTAGCTGTTTTATTACGGTACTAGGATTGTGGTTTACAAACGGAATCTCTTCTTTGCGCTGATTCTCTGGGGAGCGAATATCTACTGGCTTAGCCGGTATACCTTTGCCGCGCAAAGCGTATTTGACACGATTGCGTGCATGGGCGTTGTTGGCTAGTTCTAGTATAAATACGCCGTTGTTACTTAGGCTGCGGTGAATTTCTTTAAATTCAGGCAAGGGATCCGGCAAATGGTGCATAACGCGGATCATAGTGATCAGGTCTACTGAGCCCGCGGGGAACTTCAGATCGTCCGCTTGCAGCAGTTTGCGATCAATTTCTGGGTGTCCTTTTAGAAAATCTTTGGCTATGTCTAGCTGCTGTTGGCTTGGTTCTGCCAGCGTTACCTTGTCTGCAAACCGTTCTAGCAGCAAACAGAGCCGTCCGTAACCACCGCCTACATCTACGGCGGTTTTGAAATGTTTACCCTTAAGGAAGCGTTTTATGGCCATTTCTTCGGCTGCGTTTTCGTAGTCCCTGCCCTCCCAATATTTTAGATAGTTATGAGAAGGGTCATTGTATTGGTCTGCTTGCTTCTTTGCTTGTGCCATTTTATTCAAATGAAATTCTAATAAAGTGTCTTTTTCCTACTTGCAGAACATCGCCGTTAGATAACCTTATCATACTGTCCGTTATTACTTTATTGTTTAACTTCACTCCTCCTTGCTCAACAAGTCGTCTGGCTTCGCTCAAACTTAAAATTCTCTCTGGAAAAGCTACGGTGAGTAGTGAAAATGTACTTTGTTCTCGTTGCTTTGTTTTGTAATATGGCATGTCTGTGGGAATTTCACCGTGGCTAAATTGCTTTTCCCATTCTTCTTGGGCTACTTCTGATGCCGCTGGGCCGTGATACATTCCTACAATTTCACGGCCAAGTCTCAATTTGACATCTCTAGGATTTGTTCCATCTTCAAGCATCTTATTTAGCTTCTCGATTTCCTGCATCTGCAGGAGCGTACAGTCGGTAAAGACTTGTATTATAGCTTCGTCCGGTAGGGACATAACTTTACCAAACATATCGTTCGGCTCGTCGTTTAATGCAATGCCAGTTCCTAAGCTCTTGCTCATTAACTTCTCTCTGGTTACAGGATTTTCAAGCAAAGTTGTGGTAATAACAAATTTCTCTTTGTTTTTATATCTTTTTAATAGTGTACGCCCGGCAAGCATATTAAAAGTTTGGTCAGTGCCACCTATCTCTACATCAACATCCATAGCAACGGAGTCATAGCCCTGCATAAGAGGATAGAAAAACTCGTGCACAAATAACGGCTTCTTCTCCTTTAAGCGTTTCTGAAATGCATCGCGCTCAATCATTTGCTGGACCGTAAAGTTTGATGCAAGCTCAATTGAATCTTCAAAAGTAAGTTTAGACAGCCAATCGCCATTAAACTTGAATTCTATTGGGTTTGCCTTGTTATCAAAGTCTAATATTTTGCCAATTTGTGATTTAAAGGTCTTTAGGTTCTCCTTAACCTGGTCTTTACTTAAGTGCACACGCGCTGACGTTTTGTCGCTTGGATCGCCAATCATAGCTGTAAAATCACCAACGAGCACAATAATTTTGTGTCCGAGCGAGTGCATTCTTCGAAGAATAATGTAGTTTGTAGAGTGTCCAAGATGGACATAATCAGCTGTTGGATCTATGCCAACATAAACCGTAAGCTGTTTACCTGACTCGAAAGCTCTTTTTAGCTTTTCTTTTGAAGGATATACGGTGTCAATAGATCTTGAAAGTAGTTCATCAATTGTTTCTTTATCTGTCGAGGACTTGCTCATGACGATAGTATACCGTATCGGGTTTAGCTCGGACCACGATATATAACTATTGGCATTGTATGAGTTATATTTTTGGTATAATAACCGTTGTCTTTAATGAGTAAAAAATACTGTTATGAAACTTAGGAAGCGGGGGTAAACGTGGCCAAGCGACGAGTTGGCAAGAACTATTTTGTTACCAAAAGCGGCAAAACTATTAAGTTAAACCGCAACATGGTACAACGCTGGGTAGCGCACAAAGACGCAAAAGGCCGCCGCAAGGCAGAACGGCTAGCTGGTCTGCCAAAGTCTAAACTAAAGCGGTTCTTTTACCACCTTCAGCCAAAGCGCATGTACAAATACTGGATTAGCCGCGACGGCGCACTGATGGCCCTTAAAATTACAGGCATTAGTATTGCTGCCGGGTTCGTAATTTTGGTTGGGCTATTTGCCTACTTTAGAAAAGACCTGCCAGATTTGAGTGTTTCGGGTAAAACACTGGGCGGCAGCGTACGCTACTATGACCGCACAGGCCAGACATTGTTATGGGAAGATTATGACGCTGTAAAACGCATCCCAGTAGAAGATGCCAATATATCTAAGTTTGTAAAAGACGCCACGGTAGCTATAGAGGACAAAGATTTCTTTAAACATGGAGGCTTTGACGTACGCGGCATTATGCGCGCCGGCTGGAACAACGTATTTGGCCATAACGGCACACAGGGCGGATCTACCATCACCCAGCAGTTAGTAAAGATAACCCAGCAATGGACCGGCGATCGCACAGTAGCCCGCAAACTTAAAGAGCTTATTCTGGCCGTCGAGCTGGAACGCAATTATTCTAAACAAGAAATTTTAACTGGGTATCTAAACGCCGCGCCTTATGGTGGCATAGAGTACGGCGTAGAGGCAGCCGCGCGCGATTACTTCCAAAAATCAGCCAAAGACCTCACTCTGCCAGAAGCCGCCATGTTGGCAGCCGTGCCAAAGTCGCCTCGGTTTTATTCGCCATACAGTGCTGACTTTGATTTAGAAGCCTTTACCGGACGCCAGCATTACATTTTGGACCTCATGGAACAACAAGGCATGATTACCAAAGCCCAGCGCGATGAAGCCAAACAGTTTGATGTTATAGCCACAGTCAAACCCAGGCAACCAAAATATTCTGGCATTAAGGCCCCTTGGTTTGTACTGGCCGCCAAAGAGCAGCTAGAAGAAAAGTTTGGTAGCGAAACCGTCCAACGAGGAGGCTGGGAGATAACCACCACACTAGACATGAACTTCCAAAACATTGCCGAAGACGAGGTAAAAAAAGGCATGGTCCAGGTACGTCGCCAAGGTGGAGACACTGCGGCCTTTGTGGGTGAAGACGTTAAAACCGGACAGGTAGTTTCCCTAGTAGGCGGATCTGACTTTAGCAATGCAGAGTTTGGACAAAACAACTATGCCAGGCTGCGCCTGCCGCCCGGTTCTAGCTTTAAACCCTATGACTATGCCGCACTGATTGAAAATTCAGACAAAGCCGGAGCGGGGAGCGTGCTGTACGACGTACAAGGACCATTAGAGGGCTACCCATGTACCAACAAAAACCGACCCAAAGACGGCGGGAACTGTTTGTATGACTATGACTTTAAATACCCTGGCCCGGTAACACTGCGCTATGGCCTGGGTGGCTCGCGTAACGTACCCGCTGTAAAAGCCATGCTAACTGTGGGCGTGAACAAAACCATAGAAATGGCAGAAAAGCTGGGCATAGACAGTGGCTACAACTGCTATGCAGACGACAACCTCACCAAAGAAGGTCCTTGCTATGCCTCGTCTGCCATTGGTGATGGCGCATACCTAAAACTAGACGAACACGTAAACGCATTTAGCACACTGTCGCGCAATGGGCTCAAGCTGCCCCGCAGCTACATTCTAAAAATCGAAGACGCTGGCAATAAAAGCATTTACCAGTGGAAGCTAGAAAAGGGCGAACAAGCCATAAAAGAAGACACTGCATTCATAATTTCAGACATCTTGTCGGACCCCAAAGCCAGCTACTTTAGCCAAAAGATTCACGAATACAAGGGCCATAAGTTCTCGCTAAAAACCGGCACCACCAACGACGCCAAAGACGGCCTGCTTATGGGCTACTCTACCCAGTACGCTGCTGGTGTGTGGGTGGGTTACCATTCAAGGCGTGTAGAAATGCGCGGATTTATGGAAACCATGACCAGGCCAATCTGGAACGGCTGGATGCAGCGGGTGCATGCCAACATAAAACCAGAAGAACGCAACAAACCAGCTGGTGTGCAAACGCTACCCGCATTCGTGATCAGAAGTCATGTGGGCACTGGATCCGTAGAACCAAGCCCAGCTAACGACCTTTACCCATCGTGGTACAAAGGCACAACCAAGGCCAGTGCTTCATCGCAAACCATAGATGTTGTGTCAAACAAACTAGCAACAGAATGTACTCCTGAGCGTGCTAAAAAGACTTCTAACGATGCCCAAGCCAACCAGTTTTCTGTAGACAGGTGGGTTACGGGGGCAGGAGCAGACGCGGCAAATACTAGTGCAAACGACGATGTGCATATATGTGGCGACACCGCACCGTTAATACATTTTGCCAACAAAGACCAGCTCAATTGCGACGCTTCGTGTGGTGCCGTAGACGTAGTGGTTACCCAAGGAACCCACCCAATAAATAGTGAGCAGTTTAAAGGCACTATAAACTTACTAATAAATGGCCAGGTGGTGCAAACCCAAAACATTTCAGGCCCAGGAGTTTACACTTTTACAAATGTTACAGGCAGTGGATCACAAACAATAATGGTAGAAGTTATAGACAGCGTTCTATATAGCTCTTCAGACACATCTACGATTGACTTTGCTAGTACGCTTGGCGCAAATAGCGGCAACAATGGCAATGGGAACGGCAACAACGACGATTAGTTTAATCTTTTTCTAGAAACTGGTTGAGAGCGCTGCGAATATCTTTTACGCCAAATAATCCTATGGGTTTTTTGCCGGTTCTAATCACTGGGCCCAGTGCGCCTGCGAAACCTAGTTTTTTAGCCTCTGCTACACGTTTTTCTGCAAACGGTACGTGGCGAATTTCGCCGCTTAGGCCAATCTCGCCAAACACAGCTACGTTTTGCTTTAGCTGCATGCCGCGGGCTGCAGAAGCAATGGCCATGCACACAGCCAGGTCAGCCGCAGGCTCCGATATACGAATTCCACCCACAATGTTTATATAAATATCTTGGTCAGCCAGTTGCAGTTTGGTACGGCGTTCTAGCATGGCAACTAGCAGGTTCACACGGTTTAAGTCTATACCACTGGCGGCACGCTTGGGGTAGCCGTAACTAGTGCGGTTTACTAGTGCCTGGACTTCTACCAGAAGTGGCCGGGTACCCTCCATAGTGGCTAGCACCACCGAGCCGTCTGTAACTTGTCTTTCGGCCAGCAAGGCTGCCGAAGGGTTAGCTACAGGTTGCAAACCTTTGTCTGCCATTTCAAATATGCCGACTTCGTTGGTTGACCCATAGCGATTTTTTGTGCTTCTGAGCACCTTGAACCCACCGTAAGCTTCTCCCTCTAGCTGCAATACTACATCTACAACGTGTTCTAAAACTTTAGGCCCGGCTATTGAGCCTTCTTTTGTCACGTGGCCGACTAACACTAGTGCCGTGCCGCTTTGTTTGGCTGCCGCTAGCAACAAATGGGTACTGCTGGTAATCTGCGAAACCGACCCAGCTGCGGAACTTATGGCGCCGGCCGACACGGTTTGGATAGAGTCCACTACGACCAATTTGTGTTTGCCGCTGGCTATAGTT